>OIAK01000181.1_pt1 | contig 38848 bp, 31 predicted proteins | sample 1580741 | NCBI WGS metagenome assembly OIAK01 (sample SAMEA3882521, study PRJEB24775) | human gut metagenome | biome: human-associated habitat; feature: intestine environment; material: feces | place: Netherlands | collected 2009/2010
GAAAATATGATGGGCTTCATCAACCTGGATGATAAAAACTATATGCCGATTAATGGCTTTACCACGGTTGATCTGGGATGTGAACGTGGCAATAATGCCTACAACATGGTTCAGAAAACGGAGGCTCCATTCTCAACCGCATATATAGACTTGTTTGATAACCTTTGGAATGACACCTCAAAATTGCAGGAGGTTACGGATGAAGTCATTGAGAATATTACAGCTGCTTATAACGAAAACTCTCCAGACTTCATTTATTTTGTAACCCTTTACAATATTTTCAGCGAGTTTTTGGAAGATGTCTCTGAAGATCATTTACCGAACGAGGCTACTGGATTTAAAGAAAGCAAGATATGGTCTATGCTTTATAACTTCCAGAAAGATGCTGTGCTTGCTATCATCAGCAAATTGGAAAAATTCAATGGTTGTATCTTGGCGGATAGTGTTGGTCTTGGTAAAACTTTTACCGCTTTGGCAGTTATCAAATATTACGAAAACAGAAATAAGTCTGTACTCGTTCTTTGCCCGAAGAAACTGACAAATAACTGGAATACCTATAAGGATAACTATGTGAATAACCCGATTGCGTCTGATCGTTTGCGTTACGATGTCCTCTATCATACAGATTTGAACCGTACCCACGGTAAGTCTAATGGTCTGGATTTGGATAGATTGAATTGGAGCAATTACGACTTGGTTGTAATAGACGAATCCCATAACTTCCGTAATGGTGGAAAGCTATCCGGTGAAGATAACGAAAAGGAAAATCGCTATTTGAAGCTTTTGAATAAAGTTATCCGCAAGGGTGTGAAAACCAAGGTTTTGATGTTGTCTGCAACGCCGGTTAATAATCGTTTCAACGATCTGAAGAATCAGCTTGCTCTTGCTTATGAAGGCAATACAGACTTGATTGATGATAAACTGAACACAACAAAAAGTATTGATGAAATTTTTAAGAATGCCCAGAGAGCATTCAATACTTGGAGTAAATGGGACCCCGCAGATAGAACAACGGAGAATCTTCTGCGGATGCTGGATTTCGACTTCTTTGAGGTTTTGGATTCTGTAACCATTGCACGTTCCAGAAAGCATATTCAGAAATATTATGATACTTCTGATATCGGAACCTTCCCCACCAGATTGAAGCCAATATCCCTAAGACCGCCGCTTACCAACTTAAAGAAAGCAACCAATTATAACGAAATCTATGAGCAGCTGACACAGCTGACATTATCTATTTATACGCCTACTCATTTTATTCTTCCGAGTAAAATGGAGAAGTATGCTGAAATGTATGAAGATAACAAGGTCAATGTTGGCTTTACGCAGGCAAACCGTGAGCAAGGTATCAGACGCTTGACGGCAATCAATTTGATGAAGCGAATGGAAAGCTCTGTTCATTCCTTTAACCTTACATTGAAGCGAATCTACAGCCTGATAGATTCAACCATCCATAGTATTGATACTTATGATAAAACATCCTCAGTGAAGCTTGAACTGACGGATATCTCGAATATTGACGAATTTGACAGTGAGGATCAAAACGGTGATGAGCTGTTTACCTTTGGAAAGAAAGTCAAAATTGAAATTGGAGATATGGATTATAAATCCTGGAGATATAGTCTTGTAAAAGATCGGGATATTCTTGAACTTCTGACACTGATGGTTGGAGATATTACACCTAAGTATGATTCTAAGCTTCAGGAGCTGTTCCGGGTTATCAGGAATAAATTGGAGAACCCAATCAATCAGGATAATAAGAAAATCATTATCTTTACCGCTTTTGCGGATACGGCGGAGTATTTGTTTGACAATGTAAGCAAATATGTAAAGGAGAATTTCGGACTCAATACAGCGATGGTATCGGGTTCTGTAGAGGGCCGCACCACCGTTCCGAAGCTGAAAAGAGATTTGAATACGGTATTGACGTGTTTCTCTCCGATATCTAAGGACAAGCACCTGCTTATGCCGAATGATAAAACAGAGATTGATTTTCTGATTGCTACCGACTGTATTTCAGAAGGTCAAAACTTGCAGGACTGCGATTATTTGATTAACTATGACATTCACTGGAACCCGGTTCGTATTATTCAGCGCTTTGGTCGTATCGACCGTATTGGCAGTAAGAACGCTTTTATTCAGCTTGTGAATTTCTGGCCGGATGTGACTCTTGATGAGTACATCGACCTGAAGGCAAAAGTTGAGACTCGCATGAAAATCGTTGATATGACCGCAACGGGTGATGATAACCTTTTGAGTGATGAGGAAAAAACAGATCTTGAATACCGTAAAGCACAGCTGAAGCGTTTGCAGGAAGAAGTGGTAGATATTGAAGATATGTCTACCGGTATTTCTATTATGGATCTGGGGCTGAATGAATTCCGCATGGATTTGCTGGAATATATTAAGAACCACCCGGATATTGACAAAGCTCCGTTTGGACTCCACTCGGTAGCCGCTGCTTCGGAAGAGACACCGGCAGGCGTTATCTATGTTCTGAAAAATCGTTCGAACAGTGTAAATATTGATAATCAGAACAGCCTGCACCCGTTTTATATGGTTTACATCAGCAACGATGGCAAAGTGATTTGTGACCATCTTTCTCCAAAGCAGATGTTGGATAAGATGCGCTTCCTTTGCAAAGGGAAAACAGAGCCTATTCCTGAATTGTACCGTCAGTTTAATAAGGAAACTCGTGACGGACGAAATATGTCTGAGTTCTCTAAGCTGCTGGGTGACGCCATTGCATCTATCATTGAGGTCAAGGAAGAAAGCGATATTGATAGCTTCTTAGGCGGCGGTCAGATGAGCTTTCTCACGAATGAGATCAAGGGATTGGATGACTTTGAATTGATATGCTTCCTGGTTGTCCGATAACACAGAAAGTGAGGTGGGATCATGCTTGGCTTGCCAAAAGCTACCGAATTAAGCAAGCAGCTTCCGAAGAATGCAATCTATGCAAAGTTTCAGATGAACACCGCAGAGAAAGCAAAAATTGATGCCGATATTTCAAGAATCACCATTGTCAATGAAGTATCAGCTGAAAAAGTTCATATTGCTGCTGGTGATCAGGTCAAATCTTTTTTCGTCCTTCTGGTCGCTTTGAAAAAGAAAGATTTCGACGATAAGACGATTATTACGATATCAAAGCTAATTCCTCAGAATATGTTGTTGGTATTGGAATGTGGTAATGAAGCAAAACTGGCTACTTACCACACCAAACTGATGCAAACGGAATGGAAACGGAAAGAACCCCTTTCTGTTGAGCTAAAGGGGCTGAATCTGGATTCCGCCTGGGAAAATATCATCATGCAGATTGGTGGTATCACGATAGATCAAGGAAATACCCTGGATGAACAGATTGCTGCCGATGAGCACCGACAGAAAATCGAAAAGGAGATTGCCAAGCTGGAAAAACAGGCTCGTGCTGAAAAACAGCCAAAGAAGAAGTTTGAGCTTGTGCAGCAGATAAAAAAGCTCAAAGATGAATTGAGATAGAAGAAAGGAGTTCCTGATATGTCAAGTGAGCAATATCAACGGACGGTAAATAGCCTTGATAAAGAAATTGCCGATCTTGAAAAGAAAAAGGCAGCAAAGGACAAAGAAGTCGCTACTCTCCAAGGCAAAATTAACACCTTGAAGAAAAGCATAAACAGCCATACTTCCGCATCTACACTTAACAGTAAAATGCGGCAGATTGCTACTCACGAATCTGATCAAGCAAAAAAGAGTCAGGATAGTGCTGATTTCGGAAAGAAGATTGCCGAAAAACGCAAGAAGCGTGCTGAAGCCTATTTGAAACTCCAAAAGGAGCAGCAAAATGAGCAAAAGAAACAAGATAAAGCAAACCGACAGATTCAGGCATCCTATGAAGCTCGGATAAAAGAACTTCAGCAGCAGCTTTTGCAGCCGGTAGTCACTCTAGCTACTACCCCAATAGCAGCCGATGAAGAATATGATGTGTTCGTGTCCCACGCATACGAGGATAAAGAATCATTTGTTGATGAGTTTGTAGAAGCGCTGCGAAGCCAGGGACTTAAAGTATGGTATGACACAGACAAGCTCAAATGGGGCGACTCGATGCGTGAGAAAATTGACAGAGGACTGGCAAAATCAAGATATGGAGTGGTCATTCTCTCGCCTAACTACATTGCCGAACATAAATATTGGACGAAAGCGGAGCTAAATGGACTTTTCCAAGTCGAAGCTGTCAACGGAAAAACCATTCTTCCAATATGGCACAACCTGACGAAAAAGCAAGTTGTTGAGTACAGCCCTATCATAGCAGACCGCAAGGCTATGACTACGGCTTCAATGACTCCCGAAGAAATAGCTGCAGAATTGAAGGAATTATTTATACCCGAAGATACGGAGGACGAAAACAATGGATAAACTGAAAATGCACACGCCCAACAGGGCTGATGATAATTTCAAAAAGCTGGCGGCGCTGTTCCCCAATGCCGTAACGGAAACGATTGACGAAAACGGCGTGGTCGTCCGAGCCATTGATAAGGATGTGCTGATGCAGGAGATTTCCTGCACGGTGGTGGACGGCAATGAGGAACGCTATCAGTTTACTTGGCCTGATAAAAAGAAGTCTGTTCTTCTTGCCAATGCCCCGATCAATAAGACCCTGCGTCCCTGCCGTGAGGAAAGCGTGGACTTTGATACCACGGAAAACCTCTATATCGAGGGCGATAACCTCGAAGTGTTGAAGCTGTTGCAGGAAACCTATCTCGGCAAAATCAAAGTTATATTCATTGATCCTCCCTACAATACAGGCGGAGATTTTATATATGATGATAACTTTGCTCAGAGTGCTGAGGAATATATTTCAATTAGTGGTCAGTATGATAACGATGGAAATCGTCTCGTGAAAAATTTTGACAGCAATGGTAGATTTCATACGGACTGGCTGAATATGATGTATCCTCGTTTACGTTTAGCTAAGGATATCCTGTCTGACGATGGCGTTATATTTATCAGTATTGATGATAATGAAGTTGAAAATCTTAAAAAAATATGCTGTGAGGTTTTTGGCCAAAGTAATTTCATTGCAAACATTGTTTGGCAACATAGTATTCAGCCAAAGGGTTATTTAGGGACTTTTTCTGTTCATCACAATCATATTTTATGCTTTTCAAAGTCAAACAACTTTGAACTTGGTTCTTTTGAGAGGACCGCAGAAGATAACAAAGCATATTCTAACCCTGACAATGATCCAAAGGGACCGTGGCGTAGCGGTGACGTAAGAAATGCTTTGTACCGCCCAAATCTGATTTACGATATCATCAGCCCTTCTGGCAAGGTTATTAAACCTTGCGAAAATGGATGGAGATGGAGTAAGGAAACTGTTCAAGAAAAGCTTCGAACTGGAGAAATTATTTTCAGTAAGGATGAAACTCGAATTATCCGAAAGATTTATCTGTCTACGCTTGAAGGACGTGCTCCTGAAACAATTTGGTTTGGCAAAGATGTAGGAACAACTCGTGAAGCTATGACTGAGTTGAAGAAGCTATTTAATAAGCCACCTTTTGATACACCTAAACCTACTGGGCTAATTAAGAAACTACTGAGACTTGTTCAAGACAATGAATACATTGTTCTCGATTTCTTTTCCGGCTCTGCGACTACCGCCCACGCTGTTATGCAGCTCAACGCTGAGGATGGCGGAAAACGTAAATTCATTATGGTTCAGCTTCCAGAAGAAACAGACGAAAAGAGTGAAGCCTACAAAGCCGGTTATAAGAACATCTGCGAAATCGGCAAGGAGCGTATCCGCCGTGCGGGAGCAAAAATCAAGGAAGAAGCTGGACTTACTGTACAGGGGCTTGATATTGGCTTTCGTGTTTTGAAATGTGACACATCTAACATGAAGGATGTTTACTACAGCCCTACTGACTTTGATATGAACCTTCTGGATATGATGGCAGATAACATCAAGGAGGACAGAAACCCGGAGGATCTGCTGTTCCAAGTGATGCTGGATTTGGGTGTTGAACTTGCCAGCAAGATTGAAGAAACCACCATTGCTGGCAAGAAGGTCTTTGATGTGGCGGACGGCTTCTTGATTGCCTGCTTTGATAAGGATGTCAATGGGGAAATCATCAAGGCAATCGCACAGAAGCAGCCGTACTACTTTGTGATGCGTGACAGCTCCTTGGCAAATGATAGTGTAGCTACGAACTTCGAGCAGATATTTGCAACCTACAGTCCTGATACAGTAAGGAAGGTGCTGTGATTGAAGCAAATTACCGAAATAACTCGGAGAGATATATTCTCATTATTCATATATGGCAGGGATATAGAGGAATTCTTTGACAGCAAACGAATCAAATATGGATATTATGGCAGACTGAGCGAGATTGACTTTCTAAAACGAATTTATGACCTCAAATCATTGCAAAGCTTTGATAACCGTTTTGATGATGCTGAAGGTGATATTTGGCAACATACGATAAACAACGATGACTATGAAGAAGGTTGGGTTTTTGAGGATGCCCGTTTTGAGTTGCTAAACGGTGATGACGAGGTGTTGTTGAAATTCTTATGTACCGTATTTCACCCGGCTGTAAGAAATGAAAATGGGTATTGGAAAGAGTTTCTTGAGGCAGTAAATGGACTTCTCCGAGCAGATGGATATGAACTTTATTCTGAAAGTAAAATATCTGGTCGAGATGTATTTGGCTGGCGAAAGTATGACCCAGAGGAGAGTTCTTTATTTGTTCCTTTTTCGCAGAGAAACGAGAAAGATATTAAAGGGAAAAAACTCAAACTTTCTCTGAATATGAAAACTCGTAGCCAGATATATAAACTCATCGAAAAATATTCTACGGTTTATCGTGAAACCGATGAAACTGGTTGGCAGTATGATATTACAACGAGTGAATGTGTCTTTCGTGATATGTCACAATTCTATAGACCGAAGTGCTTTGACGCAAAGAATAATTACATAGAGACAACGAGCATGGAAGAATTTATATTACACAATTATCCGTTTTATGTTTTTGATGCCATTGAGCTATATGAGAAGTATAATACCGATAGTGATTATGCTGCCCAGATGAATATGATTTTCAAGTTAAACTCTGTACCGTACAAACTGGAACAAGGACGAATTGTCAGTACCCTTGAAATTGCCATCGACCCTAAAATTTTAGCTGAGATTCCAGAAAAAGGTTTGAAGGAATTATTAAGCGAAGCCAATGCATATTATCGTTCTGGAAATAAGCAAATAGCCGTTGAGAAAATTTGGGATGCATTTGAACGACTAAAAACTTACTATTCTCCGACGCTTAATAAAGCACAATCAGCAGATAAAATTATTGATAATATGAGCAATTCCGAGCCGAACTACAAGACATTATATGAAGCCGAATTCAAGGCATTAACGAACATTGGAAATAACTTCAGAATCCGTCATCATGAAACAACAAAGATTGATATAACAGACAATCGACAATATGACTATTTTTATAAGCGTTGTCTTGCGTTGGTTTCTGTCGCTATCCTATATTTGGAGGGAGGAATAAACGCATGAAATTCAATTTTAAGATACAACAATATCAAACAGATGCCGTAGATGCTGTTGTAAAGGTCTTTCAAGGACAGGGATACCATGACAGAATCAGCTATATCCGAGATGTTGGTAAAAAGCAGGAAAATCAACAGATGCGGTTGAATCTGGATACGGAAGATGCACAGCAGCTTAACCTCTACGATATGGACGATGATACCGGCTACAAGAACGAAGTGATTGAGTTATCTGATGAGCAGCTTTTAATCAATATTCAAAAGCTCCAGAGCTGGAATAACATCAAGCAGTCCAAAGCGCTGGTAAAGGATTTAGGCAGATGCAGCCTTGATATCGAAATGGAGACCGGTACCGGTAAAACCTATGTGTATATCAAGACCATGTTTGAGCTGAACAAGAAATATGGTTGGAGCAAATTTATTGTCGTTGTGCCTTCGATTGCGATTCGTGAGGGAGTGAAAAAATCCTTTGAGATTACAGCTGATCACTTTATGGAGTATTACGGCAAGAAAGCCCGTTTCTTTGTCTACAATAGCTCTAACCTGAATCAGTTGGATAACTTTTCGTCCAGTTCCGGTATCAATGTGATGATTATCAATACACAGGCATTTGCTTCTTCACTGAAAGAGAATGGAAAAAGCAAAGAAGCTCGTATCATTTACTCTAAGCGTGATGAATTTGGTTCTCGTCGTCCGATTGATGTAATCAAAGCGAACAGACCGATTATTATTCTTGATGAACCGCAGAAAATGGGCGGAGCTGTTACCCAGAAGGCACTCAAGAATTTCAACCCGCTGTTTACCTTGAACTACTCAGCAACCCATGCTGTCCAGCACAATACGGTCTATGTGCTGGATGCACTGGATGCTTTCAACAAGCGTTTGGTTAAAAAGATTGAGGTTAAGGGCTTTGAAGTAAAGAATTTCCGTGGAACTGACAGCTATATGTTCTTTGAACAGATTGTTCTTTCTTCCAAGAAACCTCCAATGGCTCGTATAGAGCTGGAAATCGGATATAAGAAGTCCATAAACCGTGAGACCCGTGTTCTCGGTGTTGGTGATGATCTTTACTATGTTTCTCAGGAAATGGAGCAGTACAAGGGATATACGATTTCTGATATTGATCCGTTCCGTGGAACTGTGACCTTTACCAATGGAGAGGTCATTCAAACAGGTGAGGTTTCCGGTGATGTATCCGAGTCTGATATGCGAAGAATCCAAATTCGTGAAACCATTCTTTCGCATTTTGAGAAAGAAGAAAAGCTGTTCAACATGGGAATCAAGTCCCTTTCCTTGTTCTTTATTGATGAGGTTGCCAAGTATCGTCAATACGATGCTGATGGAAATGAAGTCCTCGGAGAATATGGACAAATGTTTGAGCAGGAATATCTGAATGTGCTAAACGAGTATATTACTGTTTTCGATACCCCATACCAGAAATACCTAAAATCCACTTGTAGCGATGTTTCTGCCGTACACAAAGGATATTTCAGTATTGATAAAAAGACCGCAGTATTGATAGTCAGTTGAAGCGTGGCAGTGAGTTCTCTGATGATATTTCGGCTTATGATTTGATTTTGAAGAATAAAGAGCGTCTGCTTTCCTTTGAAGAACCGACTCGCTTTATCTTCTCCCATTCTGCGCTTCGTGAAGGTTGGGATAATCCGAATGTTTTTCAGATTTGTACGCTGAAGCATTCTGACAGTCAGACAGCAAAACGCCAGGAAGTTGGGCGTGGACTACGGCTTTGCGTAAATCAGTACGGCAATCGTATGGATGTGGAAAGTTGCGGAGACAGTGTTCACGATATCAATATGCTGACGGTTATCGCAAGCGAAAGCTATAAAGGTTTTGTCGCGGATCTTCAGAGCGATATTAAAACGGTTCTTTATGACAGACCTACCACAGCTACCAGCGAATACTTTACAGGCAAATATGTTAAGGTGGATGGAACACCTACCCTTATCGACAAAAACACAGCAGATACGATTGAATTCTATCTGATCAGTAATGGCTATGTTGATATGAAGCGCAAGGTTACAGATAAATACCGCACTGATGTAAAGATGGGAACCGTTGCTCCGTTGCCGGAAGAAATCAAGCCAATGACAGAGGGTATTCATGCCTTGATTCAGTCGGTTTATGATGATAGCGTTCTTAAAGATATGTTTACCGACGGTCACGAGACAAAGGTGAAAGATAATCCTCTAAACGATAACTTTGCAAAGGATGAGTTCCAGGCACTCTGGAAACAGATCAATCACAAATATGCTTATACCGTTGAATTTGACAGTGAAGAACTGATACGTAAGTCCGTTGCCCACATTAACGAGAAGCTGTTTGTTTCAGAACTACAGTATACGACAACGATTGGTCAGCAGAAAGCTGAAATGAATGAGCATGAAGTTGGTCGTGGAGCATCATTTACTGGCGAAAAAACAAGAACCCAAACTTTGAATCATGCACAGACGAGCCAAATCAAGTATGATCTTATTGGAAAGATTGCAGAAGGCACCGATCTTACCCGTAAAACAGTAGCTGCTATTTTGAAAGGACTACGGGTAGATAAGCTCTATATGTTTAAGAATAATCCGGAAGAGTTTATATCCAAAGTCGTTAAGCTGATTAAAGAGCAGAAAGCAACAATGATCGTAGAGCATATTTCCTACAATCAGATTGAGGGCGAATATGACAGCACCATTTTCACAGCTGAAAAGAGTTCTCGACCTTTTGATAAAGCTTTCCGAGCGAAAAGGGCAATTCAAGATTATGTCTTTACGGATGGCTCAGCTGAAGAAAGCGTAGAACGTCGTTTTGTAGAGGATTTAGATTCTGCCTATGAGGTTTGCGTCTATGCGAAACTCCCGAAGGGATTTCATATTCCCACTCCGGTAGGTAACTACTCTCCTGACTGGGCAATTGCATTTAAAGAAAACACGGTAAAACATATTTTCTTTGTTGCAGAGACAAAAGGTACTATGGATAGCCTAAATCTTAAACCGATTGAGCAGGCAAAGATTTCTTGTGCGAAAAAGCTATTTAATGAAATGTCTACCAGCAATGTGAAATATCATGATGTAGACAGCTACCAGAATCTGCTAAACGTGATGAAATCTTTGTAAAGAAATAATTATGGAGCGAAAAGAACTATTTGAATGGGCAAAAGAAATCTATGGAGCAGAACCGGATTACCCGTGGAATGACTGGAATTGCGTTTTGCGCCATAAGAACAATAAAAAGTGGTTTGCGTTGGTAGTTGAAATCAATGCAAGAAAGCTGGGATTAGCAGAAGATAAAACGGTTGATGTTTTGAACATCAAGTGCGATCCGATGATGATAGGTTCACTGCGTATGAAAGAGAGATTCTTCCCCGCCTATCACATGAACAAAGAGAATTGGATCAGCATTCTTCTCGATGGTACAGTCTCAGCAGATGAAATCAAGCCCTTGCTGGAATTGAGGTATCAACTGACCCGGTAACGCAAGCGAAACAGCAGATGGGTTTTAAGAGGTGCGATATGCATGTAGTGCTATAATATAGTTGTAACAATTATGCTACACCACACGAAGCCAGAATAGCTTCATGATTTTTTAGCCATTAGTGTTACAAAAATGCTTGACCACTACAGTGTTATAATATAAGTAATTTTTTTGCGAGGTGAAGCAGATGCCGGTCTGTCCCTTTAATTTTGTAACTGACGGGAAAAAACATAATATCTGCCTTGTCGGCGGCGGCGGCAAAACAACGGTTATATATGAGCTGGCCGCTATGTGGGCTGCCTGCGGACGCAGGGTGCTGGTGCTGACAAGTACGCATATCCTGCATCCTGCGGATGGCAGCTTTGCTGCCGATGCAGCAGCGGTACACAGCCTGTGGCAGCAGGAGCGTTACGCTGTCATTGGCACTCCGGAGCCTGCAACCGGTAAGCTAAAGGCGCCGCCGCAAAGCTTGTATGAAGAGCTGCGGACGCAGGCTGATGTGATTTTGTGTGAGGCTGACGGTTCCAAGCATCATCCCTGCAAGGCACCGGCGGCACATGAGCCTGTGCTGTTGCCTGAAAGTGATATTGTGCTCGCTGTTGCAGGTACGGATGCTTTGGGCAATTCGCTGCAGCAGGTATGCCAGCGGCCGCAGCTGGCAGCAGAGCTTTTGAACTGTAGCTTAGATTCTGTGATTGATGAACAAATGTTGGCTGCTTTGCTGCTTTCAGAGCAGGGGGCACGCAAAAACGTTGGCACACGCGGTTTTTATATCGTACTGAATAAATGTGATCTGATAAGTGCAGCGCAGCAGGAAGAAATGCTTTGGCTATTAGTGGGTGCAGGAATAGAAGAGCAAAGAATATGGCTTCGCGGATGCGTGGAAGGGGAGATAAATAAATGCTGAAAATAATAGTACGCGGTGGCGGTGACCTGGCAACAGGCGTTATTCATCGCTTGTGGAGCGCAGGCTTTAAGGTGCTGGTGCTGGAATGTGCCAAGCCTGCGGCGATTCGTCGGCAGGTGGCGCTGTGTGAGGCGGTGTATCAGGGCAGCGCTCAGGTAGAAGGCCTGACGGCACGTCTGATAAAAACTTTGCCTGAGGCAGACTCTGTGTGGGAGCGTGGCGAGGTGCCGGTAATGGTTGATGAAGCAGCGGACAGTGTGCGTGCTTTTGCTCCTGATATTGTGATTGATGCCATTATCGCCAAGCGCAATTTAGGGACGAACAGTACAATGGCACCGCTCGTTATTGCCTTAGGCCCCGGCTTCAGCGTGGGCGCAGATGCTGACGTGATTGTAGAAACCAAGCGCGGTCATAATTTGGGACGCATTATCCGCAGCGGCTGTGCTGCGCCGAACAGCGGCGTGCCCGGTAACATTGCAGGCTACAGCAAAGAGCGTGTGCTGCACGCACCCTGCGCAGGCGTTCTGCATGTTGTTCATGATATAGGCAGCATCGTAGAAAAGGATGAGGTTATTGCTTTGATTGAATCCGAACAGGGTGAGCAGGTGCCTGTAACGGCAACACTTTCCGGTCTTATCCGCGGTATGATACGCGATGGCTTTACTGTTACTAAAGGCTTTAAAATTGCCGATATTGACCCGCGCAAGGAGGAGCTGGCCAACTGCTTTACGATTTCGGATAAGGCACGCTGCATTGCCGGCAGCGTTCTGGAATTAGTCTGCCGTTATGCACAGGAGAAAGAAAAATGAAGGATTTAATGAAAAGAATACAGGCGCAGGCTTTGGGCTCACGGCCTTGTTATCTTGTTACTCTTATTGAAAGCGAAGGCTCTGCTCCGCGCACAGGCGGTGCCAGCATGCTGGTAGGAGTAAAGGGCTTGCTTTACGGCACTATCGGCGGTGGCGGTATGGAATACGCGGCGCAGCAGCTGGCGCAGCAGCGTTTGCGCTGCGGTGGCGGCAGCTTTGTAAAAACGTTTGACCTTTCTCCCGCAGCAGGCATGGCCTGCGGCGGCAGCTGCCATGTGCAGTTCTGTTACCTGCCTGCAGCAGAAGAAACGCTGGATTTTGCTGAAAATGTGCTTAGTGCAATAAAAAAGCATGAGTCCTGGTGGTTCCTGCTGCCCTTAGGTGAGGGAAACGCTATGCCGCAAATAAAAAAGGACCTGCCGCTTGCAGGTCGTAGAGGTTTGGCAGATATAGATGGCTGCGCTTATTACGCTGAACAGTTTGATTATGACGGTTCTGTCTATGTTTTCGGTGCAGGTCATGTTGCGCGTGAGCTGGTACCGATTTTGAGCCATCTTGGATTTAAATGCATCGTGCTGGATGACAGGGCGGAGTTTGCGGACGCAGCAGTTTTTCCGCAGGCAGAGCGTGTGCAGCAGGTCGATTTTACTAAGCTGCAGGAGGTTTGCAGCCTGACGGCTAAGGATTACGCGGTAGTAATGACGCGCGGTCATGTGCATGACGCCAATGTGGAACGCTATCTGTTGAATACGCCGGTTGGCTACATCGGCATCATGGGCAGTAAAAATAAAGCAGCCATGGCCAGAGCAGCTTTGCTGGCAGATGGCTACAGCGAGCAGCAGCTCGCGCGTGTTATCACGCCCATCGGAATTGATATAGGCAGTGAAACGCCGGCGGAGATTGCGGTGAGTGTGGCGGCTCAATTGATCCAAACTCGTTCAGAACGCGTATAAGGCATCATGTACTTCATCGAGAGGGCCTTGACGTAGCAGCAGTACGCCGTCGGCCCTCTCTCTTCGTCTCTGATACCTTCTCTAAAGTGTAAAGACTTCATCAGGAGGCCTGTGACGTACTTGTAATACGCCGTCGGGCCTCCTTCTTCGTCTCCGTTACCTTCTCCGCGTTCTGCTGATGAGTGAAAGGTAATGTAGCACATACTTTATCTATATAAAAATGAGCACCTCAACGTAGCGAAAGTACGTCGTCGGTGCTCATTTTTAAATTTCTTGCTTGAATTGCGAACGAAAAAGGCTATCTGATAAAATTTATACGGATTTTTTCTGTAATTTTCTTTACAATATTGCCTGATATGCGATAAAATATATGCATGAAAAAATGAAGGGGTGCTTATATGTCTAAGTTTGTTAAACTGTCTGAGGAAGCCTATAAGTTTGATGGCAAGCTGTCTTTGAGCTCGGCTATTCCTTTAGGTCTGCAGCATATTTTGGCTATGTTTGTCGGCAATCTTACACCGGTTCTGATTATTGGCGGTGCCTGCGGTATTGTCGGCGGTGCCGGTTTTGAACAGCTGCAGGTTGTTTTGATTCAGAATGCGATGATTGTTGCAGGTCTGGTAACATTGCTGCAATTATATTCCGTTGGTCCCTGTGGTGGCAAGGTGCCTATTATCATGGGTACAAGCTCCGGCTTTATCGGTGTATTTGCCGGTATCGTTGCAACCTTGGGCAGCGGTGTTGTCGCCTATGGCGCTATTATGGGTGCCTCGATTATCGGCGGTGTTTTTGAAGCGGTGCTCGGTCTTGTGCTCAAGCACATCCGTCGCTTCTTCCCGCCTGTTGTCTGCGGCACTGTTGTACTGTCTATCGGTCTGTCGCTGATTTCCGTAGGTATCAATTCCTTTGGCGGCGGCTTCAAGACTAAGGACTTCGGTTCTGTAGAAAACCTGCTGCTTGGTCTGTTTGTACTTTGTGTTATCCTTTTCTTCAAGCATGGCACTAAGGGCTTTTTAAGCTCTTCTTCCATTCTGCTTGGTATTATCGCCGGCTATATCGCTGCGATTTTCATGGGCTTTGTATTGCCTACAACCGCAGTTACGCCTGATGGTGTGGAATATACCAAGTCTTGGGTATTGCATTGGGATAAGGTAGCGAACGCCTCCTGGTTCGCTGTGCCTCAGCTTATGCCTGTTGATATCGTATTTGATATGCGTGCTATTATGCCGGTATTGATTATGTTTGTTGTTACCGCAGTAGAAACTGTCGGTGATATTTCTGCCGTTGTCGAAAGCGGTCTGAACCGTGAAGCTACGGACAAGGAATTGTCCGGCGGCGTTATTTGTGACGGCATTGGCTCCGCTATCGCTGCTGTTTTCGGCGTACTGCCTAATACATCTTTCTCCCAGAATGTAGGTCTGGTTGCTATGACGAAGATTGTTAACCGTTTTGCTTTGGCAACCGGTGCGGTATTTTTGATTCTCTGCGGCCTGATTCCCAAGCTGGGCGCTTTGGTTTCCATTATGCCGCAATCCGTTCTGGGCGGCGCTGCTGTAATGATGTTCTCCTCGATTGTTGTCAGCGGTATTCAGCTGGTTACTAAAGAGAAGCTCAATCCGCGTAGCCTGACGATTATTTCCGTTGCTTTAGGCGTTGGCTACGGCATGGGCGCTACACCCGGCATCCTGGCACACTGCCCGGAGGCTATGCGCATGATGTTCGGTGAATCAGGTATCGTTCCGGCAGCCTTTGTAGCAATTCTGCTGAATATTATTCTGAATAGGGGCGAAGACGCTCAAGCTTAGTTTTATCCTGCTGGGTATCTATATCCAGCAGCTCGTTAATATCCTGAACCGGTACTTTTACTACCAGTTCAGGATATTTTTTTGTCAGTACGGAACCGCCTTTGTCCTGCGGCAGCTGTTGCAGTTCATCAGCAAATTTTGCAGGGAAGATAATGGGATTGCCTGGAGTTTCTTCGTAATACAGGCGATGAATTTTTTGCGGCTGAGCTAAAAAGCTTTCGGCGAGGCGGATAAGCGAAGCTTGCTGCAATAACGGTTGGTCGGCAACGGCAAAAAGCAAGCCCGCGGCCTGAGGCAGCTGCTGCTGTATATATGATGTGCCCAGGCGCACTGTGTCGCTCAGATAGGGCTTGTCGTGGAGCAGGCAGGGGATTTGCTGCTGCGCGCAGATTTCCGCAACCTCCTTGTGGCGTGTAACAACGATACGCTTGGCGAAAAGTCCTTGGCTGATATAAAGGATGTACTGCAGCATGGGCGCTCCGTCGATGGCTGTCAGCAGCTTGTTGGCGCCGAAGCGGCGGCCTACGCCGGACGCCAGGATGATACAGGCTATTTTAGAATATTTTACGTTCATAAAGTTACCTCATGGTTTTGATTATATATCATTATTATAAGACTGAATGGTGGTGCTAACAAGCGGGGGAGTACCGGTTAGCGGAAGAATATATTTTATCTGCAAAAACAAAAAACTCTGTAACCGAAGTTACAGAGTTTAGTTTCAAGTGGTGGCCCTGGCAGGATTCGAACCTGCGACCTTTTGATTCGTAGTCAAACGCTCTATCCAACTGAGCTACAGAGTCACATCAACGTTGCTGTTGTTTCAAGCAACAATGATATTATAGCGAAAAGTGAGCTTCTTGTCAACACTTTTTTGCAATTATTTTTTAGATTTTTTGCCGACAGCTTTTTCTTTGGCAGCAGGCTGATGCTTTTCCAGCCAACCGCAGTAAATGAAGAAGCCTAAGGCAACGAGGAAGAAGCCTAAGCTGGTTGCCTGAGCGGATTTCAGTCCGAACATCCAGGGCTCGGCGTAGTCACCGCGCAGCATTTCCAAAAAGAAGCGGACAACGGAATAAAGCATGGCGTACATGCATAAAGCCTGACCGCGCGCATGCTTGGTGGTGCGGAACAACAGCAGCAGGGCAAAAATGACGATGTCCAGCTGACCTTCCCAAACCTCTGCCGGCCACAGGGGTACGGGGCCGTAGGTTTTGTAGGCCAGTGTGCCTTCCGGGTACAGAATACCGAAGCTGCCACCGGTAGGTGTGCCGAAGGCGTCACCGTTGAGCAGGTTGGCCATGCGTCCGATGGATTGACCGATAAGCAGAGAGGGCGAAATGATATCCGCCAAGGCTACCCAGTCGATGTCATTCATTTTGCAGTAAACTATGCCGGCAGCAATGCCTGCCAGCATACCGCCTTGCACGGCCATGCCACCCTGCCAGACGAAGGGGATTTCCAACAGATGATGGCTGTAGTAATCCCAGTCGAAGAAGAAAACATCCCACAGCCTGCCGCCGATGAGACCGGCAAAGCCGCCGTAGATGCCGATGTCTAAAATATGCTCGTGCCAGCGGCCGTCCTGCTTAGCCAAAAAGTAGGCAGTGCCGGTAGCTAAAAATATTGCTGTACAGAGCATCAGACCATACATGCGTATGGGAAAATCGCCGATAAAAAAGAGATATTGATGCATTATGAATAAGGCCTCCTAAAAAATCTAACTAATATTTTAACACATTCCGGTGTTTTTATCAGCGAAAAAGTTGTGATTTCTTTATTCAGAAAGCTTATTGAATTTAACAGCGAAGATAGTATTGTGTGACATGTTGCTTATGTCATTATCCACAGCGTCAATATTATGATATAATGAGGGAAGCGATATGAGCTTCAGTGAAGCAAAAAATAGAGAAAGAAGGTCTGCAAATTTATGAAAGCATTAACTTATATTGAACACGGTAAGTTTGCTCTGCAGGAAAAGGCCAAGCCGCAGCTTGTTTCTGCGCGTGATGCTATTGTGCGCGTAACGCTGGGAAGCATCTGCACCAGTGATTTGCATATCAAGCATGGCTCGGTACCTCGTGCTGTGCCTGGAATTACCGTGGGCCATGAAATGGTGGGCATGGTAGAAGCGGTCGGCGCTGACGTAAAAACCGTTAAGCCCGGTGACCGTGTGACGGTAAATGTAGAAACGTTCTGCGGCGAATGCTTCTTCTGCAAGAAGGGTTTTGTCAATAATTGCACCAATCCTCATGGCGGCTGGGCGCTTGGCTGCCGCATTGACGGCGGACAGGCGGAATTTGTGCGCGTGCCTTATGCCGACCAGGGGTTGAACAAAATTCCCGACAGCGTTACCGATGAACAGGCGCTTTTTGTGGGCGATATTCTTGCTACCGGCTTTTGGGCAACACGCATTTCGGAAATCACCGAGGAGGATACCGTGCTGATTATCGGTGCCGGTCCGACGGGTATCTGCACACTGCTGTGCGTTATGCTGAAGCAGCCGAAGCGTATTATCATCTGCGAGAAGGATGCTGCCAGAGTGGAGTTTGTCAGCAAGCATTATCCCGATGTACTGCTTTGCGAGCCTGAGGAGTGCGAAGCGTTTGTTAAGGAGCATTCCGACCATGGCGGTGCGGATGTTGTTCTGGAGGTTGCCGGCGGTCGCGATACCTTCCAGCTCGCGTGGAAATGCGCGCGTCCGAACGCTATCGTAACGGTTGTGGCGCTCTACGATGAAGCGCAGAGCCTGCCTTTGCCCGATATGTACGGCAAGAACCTTATTTTCAAAACCGGTGGCGTGGATGGCTGCGACTGTGCGGAGATTCTGCGCCTGATTGAAGAAGGCAAAATTGATACCACGCCGCTGATTACGCATCGCTTCAAGCTGGCGGATATCGAAGAGGCCTACCGCATTTTCGAAAACAGATTAGACGGAGTTATCAAGATAGCGATTACCGAATGATATTTTGTAAAGCATGCTATAAGAGGGGCGATTTTATGATTAAGCATATAACAACAACACCGGCAAAGGCTTTAGAAAAATTAAAAGCAGGCAACGCCAGATATATTGATGCCAAGGTCAACAGCGAGGACATTTCGCAGGAAAAGAGAACAGATACCTTGGTTAACGGTCAGAAGCCTTATGCGATTATTATTACCTGCTCTGATTCTCGCGTAATTCCGGAGAATATTTTTATGACAGGTATCGGCGAGCTGTTTGTTATCCGTATTGCCGGTAATGTGATTGATGAGCATCAGCTGGGCAGTATTGAATACGCTGCCAGTCATCTGGGCGCACCGTTGATTGTTGTTATGGGGCATACGCATTGCGGTGCGGTGCATGCTGCAATCAAGCATGATCCGGAGGGCTATATCAAATTTATTACGGATAAAATCAAAGCAGCGATTGGCGACGAGTGCGACCCGTATAAGGCTGCCTGCCTGAATGTCAAAAGCTGTGAAGCGGAAATCGAAGCAAGCCTGGAGATTCAAAAGGTTGAGCATCAGGAGGGCTTGCGCGTTGTCGGTGCCATGTATCATCTGGAGAACGGTCTGGTAGATTTTATCTAAAGCAGATTATTTTGAGCTGCCTTGAGCTTAGCGTCTTGAGGCACTTCTTTTTTGTAAGTTAATTTCTCAAAATTCATAATAATGCGCTTGACAGAATTGTGGCTTGAATGTATCATGTATACATAATACAGATTTCGATTAAAAGCAGCTTTTACACGCTTTTGCAGAAGGAGGCAAATGTATTATGCGTAAAGAACACGACTTTTTAGGTGAATTAGAAATTCCCGATAATGCTTATTATGGTGTACAGACCATGCGTGCCATGGAAAACTTCCAGATTACAGGCTATACTGCCGATCCGCTTTTTATCAAAGCCTTGGGTATGGTCAAAAAGGCTGCGGCCTTGGCCAATATGAAAATCGGTCTTTTGGATGAAAAAATCGGCAATGCTATGGTTCAGGCCTGCGATGATATCATCAGCGGCAAGCTGAACGACCAGTTTCCTACCGATCCGATTCAAGGCGGTGCCGGAACATCCTTCAATATGAATACGAATGAAGTAATCTGCAACCGTGCTTTGGAAATTCTCGGTCATACGCGCGGAGATTATGACTATATCAGCCCTAATAACCATGCCAATATGTCGCAGTCCACGAACGATGTTATTCCTACATCCATCCGTGTCTGCGCTCTTATGCGCGCCGAACAGCTTATTATTGCCTTGGAAAACCTGGCGGATTCCTTTGATAAGAAGGGCGAGGAATTCAAGGATGTACTGAAAATCGGCCGTACGCATCTGCAGGACGCTGTGCCTATTACCTTAGGCCTGGAGTTCAAAGCCTTTGCTTCCTCCATGCGCAGACGCAGTAGCTGCATCCGCCGTAGCTGTGAGCTGCTGCACACCATGAATATGGGCGCAACAGCAGTCGGCACAGGTCTAAATGCCGATCCCGAATATATCAAAGAGGTTTGCGAACAGCTTACGCTGGTTACCGGCGAGAGCTTCACTACCGCGGACAATCTTGTTGATGCTACCAGTAACACGGATATCTTCACCGATTTATCCTCCAGTTTGAAAACATCGGCACTTTCGCTGATTAAAATTTCCAATGACCTGCGTCTGATGGCCTCCGGTCCGAGGGCAGGTTTCTGCGAAATTACGTTGCCGCCGCGTCAGCCCGGTTCCTCTATTATGCCGGGTAAGGTTAACCCCGTTATCCCCGAAGTAGTGGACCAGACCTGCTATCAGGTAATTGCCAACGATTTGGCTGTGGCCTTCGGCGTAGAAAACGGCCAGTTCCAGCTCAATGTTATGGAGCCTGTTATGGCTTACAATATTTTCAATTCCTTACGTTTCCTGACCAATGCCGTTAATACTCTGCGCACCCGCTGCGTAGACGGAATTAAGGCTAATCGTGCCCAATGCGCGGAATGGCTGGATAAGAGCGTGGGCATTGTTACGGCGTTGCTGCCGCATATCGGTTACGAAACCTGCTCCGTTTTGGCGAAGGAGGCGCTGGCAACCAACAGAAATATTAAGGACCTGCTTATTGAACGCAAGGTGCTGAGTAAAGAGGATTTGGATGTTATCCTTGCTCCTGCGGAAATGACCAGACCGGGTATTGCCGGTAAGGAGCTTTTGAAGAAGATTCATGAGTCCAGAGAAGAACTGGTGTAAAGCACAAGAGAGCAGTTCTGTTATAACAATAGAATAAAAGCAAAAGCTGCAGCTATGCTCATGAGTACGGGAGCAGGCTGCAGCTTTTTGTTTGAGCATGGGAGTTTTGCCGATTAGCATAAGAAAAATTCTTTCGTCCTACCCGAAATCATGCTTTGGGGTGGGGAAAAAAGAGCTTCTTGTTGCTATAATTATAATGACAGAAACTAATTTAGGAGGTTGATGAATATGCGTATTGCTGAGAAATTGTTTTCCTGCATATCTTTGTTTTTGATTTGCATTGTGTGCTTGCTTACAGATGCGCCCAAGGTTCGGGCAGCGGAATTTCTGACTGCTGATAACGGGACATTTCTTTACATGAACAGCAGAGAGCTGGCAATCAGTGATGAGGAAGAAGGCGTGCAATTCTTCCTTGGCGATGACGGCACTCTGCAGCTGATGAACAAAAATACCAAAGATGTTTATAAGACCTTTGTTCCTGCGGAGAATGGAATGGTTGGCTATAGGGTGCGGGATGTTTTTACCGCCAATCCCGAAAATATATTTTTTGAAATAAATGCCACTATCGGCGCTCATGAGCAGAACTGCGGTTATTGGCTTATCGGTAAGGAAAACGGACAATGGGTGACCTATGTCACCTTGGAGGATTTGGCTAAAAACGGCTATGCCATTGACCAGTGGCGGCAAATTGTGACCAAGATTAATACGGATGGCAGCGGACGTTTTATTCTGCTCAGCCAATATGAATATATGCCTCCGGAAGCTACCTTCGGCATGCAGAGAAGATATTGCACGGATTTGCAGCTGGAGCTTTTGTGGGATGATGCTGCGCAAGGATTTGTTATGCGCAGATTATAATAAGCATATGGAATAAGTAAAACAGGCAGCGGATGTGCTGCCTGTTTTGTGTGCAGAAATCTATGCTTTATTTAGAAATATTTTGCGAGTAGGGTTTCTGTTAAAGGATGCAGAAAGTGCATTAGGTTCTGTGGCGTAATTTACACAATAAAAAACGCTGATGCATAAGCATCAGCGTTAACTTCGTGGTAGCGCTAAAGGGAATCGAACCCTTGATTTCGCCTTGAGAGGGCGACGTCTTAGCCGCTTGACCATAGCGCCATTTGGCTCCGGGACTAGGACTCGAACCCAGACCGAATGATCCAGAGTCACTTGTGCTACCATTACACCATCCCGGAGTAGCAGTTCTTTTTGAGCACGCTCATCAGAACAATAACGATTATAGCAGATAGATAGCAGTTGGTCAAGTACTTTTTTGAAAAAAAGTAGAAATTTTTTCCAGAAAGTTTAGGAGGACCGGCAACATTTGTTTGAAGTATAGATTGACGCATATGCTTTAGCATGATAAAATCAAGATAATACAACGATTAAATAACAGTGAATAAATATTCGTGACAGGGAGTGATAGCATGAAGCTTTTACATTTGTCGGATCTGCATTTAGGAAAAAAACTCAATGAATTTTCTCTTTATGAGGATCAAAAATATATTTTACAACGGATTGTACAGATGATTTGCGCCAAGCAGCCTGATTGCGTACTGCTTGCCGGAGATATTTATGATAAACCGGTGCCGCCGGCAGAAGCTGTCGTTTTGTTTGATGATTTTCTCAATCAGCTGGCGGAGCTGAAGGTACCTGTGTGCATCATCAGCGGCAACCATGATTCGGCAGAGCGCTTGGCGTTCGGAGCGCAGCTGATGAGCGGCAGTGGCATTCATTTTGCGGGCAGCTACAACGGTGAGGAGCAGAAGCTTGTGCTGGAGGATGAATTCGGCAAGGTGAATGTTTTCCTGCTGCCTTTTTTGAAGCCTGCTGTTGTAAAGCATTGGGCACCGGAGGAGGCTGCAGCGGAGATTACATGCTATCACGATGCGGTGAAATATGCTGTATCGCAGCTGCAGTTGGCACAGAACGAGCGCAATGTGCTTGTTGCGCATCAGTTTGTTACCGGCGCCGTTACCGCAGGCAGCGAGGCAGTTAATGTGGGCGGTCTGGATAATATCGGCGCGGAGGTTTTTGCTGCTTTTGATTATGTGGCCTTGGGACACATCCATAATCCGCAGAATGTCGGCGGCAACGAGCGCATCCGCTATTGCGGTACACCGCTGAAGTATTCCTTCAGCGAATGGCAGCAGCAAAAATCCGTGACAATGGTGGAGCTTGCCGAAAAAGGCAATATGAAGGTTACGCAGCTGCCACTGACGCCGTTGCGTGAGGTGCGCTATTTAAAGGATACCTTTGAGAATTTAATGGCAAAGTCGACATATGCCATGTTCCCAATGGATGAGAATGGCTGTCTGCAGGATTTTTATTATCTGACGCTTACTGATGAAAACGATATCCCGAATGCTATGCAGCGCCTGCAGTCGGTGTATAAGAATTTGCTGCAACTTGATTATGACAATAAGCGCACGCAGGCGAATGCAGAACTGGAAATAACGGAAGATTTGGTAGAGAAAACACCATTAGAGCTTATTGATGATTTTTATCGTCTGCAGAACAATCAGAAACTGAGCGAGGAGCAGAAGCAGTATCTTACTAATCTGCTTTCGGAAATGGGAGGTGACATATTATGAGACCGCTGAAGCTGGTTATGAGTGCGTTTGGTCCGTATGCAGGCCAAACCGTTATAGATTTTTCCAAGCTCGGAGAGCAGGGGCTGTATCTGATTACCGGCGATACCGGTGCCGGCAAAACCGTAATTTTCGATGCCGTTTCCTATGCCCTGTACGGACAGACGAGCGGCGGTGTGCGTGATGCCAATATGCTGCGCAGCCAATATGCGGACGCGGATACGCCGACGTTTGTGGAGCTGGAGTTTTCCTTCCGCGGCAAGTGTTACAGGGTAAAACGCAATCCTGAGTACCGCCGTCCGGCGAAGCGTGGCGGCGGTATGACGAAGGAAAAAGCCGGCGCCGAGCTGTACTATCCCGATGACCGCGTTCCGGTAACGAGAATGTCTGACGTAGACAAGAGCATTGTGGAGCTTTTGGGGCTTAATCACAAGCAGTTTACGCAGATAACGATGATTGCTCAGGGGCAGTTCCGCAAATTTTTGGATACCAATACGGATGAGCGCAGTAAAATCTTCCGTGATTTATTTCATACATACTTCTTCCAGCAGTTGCAGGATAGGCTGAAGCAGGATGCTGCGGCTAAGCGTAACGAATTTGCCGAGCAGCAGCGCCGAAGCGAGCAGGCTTTAAGCGGCATCAGCTGTATTTATCCCGCATATACGGAGCAGCTGCAGAGCTTTGCTTTGCGTCATTACGAGGGCTGTGTTGAAGAAGTACTGGCCTTGGTTGACACAATTATTGCTCTTGACGAAAAGGAACAGCAGCAGGTGGCGGCAGCGGCGGCTATTGTGACGAAAACTCTGACTGCGCTGCAGGACAGCCTGAGCGCTATTGATAAAAAGCAGCAGCTTGAAAAATATATGCAGACGACAGAAGTGAGAATAGCAGGCATGCAAAAGCAACTGGAGCAGGAAGCAACTGCAGCAGTGCAAAGACAGGAGGCTCTGCAAAAGCTTGAGGCAGAGGTCAGCGAAGCGCAAAAGGGCGAGGTGGAGCTGGCACAGATGCAAACAGAAAGGCAACAGCTGGCTGCACGCCAAAGAGAGCTGCGGCAATTACAGGAAATGCAGCAGCGTTACCAAAGTCAGGAGGTTGCACTTCTGCAGAAGCGTCAGGAGTATAAGCAGGCCTGCGATAATTTCAATCATCTTAATGAGCTGAGCGACGCTTGTTTTGACAGATTTTTGGGCGCGCAGGCGGGACTTTTGGCGCACGATAAGCTGAAACCCGGCAAGCCCTGCCCGGTTTGCGGTTCCTGCGAGCATCCACAGCCTGTGCAGCTGGCGCAGGACGCACCTACCGAAAATGATGTTGAGCAGGCGCGCGCTAAAGCTGAGGCTGCTCAGAAGATAAGGGATGGTCTTATAGGTGAAGGTAAGGCTTTAAAGGAACATCTGGAGCTGGACAAAACCTTGCTGCTAGGCAAGGGCGTGGAGCTGCTTGGCTGTGATGATTTGAAGCTGATTGCTGAAAGAGCGCAGGCAGAGCTGAAGGATGTTAACAATAAGATTACGTCCCTGCGCCTGAAAATGGGCTTTTTGCAGGAAAAGGTGGAGCAATACCGTAAGCTGGCGAAAACTTTGGAGCAGCAGAAGGCTGCCGACAAGCAGGCGGAGGCTGCGGTGCAGAGCATGAGGCAGCAGATGGCAGGTGCCGAAGGGCAGCTGCAGGAGCTGAAAAAGCAGCTTGCCGAGCAGAATGAGCTGCTGACGGATGTTGATGAACAGAAGCTGCAGCAGGAGCATGAAAAGCTGCTGGTGCAGCAGCGTGAGCTGGAGCTGCAGGATAAACGGCTCTATGCCGCCGTCAAAAACAATCAGCGGATTAAGCAGGATGTCAGCGGCTATGAAGCGCGCAGGGCAGCCTGCGAAGCGGAATACAGCTTGATCAACAGCCTTTCCGCAACGCTGAACGGAACCTTGACAGGCAAAAAACGCGTTAATCTGGAAACCTATGTGCAGATGCACTACTTCGATAAAATTCTGCAGCGCGCCAATGTAAGGCTGCTGCACATGAGCCGCGGCCAGTACGAGCTGTGCCGTGACAAAATGCAGGATGCGTATAGCAAGACGGGCAACAGCAAAACAGGCCTCGATTTGGAGGTAAAGGATTACTACAGTGGTAATCTGCGTAGCGTCAAAACCTTGAGCGGCGGCGAATCATTCATGGCATCACTGGCGTTGGCGCTGGGGCTGGCGGATGAGGTGCAGTCTAGTGCCGGTGGCATTCAGCTGGACACAATGTTTGTCGACGAAGGCTTCGGCTCGCTGGATGACAGCAGTCTGCAGCAGGCCATTACTACGCTGCAGGGCCTCAGTGAAGGCCATCGCCTTGTAGGCATTATTTCACATGTACATGATTTGCAGGAAATGATTGACAAAAAAATTCTCGTCAAGAAAAAACGCGGCCTGCAGGGGACAGGCAGCGAAGTCGCACTGGTGGTAGATTAAGGCAAAAATATCTCTGTAGAAGCAGAAAATCACTTTACCATAGATTGTCAGTGTGATAAAATAGTCTTTATACTTAAAAGACAAATTTATTGCTGACATGTTCGTAGCAGCAGTTAAAAAAACAATTTATGGAGGGCTTGACGATGAAATTATTGGAAGAAAAAATTGTTAATGACGGTGTTATCAAAAGCGGTAATGTCCTGAAGGTTGACAGCTTTTTAAATCATCAGATTGATGTGCCGTTTGTTGCGGAGCTTGGTAAAGAATTAAAGCGCTTGTTTGCAGACAGGAATATTACTAAAATCCTGACTATTGAAGCCTCAGGTATCGGTATTGCCTGCGTTGCGGCAATGTATTTTGGCGTTCCGGTAGTGTTTGCCAAGAAATCCAGCGGCAGCAATATGGATAAGGATGTTTACTTCACTCAAATTTATTCCTATACCCATAGCAAAACAAACGACGTTGTTGTTTCAAAAAGATTCCTGTCCAAAACAGACCATGTGCTGATTATTGATGACTTCCTGGCTAATGGTTGTGCACTGGAAGGACTTATCGATATTGTACGTCAGTCCGGCGCTACTGTTGAAGGCGTTGGCGTTGCTGTAGAAAAAGGCTTCCAGGGCGGCGGCGACAAGTTGCGCAAAGCCGGCTACAACCTGCATTCCTTAGCTATTATTGATAAGATGGATGCAAAAACCAACACAGTAGTGTTCAGACATGAGGAAGCGTAATGAGCGAAAAACAATATGCGGTTGCACCTTGATGATGTTCGGTTCTATCGTAGTCAGCGGCGTGCAGATGATTGCTAACTGCGGCTACAACACCCGCAATGTAACGATTGCTTCTTTGGCACTCAGCATCGGCATCGGCTTTACTCAGACACCGGCAATTTTTAAGATTTTCCCGGATCTGATTAAGAATGTTTTTGCAGAAAACTGTGTAGCCGTAGTTTTTATCGTGGCTATGGTGTTAAATATCATTCTGCCTAAAGAGGAAGAAGAATAACAATACGTGTTTTAGAATAAAGAGGGGTTACAAATGAAGATTATTGATGCCCATATGCATTATTACAATGTTGATGGTTTTGTGCAGGTTGCAGCTAATGCAGGCTATGAAAATACAGCGGCCTGCTGGCAGAAGATATGCGAAGAAAACAATATCGTCTTTTCTGTAGCTATGGGCAACACTAATTATACGTCTTCGAAATACGGTGGTGTTACACCGCGTATGATTGACCTTGCAGCGCCTTTTGACGAGGAGCATTACAATCAGCCGCAGAACATGGGTTACTGCATGGGTGTAAACAGCGAGGCTATAACCGAAGCAAATGCGGAAAAAACGGCGCAGGAATTTGAACGCTTCATTAAGGACCCGCATTGTCTGGGCATTAAGCTCTATCCCGGTTATAATGCTGTCTATGTCAACGATAAAAGGCATTGGCCGCTGTTTGAACTGGCGCGTGCCTATAATGTGCCTGTTGCAATTCACACAGGCGATACTGCCTGGCCCAGCGGTCTGTTGAAGTATTCGCATCCGCTGACTGTTGATGAAGCAGCAGTGGCGTTTCCTGATGTTACCTTTGTTATAGCGCACTGTGGTTGCCCATGGTTCGCCGATGCGGCAGAGGTGGCCTGCAAGAACGCCAACGTATGCATTGACCTTTCCGGTTTGGTGGAGGGCAATCCTAAACCGCTGATGCTGCTCGAAAGACAGCGTGGATTTTTGCGTCAGCTGCATACCTGGCTGAATTATCTTGGTAATTATGAAAAAATCATGTATGGCAGTGATTGGCCGCTTGTAAATATTCCCCTGTATATCTGGATGATCAGCCACGTTGTTCCCGAATGCTATCACGAGGATGTATTTTATAACAATGCAGTAAGGATTTACAGTAAAATCGGCAAGCTGCTGGAAAAGTGCGGAGGTTGAGATGGGACAGCCTGATATCAAAGAAATAGAGGCAGGGCTTAAGGATTGGGACTTTGTGCGCAATCTGCCTGCTGCAATCGGTGATTATACCCTTGTGCCGGGCTCCGGCATCGACGGACAGATTTTGAATATTGCAGCCTATGTGCACGAAGCATCACACTGCCGTCTTGATTTGACTTATACAAAAGAAACCTTTGATTATGTGCCGGTAAAAACCGTAGGCCTGCATACGTTTCGTGACGTGCGCTTCTTCTGCCGTGACCGCGAGCACTTTGCCGACATGATGCGCAAGAGCCTGCCGGATATTTTGGCCAGCATGGACAAGAAAACCGTGCATAAGCTGCCGTATGAAGCAAAAGCGCTGCATTTTGAGCAGTGGGACTACTGGCGCTCGCTGCCTGCTCAGGTAGGAGATTATGAGTTGTATATTACGCCCGATAATCTCTTGCCTTATATCAATGGTTCCTTTATCTTTTTGGATTATACTGATTTTAAGCATGGCAATCAGATATACTTTTCCTATAATATTTTCCGTGATGAGCTATTTGCGGAAATGCGCAAGAATCATCTGCCCTTGACCACAGACGCTTTTGACGTGCTTGGCAACGTGCCGGCGGAGGATAAGCTGCAGGCTTTGCAGGTGCATATAGAGGAAAAATTGATGGCTGCATTGGAAGATTTAAAAAAAGTATAAAAAGATGTTGACAAAATAGGCTCAAGCCTGTATAATATAATTCGTAGTTGATTGGCCCGGTGGTTCAGTTGGTTAGAATGCCGCCCTGTCACGGCGGAGGTCGTGGGTTCGAGTCCCATCCGGGTCGCCATTACGCCTCGGTAGCTCAGTTGGTAGAGCAAAGGACTGAAAATCCTTGTGTCCACAGTTCGATTCTGTGCTGAGGCACCAATCCAAAAACAGCACCTGCTATTGCGGGTGTTTTTTTATTATCTGTATATCTATATCTGCTTAAACACATTTTCAGCCAGCAAGGAGTGTTATCATGTTTGAAAAATTTTTCCATGAAGTAACCGGTCCCTATATCTGGGGTCTGATTCTGCTTTTATCCCTGCGCGCCATCTTCTCTTCCGTACGCAAAAAGGATTATCCGCACGCTGCTGCTTTTATCGTCGTAGCCATTGCTGCCGCATTTATGACAGCAAGCGCACTTGATATGCTTCCGCCTGCTATAGCAGAAATATTTGCATAAGAAAAAGGCCGCTGCGCAGCGACCCTTTTACAAACTTAAACGCCGCTTTACGCGGCGTTTTTTTGTGCTTATTTTCAGTTGATGCCGGTTACATCAAAGCCGGTATCCTCAATAGCAGCCTTCAAAACTGCATCATCCAGGCCTGCGCCATCAACAACCGCATTATTGTTTTCCAGAGAAACAACAACACTTGTTACACCTGCTACAGCAGCAAGTGCTTCCTTAACGGCGCCAACACAATGCTGACAATGCATACCTTCGATAGCAATAGTCTTAGTCATAATAAAATCTCCTTTGCAATTACAATTTTATAAAACGCAGTCTTAGTGCGTTAGTAACAACAGAAACACTGCTGCAGCTCATCGCCGCCGCTGCAATCAGCGGGTTCAGCAGCCAGCCGAAGGCTGTATAAAATACACCTGCGGCAAACGGAATACCGACGGCATTATAAATAAAGGCCCAGAAAAGATTTTCCTTGATATTGGTCATTACACCACGGCTTAAACGGATGGCTTTTGCCACATCAAGCAAATCGCTTTTAATCAAAACCATATCAGCAGCTTCAATCGCAATATCCGTGCCGGCACCGATAGCGATACCTACATCGGCACGCGCCAACGCAGGTGCGTCGTTGATGCCGTCGCCTACCATAGCGACAATATGGCCTTCCTGCTGCAGCTTGCGTACCACCGCTTCCTTATCCTGCGGCAACACCTGCGCCACAGCCTCATCAACGCCTACCTGTGTGCGAATCGCCTCCGCCGTCGCCCGGTTATCACCGGTCACCATCAGCACATGCAGGCCCATAGCCTGCAGCTTACCGATTGCCTCCTTGCTTGTCGGCTTTACGGTATCGGCAACAGCAATACAGCCTAAAAGCTCGCCCGCACGGACAAAATATAACGGTGTTTTTCCCTGAGCCGCCAGCTTGTCATACTGGTCCATCAAACTGCTGATATCAACATTCAACGCCTGCAACAGCTTCATATTGCCTGCTGCGCACTCATCGCCTGCAAGCTCAGCAGTAAAGCCCTGACCGGGGATTTGCTTATAATTACATGCTTCTAAAAGTGCAAGCTGCTTTTCTTCAGCAGCAGCAACAATAGCTTCCCCCAAGGGATGCTCCGACAGCTTTTCCAGACTGGCAGCAAAGGCCAGCAATTCATTTTCCGTAACCTTTACAGGCAAAATATCCGTCACTACCGGCTTGCCCGCTGTAATCGTACCTGTTTTGTCTAAGATAACGGTATCAATCTTATGCGCTGTTTCCAACGCTGTTGCCGATTTAATCAGAATGCCGCTCTTGGCACCGCGCCCCGTGCCTACCATAATTGCTGTCGGCGTTGCCAGTCCCAAAGCACAGGGACAGGAAATGACGAGCACCGAAATAGCAATCGTCAGCGCAAAATGCCAGCTTGCACCCAGCGCCAGCCAGACAACCGCCGTAATCACGGCAATGCCTATAACGGCAGGCACAAAATAGCCGCTCACCTTATCAGCTAGCTTGGCAATAGGCGCTTTAGAAGATGTTGCCTCGTCCACTAGCGCAATAATCTTCGCCAAGGCTGTATCTGCGCCAATCGCAGTCGCTTCCATCTTAAAGTAACCGCTTCTGTTAATTGTACCGCCGATAACCTTATCCCCGATTGTTTTATCTACCGGCAGGCTTTCACCCGTCAGCGCACTTTCGTCTAGAGCAGCGCTGCCCTCAATAATTTTGCCGTCCACGGGCACGGACGCACCGCTTTTTACAATCAGCACATCGCCTGTTACAACCTCCTCTACAGGTATTTCTCCCTGCAAGCCGTGACGCTCGACAAGCGCCGTTTTCGGCGTAAGATTCATCAGCGCCTTAATCGCATCAGAGGTGTGGCTCTTCGCCCGCGCTTCCATAAACTTGCCGACAGTGACAAGCGCTAAAATTACAGCACTTGCTTCAAAATACAAGGCATCAGCAAATCCCGGCAACAAATCAAGACGGTTATGTCCAAAGGCATACGCCATGCCAAATACGGAATACAAACCATAAATAAACGATGCACCGCTGCCAACGGCAATCAACGAATCCATGTTAGGCGCACCGCTTAAAAGATTACGCACACCGTGGATAAAATACTTGCGATCGATAAAGAGTACCGGAATACACCACAGCATCTGCAGCAAAGCATTAATCAGCTCGTTTTCCTGCCCCAGAATAAAGCCTGGCAACGGCCAGCCCCACATGCGCCCCATATGCTGATAAAAAACAAGGCCGGCAAAAAGCAACGAGCCGATAAGACGCTGATGCATCTCCTCCATCTCCTGCCCCGCCGTATCCTGTTGAGGTACAGGTGCTGCAACATTTGCAGCATGTACTCTCGCGCCAAAGCCCAGCTTTTCAATGCGGGCAATAATCGTTTTTTCATCTACAACGCTTTCGTCAAAGGTAACGTGCGCATTATTTTTCAACAGATTAACGCTCATCTGCTCCACGCCCTGCATCCTGTTGACAACCTTTTCTATGCGTGACGAGCATGCACTGCAGCTCATGCCCGTTATATCAAGTAACTGTTTTTTCATCGTGACTCCTTTCGCTTGCTATCTGTTTGACATAAAATTTTTTATCTGCTATTATTATAGCAAACGCTATCTTTATTTCAAGAACGCACTATTTAGGTAGATAGTATGTAAAAAGATACTGTAAAGATATATAATTTTTGATGCACAAGGCAGGCATATGATTTTTTCATAGCATAATAATATCTTAGACGCCTTGCTCTTTGCAGAAAGGAAACTCCAAATGAAAGACACTATCAACGTCAACTGTCCCGTTGCCGCCACGCTGCAGCTCATCGGCGGCAAATATAAAGCACTGCTCCTGTGGCACCTGTCCGGCAAAATCCTGCGCTTCAACGAGCTGCGCCGCCTCGTCCCCGAGGCAACACCAAAAATGCTCACCCAGCAATTACGCGAGCTGGAAGGTGACGGATTAATTGCGCGCAAGGTGTACGCCGTCGTGCCGCCTAAGGTTGAGTATAGCCTGACGCCGCGGGGCGAAAGCCTCTTCCCCATCCTGCAGGCCATGTATGCCTGGGGCAGCAAGCTTTTAGAGGGCGAAGGCATCTGCCCGGAATGCTCCATGAAACCTGTGGAAGCAGAGCATTGCTGCTGCCACGATAAAAACGAATAGAAAAGAAAATTTCGGCAGAACGATTATATTTAGCGTTCTACCGAAGTTTTTTCGTTCCATTTTAAAACAGCCGAAATATTTTATTCACACACATCTTGCAAATGGTTTTAAAACAAAATAAATAATACAAAAAGCACGCTGCAGCCTGCGCCAAGCGCAAGCCGCAACGTGCTCATATAATGCTTATAATCAGCCGATTTCTGCTTCCTTTTCAGTACCGCGAACGTTGATTGGATGGTTGTTTTCGTCAACCATTACAACCTTCGGTACATAAGTTTTAGCTTCTTCCTCGGTCATGAGGCTGTAAGCGATGATGATAACAGTATCACCAACCAGAACCTTACGTGCAGCAGCACCGTTCAGGCAGATAACACCGCTGCCACGCTCACCGGCGATAACATAGGTTTCCAGACGGTTACCGTTGTTGTTGTCAACGATTTGTACACGCTCGCCCGGAAGAATACCGGACAGCTCCAGCAGCTCGCTGTCGATAGTAATGCTGCCCATATATTCCAGGTTTGCCTGGGTTACGGTAGCGCGATGAATTTTGCCATGGTGCATAGTATAAAGCATATTATTTCTCCTCCAAAACTACATTATCAATCAGACGGGTGGTGCCGAATTTAACAGCTACAGCCAGCAGATTGCTGCCTGCCATCGGAGCTGCTACAGGTTTCAATTCCGGCAGTGCATAAATTTCAACATAATCAATATCAGACATAGGCTCTTCTTTAATGGAAGCAGTAACAGCCGCAGTAATCTTAGCAGCGTCACGCTCACCTGCTTCGTACTGCTCCTTAGCAGCCTTCAGGCTACGGCTCAGTACCAGAGCTGCTTTGCGCTCTGCTTCATTCAGATAGGTATTGCGGGAGCTCTTTGCCAAACCGTCAGCTTCGCGGACAATCGGCATAATGCGCAGCTGGATATTGAAGAACAGGTCTTTTACCATGCGTTTCAGAACCTCAACCTGTTGTGCGTCCTTCTGGCCGAAGTAAGCACGGTCCGGTTGTGCCAGGTTGAACAGCTTGGTAACGACGGTAGTTACACCACGGAAGTGAATCGGACGGGTACGGCCGCACAGAACCTTGGTAACCTCACCGGTTACTTCAACCCAAGTTGCATCCTCGCTCGGATACATTTCCTTCGGAGCCGGAGCGAAAACTACGTTAGCGCCCATGCTTTCTGCCAGCTTGCAGTCTGCCTCCAAAGTACGCGGATATGCGTCCAGGTCTTCGTTAGGACCGAATTGAGTCGGGTTTACGAAAACGCTGACTACAACAAAGTCATTTTCCATGTTAGCTGCTTTAATCAGGGATGCATGGCCTTCATGCAAAGCGCCCATAGTAGGCACCAAACCGATGGTCAAACCCTGAGCTTTAGCTGCTGCAACCTCTTCGCGCAGCTCTGCAACTGTATGTACTAATTTCATTTTGAATTACCTCACTTTATTTATGAAAGTATTAATATAATTTTTCTAAAACAGCATCGTCAATCTTAAAGGTATGCTCCGGAGCAGGGAAGGTTCTTGCCTTAACATCAGCAATATATTCCTTTACTGCTTCTACGGTAGTATCATGCAGATTAGCATACTTCTTAACAAATTTCGGGCAGAAGCCGGTGGAAACTCCCAGCAAATCGTTGCATACGAGCACCTGGCCGTCGCAGCCGTTGCCGGCACCGATACCGATGGTAGCCATGGTTTTCAGCTCGCTGCTTACCTTAGCAGCCAGTGCTGCCGGAACGCATTCCAGTACGCAGGCAAAAGCACCTGCAGCCTCCAAAGCCTTGGCATCATCAATCATTTTTTGTGCAGCAGCAATATCCTTACCCTGTACCTTGAAGCCGCCCAGCTGATTTACAGATTGCGGAGTCAGACCGATATGAGCACATACGGGAATGCCGGCCTGTGTCAGGCGTTCTACCAGAGGAACTACCTCGGAGCCGCCCTCCAGCTTAACTGCTGTGCAGCCTGTTTCCTTCAGGAAGCGTGCAGCATTATACATTGCATCAACAATGCTTGCCTGATAGCTCATAAACGGCATATCGCCAACTACTAAAGCAGTGCTGTTGCCACGCATAACAGCCTTGGTATGATGAATCATTTCATCCATCGTTACAGGGACTGTGGAATTATATCCTAAAATTACGTTACCCAGGGAATCACCTACAAGAATCATATCTACGCCTGCTTCATTAACGTTGCGGGACATTGCTACGTCGTAAGCGGTTATCATCGTGATAGGTTCGCCCTTTTGCTTCATTTCTTTAATCGTTGCGACTGTTACTTGTTTGTTAGCCATAATATCCTCCAAGCAAATTTCTCAGCTCATCAGCTGCATTTTCGTCAATAGTGCCATTAGCAAGGGCTAGCGAGGTTGTTGCCAGGCCCAGAGAGCAATAGGCAGGAATTACAGCTGCCGGTAAGGCAGCAAGATGTTTCGCTACCGTGCTGACATCACCGCGGGCAATAGGTCCTGTAAGCACAGCCGCAGGATTTTGCGTAGCCTGCAAATTAGCCGCCGTACCTTTAAACAGGGGCAGCAGCGCCTCCCAGGCAGCTTCATTGCTGCCGGTCCAGCGCGCCATCAGCTGCGCCGCCATAGCCTCCACCGCTACAGCGTAGTTGGAGCAGATACACGCTGCCGCATGGTAGGCCGCACGTTCTTCAGCCGGTACGCTGAACGCTTTACCGCCAAAAAGCTCTACGAGCTTTTTGCCTGCGTCCTGCGCTTCGCTGTCACCATCCAGCGCCATATACACACCTGCAAGCTGTGTATTGCCGCCGGCAAAGCTCTGCAGCGGATGCAGACTGCCTACGTGTGCGCCCAACTGCGTAAGCGGAGCCAACGGCTCCAGTCCCACACTGCCGCTCACATGCAGCACAACCTTAGCTGCCGGCGTCACGCTTTGCGCCAGCTCTTCTGCTACCGTACCAATTAAACGATCCGGTACGGTAAGCAGCAGCACGTCCGTTGCCTGCCACAGCTCAACGTTATCCGTCACCGGTACGCCAAACTGCTGCGCCAGCTGTGCGCTATGCCGCTCGGATGCAGCCGTAATGCCGGCCAGCACGCCCGCCTCATGCAGACATGCAGCCAGACGGCTGCCAACGCGGCCACCGCCAATAATACCAACCTTCAAGATTGCCCTCCCTTCTGACCACAGGAGACGCTGTGCAAATTCAAGGCTACGGAATTGCCGATTAATGCCGAAGCATATAAAAAAGCGCATTCCGGTACGGAATGCGCATAGTTAGCCTGTTTGCGTCTTCGTCCCGGTCTTATAGATCCAAGCGAGTATTGACTTAAAATTTTTCAGAAGTAAGCTTTACTGTTAACTGCTCCAGCTCATCCTAAATGCTACTGTGCATCAGTAAATTTTACCGCACTTATAATAGCATAGAACCGCGCAGTTTGCAAGCAAAATATGCTATAATGAAAGAAAAACACAAGGAGGTCATCAGCATGCCCTATGTAAACATCAAAATCACCAAAGAGGGTAACGTTACCCCGGAGCAGAAGCGCGCTCTCATCGAAGGTGCGACCAATCTTCTGCACGACGTTTTAGGCAAAAACAAATCCACCACTGTTGTCACCATCGACGAGGTTGATACAGATAACTGGGGCATCGGCGGCATCCCTGTAACCGAAATCCGTAAAAATGCGGCAGCCAAAAAATAAATTTCTTCTACCTATTTTAATATTAACATCGTTAACCACAAGATAAGCAAAGATTGACAGTTATAACCACAAAATATAGCTGTCAGTCTTTTTTTATGCCCAACCGCCATGGTTAACCATACTATTTTACTAGGTTGACATTGAAATTTTCACAGCGTATACTTAAGCTATACTAAAGTTAACCATATAGAATCTTAAGTTAACCAAAATAAATTACGAAGGTGAAAATTATGAGTAAAGGTCTTTTCATTACAGCAATCGGTACAGATATCGGTAAAACATACGTTACCGGTCTGCTTGTTAAACGCTTGCGTGATGCAGGTGTCAACGCAGGCTATTACAAGGCAGCACTGAGCGGCGCTGAAGAACAGCTTGACGGCACCTGGCTGCCGGGTGACGCAGCCTTTGTTGCTAAAACCGCCAACATCCCGGAAAAACCGGGAAACCTTGTTTCCTATATTTATAAGGAAGCAGTTTCCCCGCATCTGGCAGCACTGCGCGAGGGCAATCCCGTAGAAATGGAAAAGATTGAGGCTGACTATCAGGCATCTCTTGCCAAATATGATTACGTTACCATGGAAGGCAGCGGTGGCATCATCTGCCCCATCCGTTGGGATGAAGAGCACATCCTGCTCGAAGACATCATCAAAAAGCTCAACTTAGGTGTACTGGTAATCTCCAACGCAGCGCTCGGTTCCATCAATAACTGCGTACTGACCATCTCCTACCTCAAACAGAAAAACATTCCCGTCCGCGGCATCATCCTTAACAACTATGACGGCAGTAACTTCATGCAAGCCGACAACAAGCGTATGATGGAAGAAATTACAGCGGTCCCCGTACTTGCCTGCGTACCGCCGAACGCCAGCGAGCTTGATATTGATGTAGAAGTGCTTAAAGGATTATATAAATAAAAATTAACAGCCCACTTTAGTCTCGCTCACGCTCGACAGTTCCCCCAAGGGGGAACCAAGAAAGTCCTAATTACACGCTCTTGCCTGCCCCTATGGGGCAGGTGCCGAACAACGTGAGCCGGAAGGGGGCATAAACAATAATGACACAAAACTCAGGAGGAAGAAAAAATGAACGATAGAGTAGCAGATTTACAAAAAAGAGATTTAGCCCACATCTGGCATCCCTGTTCCCAAATGAAGGACTACGAAACCTTACGTCCTATCATCGTTGACCACGCTAAAGGCCCCTACCTCTACGCAGCCGACGGTACCGAATATCTCGATATCATCAGCAGCTGGTGGTGCAACCTTTTAGGTCACTGTAATCCCAAAATCAACGCTGCCATCAAAGAGCAGATTGAACAATTAGAGCACGTTATCTTCGTTAACTTCACCCACGAGCCTGCTATCAAGCTTTGCGAAGAGCTTACCGAAGTTCTCCCCAAAGGCCTGAACAAATTCAACTTTGCCGATAACGGCTCCTCTTCTGTAGAAATCGCACTGAAAATTGCCTTCCAATATCAGCTGCAGACCGGTCATCCGGAAAAACAGCGCTTCATGTGCCTCAGCGAAGGCTATCATGGCGAAACCATCGGCGCTCTGTCTGTAGGCAGTATGGATCTGTTCGCACAAATGTACAAGCCCATGATGATGAACAACATCCATGTAAAGGCACCTGATTGCTACCGCTGCCCGTTTGCCAAGGACCGCGAGCACTGCCAATGCGAATGCTTCAAATTTGCAGAAGAAGCATTTGCTAAGTATGCCAAAGAAACCGCTGCTATCATCGTTGAGCCTATCGTCCAAGGCTGCGCAGGCATGCGTATCTATCCGCCTCTCTACCTGCAAAAGCTGCGTAAACTCTGCGATGAATACGGCGTACTGCTGATTGCCGACGAAATTGCTACCGGCTTCGGCAGAACAGGCAAAATGTTCGCCTGCAACCATGCCGATATCACCCCAGATATCATGACCATCAGTAAAGCACTCACCGGCGGTTACCTGCCGATGGCTATTGTCTGCACCACCGATAAAATTTATGATGCTTTCTATGATGACTACAACAAAGGCAAGCAATTCATGCACAGCCACACCTATGCCGGTAACCCCATAGGCTGCGCAACTGCCCTCGCTGTACTCAAGATTATGAAGGAAGAAAAAATTCTCGAGCATGCTGCGGAAAAAGCAACATACTTCCATAATGCACTCATGGATACCTTCGGCGCTCATAAAAACATCGGCGAAATCCGTCATATCGGCCTGATTAACGCTATGGAGCTTGTTACCGATAAGGATAAGAAAATCGGCTTCGACGGCGACCTGCGTATCGGCTACGAGATTTACAAAAAAGCACTTACCCACGGTCTGCTGCTGCGTCCTCTAGGCAACGTCATCTACTTCAACCCGCCGCTGAATATCGAAAATAAAGATCTGGATAAGGCTATAGCACTGGCTAAACAATCCATGGATGAGGTTTTAAAATAAGGAGCGAATAAATGAAAGATTTGAGTATGAAAGAGCTGACTACTATCGCTTTATTAGGTGTCTTGATTCTGATTTCAGGTTCTTTTAAAATCCCTTCGCCAATTGCCGGTGGCGAATTCCAGTTATCTGCACCAATCGCCGTACTCATCTGCGCCTGCTTCGGCTTTAAACGCTACATTATCGCAGGTATCCTTGCAAGTATGCTCGGTATGATGCTCGGTATGCACAACATCATCAACGTGCTTGTACAGATGGTATTCCGCGTTGTTGCCGGTGGCACCATGGCCCTGCTCGGAACTAATCTGCTTACTGTTGCTGTCAGCGGACCGCTCGGAACCTTCGCTGCCCGCCTCGTACTGTGGCAGGTTACCGGTGTAAACTGGATGGTACTCACCGCCGCAGCCTTCCCCGGTATGATTTTTACCGCAGTTGCCGCCGGTGCATTTTATAAGCCCGCAAAACAACTGCTTACCAAGGTTGCTTTGCTCAGAGGCTGATAAATAGTTTAGAGAGGCCCCCTTTAGTCTCGCTGACGCTCGACAGTTCCCCCAAGGGGAACCAAGAAATTCCGATTGCAGATTCTTGCCTGCCCCTTGCACTCTTCGAGTATAACACGACCAACATTTTTCATTACATGAAAAATAGGTCTTAGTTGAAGTGGTAAACTTATTTTAGACACAGAGGGGGTATTTTTTGTACAGATAATAT
>OIAK01000183.1_pt1 | contig 38487 bp, 31 predicted proteins | sample 1580741 | NCBI WGS metagenome assembly OIAK01 (sample SAMEA3882521, study PRJEB24775) | human gut metagenome | biome: human-associated habitat; feature: intestine environment; material: feces | place: Netherlands | collected 2009/2010
GACTTGAACCTGCGACCTCCGGGTTATGAGCCCGACGAGCTACCAACTGCTCTACTCCGCGATATATTCTGTTCCTCAGTGCGTTATTATATTATACACACTTTTTCAGAAATTGCAAGCCTTTTTGCATAAAAAGTTCGGATTTGCCGAAAAAATCTCCCGCCGTGTGTCTGACGGGAGATTTATACAGCTCTTTTTGCTTTATTCCGCCTTTTCCTGCTCGGGAGCCTTCTTCTTTTTGAAGATAACGAGCTTGCTGAAGAAGTAGTTGAGGATGACCACGACGACCGCGAGGATTATTTTTGCAGTCATTTCGCCGCTGAGGTCGAAGTTTATCAGCGGGATGTGGAAAACCTTGCTGTCGAAGTGCAGGAAGTTTACGAAGATAATGAGTCCGAGCTCCTCGACGCCGAGGGAGAAGAGTCTTGCCGCGACGAACGACGGGATCTCTTTTGCGAGCACCTTGCCCTCCCAGCTCTTGCTCTCAAAGACGAACAGCTTGTTCGTGACATAGGCGAACGCGACCGCGAATATCCACGCGAGGACATTCGAGATGTGAACGCCGAGCTGAGATGATACGAGTTTGTCGAACACCATTGTGAACAGCTTGAATGCGACGAAGTTGACGAGCGTCGTCAGCACGCCAAAGACGATATAGAGTATTGTTTCTTTGTTGACTATCTTTTTGAATATTGCCTTTAATTTTTCCATTTTTTACACCTTTATTTCCACATCAAGTCCGAGTAGGTCGGAGTATTTGTCAAGTATCGGCTGAATCTCATTGTCCACGAATTCCTGGGTCTGCTGGGGAGCGCGGCCGACGAAGTTTTCGGGTTTCATTATGCCCTCAAGCTCCTCACGCGTTACGCCGAATGCGCTGTCTGCGGCTATCCTGTCGAGCAGATCGTTTTTGCCGCCCTCGACCTTGACGACTCTGCCGGCGTCCATTGAGTGAACGCGGATTTTTTCGTGCAGCTCCTGCCTGTCCCCGCCGCGCTTGACCGCCTCCATCATGATGTTTTCGGTCGCCATGAACGGCAGCTCTTCAAGCAGGTGCTTCTCTATCATCTTCGGATATACCACGAGTCCGTCCGCAACATTGATGCACAGGTCGAGCACCGCATCCGCGGCGAGGAAAGCCTCGGGAACGCTCAGGCGCTTGTTTGCCGAGTCGTCGAGCGTGCGCTCGAACCACTGCGCGCCGGAGGTCATCGCTGTGTTCTGTATGTCCGCTATGATATATCGCGAGAGCGAGGCTATGCGCTCGCTTCTCATCGGGTTACGCTTATATGCCATCGCCGATGAGCCGATCTGATGCTTCTCGAACGGCTCTTCTATCTCTTTCATGTGCTGGAGCAGGCGAATGTCATTTGAGAACTTTGTCGCCGACATCGCTATGCCGCAGAGAACGGTCAGCATCTGATAGTCGAGCTTTCTCGAATATGTCTGACCGGAGACCGCAAAACAGCTGTCAAAGCCCATCTTCTCGGCTATCATTTTGTCGAGAGCTTTGACCTTGTCGGTGTCGTTGTCAAAAAGCTCCATGAACGACGCCTGCGTGCCGGTCGTGCCTTTTGAGCCGAGTAATTTGAGCTGTGAGAGCTGGAACTCGAGGTTCTGGAAGTCCATGAGGAATTCATTGAGCCAGAGCGCGGCACGCTTGCCGACCGTCGTGGGTTGAGCGGGCTGGAAATGAGTGAAGGCGAGGCAGGGCATGTCCTTATATTCAACGGCAAATTTCGCGAGAACATTGAGCAGATTGACAAGCTCCTTGCGGATGAGCAGCATCGCCTCGCGCATGATAATAACATCGGTGTTGTCGCCGACATAGCAGGAGGTTGCGCCGAGGTGGATTATCGGCTTTGCGTGCGGGCACTGCACTCCGTAGGCGTAAACATGGGACATAACATCGTGGCGGACTTCTTTTTCGCGGGCGGCGGCGACATCATAGTTTATGTCGTCCTTGTGTGCCTTGAGTTCGGCTATCTGCTCGTCCGTTATATTGAGCCCGAGCTCCTTTTCGCTCTCTGCGAGAGCTATCCAGAGTCTGCGCCATGTTCTGAATTTGAAGTCCGGCGAGAAGATATATTTCATTCGGTCGCTCGCGTAGCGGGAGTTGAGCGGGGATTCATAGGTGTCTTTCATGCTGAGCCCATCCTTTGCCGTTTTATTTGAAGTCGTATTGACATACTATAAAATTATACGGCGAAAACCCGTCTGTTGTCAAGAAAGGCTTGCAAAATAGAGCGGTTGTGATAGAATATACATTACCGAATACAGGGAGGTGCGCCGTGGCAGCAGGAAAGAAAAGAATATATCTGCTCGACGAGCTTCGCGGGCTTGCCGTGTTCTGCATGGTGTTCTATCATGCGTTTTACAGTATGTCCGAGTTCTTCAACATTGCAATCGGCACAAAGCTGCTCGATTTCTTCACCCCTGCAGAGCCGTTTTTTGCGGCGCTGTTTATAGTCATATCCGGCATATCCTCGCGCCTGTCTCACAATAATACTAAACGAGGCGTGCGCCTTTTATGCGTCGCGCTCGCGCTGACCGTCGTGACGGCTGTTATCATGCCGATGATGCACTTCGAGGGCGCGGAGATATATTTCGGTATCCTCCATCTGCTCTCACTGTCGATGCTCATCTTCTCGGCGCTGCGCGCGGGACTCGATAAGATAAATCCGATAGTCGGCATTATAATATGTATAGCAATATATATTTTCACCTACGGCGTGTCGGCGGGCTATGTCGGCATAGCGGGACTCAAGACATTTGATCTGCCCGCCGTGCTCTACAGAACCAACTACTTCATGCCGCTCGGATTTTTCAACTCCTCGTTTCATTCGGCGGATTATTTCCCGCTGCTGCCGCATTTGTTTATGTTCCTGACCGGCACATTTGTCGGCGTATATGCGGCGAACGGCAGATTCCCCGCGTTCACTTATCGCCAACGCTCAAAGGCTCTGTGCTTTCTCGGGCGCCACGCACTTGTGATATATATAGCCCATCAGCCAATTATCTACGGCATACTCTGGGTCGTTGAAAAGATCATAGCAAAATAACAAGTTTCTCATATAAGCGCTTTTGTAGGGGTCGGCGACCTCGACGACCCCTACAAAAGGAAACACCCAAAAGTCTCAATCCCAGCAATAAAAGGCAGATCCGATTTTATTGATAATCGATGTGTTGTCCATGCGGACGATACATATACTAAAAGATATTCAACAGATATATAACCGAAAGGAAGTTTTAAAATGAGTGAAGGATGCACCCACGATTGCTCAACATGCTCATCAAAGTGCTCTGAAAAAGACCTGCGCGTTCCGTGCGGTCAGTTCAGCAATGTTAAAAAAGTTATCGGCGTAGTCAGCGGAAAGGGCGGCGTCGGCAAGTCCCTTGTGACGAGCCTGCTCGCTTCTGCTATGCAGGCGCGCGGACACGCGACCGCTATAATGGACGCCGATGTCACCGGCCCGTCCATACCGAAGTCATTCGGTCTCCACGGCAACGCAGTCGGCGACGAGCGCGGACTCCTGCCCATGGAGAGCAAGACCGGGATAAAAATAATGTCAGTCAATCTCCTGCTCGAAAAAGAGGATGCGCCGGTCGTCTGGCGCGGCCCTGTCATTGCCGGTGTTATCCAGCAGTTCTGGTCGGAGGTCGTCTGGGGCGATGTCGACTACATGTTCGTTGATATGCCTCCCGGAACCGGCGATGTGCCGCTGACCGTTTTCCAGAGCCTGCCCGTCGACGGAATAATTATCGTCACGACACCGCAGGATCTTGTCACAATGATAGTCAAAAAGGCTTTCAACATGGCAAAGCTGATGAACATCCCCGTACTCGGATTGGTCGAGAACATGAGCTATGTTCTCTGCCCGGACTGCGGCAGGCAGATAAAGGTGTTCGGCGAGAGCCACATCGACGAGACCGCCAAGGAGCTCGGAGTGCCCGTGCTCGGCAGGATTCCGATGGAAGAAAAGACCGCGAAGCTCGTTGATGAGGGCGCGGCGGAGCTTGTCGGCGACAAGTATGTAAAAGATGCCGTCGAAGCGATAGAGAAGCTGTAAAAAGAATATAAAAAATCCGCCGAAAAAACATTCGGCGGATTTTTTTCTTTGCGTTATTATTTGCTCTGCAGTCGAATGACTTCGCTGAGTCTCGAAGAGCAGTCTCGGCAGACTCTCTTGCCGGAAAACTCTATCGTGTTGTCGGACGAGCCGCAGAATATACAGCGCGCGGCATATTTGCGGATAATGATCTGATCTCCGTCCGCAAAAAGCTCCACCGCGTCCGCGTTGGGCTCAAGCGCGAGCCTGCGCCTGAAATCCTTTGGCAGTACGATGCGTCCGGTCTCGTCAATCTTCCTGACGATACCCAATGATTCCATTTTTAAAGACCTCCTATATTTGACCTACACCCTATTTCGACTCCATTGTACCATTTAATGGCAATACTGTCAATGATTGAGAGAAAAATTTAGAAAATTAAATGTAATTTGCAGAAATGGTTCGATGTGCAAAATATATTGTTTGAAAATGAGTTGAAATTTGCGACCCGAAGTTGACATTCCGTGGCGCGGGATTCTATAATGATAACAGCAAAAGTTAAGGTAAGGGATAAGCTTTGGAAGATTTGAAGGAATTTATATTTGAAAACAAGCCGACTGAGAGTTGCCATGCCTCGACTGTTCTGCCGCTTGACGACGGCAGAGTTGTCGCCGCATGGTTCGCGGGCACAAAAGAGAGCGCCGACGATGTTGATATCCTGACGAGCGTGCGCAGCGAAGACGGATGGAGCGAGCCGGTCAGGGTCAGCGCGGACAGCAATATCCCGCACTGGAACCCGGTGCTTTTTCGACGTGCGGATGGGAAGATAATGCTCTTTTTCAAAGTCGGCAAGAAGATACCGATGTGGAAGACGTATTTTTCGCTCTCGGATAACGGCGTCGATTGGAGCGAGCCCGCCGAGCTTGTGCCGGGCGATATAGGCGGCGGCAGAGGACCTGTCAAGAACAAGCCGATAAGGCTCAGGAGCGGCAGGGTCATAGCGCCAGCCTCGGACGAAAGAAATACGCTCTGGGTCTGCTTTGCCGATATTTCGGACGACGACTGCCGCACATGGAAGCGTATGCGCACCGTGCCGACAAAGTCGCTCAGGGGCTTTTATGTCCCGATGATCCAGCCGACCCTGTGGCAGAGCGAGGACGGCAATGTGCATATGCTCACAAGAACCTCGCGTGGCAGGATATACCGCAGCGATTCGTCCGACGAGGGTGAGACATGGTGCATAGCTTACCGCACGAAGATGCCGAACAACAACAGCGGCATCGATCTTGTGCTCGCCGGGAACGGGAAGATTTATCTCGTCTGCAACCCTGTCAAAAAGAACTGGGGCGGCCGTTCGCCGCTCGATCTGCTCGTCTCCGAGGACGGCGGCGAGACGTTCAATTTGCTCATGCGCCTTGAGGACAGGGAGGGCGGCGAGTTCTCCTATCCCGCGATAACCGAGCGCGGCGGGGTGCTGCACATAACCTACACATACGACCGCGAGTATATAGCCTATAGGCAGATAAAGATATAAATCTTTAAAAGAGCGACAACAAAATAAAGGTCATGTTCCACATTGTCAATCGTGTGAAATATGACCTTTGCTTTTTGCTCTTTGGTCTGCGCTGAATGCGGCAGTCCGTTATTTTACTATTAAGCTCTTGCCTGTCATCTGCTCGGGCTGGGGGAGATGCATTATCTCGAGCATGGTCGGCGCGATATCGCCGAGCTTGCCGCCCTCGCGGAGCTTGCAGGGATAGCCGACAACAACGAACGGAACGGGGTTCGTCGTGTGCGGGGTGAAGGGCTTGCCGTCGTCGCCGATCATGCGGTCCGCGTTGCCGTGATCCGCTGTGATGAGCGTTACACCGCCCTTGGAAGCGACGAGGTCAACGAGTCTGCCGACGCAGGCGTCGACCGCCTCAACAGCCTTGACAGCCGCATCGAATACGCCGGTGTGACCGACCATGTCGCAGTTTGCGAAGTTGAGTATTATCGCATCGTAGATGTCCTCGTTGATCTTATTGACAAGCGTGTCGGTGACTTCGTATGCGCTCATCTCGGGTTTGAGATCATAGGTCGCAACGTCGGGGGAGTCGATGAGGATTCTGTCCTCGCCCTCGTAGACAGTCTCTTCGCCGCCGTTGAAGAAGAATGTGACATGAGCATATTTTGTGAACTCGGCGATTCTCAGCTGGCGAAGACCCGCCTTGCTGAATACCTCGCCCAGGGGCATGTCTATTCTCTCGGGCTTGAATGCGACTTCGACGTTGGGCATCTCCGCCTCATACTGAGTCATGCAGACATAGAAAACTTTAGGCTCTTTCTCGCGCTTGAAGCCGTCAAAATCGGGATCGACAAAAGCTCTGGTAATTTCACGCGCTCTGTCGGGACGGAAGTTGAAGAACACGATGCTGTCGCCGTCCTTGACGGGCTCGGCATCCTTGCTGACGCAGGGGACGATGAACTCGTCGGTCACGCCGTCGGCATATGACTTCTCCATCATCGCGGCTGCGTCGTCGAACTTCGGAGCGTCAAGGCTCGTCATGGCGCGATAGGTCTTTTCGACTCGGTCGAACTTGCGCTCTCTGTCCATGGCGTAATAGCGTCCCTCGACGGTAGCTATCTTGCCGACGCCTATCTCCTTCATCTTCTGCTCAAGCTCCTCGATGAAGCCCTTGCCGGAGGTCGTGGAGACGTCGCGTCCGTCCATAAGGCAGTGGACAAAAACTTTTTCGATGCCGAAATCTTTCGCCATCTTCAACAGCGCATAGAGGTGGGTGTTGTGGCTGTGAACGCCGCCGTTTGAGAGCAGACCCGCGAGATGAAGCGCGGAGTTGTTCTTCTTGCAGTTCTCCATGGCGTCAACGAGAGCGGGATTCTTGAAGAACGAGCCGTCCTCGATAGCTTTGGTTATGCGCACGAGCTCCTGATACACAACGCGGCCCGCGCCGATATTGGTGTGACCGACCTCGCTGTTGCCCATCTGTCCGTCGGGCAGACCGACATCGAGACCCGATGCGCCGATATATGTCATCGGATTTTCCGCGAATATTCTGTCAAGATTCGGCTTCTTCGCCGCGGCGATAGCGTTGCCGTAGGTGTCGGGATTCTTGCCGAAGCCGTCCATGATGCAAAGAAGCACAGGCTTTTTACTCATTTTAATTTTCCTTTCAATTACCGCCGGTTCGGCATGTGACCGACCGGCGGCAAATCTTGTTTATTTTGCGCTTGCGGCGTTGACTATAGCGGTGAACTTCTCTGCGACGAGCGAAGCTCCGCCGATAAGACCGCCGTCGACATCGGGCTGAGCGAGCAGCTCTGCGGCATTCTTGTCGTTCATCGATCCGCCGTACTGGACAACGATGGCGTCCGCGGCGTCCTTGCCGTAAAGTCTCTCGATAAGAGAGCGGATAACGGCGCAGACCTCGTTTGCCTGCTCGGGAGTTGCGGTCTCGCCCGTGCCGATAGCCCAGACGGGCTCGTAGGCGATGATGATGTTCTTGAGCTCGTCAGCGGATACGCCGCCGAGAGCTATCTCGGTCTGCGCGCTGACTATCTGAGAGGTGATGCCGTCCTTGCGCTCGGAGAGGACTTCGCCGACGCAGAGGATAACTTTCAGACCCTCGTTGAGAGCGGCTCTGACGCGGTTGCGAACGGTGACATCGGTCTCGCCGAAATACTGTCTGCGCTCGCTGTGGCCTATGATAACATAGGGCACGCCTGCTGCCTTGAGCATCTTCGCGCTGACTTCGCCGGTGAATGCACCTTTCTCTGCCCAGTGGCAGTTCTCGGCGCCTATCTGTATGGTGCTGCCCTTTGCAGCCTCAAGAGCCGCATAGAGATCGATATAGGGGACACAGCAGACGACCTCGCAGTCGGCGTCCTTTACAAGGGGCTTGAGAGCCTCGATGAGAGCGGTAGCCTCTGCGGGAGTGTTGTTCATTTTCCAGTTGCCCGCGATAACGGGTTTTCTGAGCTGCTTATTCATTCTGAAACTTCCTTTCTTCCTGAAAAATCCCGCGGGTTTGCCGCCCGCGGGCTTAAAATTTGCAGATAATTATTTGTCATTGAGCGCAGCGATGCCGGGCAGCTCCTTGCCCTCGAGGAACTCGAGAGATGCGCCGCCGCCGGTGGAGATATGGCTCATCTTGTCGGCGAAGCCGAGCTTCTGAACAGCAGCTGCGGAGTCGCCGCCGCCGATGATGGAGATAGCGCCGCTGTCAGCAACAGCGGTTGCAACGGCAATGGTGCCGCCTGCGAAGTGATCCCACTCGGCAACGCCCATCGGGCCGTTCCAGATAACGGTTCCGCTGCCCTTTATGGCGTTTGCGAACAGCTCGCGGGTTTTGGGACCGATGTCCATACCCATCCAGCCGTCCGGGAACTCGTCGGAGTTGATGGTCTTGTACTCAGCGTTCTCGGCAAACTCGTTGCTGATAACGTTGTCGATGGGGAGCAGGAAGTTGACGCCCTTGTCAACAGCCTTCTGCATCATTTCCTTTGCAAGCTCAACCTTGTCGGCCTCGAACAGGGAGGTGCCGACATGGTAGCCCTTGGCGACGAAGAAAGTATAAGCCATGCCGCCGCCGACGATAAGGGTATCGACCTTATCGAGGAGGTTGTTGATGACGCCGATCTTGTCGGAGACCTTTGCGCCGCCGAGGATAGCGACGAGGGGTCTCTTCGGATTCTCAAGAGCGCCGCCCATGAACTCGATCTCCTTCTGGATGAGGAAGCCGCAGACTGCCGGCAGATAGTCGGCAACGCCGGTCGTGGAGGAGTGAGCTCTGTGAGCCGAACCGAAAGCGTCGTTTACATAGATATCCGCAAGGGAGGCAAGAGCCTTCGAGAATGCGGGATCGTTCTTGGTCTCTTCTGCGTGGAAACGCACGTTCTCAAGGAGCATGACTTCGCCGTCCTTGAGATTAGCGGCAAGCTCTTTTGCGCTGTCGCCGATAACGTCCTTAGCCATCTTGACATCCTGACCGAGAAGCTCGGAGAGTCTTGCGGCTACGGGAGCAAGGGAGAACTCGGGCTTGAACTCGCCCTTGGGTCTGCCCAGATGGGAGCAAAGAATAACCTTTGCGTGATGATCGATAAGATATTTGATAGTGGGGAGGGAGGCAACAATTCTCTTGTCCGAGGTGATTTTGCCGTCCTGGAGCGGGACATTGAAATCGCAGCGTACCAGCACTCTCTTGCCGGAAACGTCGATATCCTTAACTGACTTTTTGTTAAGTGCGCTCATTTTGATCGTCCTTTCAAAAGTTGAATTTGCCAGCTTTTTACGCTTGCACCACTGATTATTTTATAACATAAATGTGAATATTTCAAGTGTATTTGTATGTATGATACCATGTAAAACAGGCAATTATCCCAAAAGTTTTTATATTGTTTTGCCCGAACCGATTCTTCTTGACTTTGAAGAGCTTATCTGATAAAATATTGAGCGTCAAAAAGCATATACGCCTCCTTAGTTAAATGGATATAACAGCCCCCTCCTAAGGGGCAGTTGAGGGTTCGATTCCCCCAGGGGGTGCCATGAAAAAAGCAGCCGTCAGGCTGCTTTTTTCAATGAAGCGCACCTGCGGTGCATGAAAAATGAAGTATGGCTTCGCTATATGAAGTTTGACGGTATTACGCCGAAAGTCTGTCATGCGCTTCACTTCATACGAGCGTCAGCGAGTACTTCATAGCAGCGAAGCTGCCGTTTCATGTTTGCGAGGCAAACGCTTAATTCAAATCAATTTACAGTCAATTTGCAAAATCCCCCGCACGGCAAATTTCCGTGCGGGGGACATTTTTTATTTTCCGCTCTCGCCGTAGTTTGAGAGCACGCGGGCGGACGGGTCATTGACATCGCAGCCCTCCCATGACTTGTTGGGCATCCAGAAATCGACTATCATCTCGGACTGGCCGGGATAGTACTTTTCAAATATATCGCGATAGAGCAGGGATTCTTTCGTGAACGGCTTTGCGTGGGTGTATTTTTCGCACTTCTCTTTGAATTCCTCTTCGGTGTAGAGCCCCTCGGCGTATTCCTTGAGGTAGTCGACCATCGAGTGGCCGACCGCGTCGGAGAACGCCGCCTTTTCGCGGAAGAGTATATCATGGGGCAGATAGTCGCCCTCGAACGCGTGGCGGAGCAGATATTTGCCCTTGCCGTAGGTGTTCATTTTCTTCGCGGGGTCGACGGACATGACATATTTCACAAAGTCGAGATCGCCGAACGGCACGCGCGCTTCAAGCGAGTTTACGGAGATGCAGCGATCGGCGCGCAGAACATCGTACATATGCAGTTCTCTTATTCTCTTCTGCGACTCCTTCTGGAACTCCTCCGCGCTCGGCGCAAAGTCGGTGTATTTGTAGCCGAACAGCTCGTCGGAGATTTCGCCCGTCAGAAGAACTCTGATATCCGTGTTCTCGTGTATCCATTTGCACAGTAGGTACATACCCATGCTCGCGCGGATAGTTGTGATATCAAATGTGCCGAGCATACGGATGACACCCTCGAGCGAGTCTATGACCTGCTCTTTTGTCATGATGACTTCGGTGTGGTCACTGCCGATATAGTCGGCGACTTCCTTTGCGTATTTGAGGTCAATAGCGTCCTCGCTCATGCCTATTGCAAAGGTGCGTATCGGCTTTTTGCTCTGTCTCGCCGCTATGGCGCAGACGAGGGAGGAGTCGAGCCCGCCGGAGAGCAGGAAGCCGACCTTTGCGTCCGCAACGAGTCTCTTGTCAACGCCGGCGATGAGCTTTTCGCGGATGTTTTTGCAAACTGTCTCAAGGTCGTCATGGCAGACTTCGTCAACCGCCGCTATGTCGCAGTACTGGACAAACTCGCCGTCTTTGTAGTAGTGTCCGGGCGGGAAGGGCATAACATGCTTGCACATTCCGACGAGGTTCTTCGCCTCGCTCGCGAACATGATAACACCTTTTTTATCGTAGCCGTAGTAGAGCGGGCGGATGCCTATCGGGTCTCTTGCGGCGATATATTTTTTCTCTTCGCCGTCATAGATAATCAGCGCAAACTCGGCGTCGAGCATCCTGAACATATCCACGCCGTATTCGCGGTAGAGCGGGAGAAGTATCTCGCAGTCGGAGCCGCTTTTAAATGTGTATTTCTTCGCAAGCTCCTCTTTTATCTTCTCGTAGCCGTAAATCTCGCCGTTGCAGACGACATAGCTGCCGTCCAATTCAAACGGCTGCATCCCGTCGGGGGTCAGCCCCATTATCGCAAGGCGGTGGAAGCCGAGCAGACCTTTGCCGGTGTCTATTATCCGGCTGTCGTCCGGTCCTCTTGAAACGGTCTTTTTGAATCCTTCCTCAAAATCGGAAAAAGCGGCACAGCAGTCGCAGTAACCCATTATCGAACACATAGTAATCTTTCCTTTCGGTTAGTTTCAGCATTCGATAGGGCAAGTGCCAACTCGCTGTGCCACCTATCTTTGTTCTCTTTTCGGCTTCGAAGAAAGCCTCGCCGCTGTAACGGTCGGCGTGTCCGGCGCACCTACTCGGTAGTCCTTTCGGCTTGCAGCTTGTCGGGTGTTATTCGCGCGGCTCCTGTGCTGCATGGCTCTCACCGTCCCATGCTCGCTTTGAGCGGTATTCCGCGTTACTTCTCCCGACTCGGATGCTTTTGTTATTGTAAAAAGGGTTGTGGATTTTTATTTTACGCTGAAGAGCAGGTCGCTGTAGGTCGGGAACGGCCAGAACTCCTTGGCGGTTATCGTCTCAGCCTCGTCGCAGACGGCGCGCAGGGCATCCATCTTGCCGAGGATAACGTCTCTGATATCGTTCGCCGCTTCGGTGACATCCTCGATAGCCTGGAACTTTGCTATCTCGCTGTCAAGGTCTGCGGTCGCGTCAGCGATTTCATCGGACAGCTCGGAGAGCTTCGTGATGGTCGCGGTCTCGTATTTGCAGGGGAGACCTGCGACTGCCGCTTTCTTCGCGGCGAGGGTTTCTGCAAGCGACTTCGTGTAGCCCTCGACTGCGGGGAGAATCTCTTTTCTCGCCATGTCGACCATGGTCAGAGCTTCTATATTGACGGTCTTTGAGTAGTTCTCAAGAAGTATCTCATAGCGGCTGTGAAGCTCTGCGGGTGAGAATATCTTGTGAGCGGTGAGCATCTTCACGTTCTTGTCGGCAATCATCGCTGGCATAGCGTCCGGAGTGGTGCGGAGATTCAGCAGTCCGCGCTCTTCAGTAGCTTCCTTTATCCACGCGTCGTCATAGCCGTTGCCGTTGAAGATGATTCTCTTGTGGCCTTTTATGGTTTTCTTTATCATGTCGTGCAGAGCGGTCTCGAAGTCATCGACATTTTCGAGGCGATCCGCATATATCTTGAGCGACTCCGCAACGGCGGCGTTGAGCATGATGTTCGCGCAGGCGATGCTGTTCGACGAGCCGAGCATACGGAACTCAAACTTGTTGCCGGTGAACGCAAAGGGCGATGTGCGGTTGCGGTCGGTGGTGTCGCGGGTGAACTTCGGCAGAACATGAACGCCGAGCTTCATCGTTGTCTTTTCGCTGCCGCTGTAGGGCGCGTCGTTCTCTATAGCGTCGAGAACTGCGGTCAGCTCGTCGCCGAGGAACATAGAGACAACTGCGGGCGGAGCTTCGTTCGCGCCGAGTCTGTGGTCGTTGCCTGCGGTCGCGACGGAGACGCGGAGCAGATCCTGATAGTCGTCAACGGCTTTGATGACCGCGCAGAGGAACAGCAGGAACTGTGCGTTCTCATAGGGGGTCTCGCCGGGAGTGAGGAGGTTGACTCCGGTATCCGTAGCCATGGACCAGTTGTTGTGCTTGCCCGAGCCGTTGACTCCGGCGAACGGCTTCTCGTGGAGCAGGCAGACAAGTCCGTGCTTCGCGGCGACTTTCTGCATGATCTCCATAGTCAGCTGGTTGTGGTCGGTGGCGATGTTTGTTGTGGTATATATGGGTGCGAGCTCATGCTGAGACGGTGCGACTTCGTTGTGCTCGGTCTTTGCAAGAACGCCGAGCTTCCAGAGCTCTTCGTTGAGGTCTGCCATGTAAGCGGCGACTCTCGGCTTGATAACTCCGAAATAGTGGTCGTCCATCTCCTGACCCTTGGGCGCCTTTGCGCCGAAAAGCGTGCGTCCGCAGAAGACGAGGTCTTTGCGCTGCTCATAGAGAGCCTTGTCAACAAGGAAGTATTCCTGCTCGGGACCGACGGAGGTGCGCACGCACTTTACATCGGTGTTGCCGAAGAGTCTGAGAATACGAAGAGCCTGCTTGTTGAGAGCCTGCATGGAACGGAGCAGAGGCGTTTTCTTGTCGAGTGCCTCGCCGCCGTAAGAGCAGAACGCCGTGGGGATGCAGAGGGTCTTGTCTTTTATAAATGCGTAGGAAGTGGGATCCCACGCGGTGTAGCCGCGGGCTTCAAATGTTGCTCTGAGTCCGCCCGACGGGAATGACGATGCGTCCGGCTCGCCTTTTATCAGTTCCTTGCCCGAGAACTCCATGATAACGCGTCCGTCGGATGCGGGGGTTATGAAGCTGTCGTGCTTCTCGGCGGTGATGCCGGTCAGGGGCTGGAACCAGTGGGTGAAATGGGTCGCGCCATGCTCAACGGCCCAGTCCTTCATAGCGGCGGCAACTGCGTTGGCGACGTCATTATTGAGACTTGCTCCTTCGTCAATAGTCTTCTTGAGAGACTGGTAAACATCGGCGGAAAGCATTGCTTTCATCACTCTGTCGTCAAAAACGAGACTTCCGAAATAATCAGATACTGTGCTCATAAGTTAGCGCTCCTTTTTCATATTTTAAGGCGAAAAATAAAAAATGGCGTCAATGAACCCGTTCGGTTCAAAGACGCCATTGCCTTTATGCGCTGAATTATACGCGCAGCAAAATCGTTTGTCAAGGCGTTTTCGGATAATTCTTTATTTTTGTGCAAATAGCCGCAATCGGGGCTTTTTGAAAAGCGATTTTATGAGCAAGATGTAACCGCTTTTCTGAGAAAATGCGGCGGAGTTGAACTCGCGCCGGAAAAATTTTTTCGACGGCGCTCTTTTCTCTCAGCCGTTTCGGAAAATAAAGTGCGATACATATAAAATACGCGATTGACACGGGTCTTTTAATATGATAAAATACGCCTCAAATGAGCAAAGGCGTTCATTCCCCCGGGGACAGTGCCCCCATCGGCGGACGCCTTTGCTTTTTGCTTTTTCGGAACCGAGCGTCCCGCATCTCATCGGGTTTTGCGGGCAGTTGACCGCGTTGTCATATTTTTCGGTTTCAAAGCACTCGCTTTTAGTACAGAATACCGTAGAAGTCGGCATGAAAGGTGTGTTATAATATGATATAATGAAAGTACGCGTGAAACCTTAACCGGAGAAGTATATAAAAAAGAAAAAGATAAAATACGGAGGGATATTAATGACAAAGTACATCTTTGTGACCGGAGGCGTCGTATCCGGCCTCGGAAAGGGGATAACTGCGGCGTCGCTCGGACGAATACTCAAAGCGCGCGGACTCAAGGTAGCGGCGCAGAAGCTCGATCCTTATATCAACGTTGACCCGGGCACCATGAGCCCCTATCAGCACGGCGAAGTTTACGTCACGGAAGACGGCGCGGAGACCGATCTCGACCTCGGCCACTACGAGCGTTTCATCGACGAGGATCTTAACAAATACTCGAATCTCACCACCGGTAAAGTATACTGGAACGTGCTCAACAAAGAGCGCCGCGGCGAGTATCTCGGTTCGACCGTTCAGGTCATACCCCATATAACAAATGAAATAAAGGATTTCGTATACCGTGTCGGCAAGAAAACCGATGCTGACGTGGTCATCACTGAGATCGGCGGCACTATAGGTGACATTGAATCCCAGCCTTTCCTCGAAGCTGTAAGACAGATATCTCTTGAGGTAGGGCGTGAGAACAGCCTCTTTATCCATGTCACTCTGGTGCCGTTTTTGCGTGGATCGGACGAGCATAAGTCCAAGCCCACCCAGCACTCGGTCAAGGAGCTGCAGGGCATGGGCATCAACCCGAACATAATCGTCCTGCGCTGTGACGAGCCGCTTGAGGAGGCTATCTTCAAGAAGATATCGCTCTTCTGCAACGTCAAGCCCGACTGCGTTATAGAGAACATCACCCTGCCTTATCTCTACGAAGCTCCGCTGATGCTCGAGAAGTCGAACTTCTCATCCGTCGTCTGCCGCGAGCTGAATATAGACGCTCCCGAGCCGGATCTCGACGAGTGGACGGAGCTTGTCCACCGTATCAAGAACCGCGAAAAGGAAGTCAAGATAGGTCTTGTCGGCAAATATGTCCAGCTCCATGATGCATATCTGTCCGTTGCCGAGGCGCTTCGCCACGCGGGCTACACTCTCAACACCCACATCCGCATCGACTGGATCGATTCCGAGAATCTGACCGAGGCGAACTATGAGCAGGAGCTCTCGCACCTCGACGGAATAATCGTCCCCGGCGGCTTCGGCGGCAGAGGAATCGAGGGCATGATCCTCGCGGCGAAATACGCCAGAGAGAACAATGTCCCTTATTTCGGAATCTGCCTCGGAATGCAGATTGCGGTTATTGAATACGCGCGCGATGTCGCGGGTATAAAAGACGCCCACTCGGGCGAGTTCGATGAGCTCTGCAAGAACAAGGTCATCGATTTCATGCCCGGTCAGAGCGACAATATCGACAAGGGCGGCACACTGCGCCTTGGCGCATATCCCTGCGTCATCAAGCCCGGCACGACAATGGAGCGCTGCTACGGAAAGTCCGAAATTTCCGAGCGCCACCGCCACCGCTACGAGTTCAACAACGATTATCGCGATATACTTACTCAGAACGGACTCACCCTCTCGGGTCTTTCGCCCGACGGCAGACTCGTTGAAACGGTCGAGCTTTCCGACCGCCCGTTCTATGTCGGAGTGCAGTATCACCCCGAGTTCAAATCCCGTCCCAACAAGGCTCACCCGCTGTTCAAAGGCTTTATAGCCGCAGCACTTGAAAAATCTGAGATCGGAGAATAAATACCTATGGCAAACTTGCATGAAGAGTGCGGCGTTTTCGGAGTCTATTCACCCAAGCCCGGCCCCGTGGCGGATCTCGCCTACTACGGTCTCTATGCCCTGCAGCACAGAGGGCAGGAGAGCTGCGGCATAGTCGTCAACGACGACGGAGTGTTCGCTTCGCGCAAGGATATCGGACTTGTCAACGAAGTCTTCTCGCGCGACGACCTGATGAAGTTCCCGCAGGGCAGGATGGCTGTCGCCCACGCGCGCTACGGTACGACCGGCGGCAACAGCAGAGCAAACTGCCAGCCCATCGAGGTCAACCATCAGAAGGGCAAGATGGCTCTTGCCCACAACGGAAATCTCAGCAACGCCTATGAACTGCGCAGCGAGCTCGAGCTCGGCGGCGCTATCTTCCACACGACGAGCGACACCGAGATAATCGCCTATATCGTCACGCAGGCGCGCCTCAACAGTCCTTCGATAGAAAATGCGCTGAGCAGCGCGATGAACAGGCTCGAGGGCGCGTATTCCCTCGTGCTCATGTCTGCCGCAAAGCTGCTCGCAGCGCGCGACCCCTACGGGTTCCGCCCGCTGTGCTACGGCAAGACGCTCGACGGCACATATGTCGTCGCGTCCGAGAGCTGTGCGCTCTCCGCTGTCGGCGCAAAATTCGAGCGCGATATACTCCCCGGTGAGATACTCGTCTTAGACGAAAACGGCGTGCGCTCGAACAGGGATCACTGCGGCGAAAAGCCGAGGCGCTCATGCATTTTTGAGTATATCTATTTTGCAAGACCCGATTCCGTCATTGACGGCGTGTCGGTTCACGCGGCACGCAGAAATGCCGGCGCGATACTTTCAAAGACCCATCCGGTCGAAGCCGATGTTGTTATGGGCGTCCCGGATTCGGGAATCGACGCCGCTTTGGGCTATGCCGAGGCGTCGGGAATACCCTACGGAATGGGCTTCATAAAAAACAAATATATCGGCAGAACTTTCATCTCGCCCGGTCAGGACAAGAGAATCGACCAGGTGAGAATAAAGCTCAGCGCGATAAGCGAATCCGTAAAGGATAAGAGGATAGTGCTCATCGACGACTCCATAGTGCGCGGCACGACGAGCCGCCAGATAGTCAATCTCCTGCGCGAAGCGGGGGCAAAAGAGGTGCATATGCGCATCTCCTCGCCGCCGTTCATGCATCCGTGCTACTACGGCACTGACGTTGACTCGCGCGAAAATCTTATCGCCTGCCATCACTCGGTGGAGGAGATTGCCGACATAATCGGCGCGGATTCCCTCGGATATCTGCCGGAGTCGGAGCTTAAAAATCTGATAGGCAGCGAGAACTTCTGCAGCGCGTGCTTCAACGGAGTCTATCCGACCCCTATCCCGGATGTTATCACCAAAGACCGCTTTGAGGGGAAACTCTCTGAGCGGAGCAAATAAATAAAAATACGAAAAGCGAAAGGAAACTGCGGTATGGAAAAGTTGTATGAAGGCAAGAGCAAGGTAGTTTACAGTTCGGAGGAGCCCGGTACCTGCATCATCAAGTACAAGGACACCGCCACTGCCGGCAACGGCGTCAAGAAAGAAGATCTGCCCGGAAAAGGAAAACTCAACGCGGCGATCTCCAACATCATCTTTGATTACCTCATGAAGAACGGAGTCAAGACCCATCTTCTCAAGGTCATCGACGAAACCACCGTCCTCGCGAAGAAGGCTGAGATCGTCATGGTCGAGGTCATAGTCAGAAATATCGCAGCAGGAAGCTTTTCAAAGAAATACGGCGTGCCGGAGGGCTCGCCCCTGAAGAACACAGTCGTTGAGTTCAGCTACAAGAGCGACGAGCTCGGCGACCCAATGATAAACGACAGCCAGATAACCGCCATCGGTCTCGCTACGCAGGAGGAGCTCGACGAGCTCAGAGCCATGTCCAAGCGCATAAACGAGCTGATGACCGAGCTGTTTGCAAAGGGCGGCGTGCGCCTTGTCGATTTCAAGCTCGAGTTCGGCCGCACCGACGAGGGACTTGTTCTGTGCGATGAGATATCCCCCGACTCCTGCCGCCTCTGGGATATGGAGACAAACAAAAAGCTCGATAAGGACAGATTCCGCCGCGACCTCGGCGATGTTCTCGGCGGCTACAGAGATGTTCTCGCGAGACTTCAGAGTTCTATCTGATAAATTCAAGGAGTGTATTTTTAAATGAGACTCATAGACCGCAAGATCGTCCTTGAGGATGGCAGCGAGTACTACGGATACGGCTTCGGCAGCTATGCCGACAGGGTGTGCGAGATAGTTTTCAACACCTCGATGGTCGGCTATCAGGAAATAGTTTCCGACCCGTCGTATACCGATCAGATGGTCGTTATGACATATCCGCTCATAGGCAACTACGGCATAACCGACGACGATTTCGAGTGCAAAAACCCGAGCATCGGCGGCCTTATCGTGTATGACTACAACGATATGCCCTCGAACTTCAGATACACAAAGACGCTCTCGGAGCTGCTCGAAGAGAACGGTATCCCCGGCATCTCCGGCGTTGACACGAGAAAGCTCACCCGCAGCATACGCGATTTGGGCTCGCGCCGCGTGCTCATAACCTCGCCCGATATCCCGGCTGAGGTCGCGGTGGAGATAATCAAAAATACCCCCGTCGCCCACGATGCGGTCAGCCGCGTCAGCTGCAAAAAGCGCTGGTATTCGCGCACGTCGAACCCGCAGTTCAATGTCGTTGCGATAGACTGCGGCATGAAACTCAATATCGTGCGCAGCCTCAACAAGTTTGGCTGCAACGTCGTTGTCGTGCCCTATGATACGCCGGCGGATGAAATTGAGTTCATGAAGCCCGACGGAGTGTTCCTCTCAAACGGTCCCGGCGACCCCGAGGATGTGACTCCTGTTATAAACACGGTCAGGGCGCTTCGCGGCAAATATCCGATTTTCGGCATCTGCCTCGGACATCAGATGATATCCCTCGCCTACGGCGCAAAGACATATAAGCTCAAGTTCGGTCACCGCGGCGGAAACCACCCGGTCATGAACCTCGATACCAACAAAATAGAGATAACCTCGCAGAACCACAGCTATGCCGTTGACCCGAAAACGGTCGAGGGCACCGACCTCGAAGTGACGCACATAAATCTTCTCGACAACACCGTCGAGGGAGTAAGATGCAAGAAAGACCTTGTGTTCAGCGTGCAGTATCACCCCGAGAGCGCGCCCGGTCCGCAGGACAGCAGCTATCTGTTCGGTCAGTTTATCGACTATATGAAGGAGGCGAAGGAGCGTGCCTAAGAGAACTGATATAAAAAAGGTGCTCGTTATCGGCTCGGGTCCTATAGTCATCGGTCAGGCTGCCGAGTTCGACTATGCGGGAACTCAGGCGTGCCTCGCCCTGCGTGAGGAGGGCTACGAGGTCGTCCTCGCGAACTCGAACCCCGCAACGATAATGACCGACACAACTATAGCCGATAAAGTCTATATGGAGCCGCTGACGCTCGAATATCTCGCGCGTATCTGCCGCTATGAGCGCCCGGACGCGATAGTCCCCGGCATCGGCGGTCAGACCGGACTCAACCTTGCGATGCAGCTCGCGAAGAAAGGCGTTCTCAAGGAGTGTGAGATAGAGCTGCTCGGCACGGATGCCGAGAGCATTGAGCGCGCCGAGGACAGAGAGCTGTTCAAAGAGCTCTGCGAGAGCATCGGCGAGCCGATAGTCCCCTCACAGATAACCTACAGCATCGAAGAGGGTCTTGAGGCGGCGGAGAAGATAGGCTATCCCGTTATCCTGCGTCCCGCGTTCACGCTTGGCGGAACGGGCGGCGGCTTCGCCTATGACCCCGACGAGATGCGCGACATGATGAAGAACGCGCTTGCGCTCTCGCCCGTGCATCAGGTGCTCGTCGAAAAGAGCATAAAGGGCTACAAAGAGATAGAATACGAAGTGATACGCGATGCGAACGACACCGCTATCACCGTTTGTAATATGGAAAACCTCGACCCCGTCGGCATTCATACCGGCGACTCGATAGTCGTCGCGCCCAGCCAGACGCTGACGAATAAAGAATATCAGATGCTCAGGGATTCCGCGCTCAAAATTATCCGCGCCCTGGGAGTAAAGGGCGGCTGCAACGTTCAGTTTGCGCTCGATCCCCATTCGTTCCGCTACTATGTCATTGAGGTCAACCCAAGAGTTTCGCGCTCGTCCGCCCTCGCTTCAAAGGCGAGCGGATATCCGATAGCGCGCGTCTCGGCGAAGATAGCGGTCGGCATGGATCTGCATGAGATACAGCTTGCAAATACCCCTGCCTGCTTCGAGCCCTCGCTCGACTATGTCGTGACCAAGATGCCGCGCTTCCCGTTTGATAAGTTTCCCGCCGCGCACAACACGCTTTCGACCCAGATGAAGGCGACCGGTGAGGTCATGAGCGTCGGACGCACATTTGAAGAGAGCCTGCTCAAGGCTATACGCTCGCTCGAAGAGAGCAAGAACCACCTGCATATGGAGAAGTTCGACTCGGCGCATATGAGCGTTGACGAGCTGCTCGAATATATCAAAGAGGGCACGGACGACCGTCTCTATGCAATATCCCAGCTGATGTGGATGTGCGTTGACCCGTCGCTTATCTGCGATATAACGCATATAGATATGTTCTTCCTCGACAAGATAAAGAAGATAGTCGATTTCGAGAAGGAGATGGAGGCGAATCCCGGCTCCGACATTCTTCTGCGCGAGGCAAAGCGCCTCGGCTTCTCCGATTCGTATATCGCCGAGCTCTGGAAAGAGAGCGAGGACAGCATATATGAGCGCAGATGCAAAGAGGATATCTTCCCGACATACAAGATGATTGATACCTGCGCGAGCGAGTTTGACAGCTATGTGCCCTATTTCTACTCGACCTACGCGAGCGAGAACGAGTCCGTTGTGTCGGACAAAAAGAAGATAATAGTCTTAGGTTCAGGTCCTATCCGTATCGGACAGGGCGTTGAGTTCGACTATTCGACTGTCCATGCCGTCCATGCCATTCAGCAGCTCGGCTATGAGGCGATAGTAATCAACAACAACCCCGAGACCGTTTCGACCGACTACACCACTGCCGACAAGCTCTATTTCGAGCCCCTGACGACAGAGGATGTTATGAATATAGTCCATCTTGAAAAGCCGGAGGGCGTTATAGTCACCCTCGGCGGTCAGACTGCCGTCAACCTCGCGGCTCCGCTTGCAAGGCGCGGCGTGAAGATAATCGGCACCGACTGCGACGCCATTGAGCGCGCCGAGAACAGAGACGCGTTTGACGCCGTTATAAAATCCCTCGGCATCCCGAACCCGAAAGGCGAGGCCGTTACGGATATCGAGACCGGTGCGGCTGTTGCCGCGCGCATAGGCTATCCTGTTCTTGTGCGCCCGAGCTTCGTGCTCGGCGGCAGAGCGATGGAGATAGTTGCTAACGAGACTATGCTCAGAAAATATCTCAAGAACGCCGTTGAGGTCGATGAGGACAAGCCCGTGCTCATAGATAAATATCTTATGGGCAAGGAAGTTGAGATAGACGCCATCTGCGACGGCAGCGAGGTGTTCATCCCCGGCATAATGGAACTCGTCGAGCGTACCGGCGTCCACTCGGGCGACAGCACGAGTGTATATCCGCCGTTCTCTATTTCGCAGAAGGTCAGAGACACGATAGCCGAATACACCACAAAGCTCGGACTCGGCATAGGCATAGTCGGTCTGTTCAATATACAGTTTATAGTTGACAGCGACGAGAGCGTCTATGTTATCGAGGTCAATCCCCGCGCTTCGCGAAGTGTGCCGTTCCTTTCAAAGTCCACCGACTGCAACCTTGTCCGCATCGCGACAAAGGTTATGCTCGGCCAGAGCCTGCACGACCAGGGCATAACCGATATGCGCCTGCCCGACGGAAAGCGCTGGTATGTCAAAGCCCCGGCGTTCTCGTTTGAGAAGCTGACCGGCATGGACGCATATCTCTCGCCCGAGATGAAATCGACCGGCGAAGCGATAGGCTACGACAAGCGCCTGAACCGTGCGCTCTACAAGGCTCTTCAGGCGTCCGGAGTCAGGATGAAAGAATACGGTACTGTAATAGTAACCCTTGCCGACGAAGACAAGGAAGAGGCTCTGCCGCTCGTCAAGCGCTTCTATCACCTTGGCTTCAATATAGAGGCGACCGCCGGAACCGCGGCGTTCCTCAAGAAGCACGGCATACGCACCCGCGTGCGCGGCAAGCTCAGCGAGGGCAGCACCGAGATCCTCGATTCCATCCGCGCGGGCTATGTCAGCTATGTTATAAACACGCGCGCCATTCTCTCCGGCGTCCACTTTGAGGACGGCGTTGAGATCCGACGCTGTGCCGTCCAGAACGGCGTGACGATATTCACCTCCCTCGACACCGTGAAGATAGTCCTCGATGTTCTCGAAGAGATAACCCCCGAGATATCGACCATAAACGGCGACGGCGAGAACTGATTTCAACAACCATTAATTAAAAGACCTCCCCGGGCGGGAGGTCTTTTGCTTTTGCTGAAAATAAACCGCCGCACGGCACGAACCGACGGCGGATTGATATTTTAATTTACGCCTTGCCCTTTTGCAGCAGCACTCTCAGAGGTCCCTCAAAGACGAGCTGATTGATAAAAAACGCCTTTATGTCGTTCGGGCTGCAAAACTTTTTTCTGCGCCCTGCGGAGAGCGAGGTCTGTTCTCTTATCGTGCGCGAGACGAAGCCGACGCAGGTGTCGCGCCCGCGCTGCTTCGGGATTATCCGCAGATAGAGCAGTGCAAGCCCGATGTAGCTGTACTTATATTCGTCGGCGTTCGAGGTCATGTGCTTTATGATGCGCTCTACATTGCGAAGCTCCGCTTCCGTTACGGGCAGAGCGAACAGCGCGCAGGGGACATCCGTGCCTTTATAAGTCGGGTGGAGGTCGAAGTCCTCGGTCATGAATCCGCGCTTGCCCGTGAAGCTGAAAAATTTCGGATAGTGTTCATCCGTGCTTATCGACATGTGGGAGTATTCCCAAAGCCCTATTCTTTTTATAGTCCGCGAGACCTTATCCGGATAGTCGGTGAGCATAATATAGACGGTGCGGTCTTTTCTGTTCATTCGGCATACTCCCCCTTGTAATATTTTTTAGTATATGCTAACATTATAAACAACTAAAGTTGTCTAATCAAGAAACTGTTTTACAAATTGGTAAGATAAACGACTAAATATAAAAAGAGGCGTTTAAATAGTGAATAAAAACGATCTTAGATATATCAAAACGGAGCGGCTGATAGTACATACATATGTCGATATGCGCCTGCGCGACCCGTCGCCCGTCAAGGTCAGCGACCTGTGCCGGGAGGCGCTGATAAATAAAACGACATTCTATTCCCACTATGACACCATGGAGAGCCTGCATCGGCACATCTGCCGCGAGACCGTCGCCGATATCCTCGGCCGCTGCGACTGCGCCCAGATGGCGTTCAGCGATACATACGCCTTTGTTTCAGAGCTGGTCGGCGCGATATCGCGCGAAGAGCGGCTCATCCGCGCGCTCTACGGCGACGATGTGACCTCACTGCTCAACGACGCGGAGGAGGCTCTTTTCAGGATATATCTGCATGACGACGACGAGCCGGAGCGCAAAGAAAAAATAATCTTCTGCATCGGCGGAACATCAAGATTATTGCTCATGAACCCGGACGAGCACGGCATCCGCGCGGCGTCGGAGCTCATACGCACCGTCTTTAATCTCAACGAAAACAGAACATAAAAATCTTCAGCGCCGAGGTCACAAATTGTTTACAAACATATTGTTGACAATCGGCGCGCATATATGTATAATGTGTAGCGTGCTACACTTAATATTGCTGAAAACAGCTTTGCGGAAAGGAGATCGCTATGGAGCATATCGGATATTTTTTCAAGCGTATAGATAACCGTTTGAAGTCGAACGCCGATGCAGGACTCGGCAAGCACGGACTGACTTTTGCGCAGTCGCGGATCATAAGATTCCTCGCCGAGCGCGGAGGTCAGACAACCCAGAAAGAGATAGAAGACTACGCCCATGTCTCGCACCCGACGATTGTCGGCATAGTCATGCGCATGGAGCAGAGCGGCTTTCTCAGCACCTGTACCGACCCGTCGGACAAGAGAAACAAGGTCGTGCGGCTGACCGATAAGGCGAAAGACATCAATCTCGAGATACGCCGTTCGATTGATAACGGCGAGCGGGCGATGCTCAGATCGTTCAGCGAAGAAGAAGTCGAACAGCTCCGCGGATATCTCATAAGGATATGCGATAACCTTGATATTGACAGCAGCCCCGGCTGCAAACCGGAAAGTGGAGCAAAGAAAGAAAAGAGGGAGTGAGAATATGATAAAAACTTTGTTGAAGAGCATGCGCCAATACAAAAAAGTATCATGGGCGACTATCTTTTTCTCCGCGTTTGAAGTCGTGTTCGAGATAGTTATCCCGCTTTGTATGTCGGGTCTTATCGACAACGGCATCGAGGGCGGCGTGATGTCCATGGTCTGGAAATACGGTCTTGCGCTGCTATTCCTCGCGGTGTTCCAGATGGTGACGGGAATGCTTGCGGCGTTCCTCGGCTCGCGCGCGTCCGCCGGATTCGGCGCGAATCTGCGCAGCGATATGTATGATAATGTTCAGACCTTCGCATTCTCGAACATCGACAAATTCTCGACCGCGTCGATAGTTACGAGACTGACGACGGATGTCACAAATATTCAGAACGCCTATCAGATGCTCATAAGAATAGCGATACGCGGACCGGTTATGCTGATTTTCGCCATGATAGTCTCGTTCAGAATAGACAGCCAGATTTCGCTTATGTTCATTGCGATTATACCTGTCCTTGCGGCTCTGCTCGTGCTGATAATCATCAAGGTGCACCCTGTGTTCAAGCGCGTTTTCCACACCTACGATGAGCTCAACAACGTCGTTCAGGAGAATGTGCGCGGCATAAGAGTCGTCAAGTCCTTCAATCAGGAGGAGCACGAGATAAGCAAATTCGAGAAGATATCCGAGAAGATATATAAAGACTTTGCAAAGGCGGAGCGCCTTATCGCGCTCAACTCGCCTATCATGCAGGTCTGCATGTATACCTGCATGATACTCATCTCGTGGCTCGGTGCGAAGGCGGTCATCGCCAGCGGCAACAACGCAGCACTCGGTCTGACTACGGGCTCGCTTACCGCGCTGTTCACCTACGCCATGCAGATACTCATGAGCCTCATGATGCTCTCCATGGTCTTTGCCATGATGATAATCGCGGGCTCTTCCGCTCAGCGTATAGCTGAGATACTCAACGAAAAGACCGATATCTCGAACCCCGCGAACCCCGTTCTCGAAGTCAAAGACGGCGAGATAGATTATAAAAATGTCAACTTCGCCTATGCTTCAAAAGCGGACACCAAGGTGCTCGACAATGTCAATGTGCATATAGCCTCCGGCGAAACTGTCGGCATAATCGGCGGCACGGGTTCGTCAAAGTCCTCGTTCGTTCAGCTCATCCCGCGTCTCTACGATGTAACGGGTGGTGAAGTGATGCTCGGCGGCGTGGACGTCAGAAACTACGACCTCGACACCCTGAGAAACTCGGTCGCAATGGTGCTCCAGAAGAACGAGCTGTTCTCCGGCACGATATCTGAGAACCTGCGCTGGGGCAATGAAGACGCGACCGACGAAGAGATAAAGCACGCCTGCGAGCTCGCTCAGGCGGATGAATTCGTCAGCGCGATGCCCGACGGCTACAACACCTATATCGAACAGGGCGGCACGAACGTCTCCGGCGGTCAGAAACAGAGGCTGTGCATAGCGCGCGCCCTGCTCAAGAATCCCAAGGTGCTCATTCTCGACGACTCGACAAGCGCCGTCGATACCCACACCGACGCGCTGATTCAAAAGGGACTTTCGCAGTATATGCCCGATACGACTAAGATAGTCATCGCCCAGCGCATAAGCTCGGTTCAGAACGCGGACAAAATACTCGTGTTCGACAACGGCAGAATAATCGCGCAGGGCACGCATGACGAACTGCTGAAATCCTGCGATATCTATCGCGAAGTTTATGAATCCCAGCAGAAGGGAGGAAACGACGATGAGTAAGCCTATGCCTATGCACGGCGGACCCAAGGGTATGCACGGCGGACCCGGAATGCAGCCCAGAAAGCTCGACAAGAAAACGCTCAAGCGTCTGCTCTCTTATCTCAAAAATTATAAGGGCACGATAGTCCTCGTCACAATCTGCATCCTGCTCAGCGCAGTTGCGGGCGCTGCGTCGTCGATGTTCCTCCAGACGCTTATCGACGACTATATAACCCCGATGGTCGGCCAGTCATCGCCAGACTTCTCCGGCTTTATACGCGCGCTGATAACCATGGCGGTTATCTATCTCATCGGCACGCTCTCGACGCTTATCTACAACCGTCGCATGGTCACCATAGCGCAGGGAACGCTCAAGACTATACGCGATGAGATGTTCGAGAAGATGCAGCGCCTGCCGATAAGATATTTCGATTCACACACCCACGGCGACACGATGAGCCTCTATACCAACGATACCGATACCCTGCGCCAGATGCTCGCGCAGTCGATGGGTCAGCTGGTTTCTTCGGCGTTCACCGTCGCGGCGGTATTCTGCTGCATGCTCTATATCAGCGTCGGTCTGACGCTCGTTGTGTGCGTATCGCTGTTCTTTATCATGCAGATAATCAAGAAAGTCATCGGCAAGAGCGGCGCGTATTTCGTAGCCCAGCAGAGATCTCTTGCAGACCTTGACGGATATATCGAAGAGATGATAAACGGTCAGAAGGTCATAAAAGTCTTCTGCCACGAAGAGCAGTCTAAGAAAGAAATGAAGCAGCGCAACACCGAATGGGAGCACAACGCCGCGAACGCAAACGGCCACGCGACCTCGATGATGCCCATGACGAACGCGTTCGGATATTTTCTGTATATCCTGCTCGCCGTTATCGGCTCATATATGGCTATCGCCGGCACGAAGAATCTCGGACTGACTGGCGTCAACACGCTGTCCCTCGGCATGATAGCCTCGTTCCTCGTGCTCTCGCGCAACTTTATAAACCCGATATCCCAGATGTCGAACCAGTTCAACTCGATTGTCAACGCCCTCGCGGGTGCCGAGCGAATCTTCACCTTTATGGACGAAGAGCCTGAGCCCGATGACGGATATGTTACCCTCGTAAATGCAAAAGAGGAGAACGGCGAGATAGTCGAAGTCAAGGAGCACACCGGAATGTGGGCGTGGAAGCATCCCCACGGCGACGGCACTCTGACTTATACGAAGCTTGAGGGTCAGGTCGTGCTCGACCATGTCGATTTCGGCTACACACCCGAAAAGGAAGTCCTTCACGATATCACGCTCTACGCAGAGCCGGGTCAGAAGGTGGCTTTCGTCGGCGCGACCGGAGCGGGCAAGACCACGATAACAAACCTCATAAACCGCTTCTATGACATAGCGGACGGCAAGATACGCTATGACGGAATAAACATCAACAAGATAAAGAAAGCCGATCTGCGCCGCAGTCTCGGCGTCGTGCTCCAGGATGTCAACCTGTTCACGGGTACTGTTATGGAAAACATCCGCTACGGCAACCCCGAGGCAACGGACGAACAGTGCATCGCGGCGGCGAAGCTCGCGAATGCTGACGGATTCATCCGCATGCTCCCGGACGGCTACAACACCGTGCTCAAGGGTGACGGTTCCGGACTCTCGCAGGGTCAGCGTCAGCTGATATCGATAGCCCGCGCGGCGGTCTCCGACCCGCCCGTCATGATCCTCGACGAGGCGACCTCCTCGATAGATACGCGCACCGAGGCTCTTGTTCAGGGCGGCATGGATAAGCTGATGAAAGGACGCACGGTCTTTGTTATCGCGCACCGCCTCTCGACCGTCCAGAACTCCGATGTCATAATGGTGCTCGACCATGGCAGAATAATCGAGCGCGGCAACCATGAAAAGCTCATCGCCGAAAAGGGCACATACTATCGCCTCTATACCGGCGCGTTTGAGTTGGAATAAGCTAAGATATAATAAAAGGGAAGTCGAAATTTATTCGGCTTCCTTTTTGCTGTTTACGGTGCGGTGAAATTTAATCAGCCGATCGGCTCTTGACAAATTTCGCGCCGGCTGATATAATACCACAAAACAAATAAGTAGATTGCCACCGGGTAATGAAGCATTCGTATCTCGTCGTTAGGTCTTAGAAGACGAGATGGCGGGTGCTTATTTTTTTTTGAGGTACAGCATGAAAAACTATCAGAATCCGTTTAAGACATTCAAAAAGCACGAATGGGCAATATGGCTCGGGTCGCTTGTTCTGGTTACGGTGTCGTTTATGTTTCCGCTGGAGCGGGATTATCTCACTCTTATTGCGTCGCTTATCGGCGTCACCTCGCTTATGCTTAACGCAAAGGGCGACCCGGTCGGTCAGGTGCTGACCGTTGTTTTCAGCATATTCTATTCTGTGATTTCTTTTAAATTTCGCTACTACGGCGAGATGATAACATATCTCGGCATGACCGCACCGATAGCCCTCGCCGCGGCAATATCCTGGTTTCGGCATCCGTACAAGGAGGGCGAAAACGAGGTGAAAGTGGCGCATGTCGGGGCGAAAAAGTGGGCAGTGCTGATTATTCTTACTGCGGCGGTAACTGCGGCGTTCTATTTTATTCTGAAATATTTCAACACCGCGAAGCTCGCGATAAGCACTGTATCCGTCGCAACGAGCTTTATCGCCGCGTCGCTCACACTCCTGCGCTCGCCGCTCTATGGGCTCGGCTACGCCGCAAATGACATTGTGCTGATTATTATGTGGATAATGGCGACTATCGACGACCCGTCGTATCTGCCGATGATAGTCTGCTTCTCGGTGTTCTTTGTCAATGACTGCTACGGCTTCATAAACTGGCGAAAGATCAGGCAGCGCCAGGGCGAAAATTAAATAAAAAATAAACATTTAAAAATATGCTCATATCTGAAGTAAAAAAGTCGAATCTTCTGTTATATTATATAGAAAGCAAAGGACAGGAGGCGATACCGTGAAAAACAGGCATGAGGGTCTTGCCGAGATGAAGAAGGACGGCGTGACCTACTGCAATATGTTCTGGCTGTTCATGTTCGGCAATGTGCTCGGCGTTTTGCTCGAGGGTACATGGTGCAGGCTGATTTTCGGCCACTGGGAGACGCATGTCGCAACCATCTGGGGACCGTTCTCTTTGATATACGGCGTAGGCGCAGTGATGTTCTACATAAGCGGCGAAAAAATACGGAGCACCGGTTACAAGGGAGTTGTCGCCCAGTTCTGCTCTATCGCGATAGTCGCCACGGTCTTTGAGCTCGCCTGCGGGCTGCTGCTCGAATACGGCATGGGCATGAAAGCGTGGGACTACTCAAAGAGCTTCATGAACTACAAGGGTCTCATCTGCCTGAAAATGACGCTGCTCTGGGGACTTGCGGGCGTTATCTTCTCCTATATGGTCGTACCGAAGCTCAAAAAGGTGTTCGCGCGTATGCAGGGCACGGGCTGGAAGGTCGCGTGTGCCGCGTTATCGATATTTATGATAATCAATCTCTCGTTCACTCTCGTGTGCATGGTGCGCTGGAGAGACCGCCGCGCGGGGATTGCCGCGACAACGCAGATCGGGCAGTATGTCGACAGCAAGTATGACGACGCGATGATGTCAAGCCGCTTCTGCGAATGGCATGTTATAAAAAAATAAGCAAAGCTATTTTGCAATGCGGGACTGCTTTCGGGCGGTCCCTTTTTTGTTGCGACTTTTTTTGTTGTGTGGTATACTTTGGCATATAAATCTTACGGAGGAAGAAATATGCAGTGTGTTCTCTCCGCCCGTATTATATAGAGGTCTGATGAATTAAGCCCACTGCAGTGCTTGATGTGCTGCGGTGGGAGATTTATGTTTGAGAGGTATACAAATGACAATAACATAATGCCGGGCACAGTGATAATTTGCTGTGCCCGGCCGGCTTATGAAGCTATGCGCTGTCCCGCAGATATATATTACAGATACGGTCTGAGCCCGCAGAGAAGATCCTCTTCTATGCCGATGAGGCGGCGCGCCGTGCTGCGCGAAGCGCCGTCCGCGCCCTTATATTCGTTGAGGTATCGGGTCAGGCTCTTTATGCCCATGTCGCACCCGTCGGTCATCAGACCGGCGACAGTCCTGTCCGAGTCGTTCATGCCGAGCTTGACATTAGTTTTTATCCACGACATGCTCTTCGCCATTATCCCCGGGTCTTTGCCGTCGTCGCCGAGCGACGCCAGCTGTTCTTTTATCATACCGCCGAGCCGGCTGTGTTCCTCCTTACTCTTCTCGAGCAGGTTTTTTAGATCCTCATCTTTAATGTGTCCGCTCACTTCGTCAATGCTGCCGACCGCCATTTTTATTCCGCTGTCGCATTCGCGCAGCAGCTCAAGTGTGTCTTTGCTCATTTTATGCACCCTTTCTGTTCTTTTTCGCTGTATAGTGTGCCCGGTATGCGGCGGATTATTATATATTGTATAAAGAACGAATATAATATATAGTGCACAAAAATCGATAAAAAATTATGGAAATTATGGAAATATAAAATAAAGTTTATTCTCTTGACAAACGAATAAACATAAAGTAAACTTGAATCGTAGCATGGCAGAGGATGCTCTGCCGAAAGATGAAAGGAGACAAACTATGAAGAGAATTATTGCTATCCTGCTCGCGCTGATAATGATATTTGCATTTGCGGCATGTAAGGGCAAGGACGACAAGAACGACACAACGGCTGAGAGCTCGCAGGACGCGAACGCAGACGTTCAGGACACCCAGGCGGGCGACGCGGAGAGCAACGCGGCAGAGAGCACCGCTGACGACAGCACGGCAGTCGCACCCTCCGAGGGCGGCAGCGAGGCGGCTACTCAGGGTCAGCAGGGCGGTTCTCAGGGCGGCCAGCAGGGCAACAAGCCCGCAGCGGAGATAAAGGCTCCCGTCAACGGCAGCAAGGCTGATATCGTTGCGTTCTTCAACAAGTACGCTACCGCTATGAAGCAGTACAAGGGCAAGGTCACCGTTAAGAGAGTTCAGGGCACGACCTCGAAGATCAACAGCATCACCGGCGGTTCGGCTATAGCGAACATCGCTCAGCCCCTGCTTCCCAACGACTATCCGCAGACCGCAACGCAGACCTTCAACGGCGGCAAGGCTGCCGACGGCACAACTCTTGCTAGCTTCCTGCCCGCATCAAAGCGCGCTGCCTACAAAGTCAACCCCGCAGGCGTTAAGTCCGCTTCCTGCGTCAAGCAGGGCAACGGCTGGAAGGTCAGCATCACTCTCGTTACCGAGAGTGGCGAGGGACTTACCTTTGTTCCCACCCACCACGGCTCCTGCTTCGACACTCTTTCGCTGACGAAGGATTCCTTCGGACCGTTTGAGCCTGTCAGCACCAAGGTCAACTATCAGAGCGGCACATTCACTTTCGTGCTCAACGCGAACGGCACTCTTGCGAGCATCAACGTCAGCGAGCCCGCAAACGTTGTCTGCAAGCTCAAGAAGGGCATCTCCATCGACGCCGACTTCACCGGCACATGGAAGCAGCAGTACACTTTCGCTTATTAATAGGAATTTCATAAAGACATGGGTCTGTCGATTAGCTCGGCAGACCTTTTCTGCTTTTAATGTCGGATAATTTTTTCATAAATATATTGACTTTCGCCCGCAAAGGGATATAATTAAGCCACAACCAATGGGGAGTAGCTATGGGTTACCCATCCGCCTGTCACCAACCGCACAGGAGCTGTGCTGGCAGCGGACATTGGCGGCGTTGGCCGTGAATGAAGCAAGACCTTTGGCAGACCTATTCTGCCGAAGGTCTTTTTTGCGGGATACGAGGTGAATTATGAGAAAGCTGTCAAAAAGAATGTCGTCTGCAAGAATAATTGCGCTCGGTTTTGCAGCCGCGATATTTATAGGCTCGGGTCTGCTGATGCTGCCGTGCAGCGTGCGAAACGGCGTAGACTTAAAATACATAGACGCGCTTTACACTTCGGCGAGCGCCGTCTGCGTGACGGGACTCGTGACCGTCGATATAGGGGACACGTTCACCGCGTTCGGTCAGTTCGTTGTTGCGGCACTGATACAGATAGGCGGACTCGGAGTTGCGTCAATGGGCGCGGGAGTCATTCTGGCTGTCGGAAAGAGGATAAATCTGAAAGGTCGGCGTGTTTTGCGCGATGCGATGAATCTCGACTCAGGCAAGGGAATAGTAAAATTTATAAAAAGCGTGTTTTTGACTACGGCGGCATTTGAGCTTGTCGGTGCGGCGCTGAGCTTCATTGTTTTCGTGCGCGATTACCCGCCGCTCAAAGCTCTCGGAATAAGCCTTTTTCACTCCGTCGCCGCGTTCAACAACTCCGGCTTCGACATCCTCGGAAACTTCCAAAGCCTCTCCGCCTACAAAGAGGATGTGTTCTTAAATCTCGTGACCTGCCTTTTGATATTCTTCGGCGGAATCGGCTTTCTCGTTATCCGCGAGATTGTCGAAAAGCGATTCCGCTGGCGCAGATTTTCCATGCACACAAAAGTAGTGCTCACGATGAGCGTCGCGCTGACGGTCGGCGGCGCGGTGATTTTCAGAATTACCGAGGATATGCCGTGGATAGGAGCCCTTTTCAACAGCGTGACCGCGAGGACGGCGGGCTTCTCTACATATTCGCTCGGCGAATTTTCAAACGCGGGACTGCTCGCTATGATCTTTTTAATGTTCGTCGGCGCGTCGCCAGGCTCCACCGGCGGCGGAATAAAGACGAGCACGCTGTTTGCGCTGATACAGGGCATAAAGACCGCCGCGACAAACACCTCGGGAAAGGCTTTTCACTATTCTGTGCCGCACGGTGTGTTCCGCAAGGCGTCAGCCATAACCGTTATGGGAATCGGAGTGGTAGCGATCGGGACATTTTTCATGACCGCGTTTGAGCCGGATATACCCATAAGAGACGCACTGTTCGAAGTAACGAGCGCATTCGGCACAGTCGGACTCTCTACCGGAATAACTACCGGCCTCGGCACTGCGAGCAAGCTGTTGTCAATCGTGATTATGTATATAGGACGTCTCGGACCGCTGACAATAGCAACGCTCTGGTATTTTACAAACGGAGAGAGAACAAGATATCCCGACGGAAACATAGCCATAGGCTGAGAACGGAGGACAAAGATGTTTAAAAAATCAAAAAGTGACAGCAAATCTTACGGAATAATCGGACTCGGGCGCTTCGGCTCTGCTCTGGCTGTGGAGCTTGCGAAATCGGGCGCGGAGCCGCTCGTAATCGACGGAAACGAGGAAAAGGTGCGCGAGATGCGCGAATATACAGAAAATGCTTTTGTGGTCAACAGCTTCGACAAAAAGACGCTTTCGGAAACCGGAATTCAAAACTGCGACGTCGTGGTGGTCTGCATCGGAGAAAAGATGGACACTTCGATTCTGACCACTCTCAACGTTGTCTCTCTCGGCGTGCCGACGGTCATATCAAAGGCCGCGAGCGCCGAGCAGGGCGAGATACTCAAGAAGCTCGGCGCAGAAGTCGTCTACCCCGAGAGGGATATGGCAGTCAGACTCGCCCACAAACTGGAAACTCCCAATATGCTGGACTTTGTTCAGCTGAGCCGAAAGCTGAATCTCCTTAAGCTTGAAGTTCCGCGTAAGATCGTCGGAATGACGATAATGTCCGCCGATATGCGGGGAAGGTTCGGAGTAAACATAATCGCTATAGAAAACAACGGAAATTTGACAGACAATGTGCATCCCGATTATATGTTCCGTGAGGGCGATATTCTCTATGCTGTCGGCAGCGAAAAAAGCATGACGCGCCTGTCCGATTGGATGGATGAGACAAGATAAAACTACGGGCACCGTGAAACCGGTGCCCGTCTTTTATGCGGTTTTGTGTGTCGGCCGGATTTTGAGCTTATCGCGAATATCTTTTTACGATTCTGTCTGCTGTTTTGTATTCTTCTTTGCGGTAGTTACGGAAGCGATAAGCTTTCTTCTAATTACTCTTCAGTTTTCGGAATTTCATATCGCTCGAGACAGCAAACATACCGTCTCAACTTGCTGTTCATTAGTTCTGACAAATAATGCTCCGCTTTCACCATCGTAGGTAACAGGGAAGGTGAAATGGATCGTCTTTATCAGATGCTTGTCATCCCGCTTTTCCGGATACAGCTCTATAAACGAAACCATAGCCTGCAACAATGCCTTTTTATCCTCCGGCGACATGACATCGTAGTACTTGCTGAAGCCTTCCAGCATTTCAAAGATGGATTTCTTCGTCATGGCAGATTTTTCAACCATAGTGATTTTCTGATTTACTTCATCAAGTCTTGTCTGTGCATCCTCGATCTTTTCATACAGGTCATCCAGAATGCGGTTTAAACTGTCTACCTTATTTTGATAGTGCCTGTCCGCAATGTCAAGCTCCGTCAGTCTCTTTTCAGTCTGGAGCAGATTGCCGTTATATTTCGTGATTTCATTTTGAATGGCTGCCCGCTTCTTCCGCAGAGAATTTACATCTGTCTGAATATCAATCTTTTGAGAAATAAGCTCTACAAACTCCGGGATTGTCACCATGGAGGATATAACCTCTTTCACCTCGGTTTCCAGTTTGGTGCCGCTGTAATACTTGTTGGCAAGAGAACAGCTGATCCCGTTTCTATCTCTTCCGGATATGCACCGATAGGAAATATATCTCGGATAATAACCTTCTTTTCCGTTTTTCTTTTTCCTTGGCGGCACAGTATAACCAAAGATGTTTTTTCCGCAGTCTGGACATCTGATCAGGCCGGTCAGTGGATAAACGGTCGTACTGTCACTTCGGGTTTTTCGATGGGCAACATTCTTTTTCAGCCGCTCTGCTGCTTTTGCAAAAGTCTCCTTGCAGACAATCGGTTCATGCACGCCATCCACAAGGATAATCTTGCTTTCATCGTCTTGCTTCACGACCTTCGTTTCGTTGTTCTTTCCCTCAACCTTTACCGTATGGCGGCGACCGTAGGAAATCATGCCTGCATAAACCGGATTACTGAGAATGATACGAACGGTTCTGTCTGTAAAGCCAGAGATTTTTACATTTCCGCGCTGCTCACGCTGGATGTTTTCATCATTAAGTTTCTTTGCAATGTAGCTGATGCTCTGCCCTTCCTCTGTGTAGAGCCGGAAAATTTCCTTGACCGTTTCCGCTTCTTTCTGATATATCATTAGTTTTTTATCCTTCAAAGAATATCCAAACGGGGCCTGCGCTCCGTTCCAGAGACCGTTTCTGGCTTTTTGCTGTCTTCCGGCAAGCGTCTGTTCATGAATGTTCTCAAGCTCGACTTCCGCGACAGCTCCCATAATATTTGCAATCATCTTGCCGGTAACGGTTGAAGTGTCGATCCCGTCCTTGATCCCCAAAAGACCAATTCCATAGCTTGAAAGCTCCTGAAGGTACTTTGCGGTGTCACTGGTATTTCTGGCAAAACGGGAAAGCTTAAAAACAAGAACATAACGAATGTTGTCCTTCTTGCTCCGAATATCCTCCATCATCTGCGTAAAGGCAGGACGATGTTCGGCATTTTTGCCAGATTTACCTTCATCCGTATATTTCCCGACAATATTGATCTTGCGTGCTTCCGCAAAAGCTCTAATTTCTGCTTCCTGTGCCTCAAGAGAAAAACCGTCCACCTGTATCAAAGTTGAAACACGTGTATATATGTATGCGTTTTCCATGGACGGTACCTCCTTCATTCTGTTTTGTCAGCAATAAACATCTACTTCAATCAGTATAAACGATGACAGGAAACTTTTCAATAGCCGCAGCAAAAAAAGAAGAGGGCTGGATGCCTCTTCTTGCATCCAGCCCTCTTGGTCTTCTTCTGTTTCCATAGATTTATACTTCATCAGCAGTTCGGCGATCATCGTAGAACAACGAATGAAGTTTTCGTTCCTCATCAATTCATTGTTCATAAGCTATCCTCAACGTTCGTTCTGCAATCCTGTCGTTTTTCTCCTATAAGCAGCTACAATTTCCGGTGGCATGTTGTCTATCAGAGCATGAAGTTCACAAAGCTCCTGCTCCGTTTTTCCGTATTTCAGTCTGTCCGCAATCTTTTCCTTGCTGGCATCTTTTACTGTTTGTAATTCTGCTTCCAGTGCGCTGTTCTCATCAGAAAGCGCTTTGTACGCCTTATCATACTTTCTGAGCTTCGTCCGCAGAGCTTCTGTTGCCGGAACATATTTATCCAACAATGTCTCCAGCTCTTCCATTTTCGATTTTTTATTAAGAAGATTGGTATCTGTCATCAGTTTCAGTATCTGTTCCTTCATCCGGTTCAGATGGACAGCCTCCTTGAACAGCCGCGGCGGGATGTGGTCGCGCCCGGTTTCACCGGCGCTCTCGCCGCGCTCCAGATCGGGGTATTTTTTGACCATGTGCTCCCAGAACCTGTCCTGCCACTGCGTCAGCTTTTTCTTGTTGCCTACGATTTCCTTGGCGCTGAGCCGCCCGTCCGCCGTCAGCGGGATAAAGCAAAGGTGCATATGGGGCGTTTTCTCGTCCATATGCACCACGGCGGAGATGATCGTTTTCGGGTCTTGATGCTCTTGGATAAAGCCCAGCGCCTCCTGAAAGTAGGCTTTGATTTTCTTGCCCTTGAAGAACTCCGGACTGGCCGTCACCAGCGCCTCTACGACGCGCACGCTGTCCGACCGCGTGCGGCAGCCCGCCTCCGCGATCTGCTTTTCCGCCTCGGCGCGGTACTTGCGCTGCGGCGTCACCAGATGGAAGTTGAGGTGGCTACGGGACGTGTCCACGTCGGGATTACTGGCGTATTTCTCCTTGGTGCGCTCGTTGTGGGACTCGATGTGCCCGATCTCCGGCCCCTTGTACTTGGCAAAGCGGAGAATGGCGTACTGTGCTTTCATCGGCGCTCCCCTCGCTTCACCCACACGATGTCGCAGTCCAGCACGTCGGCCAGTTCCACGACCTCCTTGTAGCGGATGCTCTCCCGCTGCAATTTTGCGGACAGATTGGAAACACTGTCCGACCAGCCATATTCATCATGCAACAGATCAACAACCTCCTGCATCGTAAAACCGGCACGAATGATCTGCGCCTTGATTTCATTGCGTACACTCATATTCAATTCCCTCCAAAATTCAGATGATGAAAAAGCGAAGCCAGCACTCCATTCGGCGCATCCGCTTCGCTGCATCGTGAAAAATTCTGTTGCCATCAAATCCGCTCAGAATCGCCGTTATGATGTCCTGTTCACAGGTAACACCTATCGACTTTTCTGTTCCGTGTGGCTTTGCTCTAAACCGTGTGATTTCCCATGTTTCCGCGCATCTGCTTTGCTGTTCCGAGAAGCGCGATTCCGTGAAATCATTTCTGCCATCAGTCAAATAATTTGCGAATTTCACTTAGCTTGATTTCGTGCCCCAAAATATAGGCTCTGCCGGTCAGAGCTTTTCATATAGCGGCGTTTCAGGAAAAACAAAACGTACATACGTACACGGCGCAGTCGTAGAAGAATCATCGCCAGTCCTCCGGTACGTACGTATGCTCTGAAACATCAGAAAACCCGTTTATATTAGGTCTGGCAATCGCTTCAATACCGAAGAAGCCCCATACACGCCGACCGGCAGCATTGGTGATCTTGTTGCTGTATTCCAGATTGTACTTGCTTTGGTTCGCAATCACACTCTCACTGAAACTGCGGCGCTTTAGCGGTGTCAGATTATTTTCCTCACACCACATCCGGTAAATTTCGTACAAGTCTTTAGAGCTGATGGTACAGTCTGCTTTCATCCGGATATAGCCCTCTGATTCCAAAAAATCAAAGACGTTATTGTTATCTCGCTTCACTGCCTCCCGGTTATCCCGTGTACGCTGGCTTTCCGTGAATTTGAAGTTGTTGGCAGCAAGCCGCTTCAAGCCCTCAAACGCCCAGAGGAAAATCCCCTCGGCTTCGGCTTTCATCTTTTCGGCAAGGTCAGGATCATCTATCCGTCCCGCAGGCTTTTCCTTGGTAGTCAGCACAAGCTGTCGGCGGTAAAATCCATCGCTCCGGTCATATAGCGCTTGCAGATCGCCATTGGAGAACGCCAGCAGGCGGGCAAACATCCAACCCTGATAGCTCTGCTTGCCCTTGCGCTCCAAATCCATTTTGCCTTGAGCGGTCACGATGGACTTGACGTAGTTGGTCTGCCGCAGCGCTTCCATCCGCATATCGTCATCCACACACAGCAGAATGTGTTCCAGATCCGCACGGGCAAAACGGTTTTCGGAAATTTTGCCAATACTGCCGTCCTTCATGTTGCTGCCGAGAAGCGCACCCAGCACAGCGCCGATCTGCG
>OIAK01000205.1_pt1 | contig 36351 bp, 61 predicted proteins | sample 1580741 | NCBI WGS metagenome assembly OIAK01 (sample SAMEA3882521, study PRJEB24775) | human gut metagenome | biome: human-associated habitat; feature: intestine environment; material: feces | place: Netherlands | collected 2009/2010
TATTTAAAATCTGAGTGATTTGGATTTATATATATCTTATCATCATCAATACTATATCTCATTGGAACATTTAAGTTATTATCTATTTTTGCATTGTTGCCTGTTAGATATTTATTAAACAGTCTTTTTACACTGGAATTTAATTTTGTGTTGCTTAAAACTTGTTTAATATCTTTACTTATTTTAGGTATATCAAGATTATACTCTATTTTCCCTAGCTTTTCAACTGGTGGAACATATCTTATTGTGCTTCTGCACCAGTGCCAATAGTACATAATTGGAGGCAAGTTAATACCAGGGACAAGTCCTTTTACTCTCACTGGCATAAGCTTAACATCTTTTTTACTATTACCCCAATACCTATCAAACTTATTCTCTTTATTAATATAAAATCGCATCATATTCATTGATTGGCACATTTCGGTACTGTGTTCATCGGTTACTGCCCAAAATTCCACTTGTGCGTCATCATCTGCGTTAGCTTTTATTCCTTCTACTTTTGCTAGATTATTTAATCCAATCATTTGTAAATCCGCTGCCCCTGATATTTTGTCATTATTTATATTAAGTTTTTGATTATTTTGCCTGTTTATTATCGTTTGAAACTCACTAGAATTGATTTCTAGGTCTCTTTGTTGTTGTATATTTAAAATTGCCTGTTTGTATAATTGTTGTGTATTATATTGCATTGTAGCTTCAATATACTGTTTCCAATTAAAGCCACTATAATTTGGTTGATCTAATAATGCAAGAAATAAAGCCATCGCTAATATTGATGGCTTTTTCTTTTTATTTACTTCTTGTTGTCCTTGTTCATAGTAATAATTGGCATCTTCATACATTATTTGTTTTTCTTGTTCTTCAAGTTTGCTTTGTTCTTCTATATATGCACTATAAATTAGTAATTCTAATATTTCACTATTTTTTACTCTTGTTCTTTTATAAATATTGTTTGCTAATACAGTAAAGTAATTATTATTTTTTAGTAATCCTTGTTCTTTCCAAGACTCTATATATGTATTTATTCTTTTCTTAGTTTTATTATCTATAATATTGTAGATATTTTCTGTTGTAAAATTAAATGTATCAAATAGTTCTTGTAATCTGTTTTGTGTTTGTCTTGATGTTTTATTGTATAGTTGTTTTAATTGTTTTACATATTTGTCATGTTGCTCCCACATATAAAACACCTCTATTCTTCTTTATTGATTTGTTTATTAACTACTTTAGTTTGTTCTTTCTTATTATCTGCTGTTAGTTTTTGTGCTTTTTGTGTGTCTGTTAAGTCTGTCACTTTATTATCTTGTTTATCTTCTTTATTATCTTGCTCTGCTCCTGCTTGTCCCATCATTTGCATTTGTTGTAAATTCTTTTGAATATTTTCTTCATTTTGTAAGTCCATTTTTGCTAACTCACTTGTTGCATCTAAATCAAGTCCTAATAAGTTTATGACCGTATCATCACTTACTAATCCTCTTATTTTTAATGCATTAGTAATCATTGTTGCTACATCAGAAGGTAAATTTCTATTTAGTTTTATTTCAATATCTCTAAAATCATATGTTTTACCTTTTTCTTTATTGAATTTTTCTAATATTATTCTCCATCTTCTTTTTAAACCTTCTTCGAAATCTCCTTCAAATGTTGCTATATATTGTTGTAAACTAAAGAATTTCTTTTCAAGTGCTGCATTATTATCTGCTTGTGTAAAACCTAAATCTGTCATATTAGGGCAAAATGAACACAAACAAATAATATCAATCAATGTCTTTTTGTGATTTTGTAATGCCGTATCGTTTACATTCTTTTCAACCCAAGCTATATCACTATTTACATCTTTATTTCCATCAAGATATCTTACTCTACTTGTTAATACATACTCATCTTCTTTTTGTCTTGCAGGGTTTATAATATCTTCGCCTTTTTCATTTTGTATAATCATCGGATTTTCTGGTGTATATCCTCTAACTTTCAATATTGCTTCATCATTATATTTAAATACATTTCTTGAATTTTGAATACATCTCTCATATGCTCTTATTAAACTGATTACAGGTTCAAAAATTGCTATTCCATCGCAATTTTCTATTGCTGTTGCTGGTATATCATCGTCCCATTTTTTAGGTTGTTGTTCTTTTATGTTTTCTTTAAATAATGGTTCATCTTTAAATTTTTGTTCATACGCTGGTGTACCAAATATTTTTCTTTTTTCAGGTGTATCGTAATAATATCTTTTTCCATCTGCTGTTGTTAATTCTATCATTTGTTGATATTCACCATTTGCCATATATGTACGAATTATTCTGTATATACCTATTAAATTCTTTTTAGCTGAATAATCCCATATAGCGATAGTTTCTAATGCATCACTTCTTGCTATTGTTATTTCTCCTGTTTTTTCGTCTTTATAGTATATTTCATAGCAAGCTCTTTTTATTAAGTAATCTAATACCATATGTAAAAAATGTGAAGCATCATTATTATAGTCATTTATATGTTTAATTAATTCTTTTATTTCTATTATTTCTTTTTCGTCATTAGTTTCATGATTAAATAGTTCTTTGATTATTTTGTCTTTATCTTTATTAAATGCTTTTACTTTATATGTTGGTGCTTTTCCTCCAAAATAACCGGCAGACATAACACTTATATATCTCTCAAGTGGTACTTTTATATCTTCATCATCTAAACTTGCTAGTTCTTCATCTGTTAATTTTCTTCTAAAATTCTCATATAATTCTTTTCTAACATCTAATTCTAGTTGTGTTTTAAAATATATATCTGTTATACTTTTTTCTTCCACTAATCTTTCTTTACTATATCTTAACATTGTTTCCTCCAATCAAAAAACACCTACTTTTTAGTAGATGTTACATATTTATAAAAGACTTATTAGTCATTGTCATATTTGTATTTTTAGGTTTTGGATTTTCATATACCCCTGTTAAACAGTCTTCAGCATCATCATGTTCATTTTTTCCTGTTCTCACATAATGTTTTAAATGTTTGGCAAATTCTGGCCATCTATCCTCCCAATTAATTGGAAAATAAATGTTATTCATTACTCCTGTCGAATTACTTAATATTCTTGCAACTTTGTTTTCTCCTTGATGAAACCAATTTACTTTTGTGTGAGTATTCTTTAACTCCTTTAACTCTTTTTGCACATTCCTTGCAAACCCTCTACCACCATTATTACTTTCTATATTCGCATTTCCTACATTATCTTTGGTCATCATTTCTGCTACTGCTGGTTCTGTCACTTCCATTGACTCTTGTGTATAAATAACATCCAAGATATAATATTCACTGTTATACATTTGATAGTCTATTGAGCATAAGTAATCGTCGCCCTCATCTGCTGTATCTGTGTAATTCATAATATAGTGTGCTGGTGGTAATTTTTCATAAGTTTTAAAGGATGTATATAATCTATTTTTTACATCTATTGGTTCTTGTTGATAGTTGGCATATATAATGTCTTTGTTCATATTTTTAGTCTTAAATTCATAATCTTCTTTACTTAATACATCTTCACACAACATTGAACCATCTTCTTGAACTGCTTTGTAGTTTATATGCCTTACATTAGGATAATTTTCTAGTATATATCCTGCTAAATCATTACTAGACCATCTTGTCATTATTATAATTAGCTTAAATCCATTTTCTGTCCTTGATAACATTGTATTATTAAACCAGTCTATATGATTTTTTAATGTATTTTCATTATAGGCTTCTTTAGCATTTTTTATGAGGTCATCTATTATCATTATTGTACATCCAAACCCTGTTGCAGTACCTGTTGGCGACGTTGCTAAATAATTTGACACCTTACTTCCAGCTAATGCCCACTTTTTTTGTGTAGCTTCGCCATCTTTAATCTTGGTATTAGGAAATATATCATTATATACGATTACGCCTTCTGTTTTTTCAGAAGCTATTGTGTCTCTTACTGATTTTGCAAATGAACTCGATAAATCCTCATTGTATGATCCTGTCATTATCTTTTCGTTTGGATTAGTTCCTAATATCCATTCTACAAATTTTCCTGCAGTTCTTGACTTTCCATGTCTTGGTGGCATATTTATTACACATACTTTTTCATCGCTCTTGTAAAAATCTTGTAATTGATAGCATAAATCTTTTAAAAAGTTACGTTCTTCTTCGTAAAAATCAGATGCAGTTAATTTACAATATTCAAAAAAATCACGTCTGGCTAATTCCAAACGTGCTTGTTTTTTTATTTCTTCTTTTAAATTATTATTCATTCAATATCTTTCTCAGTTCTTCTATTGACATTCCTGAAAATGGATTATTTGTATTAACATTGCCATCAATTGTTACTTTTTCCTTAAACATTCCTAAATGTTTTCCTAATAATTCAAGAGCCTTTGTTTTATCTAATAGTTTTACTTTTTGTGTATCTCCTATTTTTTCTCTGTCATCTCCATACCCTTCATATTTTTCTAAAGTTTCTAGTGATGATATTGCTCCTGCTGTATCGCTATCTATATCTGCAACATTTTTTAATTGTCCATTTTCTGTATATAATTTTCTTATATCTAAAAATGCTATTTTGGCTAATTCTTTTATTACCATATCTTGTGTAACTTCTGTTCTTTTTTCTATTTCTTTTTGCTTTTCAGATATGTATTCTTGAACCTTAACATTTCTTAACATTCTGCTTGATGCTGCATTAGCTGTTTCATCTTCTTTACATTTTGGATAAGCAACCTTATATGCTCTTGTTGCATTAAGGTCTATTAAATACTCATCGCAAAATCTTTTCTGTGCATTTGTCAATTGAATCACCTCTTTTGTCTGTATCTTATTTTTCTATTCAGCTAAATAGATATGTTTTCCGTCTCCTAATATATTTCTTTCATCGCATTTTTTTATAACTGACATATAACCTTTTTTTAATACTGTTGGTCTATCTCCTCTTATTATTGGAATTATAGCTATAATTTCTCTATTATCTTTCTTATAAATTATTAAATCGTCATTCTTCATTTATGTTCTCCGTACATATTCTTTTATTACTTCATTTATAAAATCATTACTACTTGCAACTACTTCGCATACATCTTCATAGCTGAATGTTTTATCGTCGTTTTGATTATGTCCGTATTCATATAGCCAAACATGTGTTAGTTCGTGTTTCAATGTCTTTATTATATTAGCTTGGTCTTTTAGTAGCATTATTGTTTGAGTTCTATATATTGTTACTCCTAATGTTCCATCACTTTTCATTTCGTTATTAATTGTGGCTTCATCTACTTCTTCTATTAACCATTCCGTATTATTTATTTTAAATTTCATCTTTATCCTCACATATATTAAAATATTTGCATTTATCGCATTGTCTTTTCTCGTCTACAATACACCTTTGTCTTTTCTTATTCTCATAAAATTTTCTTCTTCTATATTCATTGTCTATGTAGTTTGCTATTATACTACCTCTCATATACAACACTTCCTTTGTATAAAACACTATGTAATGATACCGGATTATACAAGGCGCTACCTCGTATCGTTTGGATTTCTGGTATCAACACAGCCTATAACCTTTAGCTTACGAGCCGAATCTCTTGGAAGTTCTGATATTCCTCTTCCCTGTGTCGGAATTAATATCTCAACCTTTTGCTCCCATTGCTTTTTTATATCATTACATACTATTTTACTTGGCGACAGAGTGAGGTGTCGAGCCCCAAGCATTTTACTGCTCCAACTGTTTTCAAGACAGTGTTCAAAGCCGTTTGAATTACTCTGCCATGTAGGGGATTTTAATTTTATTTTCAACGAAGGTTTCCCCATTTTTTACTCCGCATATCTAGGGGCTACCTAGAACCTGGCGACAACCTATGGACTTGCACCATATACCTTATTAGGTACGCATTTCTTAGCAGGAAAGCTCCAAACTTTTTGAATTAAGTTGTCATTTTACTAGGTATCGTTAATAGAAAAATAGAGCCAAACATTAAATGTTCAGCCCTGCAAAAGTTTATATCTTTTTTTCTCTATTATAATTATAACTCTTTCAAAACTAAATTTCATCCAAATTTTATCACAATTTTTCATTATTCACCTATATTTAGTACATCAAGCATACTTTTTATTGCTGTGTCTCTTATATTTAATAATTGGTTTATAGATTTTGGTTTTTGGAACTCCATGCAGTATTGTTGTGATACATAATCCCATTTAGATTTTTCCACATAATATATCTTTATAACAAACTTTTCTTCTGCTGATAGTTGATTAATCATATTTTCAACTCTTACTATTTTTTTGTCTAACTCGTCTTTCAATTTGTTTAGTTCTTCTAATTTGGTTTGTAAAAATTGCCTATCTTCTTTGTTTATGTGTCTTTCTTCTCTATGGTAATTCATTACCGTATTTAGCACTTTATCTGATACTTTGTTTGTATTACTATGTATGCTATCATAAGCTTGTCCAGCTAACTGCATATTTTCTATAATTTCGTTTTCTGTTTCCTCATATACCGTTCCAGCATATTCCAATCTTTCTTCGTATTCTTCTTTTTTTAATTGTATTTCCGTCAGCTTTGCTTGATTTTTTAAGTGATCCTTTAACATGGTTTCAACGTCTTCTTTTATGTATTGCATCTTTTGTACCTCCTACAAATATTTTTTTAGATCTTCTTTTCTGACTGCTAATGTTAACTTGCCTAACTCAAAACTTATAACTCCATCTTTATCTAATATCTCAAACTGCTTTTTTACTACTGTATCTCCATTTATCATAACCATTTCTATTTTATCCATTACATGTACCTCCAGATTATCTGATTTCTTTCGCTTTATTTATAAAATATTGTTTTATACACTCTTTACACTCTTTTGCATCTTCATATTCATTACAATTTGCTTTTTGCCCCATTTGTTTACAAACATCTTCGTCTATATCATGATTATTTATTGTTTCTGACATTAAATCAATTGTCTTGTCTTGTTCTTCTAGCATAGATAAAACTATTTCTATTGCTTCTTTATCTACATTATCTATTGAATAATCATTATTAAATTTTGTTGTTATAATTTTATTTGATCTCTCTACTGCTTGTTCTTTTGTCATAGCTTGTCTTCCTCAATTGGTAATATTTTAAAATCTATTTTAGCTCCAGTTTGTTGCTCTATTAGATCTTTTGTGTTTACTATAATTTCTGGATTGTAAGCGTTGTTTGGAATATTGTCTATTTTTAATATTGCCTCAATTTGTGGTCTCTCAAATAATTCTTTTGGAATATCTAATTGTATTTTACAAGCAATTTCATTATATGCTAAATCTGGTCTTGTTTTTCTAACACCTTTTATACCATTTTTATTTATAATCAACCAATTTACAAACTTCATTTTATTCTCTCCCTTCTAGTAGTTCTTGTAAGGCTCTTTTTTGATTCAATAAGCATAACTTGTCTTTTTCAACTGCTTTTTTGTATTTTTCGTCATCCTCGTCTAAATATATACATTCTGATATTGCTATGTCCAATTCTTCTATTTTGGCTTTTATTTTTTGAATTGGAATACAATACTTTTCTTTTATCCATTTTTCATTCTTGTATGATATATATTCATTGCTTTTTTCAGATTCGTCTAACATTTTTTGTAAAGCAATCCAGTCACAATTAACATCAAATTCTAACTCATTTTCATTTTTTCTTATGTTATTTTTTAATTCTTCATTTTCTTTTTGTAGTTTAAAATAATTTTCATTATAAACTAAATGTCCATTTCCACCTTCAATTAATTCAATTGCTCTATTTTTGTCTATTTCATCAAAATTATTGTTTTCTATTCTTTCATATAATTTCATTGTTATTCCTCACTTTCCAGTAATTTTTGTAATCTATTTTTTATATCTAAAGATTTTGTGTTCATTGCTCTTAATCTTACTATTTGATAATCATTTTTTCGATAACTTGCATTGATATTTGTATTTTTTGATATTATTTCTTTAGTCTTTTTTATATCATAATCAATTCTGTCTATTATATCTTTTAATTTTGATTTTGGAATATAATCGTTTCTTAAAATCTTATCTAGCATTTCTGGAGTACATATTTTGCCAACTGTATGTTCAAAATACCAATTTCTAGCATATATCAATTCTTCATTCTCTTTTCTTAATTCTTTAATTTGTTGTTTTAATTTTTGTTCTGTTCCATAACTTCCTTGTTCTAAATTATTCCATTCTTCCCAAGCTTGTTCTTTTTCTTCCTTTAATATTTCATTCTCTTTTAATACTTTTTTATAGTCTGATACGATATGTTCTAATGCTTGGTCTATTTTTCTATTCGTTTTAATTCTATCTTCATATTTCATTAATAACATAGCATATCCATGTGTTCTTAATTCTTCTAATGTTTCAATTTCTTCTTCTATACTATTTCCTATGCTACCGACATTTGTGTCGTTACCATCTAATAATTCTTGTAAAGTTTGCAATGCTAAATGTGTATCTACTGCGAATCCATAACACCTTAAATCACTTTCTTCTTTTTCTTTTAATTGCTCTATCTTATCTTTTATTTTTGATTTAGAAATGAAGTTCAACTTAATTGTCTGTGGTGTATAAATATGTGTCTTGTCGTATTCTACTTGTTCTTCTAATCTATTTTTTTCTTTTAATACTCTTTTATATGCCGATAAAATTGTTTCTTGAATATTTATTAATTCATCAGCTCTATTTATTTTTTCTTTATTATTTTTTTCGTATTCTATCCAATGTTCCATTATTTTTATAGCTTCTTCAATGTTATTTTCCACTACTCGTCCTCCTCTTCTAGTTCAATAACTTTTGCTATTTTTGCTCCACATTTAGGGCAATAATTATAGCTATTATCTTCTGGTGTCCCATATTCAAAATACCACTCTTCTTTACAATTGCTGCACTCATATATAATATAATCATAATCATCTTTTTGTATAAAATTACATTCTTTCACTTAAAACACCTCCAAACTCTTTTTCAAGTTTTCGTTTCTCCGTATAATGTACTTTAGTTCTTGTTATTCGATGAATTATGTCGCATATAGTTCCTTTACTATATGGAAATGACCATCTATCCTGTCCAAAATATTCCATTCCTCTTGCAGACTTTTCTTCTAATTCGTCTATTTGTTCTTTATCTAGCTTACAATAAATTATATATTCTAATTCTCTATACATTTTTTCCACAATATTTTTGTACTCATCTAACCAATCCCATTTTATTTCTTCTATAAATTTAGGCTCTGCATATCTTATTATCTCTTTTCCGCAAAATGGACAGTATTTTATATTTTCTTCAAAATGAAATGGTTGAAATATATCTTCTTTAAAATATATTTCTTTTTTACAATTTGAGCATTCATGATATTTATATACTTCGCCTTTATACATCGGTGTTAATATAACTTCATCTGCTGTTTTTTCTTTCACTATGTATCACTCCTCTCCAGCTCTGTTAAAATTCTATCAATAGCGTAGCAATAAGGATAATTTCTATTGCCCATGCCTTTTAAAGTATTTGACCAGTCTTTTAATATTTTTTTGTTATATTCTAAATCATCATTGTATTGTTTATGTTCTATATAATACTTATACCAATATTCGCTTTTTTCTGTTGAAGTCATAGTCTTATCTAATATTTCAGTTATAGCTTCTTTTAATTTTTTATTTTCATTATCTAGTTCGTGATTTGTTGTCATAACCCAACAATTTTGTAAAGTATTTTTTGTTTCTTTAGATATTTCCTCTTTACTCATACCTTATTTGCTCCTTTACTACTAAATTTTAAAAATTAATATAATTGACATTATTATTGAAAATATTGTAGTAATATTTAATACATTAAATTCTCTTTTTATTTCTATAGTTAAGTAAGTTTGCAGTATTAAATTTATTATTATCATTATTTTTAACATATCTATTCTCCTCCTAATAATTCGCTATCTTCGTAGATGTTTCCAATTACTTCTGTAAATTTTTCTAAAAGATGAACTCTTCCATAAAATCTATCCATATTCATAACATCAACAATAAATCCATTGTATTCATAAATAACTTTTCCAATATCTATTTCTTTGCTTCCTGTTATTTTTACTATATCTCCGCTCATATATTTCTTTTCCGTTTTTATCGTGTAGTCCTGTATATTGTCCTATTGTCTTAATGTCTACTTCTTGTTCTCCTATACCGCCATAAATATCTATCATCTTTCCAGCTTATAAATGGTACATATTCATCTGCACGATTAAAATTAAAAGATAAATAACCATATACCCATTCACCGTTATTTATTCTTTTTCCTCTAAACTTTATTTCTCTACTCATCTTCTCCTCCTACTTTATAGCAATTAGCCAAGTATTGCTCTTTTGTTAGTATTGTTTTTATGTCTTCTTCCCATAAAGTACACTCGCTACTATCTTTGCTACTATCTATATCTATACATTTTCCACTTGGACAAGGTTCTTCATTTATCACATTTATTACTTTATATCTATTTACTATATCTCCAACTTCTATTAAATCTATTAGTTGTTTGCTGTGGTTTATAATGGTATGAGTAGATAAGTATTGTCTTTTAACTTTTACTCTTCCTTGAAATTGAATATGATATTTTGCTTGGCAATGCCCATTAAATATTCCTATAACTTGTCCTATATTTCCTTTATTAGTTCTTACATATTCTCCGTACTTCTATCTCACTCATACTTCTTCTCTCTCCTTTCTTAACATATACACAGTATCCTTTAGCGATTCTATTTCTATGTCTTTATTCTTTAACTCCTCTGACTTATCCCCTGCTAATATTCCACATACATACCCTATCATGAAACACACTATTACTATTATCACTACTCTTATACACTCACTTATTTTATATATTCTCTTATCATATATTTTCATACTTCTCTCCTTTATTCTCTTTTCTATCTATATTTTGGTGGGCGACCTCTTGCTATTTTGTTTGTTATGAGACTTAATTCATCGGCTTTAAAACATTCTTTGTAACCATATATCATTTCTTTGTATAGATACATATTTTGGTTGCATTGCTGTATCAATATGTACTCATGTCCATCTTTACTTATTATCTTCGGTATTCTCATATTCTTTTATCTTTCTACCAGAATAATATTCGTTGTACATTTGCATCCAATCATCTAGCCTCATTGTTACCAACCAATCTTTTCTATTTTTTCTGTGAAATACTGTAGGAAACTTATTGTCTTTTGTATCTCTTACTGCTTGTTCAATTGCTTTATCTATATTTAACCTTTCAACTCTTTTGCTTTCGATGTGTATATAATCAAGTCCTACTACATCATCTGCTTGTCCAGTATTCCCACAAAACTGTTGTGTTCTTCTACATTTATAACCGTATTCTTTTAATTTATTAGCCAATTCTCTTTCTCCTGCACTTCCGTTTCTTTTTACTGTTTATTGCCATTTTTCTTTAGCTCCTCTCGTAATTTTTCTTGCCAATTTTCAATACCCTGTATAAAGTTTTTACATCTCATTACTGGCTTATAGTCTGTATCTTCTTGTTTGTTACAGCCTAGACAGTAATAACATAGTGTATTCTTTTTTATTTGTTGCATAAGCTAGTCCTTTGGCATTTCAAAAACTGCTGTTTCTTGTAATACATTGGTATATCCATCACATTCAGCTGTTCTATAATATCTATAAGATTTTATTATTTCTTGTAATACTTCTTTTGCTCTTTCTCTTGTTGCATAATGTCCAATAAACAAACCACACACTCCTGTTTCTACCTCATTCGTTTCTCTAAATATTATTATTGATTTAAAATCTGTTTCTCTATCTAATTCAATAGTTTTTATATTATCCAAATTTACTATTGCACATTTATCTTGACTTACTATTATCATAACTACCTCCTAAAATTATATATCCTTTAAACTTTGCTATTTGTAATTCTTGCTTTGTAATCCATTTTTGCCATTTTCCACATTTGCCACAATACAAGCCTCTTCTATTTCCTTGTATTTCTACAAATAATTTTTCACTATTACATTTACTACATTTTTCTTGCATAACTACCTCCTAATCGAACCAACCAAATATTGTTGGTGTATGTTGATTAGCTACTGCCAGTGCCCATTCATTGCTCCATTCTAGTTCAATTATATATTTGCAAATATGTGCCAATTTATTTTTGTTCTTTGTTTTAAATGTTATAAATAATATCTTATTTTTTGCTTTATATCTCTTTATGTATTTTTCTATTTCTTTTAGCGTTGTACTTCCGTCTATGTTTTCTGCCATATCTCCTAAAAATTCTTCAAGTTGTTTATATTGTTCTTTGTTCAAATTATGAACTAAGTTTTTGAGATATCTAAAATATTCTTCATATTCTTCCATAATTTCCTCCTAATAACTTGGTATATGATTTTCATTTTCCAGAATCATTTTTTCTATTTCTGTTGTTAATCTATATACTGCAACTTCTTTGTTTGTAATGCTACATTTCTTTGTTTTTTCTGTTGTTACAAAACCTAAACTTTCTAACTCTGTTATTCTTGGTCTCGCATTGTTTACGTCTGCCGTATTTGTGTAGTGCTTTTTATATAATTCTTGTGCTATCTCCCTTGTTGTCATTTCTTTATTTTCTAATATCTCTAATATTTGCTTATGTCTTTCACTTAAATGCTCTTGCATATCTTTATAACTCTTATGTCTTGTCATAAATGTTATTGTATTCATTTGTTAATCACACTCCTATCTAAATAATTCGTACTCTAGTTCTATCCTTTTGCGTCTGCAAAAATCTTCTATTTGTTTATATTTTTCTATTTCCTGTTCTATTTTTTGCAATTCATTACTTACTTTTTTATTTTGGACCAATTCTTTATATACTAGCTTTCTTAAGAATTTTTCCGTATCTACTTGACTGTATGTTCTTCCTGCTTTTGAGCTAAAATAGTTTAAAGTTATAATCTTTCCATAATAGCTCTGTATTGTTTCTAATTTATATCTTCCATTTTCTAATACTCTCTCATATAATGTGGTAGAACTTTCGTAACAATCTGAACTTTCGTGCAATAAGAATTTTTTACCTTCATAGTCAAAATATATAGCCCACGCTTTTACTTTTCTTATCTTTATTTTATTCGCTATCATTTCCATTTTTATCACACTCCTTTGTTTGCATAGAAATTGTTTAAATTGTCATATTGTCTTTGTTCATAATTTTTTGCATTTTTAGGTTTATCATTTTGTTTTTTATTATCATTATATCGCCCTTCTAATACATTAGTTGCTTTGTCGGTCCTCATAAGGAAGTCAAAATTTGCTTTCCAGCCATTATCATTTTCTCCTATAAGGAAATCTGTTGAATTAGCTATTTCGCATATGTTTTTAAACTGTTCTTCCGTAAATTCTTCAAGAAATTTGTCTATAGCCTTGTTTCGATTTTCTGTCAATTTTTGAACCTGTGGCAATTTTGTGCAAACAGAATTGTAAATATCTTTTATTTCATTTCTTTTCTCTTCTTTTTCTTTTCTATTATCTTCTTTTTTTTTAGGCACAACTGGTCGGCTACCTTTCGGTGAGGCTTCGGCGAATAGTCGGTGAATTTCCTTGCTATTTTCATCAAATGCAGGTAATTTGCTATTTGTAGGCTTTTCTATTTTCTGAAATGTATACCAACTTAAAAGGCTATAATAACTACTTCCGTCACAAGAGTAGAAAATTACGGACATATTAGAACTTATTTCTAATAAGGCTTTTTCTATGTCGGCACTTCTCATATCTTCATTGTAAGGGAATAAATTAGACTTTAAATACATTGGATTTGCTCTACCTCTACCTTCATCATCTGCAAGAGAAAATAAACCAATAAATACTATTTTTGCTAAGTTTGATAATTTCCCAAAATCTTCACTTTGCCATATACTAGGGTCTATCATTCTCTTTCTTGCCATTTAACTTCTCCTTTCGTAAAATAAAGGGCTAGTTTTTTGTTGCCTAGCCCTGTTGTTATAATCCTAATTCTTTTAATGTGTATTCTTTATTTTCTTTCATTCCTTTGTACATTGTACCTTTTTCAAAATATGGTAATATGGTAAGTTCATCTTCTTTTATATATATTTTTATGAACTCTCTAGCGTATGAAACTTTTTCTATAGCTTTTACCTTGTCTCTAAAAGGTTTAATTACGTTTGATAAATATCTCTTTTCTGTCTCGTCTAGTATTTCTTCTTCTCTTTCAAATAGTGTCTCATATTTTACTGGTCTTTCTACTTTTACAATACTTACGTCATCATTAAAGTATTTTAATTGTGCATCAATGCTGTCAAAACTATAATTTGAAGTCTTATCAACAAATATAACTTGTCCATTCTTTAATGTGCATTTATCTCCGTCTTCTAAATCTGATTTTGTGAATGTTTTTTCTACTCCATAAGTGGTATATTGATCACCATTTTTTTTACTTATTATTTTTACTTTATCTCCAACTCTAAATTCCATTTTCATTTCTCCTAATTTTTATAAATAATTTTTATCAAATACTTGTATAAAGTTTTCTGACTTGTAATGCTTTTTGAACTCTTTTTGTGCGACTTTATGCAATTTATCCTGTAAAGTTTTATCATTTGTCACTATTTCGTGACATTTTCGGCAAATTGGTATTACTAATCCATACTTCATACTAACTTGTCTATTTTTACCTTCTATTAGTTCGTGAAAGTCTTGTTTCTTACTTCCACATAAATAACAATGTTCTAAGTCTTTTGTTATTATGCTAAATCTGTTTTTCTCTAGCTTTGCTAACTTCTTGCTTTTCTTTTTAATTGTTGTAACTTCTTTTTTCTTTTCTGCCTTTTTTTTAGGTACTGGATTAAAACTGTTTGATAAATCTGTTACTATCATTTTTTTACCTCTTTTCGGGGGTCATGGCACTAATAAATTAGGCTCCTTGCTTGTCTCTAAACTTCTATTAGTGCCAATGTTCTATATTTCATATCTTATTGCTTCTATTTTCTTTTTTAGGGCATTTTGTTTACTATCTATGCTCTCATACGCCTTTTTAAATCTAAACAGCCTAGAGCCTAATTCTGTTAATTTCTTGCTATCATCTTTTACAAACTCTTTTGCCATAGCTTCAAAATAACTCATTGCTGGTGGCTTTTCTTTTTGTGTCTCTTGCCATTGTTTCCTTTGCATATAGATTTGTTTATTTTCTTGTATTGATATATCTGTTTTTAGCGTGTCATATTCTTGTTGTAGTCTTGCTATCATTTCCCCTATTAGATAATTCATATTTGCATATATTTCTATGTTTTTTGATATTTCAAATCCTGTATCTGGATCTTCTTTTAATTCATTTTGTAATTTTGTATATGTATCCGCTATCTTTTGACTATCTGCATTTTGAATTGTAAAAGGATTAAACATATATAATTTTTCAAATTCCATTTTTGATTACCTTTCTACATGTTCGTGCATAAACACATATTCTGAATTTTCTCCCATGTTATTTAATAAAAATTCACTTGCTTGTTGTTTACTTAAATGGCTGTCTTTTGCTCTAAATTCATATACATATTTGCAGTCTTGTTGTTTTTCTTTTATTGTTTCTTCTATCTCATCTTCATCGTAATTACCTTCAACAAGATACAAATCATAATTTTTAGCACTTATTCCCTCAACTGTTTTTGTATCTGTCATATAGATTACTTTATAATCATCAAATAGCACTCTATAGCCACATTGTGGTACATCATGATATAATTTAATTGGTACAATTTTAAATAGTTTATAATCGTATTTAGTGCCAATTTGAAGTACATCTATATTTTTTCTTTCAACTTCACATTCTAAAAGTGGTTTTAATAACCATTCACAACAAGCAAATCTTAAAGTTGGTCTTTCTTGTGCTAATTTCTTAATTGTTTCTTTTTTGAAATGGTCTGAATGTATGTGTGTTAGAAGTACTATTTTTAGTTTCTTATAATACTTCTCTAATTTTTTAAATGTAACTCCACAATCTATTAAAATTATGTCTTTTATTATTGTTGCATTTCCTGTGCTACAGCTTGATATAATTTTATAGTTCATTCATTGATACCTCTTTTGTATTTTCTGTTTGTTCTTCTATTTCAGCTTGTACCTCAATAGGTTCTTGTTGTGGAATTTCTTGTTGCATTTCTTCTGCTTCATACATTCCTGCTAAATCTTCAACAAATGTTTCTCTTAATGCTCTTACTTTTGCAACTTTCTCAACCATTGTTGCTCCTTTACTTCCCCAGTTTGAATTTAATTGTCCTTGTCCTGTTTTTTGTGCTACTTCATTAAAACTTACACTTGAATATGTAGGATGTGTCCAGTCTTTTCTAAATACCCTAGCCCAACCACCTACAAGTTGTTCATTTCCTAATCTAAATGTTCCTTGTCTTTCTTCTACACTTCCATCTTCTTTTTGGACTATGATTCCACTTTCCATTCCGTCATAATTTGGATTGAGTACTGCTCTTTTTAAAATTGCATCTTTTCCCACTACTAATTGTGCAGGTACTCCTGCTTTATATTTAATTAAATATGCTTCTCTTAAAAATGGGTTTAATTTCCTAACTTTGCAAAGTTCTGTAAATAACTTAAATTCTTGATTTGTTATTTTTGCGTCTGTTCCTACTATATACTCTTGCACTATGCTTGGTGTTAATTTTATTTCATTTCCGTCAATATCAAATTTGACCATTAATTCATTATTTTTTTGTACTTCATTACTCATAATCGTAGCCTCCACTTTCTAAAAATTGTTTTAATTCTCTTAATTTTGTTCTTGTCCCTCTTACTGTAAATTTTAAAGTTAAAATTTCTTCTGTTTTTTCTTCTACGGATGGTGAAATTAATATTATTTGTTCACTATACTTGTCTGACTCTTTTGCAGTATCCACAACAAATTTTTGAAGTTCTTTTTCTTGTTCTATTTTTTTCTTTTCTTCTTCAATAGCCTTAAATCTATTTGTCACACTTGTTATTGCTTGTGATACATTTAATATTTGTTTGTATTCAACTAATATTTCTGTTTTATGCTCTTGTGTTTCAATTAGTTTTAAATCATCCACTATTTTGTCAATAAATTGTTTTGCTTGTTCTTTTAAACTTTTCATACTTGCTGATAATGTTATATTTATTCTTGCTTGTTCATATGTAATAAAATCAATATTATTTGCTTCTTTATATTCTTCAAAGTAATCTTTTATTTCTTTTTCTTTTTTTGATTTCAATTCATTTTCAACATTATCTATTTTCCCTTTTAGAATTATATCAGCATTTCTGAATTTATCGGATATACATTCTTTATAGACATTTTCAAAATCATTGTAAGGTTTTAATACTTGTTCTTTTACTAATTTTCTTTTGTTTTCAAATTCTTTATAATCTTTATTTAATTCTGCTCTTATTTCTTTTATTGTTTTTACTGACTCTTCTGTACATACTAAACTTGTTGCATTTTTCACTCTTTCATCTATAACTGTACTTACACTTCTTAATTGTTCCTCTATTACAGGTAACTGCTTTACTTCTATTAAGCCCTTTATCATTTAATTTTCTCCTTTCAATTTCTTAATTTTTTCTTTTAATTCATCAGCATATTTATAATCTCTACTGCTCCACGTATCTTGCATTTCTAACATAAAATATTTTTCTTCTAATTCTTCTAATGTTTCTGACATTTTTTCAATTACTCCCCTTGCATTTTTTTATTTTCTGTGCTATTATTTATTTAGTTATGTTTAATTAATAAGTTTATTTTGTACTATTTGTTTGAACTGTTTTCGCGAGTAGTACATTTTTTATTTTTTCAAAAGTGATAAAATAGTTTTCTTTGCTTTCTTCTGATTTTTTTATAATGTCTTCTATTTCCTTTATCTTCCTTGCAAAAAATGTTGCTCTTATTTCTGCTATTTCCTTATTTTTAAGCTTGTCCTTATTGTCTTTAAGTTCTTTTTGTAATTCATCTATCGTTGTTATTAACTCGTAATCTTGTCCAAATCCTGTAACTATCATTACAATAATTGCTATAATAAAACCCAGAATTATACCTATAAATACTTGCATCTCTCTTCCCTCCTTTACTTTTAAATTTGTTTTTTATATAATTACCTCGAAAGCGAGGTGGTTATAATGGCTGATGTTTTAAAGTACTATGCTCTAGTAAATAATATTAAAGTTCAAACACCATTTGTTGATGAATTTCCTATGACCAACAAGGAAATTTACAAACAATCTGACGATGTTCTTAAGGCACGTTTCGAATACGCTAACGGATTAATCTATGAGGTTGACATTAATCCAATTATTAGCTTTATTCGTTCTAACAAGAAATTAAAACAAATGCCTGACGGTTCTTATCAGTTTGAGATTTAATAATCATACTTTTACTGGTTATTAAACAATATTTGTGGTTAATGTATACTTTTACATTGCCACTATTTTTTTGAATTTCTTCCACTTTTTTTCCTCCTTTCTATCCCAATATTTTATTCAGTTTTCTGTCTAATCCATTTAAGCCTTTCCAGATTTTTTGACATAAATTAATCTTGAAAATCTTATAAACTATAACTTCTATTGCTATTGCTAATATAATTGTTCCTACTAGCTCTGCTACTACTACCATACTGCATAAGAATACATCTATTAAATAACTTATCATTTGTTACACCTTCTTTCTTAATTAAAAATTTGCATGCCTTTTGTTTGCAATATTTCTTTGAATTTTTCAAGTTCTATGCAATAGCCCCCAAAATTCGTGCCGTATTTCTTGCAAAATTGTGAATATGTTTTTATTTTCTCTTTCTCTTTTGCTTTTGCAATTAAATCTGTCACTCTTGCCTTATAAAGATTATTAACCATTTTTATACCTCCCTTCTGATATTATCTCATATTATATACTTTTTATACTATAGTATTCTATTCTTTTCGTATTAGTACTAATATTATAACATAAATTTTACATAATATCAAGTTTTTTCTTTAGTGTCATTTGTTTATATTAAAATATCATTAAAAAATAGAAAAGTCAAGACTTATTTTATTTTTTAGTAATTTTTATTGTTGAAAAATGGAAAGACTAAACATTAACAAAATAACTAAACAGTAGTATAATATTTATAAATATCCAATAACGAATTAACCGAAATGGAAATAAACTAGATTAAATAGTTTGTTTCTCTTTTTGCATTTAAGCAATGAAAAATAAGCAAAAAATCGACGCATCACAATCGTTTTTAAGCCTTTTTTATTTTTGATTAGAGTAATTATATTACTCCAAAATGGCAAAAAAAAATAGCTAGACAACTTAATGTCTAGCCTTTTTCTATATTATCCCCCTATTAATCTATTAACTGTATTTATTCCTACAATTCCATCAACATCTATGTCACAATTTGCTTGGAACTCTTTTACTTTTTTCTCGCTTTCGTCTCCATATCTGCCGTCTACTCCAAATTCATTTAAACTATATCCTTTTGCGATTAGTCTTTCTTGAACCCATTTTGCAAATTCTCCTACAGTAAAGTTTCTTACCATATTGTTGTTTACTGCTTTTGTTGTTAATGGTCCTATTATTCCATCTATTTCTAGTCCACAATTGTAATCTTGATTTAGCGCTCTTTGTAAAGATTTTACTATTTCTTCTTTTGAATTATTTGGAGAACCAACTTTGCCACTCCTTATTTCGTCCATTGGGAAATTATTCCCTGGACATTCTGAGTTGTCTATATCTCTATGCCCTACTACTTTAGATATATTATACTTTTCTTTTAGATATGCAATTAATTCTTGCCCTGCTTTTAATTGAGGTTGTCCCATTTCTTCCTTTGAAAAGTTTCCTTCAAAACAAATACCTATTGAATTGTAGTTTGCTCCTACCGCATGTGCACCTACTGTATTCTCTGGACGTCCTCTATATATAGAACCGTCTTTTCTAACATAAAAATGATACCCAATTCCTGCCCAACCTTTTGTATTTTTATGATAATTATGTATTACTTCTACACTTTGTAAAACAGTTACTCCACTGTGATGACACACGATTTGCTCTGTTGTATTTCTTATATCCATTGTACCAAACTTAAAATTATTTTCTATTATTTTCATTATTTTCCCTCCTTGTATATTAAATTTTTAAACATTTCGTATAGACCTGTAGAAGCTAGTCCGCTAAACATTCCCGTTAGTATTACTTCTGCATTTATCCCATTTAGGTTCATTAATACATTAATTGCTAAACCTAATATTAGCATGATTAATGGTATGTACTTGTTTGGTATAAAATCAAGACTATTTTTTATAACAAAACCCACACAAAGGCATATTCCAACAACTACTATACTTAGATATTGTGTTAATACCGATAAATCCATTTATCTTTCCCTCCTTTCATTTTCCAAAATTGATATTCTTGTTTCGTGGTTATTAAGCTGATTATGTATCTTGGTTCTATCTTCTTGACCTTTTTGCATCTGATCCGAAAGAACTTGAATTGTTACATTCAATTTTGTTATTGTATTATTGAGCTTTACAATTACAGTAAATATCGGAATCATCGTTGTAATAAAACCTAGAAATAACATTATTATATTATCTTGCATCTTCTCACCTCCTACTCTATTACTTCAACTTGTAGGAAAGTGCTTTGCGAGTATTTTCTTAGCTTTACACTTGTTCCTGATGGTTCAATATATACGTGAATTGATACTGTGTCTCCTGCTTTAGCAGGGAATATCATTCCTGGTGCATTATATGTTAGAAAATCCGATGAAGTTCTGATTCCATAATTTGTATAAACTTGACTATTCGTTATATAAACTGCTAATCCCATTAGCCTTAAAGAACTTGGAATATATGACATCATAACTTGAGCAGATATTCTAATATAATTTACACCCGAACCAATAACGATTTTCCCATTGCTAAGACTTAACTTGTCTCCAAACTTAAGGTATTGTTCTCCTAGAGGTACTAATACAGCATCGTAGTCTTGAGCAGATGTTATCGTTGTATTATCAGTAGCAAGAATAGCTTTTAGAATATGTTTTTGTTTATCCTGTTTACCATTTATCCAATCTATAACGTTCTTCTCGTCTAGTTGTAATGGTCCTCCTAATTTTTCATTATAAATTCCCCCAATACTAATTCCTTTATTCTTTAGTGCTGAAAGTAGCACTTTTCCGCTATTAAGAGATACTGGTTCTGTGTCTGAACTCAATTCATCTTTAACTTGAACTTCTATATCATACTCTGTACCTAGAGTGAAAGTTTGTCCTGTAATTTCTTTTGAGTCACAGCTAAATGTGCCGTTTTCAGTGTTTATTGTAACCAATTGCTTTATTTCAACCCAACTTCCAAATTCGGTCTCTGTCTTGCTCTTTTTTCGAAATTGAATGCTTTTGACTGTGTTGGCTTTGGCTCCAAAATTAATATTTGCATATTTGCCAGATAAACTTATTAAGACTGTTTCCCCTACACCTTCTTTTCTTTCAATCTTAACGCTTTGTAAAACAGTTTCGGAATATTCAACAATATCTAGTGCTTTTGTTTTGTCTTTTTGATTTCCTCTGCTATCAACGGCAAAAACTGTTACTGTATTGTCGTCCATATTATTTATAGTTTTTGAAATTTCTGATGTTGAATAATCTAATTTTTCAATTTTATTGCCAACCACAATATTGTAATATTTAGGTGTAGCACTGTTCTTGGTAGTCATCTTATTTGCACTTGTTATTGTTACCTTTAAATTACTATACTTTCGTATGTACTTTTGATTACTTCCAGTTAAAGCTTTAGTTATTGGATTAGTATCTTCGCAATCAAAATTATTAAATACGGGGTCGCTATTTACTACATAGCCTGTAAAATTAACTGCACTTGTTCCTATTCTAGTACCACCACTATAAGTTGTAAGTTCCACTGTACCATTAGCCTGGTTTTGATTTGGAATTTTAGCAAATAATTCATTCGTATTCCAACTATATGAAGCATCTATCCCTGTTTGTGTTCTAACTGTCTGCCCATTGAATTTGATAACTGCTGTATGCGTGAAACTAGCACTTTTCCTGTTGGTATATATTGTTATAGTTTCGCCAATATTGAAATTCTTTTTACTTAAACTTACTTCGGAAGTTCTAGGAATTGTCGTTAATTTTTTGGATGTTGACCCAGTTATTGTTCCTGCTGATATACCTGTTTGAAACGAGAAACTAGCATAAACGGTTTTCTCTCCTTGATTATTGTGTGTTACATCTAATGTTTTCTCAAAAATTGTTGTAGTTGAATTTTGAGGTATATTATGACTAAAATCGTATGTTGTTCCGTCTATTGTGCAAGTACCTGGTTTAGAATATCCATTATACGAGCCTCCTGTCGTTGTTACTTGTACTCTAACAGTTATATTACTTTTATTGTTTGCTATATTCTGTGAGTTTTGTGTTATTGATATATTACTTGATACTGCCATATGCTCTCCCTTCTAATAAAGTAACAGCATATTCTTTGAATTAATTTGTTGAGTTTTCAAGAAATAGTTTCCTATTTCTATACTCTCTGTAGCTTGTATTTTGTAGAAATATGCTAAATCTTTATTAATTTGGAATATATTTATTCCTTTATATGTTGCTAGGATTTCGTCCTCATCTATAAACATAGTGTTTTGATTTGCTTGAATCCAGAATCCTTTTTCGTCCATTTTATAATTCTTGCCATAAACTTCCCCAGGAAATTGAGTCCATTGAGTACACATAGTGTTATATTCAAGCTTTAAATCAGCAATTTCGACGAATCCTTTAATTGGCACTATGTAATCAAATAGCTCAACCCCTAAACTTGCACCAGTCGGCAATAAACTACTTGGAATATCGAGTGTTTCCCACTCTACAAAGGTGGTATCATTGTATTTTGCTCTCTTAACTAGATTTGTTGTTTTATTATTCCAATATAACCCTTTGTAAGGTGTAGGCTCTACATTTCCTGTATAAACTGCGAATGCAGGATAAAATGTTAATGCCACATAGCAACTCTTGATTTCTGCTGTATCGTATATTATTGGTGTTTGATAGTAGAACCCATAGAAATATCTATAAGTCCAAACTTCTCTTGAACTCTCGTTATATAATGACATTTTTGTATCTAATATTTCCCACTGCGATGTTTGCGAGTTATATTTTTTAGGTAAGTATATTGTTGAATCTAACCAATTCTTGGTTGTATCTGTAGGTGCTGTGTTACTTACAACTACCGGTATAAAATCTGATTTCTTGGGTATTTCTATTATTTGCTCTATTTTAGTTAAATCTTTTAAATCATCTGGTGTCAGTATAATACCAGGCTCATACAATGAGTAAGGTTTTTCTACTTCTGTAAAATCTGCCTCATTAAGGAACATTAGTCCTACGCAGACATTTCCTTGTACTATACTGTTTTTTATGAAGTGTGATATTGCCATTTTGTTTTCATTTTGATTCAATGTAATAGGTTCTGTGATATTGAATATATGTGATACTGTATAGTCTTGTCTTCCATCAAGCTTAATAACTCGTCCACTCAGTGTATTTTCATTAGCATTTTTGCCGTCCGCCCAATATTCGTTAGAAGTTGTATAAGCGAAGTAGTTTTGAGCACTTAACAATGATTTTCTTGACAGTTCTGATACTTGCCAACCACTGTTGTACACATACATTTGATTTTCTATGTAACTTCCACTATTGGCAGTACAATACCAGTATGCTCCTTCAGTAGGATTGTCAGGTGGTGTATCTGACTCTTGATATGGATATTTAGCGTGTGCTAGCCAGAAATTATTATCATTAATCATTGCACTATTTCTAATTAAATTGTTTCCACCGGTTCTTTTAGTTGCAAATTCTAAACTTTGATTGGCTAGCTCCAATGTTGCAAGCTTTTCTTGTGTTTGTTCGTTTATTGCTTTGACTGACTCTTTGATTGAGTCTGCTGTTTGACTTATTTGTGAGTCTGTTTCACTTTTTGTGTAGTGATTTTCTTTTACGTTTCGTTTGGTTTCGTATGTGTCACTTAACCCATTATCTCTAACATATGTGATTTTCGCATTTGCTGTACTTGTTATATTATTAATACCTCTAAATAATGTAAAATGTCTTAATTTCTCCCACGCTTCTTTTTGGTCTTCTGTATAAGGTACTATTTCTTCTTCGGCTAGCTCGTATTCTACAATTACTGGTGTGCCATTTGCGTATTGTTCTGATAAGTACGCTTTAAAACCTGTTACATCAATTGAAGTCAATCTAGTTTTTAAGATTTGAAATATTATTAATCGATGAGGAGCCCACAGATTATCTGTAACGCATTCTACATCTCTATTTTCCTTATATGCTAGACTATCATAGACAAAATGGCTACACACTTCTTTAGTTATATAATTATTTTGCTTGTTGATAAGACTTTGATTATTAATGTAGAAACATGCACAATTTTCGTGTTGTCTATTACCTAATACAATCTCTTCATTTCCTGTAAAAGTATACTGCTTCCTTGTGTGATGTGTTCCGTCATTTGTCAGATAAGAATCTTCATATAACTTTTGCCCTTCTGATAGTGGAAAATATTCTTTTCGTCCTTGGTATGGTTTGTAAGGTCTCATTACTGTGCCTTTGTTTAATTGAATTTCATAATTTTCAAATATACTTTTAAAGATTTCTTTATTATTTGCATATATAACTAACTTGGGAGAAGTAAAACTAGAATCTACTGTTATCGTTCTGTTAGATACAACTCCTGCAGTATTTAATGCTATATAAGGCTTAATAACATCTTTGAACTCACTATAACTGTTTCCATAAGGAACAACTGCAACGACACAACCTGTCATTTTAGTTCCTTTTAATTTTCCAGAAAGTTTATAAGTTTCTCCTTGTTCTAATGCAACAGGGCAAATCCAATAATCTATTGGCTTACTATAATCATCAATGTTATCATTATACAAATTTTCCCCTTCATCCTTAAATTCAAGCGAATTGTAAGGTACATAAGGTTTCGCTACTGTGCCTTCTTCCACTTGGACATAATAAGTTCCGTCTTTAACTTTATTATAATTAGTTTTTGATTTAATATACCCCACATAAACATATCCTTCATTGTTAGCTTCTACTGTTTGAGTTTTTCCCAATGCAAAAGATGCACCTGAACTTTTCGTTAAATCATTAATTGCATATAGCAAATTATCACCAGACAACAAAGGAACATTTGAACTAAAAGTAGCAACCTTACCTTTACCTATAAATATAGGAATTGCTTTAGCTAGACTTGTTATGCTTTGATAAGCAGTCCAATCTACTTCTTTTGTAGTATCAAACCATAAATAATTAAACTTGTTCCTTCCCTCTACATTTTTTATTGGACTCGGATAATCTGGGCTAGGGCTTGCTCCGTATGGTTCCCAAGATGATGCTCCAGCTGTTGCACTATCTACAACTTCCATTTGTATACCAATTTTATAATTGTTAAAAATTGCTCCTTGTCCAATATAATAATTAATCATCACGATTGTGCCTATAGCTTCTGGTTTTTTTGCGTGTGTGGTGCTACCTATCCACCCCCAAGTAATTTTTTCTTCAATTTTAAGATTAGCTAAGGCAAAACCATTGCCAGACATACTTCCATTAAACTCTTTTATTGACAATCTATAGAAATTGTTTGGACTAACTTCAAAATGTTTTTCAGTAAGTAATAAATTATTATCCATTCCTGCTGTTGCAGTTCCATTCAACGTATATGTTCCATCTCCATTATTTGTGAATGTTACACCATTGTTTGTAAACGTATCACGAGTTAGATTTGCTCTGTTCTTCCCACTTCTCGTTGCCTGTTGGCTCTCGCCCTCTAGCATTATATCTATTAATGGTTCCGCAGATGCATCATCTATATATATGTTCTTTCCTTCTGCTGTACCTTCTATTTTTGTTATGTTCTCTACTGATTGCTCTACTGATGATACTTTACTGGTTATTCCATTTACGTCTTGCTCTACTTTGGTTATCTTTTGTGTGTTCTCTGTGGTTTCTTCGGTTAGTTGAGTTATTTTTCCATCTATCTGATTAATATTTGACTCCACTCTTCTGTTTATAGTTCTTTGTGATGGTGTTCTAGTAGTTGTTTCTTCTTTTGCTTTACATTGTATTTTGCTTTCAATATTTGCAATCCAACGTCCTGAAAATTGCATTGAACCTTGGTATATTACATTTTTACCATCTATAACAACGATATCTCCTGTATCTAGTGCTGGATCTATTATGCTTTCGCCCTCAAAACTATAAAATTCTAGTCCTTTTAATGTGTTATAAATATTATTGATTTGATCTTGATCAACTATGTACATATTGTCTTGGCTGATATAAACTGTATTGCCTGTTGTATCTCCTTTTTCAAATAGTTGTATTCCATCATCATACCTTACACGTGTTATTTTAAATTTTTCTCCCCATTTAAAAGTCTTAAATAACTTTAATGGAAGTGTAACTGAACTTTCTCCGATTGTTTTTATATATAGTTTTCCATCTCTACCTATTACTGCTATTCCACCAGCTTGTTCTGCTATATAACTTAAATAAATTCTTGCTGATACTGTATTGTCGTACACTGCTATTTCCTTATTCATGTTTAAAAAAGAAGTAGAACCGAAGTTCTACTCCTGCTTTTGTACATAAGTCTTGTAGTACCTGTATTATTTTTGCTTTTCCATTATTACTATCTATTAGTGTTTTTCCATTATAATTAAATTCAAATTTAATCATATTATCGCGTAATTTAAATGTTACTGTGTAATCGTCTTCTTTGCTTATATCATCCACATTAAATACTCCAACAGGTATTATTTCGCCTGTTATTCCACTCTTGATTTCTACTTTGTTTATAGTTGCAGGTATTACTGATTTATATAATTTTAGTTCTATGCTTTGTGCTTCTATACAGCCCAATGCAAACTCATCACTTGAGAAAGCTTTTTTCGAGGGTTTACAGTCTAATATATATTTAGAATCTATCTCCGTGTCATTTATGTATACTTTTAATAAATGAGTTACATTGTATACTTTAGACTTATAGTTATTACTTGTACTATACATTAACTATTTGCCCCCTCTACCGCTGTTTTTTGTGCTTCTGTTAATTCTTTTTGCATTAAATTAAAAGAGCACTTCCATTTTGTTTTGGAAGTACTCGTTTCTTTTTCTGTACTTATCATTTCGACTTTTCTTTTTGATACTCTAAACTTTGCATTTTCTAAAAAACCTCCATTTACTACTGGAACTTTAACATCCAATATAAATGGGTTTTTATATGTCTTTTGTATAAGTTGTTCTGCTTCTTCTTCTGTGTTAAAATCCCATGACATAGAAAGCTTTAACATTCCTACAGCTATGGGATTATCTATTAAAGAACCATCAACAATAGAAGAATAACTGTCTTTGTCTGTATCTTCTATGTCTGCACTATATGTTGACGGTGTCGGTAAATTTCCCGTATCTCCATGTTCTTTCCATAACATAATTTTATCCTCCTACTAATGCTTCTATGTCTTTTCCTGATTGTCTTTTCATATCTCTTAAATTGTCTAATAATATTTGTCCTAGTTTTGTACTTCCTACGTTTACTGTAAGATTTATAGGTCTATCGCTATTTTCGTTATTATAATTTGATAAAACATCTTCAAACGTTTCTCTCATTATATTTTGTGGGGTTGTTATTTCTGGGTTATTGCTTGCTCCTGCATATTCTCCGAAAATTGCTAGTGTTTTTTCATAAGCAACATTCCCCTTTGCTAATCTTGGTAATGATACTTCGCTCATATAGCCGATGTTAAATCCAAATTTTTTTCCGCCCATTCCTGGAACCCAATCTGGAATGTCGAAGCTTAAATTATTCATTACTGATATTACCTTATTTATTCCTTTTACAACGCCATTTGCCATACCCTCGATTCCACCTAAAATAGAGTTTATAATTCTTTTTATTGTGTTCCATATTCCATTAAATATATTGGTTACTGTAGTTTTTAACCCATTCCATACATTATTCCAGATATTTTTTATTCCATTAAGTACGTTTGAAATAGTATTTTTTATTCCATTTATTGCATTTGATATTATTGTCTTTATTCCATTCCATATTGTATTTGCTAACTGTTTTATCCAGCTCCATACGGTATTCCAGATATTTTTTATTACATTTAATACGGACACTATACTATCTTTAATAATATTAAGTATTGTTGCTACTGCAGTTTTTAAAGCATTCCATATACCTATAAAAAATTCTTTAATTCCATTCCATGCTCTTTCCCAATCGCCTGTAAATACTCCTATTATAAAATCTAATAAACCAGATAGTGCATCTATCACATAGCCAATAACTTTAATTATTTCTGTTACTGCTGGGGTAACTATATTTAATACAAATTCTATTACCGGGGATAAAAAAGATATTATCGAACTTATGGCCGTAACTAATTTAGAAATGCATCCTAATAATTTAGAAAAAGTTTCCCTTCCTCCATTGTCCCATATTTCCTTTAATTTTTGTGTTACTAATTCAAACCATCCTGATAGTGTTTCACATATTCCAATTATTGAATTTGCAAACTCTTGAAAATTTTCGCTTGAAGTCCACTCTTCTATTGTTCTATAAAAATCTTGAACTATTAAAAGTAAATTATTAAACCCATTCCACAATTGTTGTATTGTTTCAGTCCCACCATTGTTTTGCCATGCATTTGCAAACGCAGTATTTATATTTCCTATAATATTAAATATGGATGTCAACGCCTGAAAATATATGCCTAAAGTTTTTTCGCCCGTTCCGTTTAGCCATACTTCTTTAAAACTTTTTCCCATTGTTTTTATTAGTGTTATATTGCTGTTAAATGCATATTCCATACTTTTCAGTAATGGTTTACCATATTGACTCCATGATTTTTGTATAGGTTTAAATAATAGTAAGAGCTTCTTCTTTATCTTATCAACCCATCCCATCATTTGATTATCCATTTTTGATAAATCAAAACTAGGAGCTGTTGTCCCTCCACTTCCACCATCCGAATTATCTTTGTCCGAAATATTATTTATTTCACTATGGACACCTGCTAACGCTTTTGTTTCCTGTTTCGCTTTTTTTGCACTTCCAGCCATGTTAGCATATGAACTTGCACTTGCTTTTGCAAATATATTTACTCCTGTTAATACATAAGCAACACTTTGAATAGCTTTCATTAATTGATATACTAGATTAGTGACAAATTGAATTACTGGTGCTAGTACACTACCCATAGCATACTTCATATAATTTATGTTTTCACTTAATTGCTTTGCTCCTGCATTTTGGCTAGATAGCCATGCATTTGCACACCCACTTAATATTGAATAAATTCCTCTTAATGAAAATAATGCCATTGCATATTTTAAAACATGTCCTAATCCGTTTTTTAAACCTGTTCCCATTCCTTTTATATTATTAGTTATATTTTGAGTGACTTTAGGTAAACCTTTAAAACTGTTTTTCATCTTTGATATGCTTGGCTTTACTTGGTCTATTTTTTGTTTAAATCCACTAAAAAAGCTAGTCAATTTTCCTTGACTAATTGCTGTTTGATTTATTTCTTGTTTTAATTGTGTCATTTTGTTTTTTGCTTCACTAAGTTGTTTATTATACATTTCTATTTCAGTATATAATTTTTGTGCTTGATTATTTAACACTGTAAAATCTTTATTGTTTCCTAATGCATTATTCACTGTTGTATCCATTGCTTTATCATTAGGATTTATTCCTTCTGGTGTTACACTTTTTCTAGTATCATCCACAATTTTATCAATCTGAGGATTTATTACGTTTAATTTCATTTGTCGAGCATTTATTTTTTCTTGCAAACTATCTATTTGTTTTTGTACTTGAGATATTTGTTTTTGTGCATCTTTATTATTTACTTTTATTGCTATTTCATTGTTTTCAGAACTTTTCTTTAAATTTTGCATTTTCTTTTTCATAAAATTAACTGCTTGATGTAACTTACTTGTCATTGCTCTAGTATCTACTTTTGAAAAAGCCTCTTGTGCTTGCCTTATTGTTTGCTTTATAGCTGGTAAAAACTCTTGAAACTTTTTTAAAGCCTCTTCTACTTGTGCTGTTACAATTATCTCAATTTCCTCTACTGTCACACTTTCACCCTCTTTCTTTTTAAGCATAATAAAAGCACCAGATTTAATCTGATGCTAAATAAAAAACACCTGCATTTGTAAGTATTTTTATTATTTATTTCTTATATATAATAAGGATTTGGTTTAAATAACAATGCTATAAAATCTATTATTATTCCTACTCCAAATAATCCACAAGTAAATAGATATAATATTCCCATTCCTGTTTTGCCTTCATAGAACTTGTGTGCACCTAGAAATCCTAAAAATACACAAAGTATTATTGCCACCCATTTATTTTTTGGTCTACCAGATACTGCTCCAATATTCTTATTCATATTGGTGTTGGTGTTTGCATTATTTATTACAACCTGAGGTTGTTCTCCTTTTAATTGTTCAACTTGTCTTCCACAGTGAGTACACATAACCGCATCTTCTGGAATCTTTTCACCGCAAAATTTGCAGAATTTAGTTTTTATTTGTATATCTTCCATCTTCTATATCTCCTTTTATTATATTATATATAAGAAGTATAGCACTTTTATTCATGTATTTTTGTCGAAACTTGTCGAAAAAATTATTTTTTTTCTTTTATCATAAGAAGTCTCATCTTTTTTGTTATTTCTTCTGGTGACTGAATGTATTCTTTTTCTTCATCTTGAAATAAATTTTTATAATTATCTCGAATAGGGATTATTTTTGGATTTCTCGATAAGCTATCTGCTCTTATTAATTTATTTGTTACCGCTTCCTGTAAATTAATCTCACGTTTTAAATCGTCAGCATTTTTAGCCAAATGAGTTTGGCAATAAATATTGATTTCTGAATATCTACTATTCCAAAATTCAAACGGTTTCATATTAAAATAATATGCCAAAGACTCTGTTGCATAAATCAATTCAATTAAATTATTTGTATCTTTTATTCTTAAAATTATATCATTTAGCCCCTGAAACCTTGGAATTGTTCCTCTGCTATTTTGCTCATTGCATTCTCTGCCGATTTTTGAACTAATTCGTTCATATTCATTGTTGATAAAGGATTTGATATCAACTCTTTTAGTTCTTTCTTGGTCATTTTCTTTTTGAAAAAACCCTCTTCGTTCAAAGCCTCCGCAATCTTTAAATATAAATCATTTACAACTATTCCTTCTTTTCTGCAATCGTCTATAAAATCATATACTTCATCTATTGAATTAAATGCACTTTTCTCATCTTCTGTTTCTGCTAATTTTAATATAATTTTAGCCAAAGCTTCTATATCGCATATAGCATAAGCTTTTGTAAAAGCTTCTTCAAAATTTTTATTTTTTAGTAGGTTAGCTATTTCTACTATTTTTCTTGTTTTTATTACTAAATTAATTATTTTATTTTTGGTTTCTATTATCATATTTTCTCTCCTTTGCAAAAGAGAGAAGGCTTATTCTGCCTTCTCAGTATTTTTTTCTGTTGTGCTAGTTCTCTTTATGGTTCTGCTCCTAGCACTCAATTTTGCAGAACTAGGCTGTGGGAAATCCTTTGTTTTCTGTTATTTCTGAACTTCTATAGATTGTTAATTTTGATTTTAACATATCATCTATAGCAATTTCACTCATTCCTATATAACATGTACCTGTAAAATACCATGTTAGTGGTTTTCCACTTTCTGTAGCTGTTTCTTCCGGTAATTGAATTGCCCAATATCCATTTGTCTTAGCAGTTTGAACTGCTTTTAATTCATCATATTGGTCTTCTTTAAACAATATTTCTATTTCTAGATTTTCTGCTTTTTGTCTTCCTTCTGTTTGTCTTTCGTCAGGAATATCTAAAGCACTATATGTTATTCCTTCTGGTGCCTTTAGAAATTCTGGTATATTTTGCACGAAAGCTACTTGTTTTCTTTTAGTTGCATCTTTTAAATCTGCTAAAGTATCAGCATGAAATAATTTTGTTAATGTACTTGCTTTTGGTTCTGGCATTTTTTATTCCTCCTTATTATCTTATAAAATTAAAAGAACTCGTTATAGAATTAAAACGAACTTCAAAAGTTATTGTTATACCGTATTTTTGCAGTATCTGATCATATACTGCAGGACTGGTATTAGTCCTTATTAAATTTAATTCTTGAAGTCTTGTACTAACTTCATCTGTCATTTGCATTGCTTGTCTTTGTTTTTCATTCCAACAAGTGATTGATATTTGAAATGTAGAACGAATAGGAAATGCGTTTTCTGTTAGATTTACTGATTTCAAAGGTGTATGCAATTCCAATATAGGAAATTTACTTTCTGTATTTGGATTACTTAAAATCGGTTTATTCTTATACAAATTTTCTAGCTTTTCATATACTAAATCGCTAAAGTCCTTTATACTTAAATCTTTCATTATTTGCATACCTCCTTCAACATTTCATCTAATTTTTTCTTGACTATTTCTGTATTTTCATTTCTACTTTCAAAACTTGCATCAGCCATAAAGTGGTTTGCTTTAGTTCCATGAGCAATATAAAAATCCATACCTTGAATATTTACAACTGGGTATGGCAATGCTTTTTCAACTTTACTTACTGGAATAAACCATTCTGTGTAACCACTCTCTAAAAAATGTTTTGATTTTCCAACATGTTCCATCTCAGCATTAGCGCCTGTCCCAAAGTATTCAAAAAACAAATAGGATGCTCCATTTGCCATAAATTTAGAAGGGTCAGCAAAAACCCTTCCTTTCACTTCTTTGGTTGACATATCAATCATTTCGACTAATATGCCTTCTTCATTATGTCCTTTTTCCAACCTTATAGCGTAACCTCTAATGTTTTTTAATACATCTTCTGTTATTATTTTTGCAGTTTGTGGTAATTTTTGAATTATAGCATCTATATTTTTAAAATTATGTTTTACTTTTATATTACAATTGAAATTTATCATTGTATTTTCTCCATTCTATACACATATGTACTTCCTATTTTATTTTTATCTAGTACTCTATATTCTGGAATAAACTTCTCTAATTTTGAGATATCTTCAAATGATATTCCATTACCTTTTTGTATATCATAATTTCTAGTCGTACGACCTTTATATGTACTATAATCCACTTCACCAGTAGATTTTCTATCTAACTCGTTGACATCTTGTTGCATATTTAACCAAGCCTGTCCTTTATATTTCCATACTTTATCTATTTCGCCATGGTCTTCTATTTCTTCGTATTCTGATATATATACTTTTGTTAAATCTCGTAATAACACTACTTAAATATCCTTATTGAAGCAACATCAATTCTTAATTTCTTTTCTATATCATTAAATGAACTTGAAATAGAACCCTCATTGCGACTTAATAGTCCTTCTGAACCTCTAGCATTATATTCAGATATAACGGCTTTTTTTATGTATGGAAATAATTTATTATCAGTTTCTTTACGATTAGAAGCATCACAGGCAATAGAAGTCATATCTGCTATGATGTCTTGTATTATATTATCTGTATCTTTAATATAATTTGCTCCTAATCTTTGCTTTATTTGTTCTAACATCTATTGCCTTCCTTTCTATCCTTTTGAGATTATTCTTGCTATAGCAATTTCTTTATGGTTATATGTATTTCCATCAGAACCTACTACTAAATCCCAGTTTGCTCCATCTGCTAATTCTTCATCTGTTGGTGAATCTGTTGCTTGATTTTTCATTAAGTAACTAACACCATGAGGAGCCATTACTTTTCTTTGTCTTTCATATAAGTAATCTCTATCATTATCAGCATCTCTATCCATTTCATGAGGTACTTTTGCTCCTAAGTCTTCATAGTCAAATGCTCCTTTTCCGAAAACATAAGTAACATACTTAGAATCTCCATATCCTGAAACTTCATAATAGTTTCCAATATTTTCAACAGAAGGTTCTGCAACTGCTGTATAATTTGTTCCGCTTTTTGTATAATATGTTTTTCCTTCTGTTAAAGTTTTATCAGAAGTTTTTGCATATATTGGGTCTCCCTCTTCTTCTGTTATTTCGTCATATTCAATTAATAATTTTCCATTCCATGTATAAACATTTAGTTCTCTTTCAATTCCATTTGGGTCATTATATCTTAAGTTTGTTACTAATTTTTTTCCTTCTAGATTTGTTACTATTACAGAGTTTGCTACTGCTAATTTAAAGTTTCTTCTTCTATCTCCACATGCTTTTTGTAACGCTGTATTTAATGTTGTTTCAGCTACTGATGACTCAGTTTCTCCTGATATATCATATGTGTGTTTTGAAGCAAAAACTTTACCTGCATCTGATTTCATTGAGAATAATGCTTTTGTTATAATTAATAATACATCTTCCCATGCGCTATCCCAGTAATCTCCTAGTTGGTCTGCAACTTGACTCATAAAGTCTTTTTTAGATGTTACATCATATGTAAAGTCATCTTCATAAAACTTGTCTTTTCTACCAATAACAACAACACCTTGTTTATATGTTGGCAATGTTTTTCCTTCATCATATTTTGTTTTTCCATCATAGTTTACTGGTTTGCCTTTTAATCTTCCTATCATTGGAATTATTCCATATTCAGCACCAGTTTGTGATGCAAACATTTCTCTTATTTTATTGTTTCCTTGTAATACTCCTGATTTTATTAATAAATTTAATCTTTCTTGTGGAATTGTGTCATAATAAGCACCGAATGCTCTTTCATTAAAATATTTTTTGTTAAATGTTCCTGTACTTGTAAAATCTGCCATTTTTTATACCTTCTTTCTTTTAATTTTTATATTTTGATAATTTGCAAAGTTCTTCATAAGTCATTTGACTTTCTGGTTTAGAACCTTCAATTGAATCTCCTGTTTGAGGAGCAGGTTCTTTAGAATACTCATTTATTGCTTTTTCTCTATCTGCTTTTGATACTTTTTCAAATATATCTAATTTTGAATTGATACTTTCAGCAGTTTCTCTTGAAAAATCAATAGTATCTATATATCCTAATGAGATACCTCTTTGATTTGCTTGACGAATTGTTTCGTCTTTTAATCTGTAAGCATTTAGTTCATTTTCAGCCTTATTTGCTCTTGCTCTCTCCTGCTCCAATTCGTAAGACTTCTTTTGGTCTTCGTCCATTTTTGCAAGTTTATCAGCCTCTGCTTTTTTGGCTTCCATTTCTTCTAACATTGCTTGTCTTTCTTTTTGCTTTTCAGCATTAATCATCTTGTTTACTTCATCTCTTGTATAAGTTTTTTCTTTATTTCCTTCGACATTTGATGGTTCAACTTTTTCTACACTCTCGGCAGTAGATTCCATATCTTTTTTCATTTCTTCATCTTTATTATCCATGATGAAATTCCTCCTTTAACTTTTTCGGCTGAGTTATAACCAAACTATTTTGACTTTTTACGGAAGTCTAACCAAACAAAATAGACAGTTTAAAGCCATATCTAGGGCATAAAAAAAAGAGCTAGTCGACTTAGCTCTTTGATTTATAATTTTAAAATATTAATAACTTATTTATTATCTTTATTCTTTGCTTTCATATATCCTTATGCATAATTATATTTTAATACCCACATAGCTGGGCTAAATATTGTAATTACCGTAAATATAATCCAATACCAAGTTGGCATTTGTAATTTAATACTTAATATTAAATCTAATAACCACATATTATTTATCCTCCCTTGTTACTCCTTTTATAACCCAAAATTGTGCTTCTTCTAGTTTAGTTAATGCTAATGATGTTTCTCTACTTGGTTTGCACTTTAAATCAATTTCATCATAGATAATTGAGAAACATTCTCTTATATGTTGTATTCTGTTGTTTTTTTCTTCATCTACTGCTAAATATTTTGCTCTATCGTTCATTTTTTCACCTTCTTTCCATAATAAAAGCACCTACTTGTTAGTAAGTGCTATTTTTTTAATTCTTTTTCTAAATATTCTTTATACTCTGTAAAACTATTCCACTCATCATAATTAAACGGCAATGGTCTTTTGCCTTTTTGTTCTATATATTTATGAATTAAATTCTTTACATCATCTGGTATAATCATGATATGCTTTTACCACCTTTTCTTTAATTTCTTTTAAACCTTGTATATTATCTATTACATATAATGTATCTTTATTGTTTGTTAAACATGCTGACATTATATTTGCTGATAATTCTTTCTCCACTCTTGTATTATCTTTTAAC
>OIAK01000221.1_pt1 | contig 34556 bp, 15 predicted proteins | sample 1580741 | NCBI WGS metagenome assembly OIAK01 (sample SAMEA3882521, study PRJEB24775) | human gut metagenome | biome: human-associated habitat; feature: intestine environment; material: feces | place: Netherlands | collected 2009/2010
ATGGACTATTTTTTATTCAATTTTTCAGGTGTGCAATTTCATTATACAATGAGCCATAAATTTATTTTACCACAAAATATGCAGAAATACTTGCAAAATATGCTTAAAAGCATCATAAAATATCAGACGCCCAGTGTAATTTGACGGCTGTCTGTGTTATAATGTATCTTGGTGATTAATTTGAAGAAAACAATGTATAATTTAGCCACAATGTGGCTGACGCTGAGCGTCATTTTTTTCCTATGTGAATATGTAACCGGTATGCTGCAGGTTGTGACATTAGGCGGTCTGGTGGCAGGCTCCTTTATCGAGGGTGCTTTTATGTGTCTGGGCTTGAAGCTGATGCATGTTATTGTCGACAAGCAGTTTTTGCTGACGAGGCTGCAGGAGCTGGCCAAACGCAGAAATGACTCCCTGAAGGCTATGCTGGTGATGGCTGCCTTCTCCCTGGAGGGTGCCGTAACTGTTTGCCGTATGCTGCCGGGCTACGACCTTAATTTTGGCATTATGCACGGTATTTTTCTTTTGCTGCTTTATCCGGCAGCAGCTATTGTAATGGATAAGTTGATGTTAAAGGAGCAGATGGAGCATGGAAATTAAGCTGATTGCCAGCGATATGGACGATACACTTTTGAATAAGGACTGCCAAATTTCTCCGCGTAACGAGGCAGCTATCAGAAAGGCGTTGGACGCAGGCAAGATTTTTTTGATTGCCACGGGCAGAATGTACGTTTCCGTGCGTCCTTATGCGGAAAAGCTGGGCCTTGATGTGCCGCTGGTTACCTATAACGGCGCATTGGTGAAGGGCAGCCTGAGCGGCAAGGTTTATTACGAGCACAAGATGAAGCTGTCTACCGCCAACGAGGTGTTGGCATACTGCCGCAAGAAGGGTTATTACCTGCAGCTTTATGTGCGTGACAGCATTTTGATTAAGCAGGAGAATGACTGTTCCCGGATGTATACCAAAATCAGCGGCATTCAGACGACTGCTATCGGTGAGGCGCTGTATCATACGGATGAAGCACCCTATAAAATTTTAGTTATGACCAAGAGCGAGGAATTTGCCGCTGTATGGCAGCAGTTCAAAGAAGATTTTGCCGGCAAGCTGGATGTTACCAGCTCCAAAGACAATTTCCTGGAGCTGATGGAGCCCGGTGTCAACAAATGGGAGGCAGTAAAGAGCGTGGCTGCAAGCTACGGTGTACAGCCGCAGGAAATTATGTGCATCGGTGATTCCAATAACGATGTGAAGATGATTGCCAATGCCGGTATCGGCGTTGCTGTTGCCAATGCTAAGGACAGCGTGAAGCAGAATGCAAAAATCATCACCGCATCTAATAATGATGACGGCGTGGCTTTGGTTATTGAAAGCATTTTGACGCCGCAGGCAGAGCAAGAATAGAATAGTTTTTGGGAAGGAGCTGTTTATGAAAAAGCGGCTCCTTTCATAGTATATAGAAGGGGGTAATAATTATGGCTGAAGAAAAAGGGACGTCTCTTTTGGCGTATATCAGGGAGCACGATGTACTGAATACAGAGCAGAATGAAAAAAAGCAGGCACAACAGGAGAGTCTGCACGCAGCACACGAGCACGCGCATACGCATCCGAATAAGAAGAAGGTTCTCAACCGCCTGGCACGCATCGAAGGACATGTGCATTCTATTAAAAATATGGTTGATGAAGACAGAGACTGCTCCGAGGTGCTGATTCAGATTGCCGCAGTGCGTAAGGCCTTGGATAATACGGCAAAGGTTATTTTGAAGGATCATCTGGAGCACTGCATTTTGCACGCTATAGAAAAAGGCGATGGCAGCAAAAGCCTGCAAGACTTTGAAGCCGCCATCGACCAGTATTTACGATAATATTTTATTGTAGATTTATTTAAGCGAAGCGCTGCTGCAGCTTCGGTACGAAGAGCAGCAGAAAGCCGCTGCGCGCGATATAGAACACGAGGAAGGCCAGCCACAGACCGATGTTGCCATAGAGCGGAATTAGCGTGAAGTAGGCTGTCAGATAACAGCTAACAGTTAGCAGCATGGAAATGCAGATAGGCTTGGTATATAATGCGCCGTTGAAAACGCCGTAGTAGACAATGCCTAACGCGCTGATGAGCGGGAAGAAGGCGATAAAGAGGTCGTATTCCTGCGCGGTATGAATTACCGACGGCAAATCTGTAAAGCAGCTCAATATTGCATGACGACAGGCATAATAGCCGACGGACTGCGCCAGGCCAAAGCCGATGGCCCAGATAAAGCTGATGCGCAGTGTGTCATTGAGCATGGGCTTGTTATGCTCACCAAAGGCAATGCCGGAATAAATTGCTCCGGCCTGTGACAGACCAGTGAGAATATCGCCCATGATAAACTGTATCTGGAAAAGAATGGAGTTTGCTGCCAAAAGCTCGCCACCGAAGGCTGAGCTTTGGTGCATGAAGCTATTGACCATGATAATCATGCAGAACATGCGCACGGTGAGGTGTGAGCCGCACTGAACCATCTGGCGGCAGGTGGGGCCGGAGAATATTTCCTTGAGTGGTACAGCTGTGAGTGGCAGCGGCTTGTGCTGCCGGTAAAAATAAAGAATGGCAAGAAAGCCTGTAATATTGGCAATGCAGGTGGCAGCGGCTACACCTGTAACCTCAAAGTTCAGCACAACGACGAAGAGCACGTCGAGCACGAGGTTAATAAGGTTGCTGGCCAGTGCCGTGAGCACGGCAATACGTACATGCAGTGTACCGGCAAACCAGCCCTGCGCCGTCTGAAAGACTAGCGTCAGCGGCATAATCCAGATGAGCAGGCGGTAGTAGCGCTCTAGCATCGGCTCCGTTGCTGCATCAGGATTAAAGAGCACCAGCGCCGTGCGCCAGATCGGTTCCTGTAAAATGACGAGGACAAGACCAATGGCGAAGGCAGCAAGTACGCCGCGCAGAAAACTGCCTGCAAGCAGCTTGGGGTCGTGGTGCCCCATGGCCTGCGCCGCAAAGCCGCTGGTGGATATTTTAAGAAAGCCGAAAAGCCAATAGACTGTGCTGAAAATTACTGCGCCCAAAGAAACGGCGTTAATGTATGTATAATTCCCCAAATGCCCGACTACGGCAGTGTCGACGGCACCCATAAGCGAGGCTGCCATTGTAGAAAAGGTAAAGGGAAGACTTGTTTTTATAAACTCCATGTGAGATAATTTCATTGCTGCACCACATTCCTATTAAAATTCTTACAGCATTATAATAACCCCCTATAGGGGATAAAGTCAATAGGAATAGTTATCGTTAAGAGAATTTTTCTTAAAAATTTTAGGTTAAATCTGCGTATTTGTTCAAAAGAAGGGATATCTATGTCTATTCTGCCGATTTTCATACCGCATGCAGGCTGTCCGCATCAATGCGTTTTTTGTAACCAAAAGACAATTAGCGGACAGAAGCTGGCTGCTGTCGCAGGTGCCAAGGAGCAGCTTGCGCGTTGGCGCAGCTGGCTGCGGCCGAGCGCTGCCAACGAGGCGGCGTTTTACGGTGGCAGCTTTACCGGTCTGCCTCTGGAGCTGCAGGAGGATCTGCTGGCGCTGACGGATGCGTTGCTGGCCGAAGGCTTTATCGGCAGCGTGCGCCTTTCCACGCGACCGGACTATATAGATGAAGAACGCTTGCAGCTTTTGCAGCAGCATGGTGTGCGACTGGTTGAACTGGGCGTGCAGTCGCTTGATGACAGAGTGCTGGCGGCAGCGGAGCGCGGACACACGGCGGCACAGGTGGCTCCGGCGGTGGCGCTTTTAAGACGCTTCGGCTTTCAAGTTGGCCTGCAGCTGATGGTGGGCATGCCCGAGCAGAGCTTTGCCAGCGTGCAGGAAACGGTGCGTAAGGCGATAGCAATGCAGCCTGATGTGGCGCGCATCTATCCTTTATTAGTAATCAAGGGTACGCCGCTGGCTGTGGACTACGCGGCGGGGCGCTTTGTACCGCTGACGCTGGAGGAGGCCGTGACGCAGGCGGCCTGGGCTTATCGCGAGCTGACGGAAGCAGGCGTGAATGTTATCCGCATCGGCCTGCAGCCTGACGAGGAGCTGTGCGCACCGGGCAACATTCTTGCAGGACCGTTTCACCCGGCGATGGGCGAGCTGGTGAAAAGCAGAGTGCTGCGCACCGAAGTGACGTCACAATTAGAAAAGCTGGCTGACTGCGGCGCTATTACTATATATTGCCCTGCGCGCCTGGAATCGAAGCTGCGCGGGCAAAAAAGCTGCAACCTGCGCTATTGGGAGAAATACTTCCCTAGCCTTGAGCTGCAGATAATTCAAGATAAGGCAGATGAGATAAGAGTATGTCCACATGTAAATCCTTTGCACCAATCGTAGATGAGCACAGCATAATATTGATTCTCGGTTCTATGCCGGGAATAAAATCCCTGGAGCAGCAGGAATATTATGCGCATCCGCAAAACCGCTTCTGGCGTTTGCTGGCGTTGCTGCTGCAGGAGGATGTGCCGCAGGATTACAGTGCTAAGCAGGCCTTGCTGCATAAGCATCACATTGCACTGTGGGACACGCTGGGCTATTGCGAGCGTGTGGGCAGCCTGGACAGCAATATCAAAAACGAAGCACCGAATGCCGTTGCGGAGCTTGCAGGTGAGCTGCCGCATTTGCAGGCGGTAGTCTGCAACGGCGGCAAGGCGGGTGCGGCCTTTAAAAAATATTTTGCCAAAAAAATGTCTGAGCGGGTGCAAATTTTTTATCTGCCGTCTACAAGTCCTGCCAACGCGCGCCTGCGTTTGGAGGATTTGGCAGAGCAGTGGCAGGTTATTTTGCAATTTTTAGCATAAGTGAAGTTCTGCAAGGTGTAAAAAAACACCGTTTTATGATACAATAAAAAGATATAATAACTGACTTAGAGAAAATGGGTGATTTCTAGTGCGTTTAAAGTCCTTTTCAACCTATGGCTTTAAATCCTTTGCTGATAAAACTGAATTGACCTTTGACAAGGGAATTACTGCTGTTGTCGGACCGAACGGTTCGGGCAAGAGCAATATTTCGGATGCCATCCGTTGGGTGTTGGGCGAGCAGAGCGCCAAGTATCTGCGTGGCAGCAAAATGGAGGATGTTATCTTCTCCGGCAGCGGCAAGCGCAGAGCGTTGGGCGTAGCAGAGGTCACCGTTGATTTTGATAACAGCGACAGAACACTGCCGCTCGATTTTGAGCAGGTAAGCCTGACGCGCCGCATTTTCCGTAGCGGTGAAAGCGAATATGCGATTAATAAGAAAAGCTGCCGTCTGAAGGATATAATCGACCTGATGGCAGATACCGGTCTTGGTAAGGGCTCGATGTCCATTATCGGCCAGAATAAAATTGATGAGGTCTTAAACAGCCGTCCCGAGGACAGACGCAGTCTGTTCGAAGAGGCAGCAGGCATTGCCAAATACCGCCTGCGCAAGAAGGATGCGGTACGTAAGCTGGATGATACTGCCAACAACCTTACGCGTATAAACGATATCCGCAGTGAGGTAGATGCACAGGTAGAGCCGTTGGCGCAGGCAGCAGCCAAAACGCAGCAGTTCAACGAGCTGAGCGAGGAGCTGCGCCGTTGCCGTTTATCTGTACTTTTGCGTCGCTTAGACGCTTTGGAGGAAACAGGCAGAGAGCTGCAGGCGAAAAAGGAAGCAGCGGCAGGTGCTTATTCCGAGCAGGCAGCGAAGGTAGGCAGCATGCAGGCCGAGGCCGTAAAGGTACAGCAGGAGCTGGATAAGCTGGCCGAGGCTTATAATAAATTGCAGGATGATATCAAAAACCGCGAAACTGCTTTGGAAAAGCTGCGCGGCGACCAAAAGGTTTTGGATGAACGTGTCAGCCAGAACGAAAAGGCCGGCGAACGCCTTGTGCAGCGCAATGAGCGTTTGGAGCAGCAGGTGCGTGAGCAGGAAGCAAGAATGCAGGAGCTGGCAGCAGAGTTTGATGCTGTCGAAAAAAGACATGCTGTGGCCGATGGCGCTGTAAAGCAGCTGCAGGCGCAGCGTGACGAGCAGAGCGCCAAGCTGGAAGAGGCGAAGCGCAATGATGAGCAGGCACAATCGCAGTTTTTCAGCGGTATGCAGGAGCTGATTAATCTCCGCAACGAGCTGCACAATCTGGAACAGGAGCAGGAGCAGCGCGCACGTCGCCGCGAGGCCCTGAAGAAAAGTATAGAAGAAGCCGAGGCGGCAGACCGTCAGGCACAGGAGCAGTACAACAGCCTGCTGGAGCAGCAGTCGCAGTGCGCTCACGGCATGGAGCTGGTGCGTAAAAAGGGCGAGGAGCTGCGCAGTGCCTATGATGCAGGTCAAAAGGAGCTGCAGGCTGTACGCAGCAGTCAGCAGCAGTGCCAACGTCAGCTGACTGCGGCCGAAACACGCGAGCAGAGCTTAAAGCGTCTGCAGCAGAGCTACGAGGGCTTCAGTTATGGCATCAAGGCGGTGCTGAAGGCGCAGGAGCCTTGGCGTGAGCAGGTTGTAGGCGTGGCAGCGGAGCTGCTGCAGGTAGAAGATAAATATGTCGCTGCTATCGAAACCGCGTTGGGCGAGGGCGCGCAGAACCTGGTGATGCGCTCGGCCAATGCGGCGAAGGAAGCGATAGCCTTTTTGAAGCGTTCCAATAGCGGACGCGCAACCTTCCTGCCGCTGGATACCGTGCAGCGTCGCGGGCCGAACCGCGAGGAGGAAGCACTGGCGAAGCTGCCGGGAATTCTTGGCTATGCGGTTGATTTAATCGGCTTCAAGCCCGAGGCGGAAAATGCTGTCCGCTTCTTGCTGGGCAGAGTGCTGATTGCCGAAAACATTGATGCTGCCTTGGCTGCGGCAAAGGCCGGTCGCTACCGTCTGCGCGTAGTTACGCTTGACGGCGATGTGGTAAACGCCGGCGGCAGTATGAGCGGCGGCAGTAAAAAGCATAAGGAAGGCTATTTGAGCCGTAATGTAGAGATTGCGCAGGCTGCGGTGCAGGTGAAGCTGCTGCATGCCGAAATGCTCAGCTGGCAGGAAAAGCTGGAGGAGCTGGAAGCAACCGAAGAAAATCAGAAGGAGCAGCTGCAGCAGCTTGCTGCACAGCTGCGTCAACAGCAGCTGAAGGCCGACAGGCTCAAGCTCAATCTGGAGCAGGTGCAGCAACAGAAAACGCGCGACAACGAACGCCTGTTGCTGCTTTTGGATGATCGCAGCAATATCACCGCGGCCTATATGGCAAACCGTGATAAGGTCAAGGAGCTGCGCGCGGCAGTTGCCGAGCGCGAGGGACAGGATACCCAGGCTAAGGAGCTGTTGGATAGCCTGAAAAAGGAAATTGCCAAATACGGCAGTGCGGTTACTGCTTTGGATAACCAGCTGCAGGATGCCAAAATTACGTTGCAGACTTCTGCCGCACGCACGCAGGATATCAGCAAGGCTATGCACAGCCTGGACCAGGATACACTGCGGCTGCAGGAGGAGATTGCTGCCAACCAAAAAGAGCAGGAGCGCAGACAGCAGGAAATTGCCGACTGCGGTGTGCAAAAGCAACGCCTGCAGCAGCAAAGCGACGAGCTGCTGGCACAGCTGCAGCAGATTCTGGGCGGCAAGGATGACTTTGCTCAGGAGCGCGGCAGCCTGTTGGATAAACAGCAGGAGATCGAAAAAGATATTGCCGGACTGCGCAAGCAGGTGAACGAAAGTGAAGCACAGCTGAAGCAGACAGAGCTGGACTTGGCACGGCACGAAAGCAACTGCGGCCATATACGTGAGCAGCTGCAGCAGGATTATCAGCTGGATGAGGCGGCGGCACGCAGTCAGAATTTTGCCGAGCTGCAGGAAATGGACCTTGCGGCGCTGCAAAAGCAGGAAAGCCGTCTGACACTGCAGATTGCAGATTTGGGACCGATTAACGCGGCGGCGATTGAAGAATATAACGCAGTGAAGGAGCGCAGCGAATTCCTGTGTAAGCAATATAACGATTTGTGTACGGCGAAGGAAAATCTGGAGGCTGTTATCGCAGAAATCAACAGCGGTATGACCAAACGCTTCAAGGAGGCCTTTGCCAAAATCAACGAATACTTTGCGCAATGCTATGTCAAGATATTTGGCGGCGGTACGGCGGTGCTGCGGCTCACCGAGCCGGATAATCTGCTGGATTCCGGTATTGATATCGACGTCCAGCCACCCGGCAAAAAGCTGCAGAGCCTGTATCTGATGAGCGGTGGCGAAAGAGCGCTGACGGTTATCGCATTGCTCTTTGCTCTTTTGAGCTACCAGCCTTCGCCGTTCTGCATCCTGGACGAAATTGACGCGCCTCTGGATGATGCCAACATTCAGCGCTTTGCCGATTTCCTGCGGGATTATGCAGAAAACACGCAGTTTATCGTGATTACACACCGCAAGGGAACAATGGAATGCGCTGATATCATGTATGGCGTAACTATGGAAGAATCCGGTGTTTCTAAATTATTATCCGTAAAAATAAATGCAAAGGAGAATGAATAATGGGATTTTTTGAGCGTTTAAAGGAAGGCCTTTCTAAAACAAGACGCAACTTTACTGACCGCATTCAGGAGCTTGTAGGCCTGTCTGCAACGATTGACGATGATTTCCTTGATGAACTGGAAATGATTCTGCTTTCTGCGGACGTGGGCGTAAAAACTACCGAAAAGCTGATTGATGCAGTACGCAAAGCAGCGAAGAAAAAGGAAATCAGCGGTACTGAGGATGTTATTCCCTTCCTGAAAAAATATATGGCAGAGATGCTGGCAGACAGCGGCCAACGTACACGTATCGGTGCTAAACCGACTGTTATCCTGGTAGTTGGTGTTAATGGCGTAGGCAAGACTACTACTATCGGCAAGCTGGCAAATTACTTCACTCTGTTCAAATACAAGGTTGTTCTGGCAGCAGGCGATACCTTCCGTGCCGCAGCAGGCGAACAGCTGCAGATTTGGGGCGAACGTGCGCATTGCGACGTTATCCGTCACGCTGAGGGTGCAGACCCGGCGGCAGTAGTGTTTGATGCAATGAAGGCTGCTATTGCGCGTAAGGCAGATATTCTTTTTATTGATACTGCAGGCCGCTTGCATAACAAGGCTAATCTGATGAACGAACTGGAAAAAATTCACCGCATTATTAAGCGCGAAATTCCCGAAGCTCCGCACGAAACCTTCCTGGTTCTGGATGCTACCACCGGCCAGAATGCAATCAATCAGGCCAAAGTGTTCATGGAAACCGCCAAGGTTACCGGCGTTGTACTCACAAAGCTTGACGGCACTGCTAAGGGCGGCGTTGTAGTTGCAATTAAGGAAGAGCTGGGCCTGCCGGTTAAATGGATCGGCGTAGGCGAAGGCATTATGGACTTCCGCCCCTTTGAACCGGATAAGTTTGTAGAAGCGCTGTTTGACAGCGGCAAATAAGAGGCTGCTTTCAGATAGCAGGCGTTAAGGCCTGGCTTATATTATTATAGTAGAAAATCTCCCGAGCTGCGTTTGGCAGCGTGCGGGAGATTTTTTGTGCGGGCGTAAAAAAGCCGTTCACGGCAGCGAACGGCGGTGGGAGTAGGGAGAGAATCAAGCTTGTTCAGCCTTAATTTTTTCAACCTGCTCAACAGAAAGCGAAGTACCTTTAGCGACATCTTGTACTGACAAACCCATGCTTAAAAGACGCTTAACAGTAGCAAGTTTTTCTTCAACTCTACCTTTAGCTTCACCTTCGGCAAGAGATTCTTCGCGAATATCCTTCATACGCATTTCGTAAGTCATATAGGAATCCCTCACTTTCTTATCATTCTTGATTTCCGTAATCGTATCAGCAACCTCGCGAGTGAAGTTGCTGGTAACTGTATTGTTGTTGATGTAGTCAAACAGGCTTTGAATATCCGGCGATACATCGCCCTTAGTGCCTAATGTGTTAAGAAACATAATAGCAGCTTCATCTGCTAATTCAATCTCCATGTTTTCCAGGCAGCGTCTTTTAAAAGTATAAATACGCTGGGAATCCTCAAAGAAGTCAAACAGGCAGAAGAAGATGATATAAGTGGGAGAAAGCTCGTCATAATCCTGTCCCTTTTGCAGCATATCTGTATCCAACATGGCCTGGTAGTAGCGAGTGCGCTTGGGAAGTTGAAATTTACCAGTACGGCTGACAGGATTTTTGACCTGCATTTCCAGATTGTAATGCGTATTAGTGTCGTCAGCAATTCTGACGTCCAGACGAATACCATGGCTGTCGGGATAAACATCAAGTGTCTGTTCTGCTTCAAGATAGGTGATATCTGCAATTTTGGTGTGTAAAAGCTCCTCTAGAATATGCTTGCAGATGCGCTTTCTGAGCATAACGTGCTTGAAGAGAAAATCGTTGGAAAGAGTGAGCTTGTCAAGATTAGATACTTGGTTTTTCATATGTTTCCTCCTTTGATTATAGCATAAAATAAGGCAAAAATATATAAGACAGCAGATGTAAAAAAAAGCACCTGCCGAAAGCTCGACAGGCGCCACTGGTCCGCACGACCAGGCAAGAGCTCCGCAAAATTGCGGCTACCCATGCAACTAAGGTTATTATAACATAGAAAAAGAATAAAAACAATAGTTCATAAAACAAACATTTTTATAGGTTGAAATACGATGACCTTTTTGTACAAAAAACAGCTTCTAAGAATATCTTCTGCTTTTTTGATGTTTAACCGGATAACGATTCGTGATATACTTATTATGATTTGCAATTTTTGCTAGTGCTATGAGGATAAATTCAAAGCGTAACAAAATATTGTGATGCATGTGCTTTGAATAAATAATTTATTGAGGAGAAAAAGCTTATGATTATAAAATATGCAACTACGGAAGATATTACCGCGATTGCCGCAGTGGAGGCAGAATGCTTTCCGCCGGCGGAGGCAGCAACAGAAAAGGAATTTATTGACAGAGTGAAATATTACGGCAATCATTTCTGGCTTATGTATGAGGCTGAAAAGCTGATTGCCTTCGTGGACGGCTTTGTGACGGATGAGCCTGATTTGACGGATGAAATGTACGAGAAGGCAACGCTGCACGATGAAAACGGCGCGTGGCAGATGATTTTCGGTGTCAATACCGTTCCTGCTTATCGCAAGCATGGCTATGCCGGTGAGCTGATTCACTGTGCGATTGAGGATGCCAGAAAGAAGGGGAGAAAGGGCCTGGTGCTGACCTGCAAGGATAGGCTTGTTCATTATTATGCTAAATTCGGTTTTACCGATGAGGGTGTGTCCGAGAAATCTACGCATGGCAATGCTGTCTGGCATCAGATGAGGCTTACATTTTAATCGGGGGAGCTTAAGGGAATGCTCTAATTTGGCTTGTACATCATGACAATATTGCTGCTATATATCTAATGTAGAAAAGCTGTATGTCGAATAAATAAGCAGCTGCGCATGCAAAAAGCCTGCGCAGTTTTTTCTGTCTGCGTTCTGTAAAGCGTTGCCGATGGCTTAGTTGGCAACGTAACGACAGACAAAATTTGTCAGAAATGTGAAGAAAATAGTTTACGCTTTTTTGTATATGTGTTACAATATTTATGTTATAGAATTATGCGACTTTTTTGGATGTGATTGATATAATGCAAAAGGAATTGATTATGCGCTGTTTGCCGACGGCCTTCTGCCATGCTTCAACAGTATTGGTGCTGCCAGACGGCAGCCTGCTGTGCTGCTGGTTCGGCGGTACGCATGAGGGCGAAAGCGACGTGGGTATCTACCTAAGCAGGCGCACGGAAGCAGGCTGGAGTGAGCCAAAGCTGCTGGTAAACGGGGCGGCGGCAAACTGGAATCCGGTGCTTTTTGCGGGCGCGGACGGAAGATTGCTACTGTTTTACAAGCAGGGCCAGCAGATTGCCGATTGGCAGACGTGGCTGCTGCAGTCGACGGATAATGGCGAAACCTGGAGCGGACCGCAGGAGCTGGTGCCCGGTGATGTGAGCGGAGGACGCGGACCTGTACGTAATAAGCCGTTGCGCTTGGCGAGCGGACGCATTCTTGCCGGTGCTTCTACCGAACACGGCATCTGGAAGGCTTTTGCAGATATCAGTGACGATGACGGCGCAAGCTGGTATAAATCCTCTGCTGTACAGATTGATGGCCTGCAATATCAGGCAGGCGAAAAGACTGCCGACAGTAATATTGCCGTCAGTCAGCAGTCCTTTTACGGACGCGGCGTAATCCAGCCGAGCCTGTGGCAGAGTGCGGACGGCAGCGTGCATATGCTGCTACGCAGCAGCGAGGGATTCGTCTATCGCAGCGATTCTGCGGATGACGGCGAAACCTGGAGCAGTGCCTACGCTTTGAGCCTGCCGAACAATAACAGCGGTCTGGATTTAGTGCGGACTGCTGCAGGTGTGCTTTACCTGGTGTGCAATCCGGTGGCTGCCAACTGGGGGCAGCGTTCTCCCTTAAGCCTGTTCAAATCTACAGATGAGGGTGCGAGCTGGCAAAAGCTGCTTGATCTGGAAACAGAGCCTGCGGAATTTTCCTATCCGGCAATTATTGCCGACGGCGAGGGCCTTGTGCTTACCTATACTTATAAGCGCTGCAATATTGCCTGTGTAAGGCTGAGCGCGGATGAACTTGTTAACCTTTAAATTTTAAATATAAGGAGATGTAAAACAATGAAGAAAATTTTAGTTGTGCTGATGGCTATGCTGACCATGGCTATTATGCTTACCGGCTGCGGCGGCGACAGCAAAAAAGCAGCTTATCCTGCAGACGGAGATATTTCCGTAATTATTCCTAAGGCACCGGGCGGCGGTACCGATATCTCTGCCAGAGGCCTGATTCAGTTCATGGAAAAAGAGCTGAAGGGCAGCAAATTTGTTCCCGTAAACAAACCCGATGGCGGCGGTGTAACCGGCATGGTAGAGCTGGCTAACGCTAAACCCGACGGTCATACTCTGGGCATGGTTACTGTTGAGCTGGCTATGTTCCCGCATCAGGGCAAATGCAAAAACACCTATAAGGATTACGCAGCTATCTGCGCTCCGATTGCAGCTCCGGCAGCTTTGATTGTGCCGAAGGATGCTCCTTATAACAGTGTAGACGAATTCGTAGCCTTCGCTAAGGCAAACCCCGGCAAGGTGAAGATGGGTAACTCCGGTATCGGCGCTATCTGGCATATTGCCGCACTTTCCTTTGAAGAAGAATTTGGCGTACAATTCAAGCATGTACCGTATCCGAAAGGATCCGCTGACATTGCTGCAGCTTTGGCAGGCAAGCACATTGATGCAACTTTGGCTGACCCGTCTGTTTTCAAGAGCCAGGTAGACGCAGGCAACCTGAAGATTCTTGCTGTTATGGCTGATACCCGCAGCGTAATCTATCCGGATGTTCCGACCTTCAAAGAGCTGGGCCACAACATGACCGTTCGCGCTTGGGCAGCACTGGTTGCTCCTAAGGATACTCCGAAAGAAAAGCTGGAAGCTCTGCGCGCTGCTGCTAAAAAGGTTTGCGAATCCAAGGAATTCAAGGATTATTTCATGAAACAGGGTATTGACCCGACCTGCATTATCGGTGCCGATGCTGATAAGATGATGGCTGAAGACCATGCAATGTATGAAAAATTCCTGAAGAAAGCAAAATAAAATTGCTGTAAGGCGTAAATGAAAATGCCGACGCTGTAACCCGGAAGGGTTACTGACGTCGGTATTTTTGTTGGTTGACGTACATTATGGAAAATAGTAAAGTAAATATATTGTTTTGCAAAAAAAATAAGTTTTCTGATAATGATTCTTGACGAAATTTTATATCAGTGCTAAACTGAAATTAGTACTAAAACAAGATATGGTGCAAATGAAGTATCTTTAATAAAGTACACATTTTTTGATAAATGAAGTGATTTTTTACTTCTGACTATCTTGATTACAATAGAATATAATCCTAGTCTGGAGGCTTTGTCCCACGCGGATGAATGCTTTGCAGGGAAGTTTGATGAGATTTCAACGCTGTTCCGCAACTGTAAAAAAGAGTCGATGCATTATTAGGAAAAAAACTAACCTCTTACAAAGGAATGCAGAGACGATGACTTTAAGCCAGGGTACTGACAGATTGGTATTTAGTAAAGGTCTACGAGAACGGACTTTATTAATTATTGGTAGTGGTTTGACTATAATAATAAATTAAGAGTCCTTTTTGCTTGATCTTGTGCTGAACAGAAACGGATATAGCACAGCTTAAGTAAAATTAAGCTGTGTTTTTTATTTTATAACTGTTAAGAATAAGCAAAAAGCTCTTCAGGCAGTGCTGCCGCAAAATCATTGCCGTGATGGCAGCGTCTGCATATTTTTGTTATGAAGTCACAAACTGTATTGATGAGTAGCAGTTTGCGGGGTTTTCATATATATTTGTACGGAGCTTTTCTCTGTACAAAGGAGTCAGCAGAAACAGTGGTTGTTTCTGTTCGTTCCTTGCTTTTTGATAAGGGGGAATATATCATGAAGCTAAGTCAAAAAAAGTGGAAGTCACTTATTTCAGGTGTTCTTCTCGCAGCCAGTGCATCGAGTTTTCTCATAGCACCGGTTTATGCCGCTGATTACAGCAAGCCTCTCATAGGCACGCTTAAAAAGGACAGCGAGATACTGAGTCCCGATGGTAATACCGTAACAGAAAATGACGGCAAACTTATCTATGATTTCCAAGGAAAGGACCATACCTTTACTATTACCAATAAGGATGGTATTACTGCCCGTAAAGACAGCGTTTATAATAATGTAGGCGCAGACGGCAGCTATGGCACGCTACATATTTATCAGACAAACGATAAGAGTAATGCCTGGGCTGGTGTAAATGGTTTTACGGCTAACAAGGGTACTGTTATTGTCAACAGTAATCTGGATATCACTGCCACTTCGGAATATTCTTCTGTTGGTATTGCGGTAGCCAATAAGGGCAACCTGATTATTAACGGCAACGTAAAGATGCGTAAGGATGATGCAGAAAATCCTTGGGGCATCATTACCAAGAATGTTCATGGCAATGTAGGCCCCGGCGGTGCAACCAGCATGGGTGGCGATGCCAACTATACAGGCGCCCGTTGGCAGCCTGCAGGTATTTCCGTTGACTATACCCGCGGTGATGTCACTGTCAACGGTGATGTGGATATTGCTGTACGCGGTACAGCTGTAAGAACCGATGTTTATCAGGCTGACGGTGATGTACCGGCTTATGATTTGGGAACTATTTCTTTGCTGGGTAATTTTATCCGTATCGACACACCGTACAGAGAAGAAAACTTTGTTGAAGGCTTCGGCAAATTTATCGAACCGTATTATGCTCTGGCAAGCTACGGCGGCACGATTAACGTCAATGTAAAGAATCAGGAAGCACAAAACGGCAAGGTAGAAATGGTCGGCAACATGCTGGCAATGAAGTCCTCTGATGAGGCTGGAAAGGCTATGGTTTATCAAAACGGTCGCCTTAACATCGGCCTGACCACGCAGGATTCATCCTGGAAGGGTGTAATTGACAATGCCGGTACAGCAAAAGCCGGTGAAGTAAATCTGTGGCTGCAGAACGGCGCGCAATGGATTTATGAAAATGCTTCCCGTAAGGATGGCCTTGATGCAAGCAATCTTGCTGATTACAGTAGGCCGTATTACGAAAAATATGACGGTATTTCTCATCTGAGCAGCCTTGTAGGTGGCAAGGATAAATCATCTGCCGGTATTATTAAGGTAAATGATAACGATCCTATTCATATTGCCAATGCCGAAGGTGTTACCAAGATATGGTATGAGCATGATGATGCTGCACCGGGTAACATTATCGGCGGTGATGTTAAGGTTCTTAATGCCAAGACCGGCACAGAAATGATGCTTTACACCGGCAACAACGGTATCAGCAAGGGCTTTGCCGAAGGTGATACAGCTGCAGAAAAAAATAATGTCAGCGAAGTATTGAATTCTCTGGCACACAAGCTGTGGTATATGGCAGGCGACAGCAACCTTACAGGCAGCGTATCCATTGCTGAAGGCCTGACAGCTTCCTCTGTAACTATGAAGACCGGCAACATTACCTTTGCCGAGGGTGGGCAGGGCTTCTATGACTATACTCCTGAGAAGGACGATAAGACCTATGCAACCGGCCCGATTGTAAAATCCGAAAATATCGGTGAAACACGCGAAAGCGATATCAACGGAGTAGTTTCTGTTAATGTTACCGAAGCTCAGGATGGGGTGTCCGGTAATGCTCCCAGTGCTATGTATGCAGCAGGCGACGCAGTAAGTCCGCTTGTTATTGATTTACAGGGTCACACCTTGAAGCTCAATGCCAACAATCAAACTGCTAATTATGTGTCTACGGTTTATGTTGATGAAAACAAGAGCATGGAGATTAAGGATTCCAAGGGCAATGGTGTGCTGAAGGTTTCTGCCGGACTTGGTGCTGATGGCAATGCTGATACTAAGGCTAAGTATGTCTATGGCATTCGTGTAGGCGAGGGCGGCAACCTTACTGCAAATACCGATGTTGAGATAGACGGAGTTAAATCTAGTGCTACTCAGCGTGCTTATGGTGTATATGTAAGTACCAAAGGCAATGTTGTATTCGAAAAAGATCTGACCATCAAGAATGTTCAGACCGGCAACAAGGTTGGACCGAACACGGCCGGTATTTATGCAGACAGTTCTTCAAGTGCAGATGCGCCTATTAATATAACTGTTAAGGGCAATCTTAATATTGAAAACGTATTGGGCAGTGCAATCCGTGCATTGAATACTTCAACTATATCTACTGCCGGTGCAACTATTAAAGCTGCCGATATGTCTAACGGTACGGATTATAGCCAATATTATGCTTTGCAGGCCAACAAGGGTACCATTAACCTGAATACAGGAGAAGGCATTACTGCCGGAATTCTGGACGTTACCGGTGACATGAAGGTAACTGATAATAAAGCTTCTGTTATCAATGTCAACATGACCAAGGGTTCTCAATGGACAGGCGCAGTAAGCAATATTCCAGGCAGTACATATAATGCCCCGGCCGGACAGTTTAATCTGACAATGGCAGATGGCTCTGTATGGAATCATGAAACCGGTCGTTCGGTAGATACGCTTAAGACAACTTTTGCCGGCAGCAATGTTTCTAAGCTGGATGGTTCAGGTGTAATTTACCAGAATTCCGACAAGGGTATTACCGTATATGATTATAGCGGTGACACAACTGTTGTTTACGGCCATGATGCCGATAATCCACAGAATATCACCGGGGGTGAATTCACTGTCAAGACAGCAGCTGACGGCTCGAAGATTACTTTGGTAACCGATAGCCAAGGAATTAATGCCGGCTTTGAAGCTAATGATACTGCAGCAGAAAAGAATAATGTTAAGGAAGTACTGAACAAGCTGGCTAATAAGCTGTTCTACACCGGCTACAAGGATGCAAATCTTGCCGGCGTAGTGAAGATTGCCGATGGTCTGACAGCGTCTAGTGTAAGTGCTATTGTAAAAGCCTCCGGCGATATCACTTTCTCTGACGGAAGCAATGGAACGAAAAAAGCAGGACAGGGCTTCTATGACTATACTCCGGAAGAAGATAAGCCTGATTACAAGACAGGCGCTATCACTAAATCGGAAAATATAAGCCTGAATCGCGAGGTAGACGATAAGGGTGTTGCACATATTAATGTAACTGAATCGAATGCCGGTAATAATAAATTTGCCAGCGCAATTTATGCAGGTGAGGAAACATCTCCGTCTAAACCGATGACTGTAAATATGTCCGGTAAAGGTCTGGCTTTGAATGTTGCACAAACTGGCGGACAGGCAGCGGCTATTTACGCAGGCGCTAATACCTACATCAAGGTTATTAACCCGTCTGCTGACCAAAAGCTTTCAATTAGAGCAACCAATACGGATACCAAAGGCTCTCATGGCATTTACGCCCTAGGCAATGCGCACCTGAATATTTCCGGCCCGGTAGAAATTACTGATATTACCACTAAGGGTGATGCTGCAACCGGAATCAATATCCAGGGCCAGCAGAGCGAGATTAATATTGATGGCCCGCTGACAATCAGCAATGTCAAAGGTCTTAGAGAACGTGGCAAAGGCATGAGTGCTTCCGGTATTCTGGTAACCGGTGACAGCTCCACTGTAACTGTCAGCGGTCCTGTAGATATTTCCGGTGTACGCGGCAGCGGTATCAAGCTGGTGGGCGCTAATACCAAGGTATCTGTTGGCGGCGGCACTATTACTGCAGCCGAAGACAGCGATAAATCGCATAATTTCTATGCAGTCCGCGTAGATAAAGGCACGCTGGATATCAACATGAAGGACGGCGCAGCAGGCGATACGACCACCAAGATTACCGGTGATATGTATGCAACCGGCCAATATGGCAAGAAGGTTGTGGAATACAGCGGCGGCGAGTTGATTGATTGGAAGGATGCAGGCATTCTCAATGTGGCCCTGACGAATAAAGATTCCTTCTGGAAGGGCGTTGCAGCCTATGACCAGTATAATGATGACTATGGCAGCGGCGGCAATACCATGCATGATATCGGCCAGTTCAACCTGTATCTGCAAAACGGTGCAGCCTGGACCAACGAACAGCAATCGCATGTGACAACTACGACCATAGCGTCCAAAAATCCTGTATGGACAGGCAGCACGCTGGCAACACTGCATGGCGGCAAGGATGCAGATAACGCAGGTCTGATTTACCAAAAGGATAACAATCCTATTTCTGTTGTAAATTATAGCGGGCATACCACTGTATTCTATGATCATGATGCTGCTGATCCGAGCAAGATTATTGGCGGCAGCTTCAATATTACCAATGCAGCAGAAGGTTCTGCTATCACCTTTATTACAGATAATAAGGGTATCACCTCCGGCTTTGCAGATGGCGATTCCGCTGATGCTAAGGATAAAGTAGCCAACGTACTGAACAACTTGGCAGGCAAGCTGTTCTACAAAAACTATACTGATGGTCATCTTGCTGGCGTAGTGAAGATTGCTGAAGGCCTGACAGCTTCTTCCGCAGCATTGAAGACCGGCGATATTTCCTTCTCTACCGAAGAAACAGGTACCTTTACACCTGGCCAGGGCTACTATGATTATAAGACCAGCAAGCCAGGCAGCCAGATAGCCAAAGAATTTACTACGGCAATTACCGGCGACGCAGCTGCTGATACGGTTTACATAGAAAAAGGCGTATTGAAGGACGATGGTACCTATGTATTTACTGCAGGCAGCACAACCATCACACCTGAAAAGCATCTGATTGCCGGTGGTGCATGGCTCCCGCAGATTAGCGCAGCTATTTCCGGCTCCGACGAAAACCATAATGTTACCATTGATATGAACGGCAACAAGCTGACTGTAGATACAACAACCGATACCCATACAACCGGTATCGCAGCTGTCGGTAAGGGTGCAGTAAATATCAATAATGCCGGTGCAATGGCTATTAATGCTACAAGCACTACGAACGGGCAGACAGGTGCGCTGTTCGTTAATGCCGGAGGTACGATTAATATTCACAATGCCGGTGCTGATAATGTACTTACCTTGCGTGCTAACAGCGCTGCTCCGGCAAATGCTGCAGTTATCAAGAGCATGAACGGTGTAAGCGGCGTTATGTCTGCTATTACTGTTGACGGTCTTGTTGATATTTTGGCTGATAAGAGCAATGCTTCCGGTGCCAACGAAGCAATCAGTGCAGTTGCTTCCAAGGTTGAGATTGGCGGTGGCGTCATCAAGGCTATTAATGGGGCTGAATATGCTATCAGTGCCTATGGCGAATTCGCTTCCAAGAATCGTGGACAGGTTAATGTGAATGTTAAGAAGGATGCCGAAGGCGCTATCATTGGTGCGGGCAACAATAATGTACAGATGGAAGGCAATGTAAATCTCGGCGGCGGCATGGATAGTGCCGGTGCAAGTGCAGATGTAAGCATTGGCCTGAATACTAAGGAATCCTTCTGGAAGGGTGATGTAAGCAATACTAACGGCAGCAGTGCAGGTATTGTTAACCTTTATATGGGCAACGGTGCATCCTGGACCGGCAATAACCTTTCCGGCAACACTGTAAACGCTAATCTGGATAATGCAACCTGGACCGGCTACAGCAACGGCAATGCTATGCACCTGAAGCTGGATAACTCTATCTGGAATGTAAATGGTGCAAGCAAGCTTGCTTCCTTCTCCGGTAATAATGGCAGCATTATTGTGGCAAACAATGCAGGCAACATCAGTGTAGCTGAGTACAGCGGCAATACCAATGTTATTTATAACCATGATGCTGATAATCCGACGAATATTCTCGGTGGAAGCTTTACCATCGGTAAGGCTGATAACGGCTCCAATATTACGCTTATCACTGATAATAAGGGTATCACCAAAGGCTTTAACGCCTATGATAAGGCTGAAGACCAGAATACCGTTAATGAAGTTCTTAACAAGCTGGCACAGAAGCTCTTCTACACCGCTAATGATGGCAAGCTGGCAGGTACTGTCAAGATTGCTTCCGGCTTGACCGCTTCTTCCGCAGCTTTGAAGACCGGCGATGTCAGCTTCTCCACCGATGCAACCGGCACGAAGACACCTGGTCAGGGCTTCTATGAATATACTGTAGCAGACGATTCTGTTATTACTGATCCAATCACCGGCAATCTTGATAAAAAGTATGTAAGTCTGGGAATTGAAACCGAAAAAGGAATTTACAACTTCACTAAGGATACAGTTATTAATGTAACCAAGGGTGATTACAGCTCAAACCTGAGTGCTATTGAATCCAGTGGCGGACCGATTACGATTAATACCGACGGAAAGAATTTGGACGTAGCCTACCATGTTCTTAAGGGCAGCAATGTTGCACGTGCGGTAGCTACCGGCCTCAGCTATGGAAAGTCCAAAGACATTACTATTAAGGCTAAGAGTCTGAAGCTCAGCACTGATACCACCGGCTTCAGGGCCCAGGGTGTTTATGCAACCGGCGGTAAGATTACCATTGACGCAGACACCACCATTACTACATCTGCGCAGACAGAAAGCAATGGTATTTACAGTGGCAGCGGCGGAACTGTTACCATGAACGGCAATCTGGATATTCAAAAGGATAGCAAGGCAGCTAATTACATTGCGCTGAATTCTGACGATAACGGCATTATCAACGTCAATGTTAAGAATGGCAAAGCTGGCGCAGGCATTGTCAAGATTGATGGCGATGTCTTCACCAAGTCTGCAGAAACCTATGATTATTGGGAGGATGAAACAACTTCTACCTCTTCTACCGTTAATCTGGCATTGCAGGGCAAAGACAGCAGCTGGAACGGCCGCAGCCTCTACGAAGTTACTTCCGGTGATGACTCAACCAGCTATGGTACCTTTAATCTGTGGCTGACAGATGGTGCAACCTGGACAAACGAGAAGAACGGCAAAGAGGTTCCGAGCGGCTTTACCGGCAGCCATGTAACGAGCTTCGTAGGCGGCAGTGATGCAGCACATGCAGGCAACATCTTCCAAAAGGACAGCAAGAATCTGACCATCGACAACTACAGCGGCAACACCAATATCTACTACGCACACACCGGTAACGGCGAAGCAGCTGATAACTACGCAGCAGGCGACACCATTATCAAAAATGCGGCAGAAGGCTCTGTAGTATCCATGATTACCGATAACAGCGGTATTGCAATGGATAACGAATACAGCATAGCTAATGTGCTGAACACCTTGGCAGGCAAGCTGACCTACAGCAATTTCGTAAACGGCGAAAATAACCTGACAGGTTATGTGAAGATTGCCGACGGTCTGACCGCAAGCAGCAAGGCTATGCAGACCGGCGATATCTCCTTCAGCAGCAAGGACGGCAAGGGCAGCTTAAAGGATGGCTCCATTGCTCCGGGAATCACCTATCCGGAAACCCAGACTCCTGAAAGCAGCAAGCTCAACAACGCTATTACCGGTGATGCCAAGGCTGATTACAACTATAAGAAAAATGGTATTTTGAAGGCTGACGGTAAATACATCTTTACTCAGAATCCTTCTGCAATCGAAGTTAGCGAAGGTGCTGCAGTAGATGTAAACGGTAAAAATATTGAAATTGATACCACCAATGCTCTGCTGGAGATGAAGGGCGCAGATGCAGGCATCAATGCAGTTGACGCAAACGTAAATATCAAGGGCGATACCAATATCAGCGGTGAAACCGGTATTATTGCGAATAACAGCAATGTAACTATGGCCGGCGGCAGCAAAATTATCGGCAGAGGCGGTAAAGCAATTTCAGCACTCGGCGGCGGTAAGGTACGCATCGACAGCAATCTCCCGCTGTACATCAGAGGCCTCATTTATGCTAGAAGTGGCCAGATTTATCTGAAGGGCGGCAACGGCAGCAATATTGAAGGCGATTTGGAAGCAAGCGACGGCGGCGAAGTTGATGTTAATCTGAGCGGCGATGGAAATGTTCTGTGGGGTGCTTACAGGACTGACGAAAACAGTTGCGTTAAAGTATATATTGATGAAGGCGCAACTTGGAATCTTACCGATGGTGAGGATGAAACTAAGGCTGAGGGCAAATCCCTGCTGAGAATGGCCAAGGGTGCAGCAGCTCCGGAAACCGGCCTGATTGTTAAGGGCGGTGCAACCGATAAGCAGAGCGGCTTCCTTAATATGACCAATAGAAGCAAGACTCTGGATATCGCTCATTACAGCGGTTGGGAAACCATTATCTATAACCATGAGGGTGCAGGCGATAAGGTTACCGACTATAAGTCCGGCAATACTATTATCAGCAAGGCAGACAAGGATTCCGGCGTAATCCTGTCCACTGACAACAGCGGTATTGCCATGAATGATAAGAAGGCTGTTGAAGCAGCACTGGCAGCATTGGCACAGAAGGTTACCTACAAGGACCACGAAGCAAACGCTGCTAACCTGACCGGTAAGGTACAGATTGCAGAAGGCCTGACATCCTCCAGCGCAAGCCAATATATCGGCAAGCTGCACTGGGATGCAAACGGCGTAGGCCAGTATGATAAGGACAGTGTTAACTGGAAGGAATTTTACAACGGCGACTATGAAACCCTGGTAATGAAGGGCGTAAGAAGCGCTGCAACCACCTCCATGCACAGCTGGCGCGACAACATGCAGGACACCTACACCGGTGCGGATCTGGCAGATGCAGACGGCATCTTCGCTAAGGCACTGGGCGGCAAGACCAGCTCCGATGTTAAGGGTGTTAAAGATGACAACACCTACCGCGGAGTACAGGTTGGATATGACAAGGCTCTGGCAAACGGCTGGCATGCAGGCGTAGCCTTTGACTATCGCAACGGCGATTCCAACTACCTGCTTGGTGGCAAGGGCGACAACCAGCTCTACAGCTTTGGTGTATACGGCGTGAAGAATTTCGAAGACCAGTCCTACCTGCGTGTAGCAGCTAAAGCAGGCCGTGTTGAAAACGAATACGACGTTTACAACGAAATTCGCAGCCTGAAGCTGCATGGCGATTACAAAGCTAACGCATATGGCCTGACCATGGAATATGGCAAGACCTTTGGCAGCGAAGCAAGCTACTTCACTCCGAAAGCACAGCTGACCTGGTCTCAGGTAGGCAGCAAGGATTATACTGCTCATACTCCTAACGACAGCATGAGAATCGGTCAGGATTCTTACAGCAGCCTGGTAGCACGCTTCGGCGTTGAAGCAGGCGCTAAGAGCGAAAAAGGCCGTGTATACGTTGGTCTGTACGGTGCGCATGAATTTAACGGCGATATCAGCGCAAGCTACTTCGCTAAGGACGGCGGCATGAAGCACACCAGCTTCGACGGCAAGGATACCTGGATGGAAATGAGCATCGGCGGCAGCTATGACCTGAGCGACAACTGCCATATCTATGCAGACTTTGCTAAGGACTTTGGCGGAGACTTCGAGCGTAAGTGGAAGGCAAGTGCAGGCCTGCGCTTCGAGTTCTAATCTTTTAACAGATTATTTCCCCTTCTTTTATAAACCGGCTGCGGCGCTATCAAGGCAGCGCTGCGGCAAAAGTAAAAATCATTAGAAAAGCGAAGCAGTTATCCGTTGTAAGGCGGATGGCTGCTTTGCTTTTAAATATAATTAATAGAAGCAGTTTACAGATAATTTGCTTGAGGTGTTACTGTGAGTTGATGTTTATGGCGTTATGCTTCTTGCAGTGATTTAATTTACAATATCTTCAAATTTCACTTGACGCAATAGATTGATTATGGTAAACTCTATATGATAAAAAATACCAATAACAGAAAAATGTAAGTAATACACCCCTGAGAAAAAACATTCTTTACAAAAGGAAAAAATTACTACTGCTTTGTTATTAAATTATATAATTATAGACGATCAGGTGAGGATATTTTGCCGGATATCTTCTTAGCAGGGAAGTCTGATGTGATTTCGACGCTGTTCCGCAACTGTGAAAGAGAGCTGCTTTGTCGTTAAGCTGTTGCTTAAACCTCTTACCAAGGGATAAAGTGGCAATGATCTTAAGCCAGGGTACTGACTGATTGTACATATTAAGGGTCTACGAGATTAGACGCACTTAATGAGAGGGAATTTTTGGGCATTTTGATTGCAAAATTTTCCTTTCGTTATTAGTGTGTGCTAATCTTTTTTGTTTTTTATAGATAAAAAATATTTTTAAGCAATCATATTGCAAGGAGTGAGAGTATGAGGAGTTATCAACAAAAAAGATGGCAGCTGCTTGCTGCCGGCGTTTTGATGTCAGTATGCACATCATGCTTTACCGTATCACCTGTCTGGGCTGCGGAATACACCAAGGGTCTTACCGGTAATGCTGAAAGTGATATGGCAATTATCGGCGGTGACGGTAATACAGTTGTACAAAACGGCAACACCGTTACCTATGATTTTCAGGGTAAGGACCACACCTTTACCGTAAAAAATAAGGATGCCATTATGACCGATAGGGATAATGATGGCTATGATTATGTTTTGAATAACGTTGACAGTGATGGCAATAAGGGTACGCTGCACTTATACCAGACCAACACCAGAAAAAATGATTTTGCAGGTGTAACCGGCCTGGCAGCAGGCGGCGGTAAGGTTGTAGTAAACAGTAATCTGGATATTACTGCTTATTCTGCCTATGCTTCTGTAGGTGTCGGCGCAGCAGGCGGCACTGAGCTGACTATCAACGGCAACGTGAAGATGCGCAAGGATGACCCCAACAGTCCTTGGGGTATTATTACTAAAAACGTTCACGGCAATATCGGTCCCGGCGGTGTAACCTCTATGGACCCGACGGACGTTAACTATACCGGTGCACGTTGGCAGCCTAGCGCTTTCAGCGTCGGCGGATATGACGCAAGCATTACTGTAAACGGTAATGTGGATGTGGCTGTACGCGGTACTGCGGTACAGACGAATACCTATTTAAAAACTGATGACAAAATGCTTGGCTGCAAGCTGTCAACCATCAGTCTGCTGGGCGACTCTATCAAAATCGAAACTCCGTCTGACGAAAGAAATGAGGACGGCAGATTTAAGGAAGCATATTATGCTATGGCCAGCTACGGCGGTACCATTAACATCAACGTTATTGATACCAATAACAGCAAGGATAAATATTCCCTTGAAAACGAAAATCTCGTAGCTGCCGAAGGCAAAACAACCAATATTATCGGCAACGTTATCGCTCTGAAGCGTTCTGAGCGTACCGATAAGCCTGACGTATATCAGGATGGCCGTGTTAATATCGGTTTGACCACTAAGGAGTCTACCTGGAAGGGTGTTATTGATAACGCAGGCACCGACCATGCAGGCGAGGTTAATGTTTGGCTGAGCAACGGCGCACAGTGGACTCATGAAGCAACCTCCCGTGTAGACGGTCTGGATTACAGCCACATGCCGGCATACAGTAAGCCGAGCTATGATAATTTTGACGGCGTATCTTATGTTAATAAGCTTGTCGGCGGCCAAAAGTCTGCTAACAGCGGCTTTATTTACCAGAACAGTGATGTAAAGCTGAATATTGCAAATTACAGCGGCTACAATACCATCGTTTATAAGCACAATAATAAAGGCATGGAAAAGGCTGACTTCATCGGCGGTGATGTGACTATTCAGCATGCGAATGCCGGTGCTAATGTTACCCTGGCAACCGATAATAAAAATATCGACCTTAAAAACGGTGATGAGGTTGAAGCAGTACTCAATGCTTTGGCAAGCAAGCTGACCTATAGCGGTTATGTGAATAACGAAAGAGATCTTTCCGGTACTGTTATGATTGCTTCCGGCCTGACTGCCTCCAGCATTACTGCTGAAGCTAAGGGTATGATTAAATTTAACGAGGCAACCGGTGAAGGCGGTTACACCAAGCCGCAGGAGGGCGAGCAGAATACTGCGGAAATCACCAGCGGCATGACCGGTACTTCTGCAGACAGCGATTATACCTCTGCCAATATCCGTCAGGAGGACGGCTCCTATAAATTTACCCAATCTACCAAAATTGACGTAGAGAACGGTACTGCTATCGATGCAGCTGCCGACATTACTGTTAAGGCAGCAGATACTGCTTTGACTCTGGATGCTAAACAGGGCATTGTTACCAACGGCAATACTGTAGACATTACTTCCCGCACTTTGCATCTGACCACAAAAGAGGATGCTATCGTTGCTGACGGCGGTAAGGTTATCAGCACGGGTATTACCAATATTAACAAGGATGCTGCCAGCGATAAGCCTGCGGCAGAGAATGCTGTTAAGGCAGCAAACGGCGCTGAGGTTACCTTGGGCAATGGCGTTATCAAGGGCAATATTATCAGTGACGCTTCCGTAGTTAACATCAATAAGGATAACATGGATGCCGACGGCAAATATAAAGAGGGCTCTTTAGAGGGCAATCTTACTGTTGCTAACGGCGGCAAAATCGACCTGACTGTTGCTGATGGCAAATTCCTGGGCAGCATTGTGAAGCCGGGTGCGGCAGCAGCGGCTGTCGGTGACGACGGCACTGTTAACCTGACTGTTGCTGACGGTGCGGTATGGACCGGCGCGCATAAAAATGCCGATGCCGAGCTGAACCTGACTCTTTCCGGCGGTGTATGGAATAATAACGGCACCGACGCAACCTATGTAAACAGCCTGAAGGGCGGCAAGGGTGTTGCTAAGACTATTAAATATATCAATCCGAACGGCGGCAATAACGAGGAAGTAGAAATTCCCGTTAACGGCTTTATCAGCATGGCTCCCGATGCCGGTGCTGTTACCGTAGGCAGCTTCGGCGGTACTCATATCGTAAGCTATGACCATGATAATGCAGGTACCGATGTAAGCGATTACAAGGGCGGCAACTTCACTGTTGAAAAAGCAGATAAGGGTTCTATGCTGATTGCGGCAACAAGCAGCAAGAACATCAAGACTAATGATCAGGACGCTGTAGAAGCAGCCTTCAAAGCATTAAGCCAGAAGATTTACTATGGCAATGCCGGTGTTGACGAAAACCTGACCGGTAAAACTATGATTACCTCCGGCTTAACTGCTTCCAGTATTTCCCGTTGGATCGGCGATATGAAATTTGACAGTGCTAACGGTGGCGTAGGCAGCTTTGTCGGCGGCAGCGGTATCAATATTACCGGCGATTACGAAACCGCACTGATGAAGGGCGCAAGAGCGGCAACCACCAGCGCAATGCTTTCCTGGCGTGATAATGCTGCGAACGTAATTTATCGCGGCGATTTGCTGCGTGCGCATATGGAGAGCGACGGCATATGGGCTAAGACCTACGGCGGCAAGGATACCTACAATGCAAATGCGGTTGATCTGAGCAACAGCTATTGGGGTGCACAGGTTGGCTTTGACCGTATGTATGACCACGGCTGGATTGCAGGCGCTGCTATTGATTATCAGAAGGGCAGCTCCAGCTACAACTATACCGATGACGATTTCGGCAATATCGGCGGCAATACCGGTGACAACAAGCTGTACAGTTTCGGCCTGTATGCTTCCAAGGACCTGGGCGACGGCGCTCATCTGGACTTCGTAGCTAAGGCCGGCAGCGTACGCAACGAGTTCAGCGTACACAACGGCATCGGCACCGAGCTGAACGGTACCTACAGAAACCGCGGCTACAGTGCTACCGCAAGTCTGGCAAAACGTATCGGTACAGATAAGAGCTACCTGGAGCCTCAGGCACAGCTGACCTGGGCACATCTGGGCGGCAGAAACTTTGCGGCCGTAACCGATGGCGGTGAGGTTCTGGACGTTAACCAGGGCAACTACAACAGCTTGGTTGGCCGTCTGGGCTTAGAACTCGGCAAAACCGGTCGCTTGGGCTCTGTATATGCACGCTTCGGCCTGGCGCATGAGTTCTCCGGCGATATCACCGGCAGCTACAGCGCAGAGGACGGCGGAAGCAAAACTACCTCTGTAGAAACTAAGGGTACCTGGGCTGAAATGAGCCTTGGCACTACATTGAATATTAAGCCTAACGCAAGCGCATACTTTGATGTATCCCGCAGCTACGGTGCAGATTACGAGCACGACTGGAAGTTCAGCGGCGGCCTGCGCTTTGCACTTGACCGTTTGCCGAAGCATGAGCAGGAAATTGCCGGTCAGGCAGAGGCTGAACAGTTCATCGCAGGTGAAACCGCAGCAGTACAGGAAAATGCGGCTGCTAACGTAAAAACTGACGCTATGCCAGGTATCGCTGCACAGGAGCAGACCCTTAATGCTCAGCCTGCAGTGCAGGAAGCAGAAGAAACTACTGCTGTTGCAGAGCATTCCGAGCCGAAATATGTTGAAACAGTAACTACCTACGACGCACCGGAGCCGACAGCAGCGGACTTTGACGAGATGAGCTTTGATCTGGCTCCTATCGTTATTACAGCTTCCCGTATGGAGGAATCCATCCTGAAGGCTAAGGCAGATATGAGCGTTGTCGGCCGTGAAGAAATCGAACAGATGCATATGGAGAACGTGGAAGAGGTTCTGCGTACCGTTCCGGGCGTACAGTTCCTGGATTACGGCTCCAACGGCTTGAATGCTAACGTAAGCGGTATCCGCATCAACGGCAGCAAGGACGTAATTATCATGGTTGACGGCGTACGCATTAATGACTTCAAGGGCGCAGGCGACAGTGGTTATATGTTTGCAGCGCTCATGAACAATATGGATAACATCGAGCGTGTCGAGGTTATGCGCGGCAGTGCTGCTACCATGTACGGCAGCGGTGCTAAGGGCGGTGTTATCAATATTATCACCAGAAGACCTGTAGGTGCAAAAACCGTTATTGATATTTCTAAGGGTAACTTTGGTAAGGAAGGCTATAAATTCAATACCCAGGCTGCCAAAGGCAAGGTAAGCTATAATATTTACCATGACAGAACCATCTCCGGCACTACCAAAGACGGCAGCGGCAAGGAATGGCCGGGCCAAAGCAATACCAAGAGCAGCGGTGCTAAGTTTGAATACAGATTTAACGACGATAATAAGCTGACCTTGAACTATGAATCTGTTGGTTCTCATTACAGCGGTACAGATCTTGTATATACCGGTGAATATTCCGGTATGTATGACAGCAACAGCGTTACCCTGAAGCATGATTGGCAGATTAATGACCAATGGAGCAATTCTATGTTGTATCGGACAACTAAAGAGCAATCCTCCTGGCTCAAGTTTGTCAATGGTGTCCAAGATAAAGGACAGATGTCTTTAACTGATCTGGAATATAAGATTTACAGCGATAACTTCAAATACCAGACTGACAGATATACCATGGTCGGCGGCCTTGAATATACCAAGGGCAGAGATAATAAAGAAAATCAGGAAACCAACAATACCTCTATGTTCTTACAGGGTGATTGGGAAATTGTGCCGCATGTAACCTTATCCGGCGGCGTGCGTCACGACAGACCTGACAGCTTCGACAGCCATAATTCCTTCAGCTATAAGCTGGGCTGGGATATTACCGAAAAGGATACTCTGTATGCAGGCCGCAGCGATTACTACATTCTGCCGAGCCTGAAGCAGCTGTATGATCATAAATACGGCAACTCCGAGCTGCGCGCTTCCGAAGGACGTACAACCTCTATCGGTTATAACCATGAATTCACACCGGATAATTACTTGATGCTGAGCTGGTTTGAAACCAAGTCTGCTGTAGGCATGACCATGAACAGCACCAATGATCCGGATGATCCGAACTACGGCAAGTTCGAAAACAGCAGCGGCGGTGTTACCCGTGGCTGGAATCTGCAGTACGATGCTCGTCTGAGCGATACTGTAAGCATGAAGTTTGGTTGGGCACATCTTGTATTTGATGAGGCTGATAACTTTACCATGGGCTATGCACCTAAGGACAAAGCAACCTTCGGTGTATACTATGACAAGGATAAATTCAGTGCTGCCTTCGACGGCTTCTACTTCATCCGCGATAAGAAGGGTATGAAGGAAGGCGTTAAGGGCTGGCCTTGTGATAAGTACGGTGTTTACAACCTTGCTCTTAATTACACAGCTGATAAGCAGACTAAGTTCTACTTCAAGGTAGACAACATCTTCAACAAGCTGTGGGCTGAGCACACCGATGTTATCTGGAACGGTGGCGAGGACAGATGGTATGCAATGCCGGGCAGAAGCTTCGTAGTAGGCATGCAGTACACCTTCTAAGCTGAGTATTAATCATGTTATATACGGAGCAGTAACTTCTGCTCCGTAGTATATAAAAAACTTTTTTGATGAATGTAAAGGAGATTATATCATGGCAAAAGCTGCTAAAGAAGAAACCAAAGTAACCGAAATGGAAAATAAAATCGAGAAGATGACTCAGTTCCTGGCTGACAATAAAATCGAATGCTTCGATATCCAGAAAATGGACGATGAGCACCATACAACTATCTTCCGCAGCCGCATGGAAGTTAAGGGTCAGCTGCTGCCGATGGCTCTGCTGATGGACGACAGCGTTTATATGCTGCTGCAGGTGCAAATCGCTCCGCAGGTAATCGATGAAGAAAAGCTGAAAGCACTTGCCGGTGCTATCAACAACATGAACAACAATGTTCGTCCGTTCAAATTCACCGTTTCCGAGAGAGGCGACTTCATGTTGAACGCATGCATTACCGCTGAAAACACCACCTTCAACCCGGCTTTGGTAAACGCTATCATGGGTGAAGCAGTTAAATTTATGGAAGCACAATACGGCAACATCATGGAAGCTGTTTGGGCTAAATAAGGAGAGTGGCAGAAATGAAAAAGAAACTTATGACCTTACTGATGAGCGCAGTTATGGCTCTGGGCATCAGTGCAAGTGCATTTGCCGCACCTGTAGGTGTTGTTAATGTTAATGCTGTTCTGAACAGTTATCCGGGAATTACCGAAATCGCCAAATCCGTAGCACAGGAAAAAACTCGTCTGCAGGAAGAGTTCAACAAGCAATCTGCTAACATGAGCGATGCGGATAAGCAGGCTCTGGCTGAAAAGCTGAGCAAGCAGCTGGCAGATTTTGAACAGAAGAAGATGGCTCCTGTACAAAGAAAAATCAACAAGACTATTCTTGACGTAGCTAAAGCAAACAATATTGACAGTGTTGTAAATATGAATGCTATGGTAGCAGGCGGCAAGGATCTTACCGACGAGGTTATCAAAGCGCTGAAATGAACGCAGCGTGTTTATGATAAGCTGAATAATTTTGTTATGAAATCGCAGGCTGCGCTGATGAGAAGCAGCCTGGCCGGTTTCTATATAAACTGCGCGGAGAATGACTTTGCGCAGAGGGGTTAGCAGAAGCAGTGGTTGTTTCTGCTTTTTCCTGATTTTTTGATAAGGAGGACTACATGCTGAAGCTTAGTCAAAAGAAAAGAACAGCCTTTTTGGCACTTGCTGTTGCCGCAACAATTTTAGGTGCCAATAATGCATTCGCAGCAAGCGTGCATGACAAGGCTATTACTGAAAGTAACCAATATGGCAGCGCTGCGCGTACATATTGGAAAGAAGCAGGTGTGTATAATGCCAAAACACGCACCTATACCTTTGATGAGGATGTAACCTTAAAGCCTAATGCATCGGACCAGGATTTTAACCATTGGACACCGATGTTTGGCGGTATCTATATAGCCGGAAACAAACCGGTTACAATTGATATGCAAGGCCATCGTCTTGATCTGGCACTGAATGTCGACCAACCTAAAGGAGTTGATAACGTAAGGGCTGTAAGTCCGAACGCTATTCATGTTAGCTCTGCCGATCTGGTAATCAACAACGTTAAGGGTATGGAGCTTTCTGCTAAAGGCAGCTTTTTGAGTGCAGGCAAGCTGCGCGGTATTTACGTTGCAGGTACTAACCAGGAGGGCTCTTACGGCGACGGCAAGGGACTTGCCAGCCTGACCATTAACAATGCCGACGGTTGGGAGAACGCTGTAAAATTCCATTCCAGCCAGCCTCAGGTTGAAAACGCTATTGAGGTATGGAAAAATACCGGCAGTGCCGACCTGAAGATTTCCGGTATGGTTGACCTGTATGTAGGCAATGACAGCGATGTTATTACCGTAAGAGGCGGTAACTCTGCCTACAATATCGATAAGGCGCCTACCGCTTATATCGGCGGCGGCGCAATTAAGGCGGCTATGGGACGTGCTGCTGTTGTCAGCGGCGGCGAGCTGTCTATCAATTCTAAGCTGCAGGACGGCGCCATTGTTGCGGCAGAAGGCAGCCGTGATGTACAGGTTGAAGGCAACATCCTGGTTAAGGATCAGCAAAAGGATCAGGGCATTCTGACCTTGGGCATGAATACCGACAAATCCTATTTCAAAGGTACCATTTTCAATGATAACGGTGCCGGTGAAGTATATATGCTGCTTGCCAACGGTGCGCAATGGACCAATGAAAGAAAAGGCGATTATAATTATCATAACAGCAACCTGAACCAGCTTGTCGGCGGTGAAGCTGATGCCAAAGCAGGCAATATCTTCCAAAAGGACAGCGGCAGTCTGACCATTGATAAATACAGCGGTAACACCAATATTTTCTACGCTCATACCGGCAACGGTGAAGCAGCAGAAAACTACGTAGCAGGCAACACTGTTATCAAGGGTGCAGCAGCAGGCTCCGTTGTAAGCATGATTACCGATAACACCGGTGTTGCAATGGATAACAAGGACAGCGTAGCCAACGTGCTGAACGCATTGGCAGGCAAGCTGACCTACAGCAACTACGTAAACGGCGAAAACAACCTGACCGGTTATGTGAAGATTGCCGACGGTCTGACTGCTTCATCCGCAGCACTGAAGACCGGTGATATCAGCTTCAATAAGGAAGATGGCAAAGGCTCTTATAATGTCGGTGCGGTTAAACCCGAAGTACCGACTGTAAAAGAATACACCAAAACCCTTACCGGCTTTGATCTTATTGATGAAGCGTATGCTGATGTATTCAAGGACGGAGTATATAAATTTACCGAGGACAGCAAAATTACCAACCAATATGGTATGGACATTATTGAGAATGCCAAAATTGATGCAACAGGCAAAACCCTGACCTTGGTTGTCAATAATCCGGCAGATCAGGGCGCAGGCATCAAGGTTAACCTCAGCAACTCTTTGAATATTAAGGCTGATACCGTAAAAATGGAGCTTACCGGTGAAGATATTTCTTCTGATGGCCTGAAGGGTGTTAATATTGCTAAAGCAGGCGCCAAGCTGACTATTGATGGCAAGCTGGATATTACTGCTAACGGCGATAACAATACTATTGGTGTTTATAATCAGGGCGACGTTGTTGTTAATGGCGATGTAAAGCTGGACATCGAAGGCAATAACGGCGGCTATCAATACTATGGTGCAACCGGCCTGTATGCAACCAGCGCTATGGGTAACAGCAAGGGCGGTACAATTACAGTTAACGGTGATGTAGACTTCCAAGGCAATGCTAACGGTCTTTTGGCAAATGCCGGCGGTGCCGTTGTAAACGTTAATGGCGGCGGCAGCATTGTTGTAAAAGAAGGCCAAGACATGGGTTATGCTGCTATTAAAGCAGAAAACGGCACTGTCAACATGAACGTTCTTAAAGATGAGGCTGGCAATGTTACCGGTGCAGCTGACAATGCTGTAACCATTAAAGGTAACTTGAGCCTGGATACCGGTGCGGTAAATTCTGTAGATGTTCACGGTACCAAGAGCGAAATCAATCTGGGCCTGTCAACTACTGAATCCAGCCTGACCGGTGTCGTACAAAACAGCTTTGCCGAAGGAGGCAAGAAAGACGGTGACAAGACCTTTACCGGTGATGCAAACCTGTGGCTGCAGAACGGCGCAACCTGGAACAACGAAGTAGTTGATACGATTATCAAAAATCCTTGGGGCGGCGAAAAATGGGCAGGCAGCCGTGTAACCAACTTTACTGGCGGCGAGAGCGAAGCAAAAGCAGGCAACATCTTCCAAAAGGATAATAACAGCCTGACTATCAGCAATTACAGCGGCAATACCAATATCTTCTACGCACATACCGGCAACGGTGAAGCAGCTGAAAACTACGCAGCAGGCGATACCGTTATCAAGGGTGCTGCAGCAGGCTCCGTTTTAAGCATGATTACCGATAACACCGGTGTTGCAATGGATAACAAGGACAGCGTAGC
>OIAK01000283.1_pt1 | contig 29394 bp, 26 predicted proteins | sample 1580741 | NCBI WGS metagenome assembly OIAK01 (sample SAMEA3882521, study PRJEB24775) | human gut metagenome | biome: human-associated habitat; feature: intestine environment; material: feces | place: Netherlands | collected 2009/2010
TAGTGATACTGAAGCTGGATTGACGATTACAGGAAATAACGATAAAACTATTAAATTTGATGCTGGAAGTATGTCTACAGATGCAACAATTGCTGTACCTAATGGAAGTTTTGGGATAGGTATATCTCATAATACTTCTGGAAATACATTTTTTACCGGAAGCCCTTTGATGATATTTGGAAGATATGCTACTGAAGGAAGTTCTGGTTATAAAGCAATTGATAATCAAAATGGTAGTATGTACTTTGATAATTTGGTTAATATTGATGTTAATGTAAATGGTGAAGCTGTTTTAAATAAAGGTACTATGTATTTTTCTAAAGGATTAAATTTAGAAAGAATGCACGATGAAGGTATTGCTAATCCAAATGCTGTTATTATTAATCAAGGCAATATGTTGGTAGATGGGCAAAATGTAGTTATTACATCAAATTATAATAATGATAAAATAGACGGTGCAATTGTAGATAATCATGGTATATTTGTGCTAAATTCAGACGGTGTAGAAGGAAGATATTATTTGTATGGTGATATTCAGCATAATTTTGGTGCGAAGACAGAAATCAATTTAGTTGGTATTCCTAAAATGGATGGTAATAGCTACGTTATTTCAGCTATCTTACAAGGTGAGATAAAGGGCGGTGATGAGAATTTTAAATTAAAAATAGAAGGTAACCATGCAGCGTGGGTTATGGGAGAAAAACAAGATGATGATGTATACGGAGTAAATTTAAAAAATGGTGGTTTAATAGTAGTTAATGAGAATAATTGGGCGTTAAATTCTACAACATGGGATAATAATTATAAAAATATAAGTTTCGTTAATTTCAAAAGTGATGCTAATAGCTGGATTAATGTTTCTACTGATCTAAAAAATAATCAAGGGGATATGTTAAGGTTTTTTGATATAACACCTGATAATTTAAATATTTCTATTATCAACAAAGATGATAATAATGGTGTTCCTATTAGTGAATCTGATGGACATAGTGTAACTATTGCTAGAGTAGAAGGAGCTGCACCAATAAAAATAAATACAGTTTTGTCTTTTTATAATCAAAGAACCACAGATAAAAATTTGCAAATAATGACTCCAGTAATCAAAGAAGAAGCTTTCAATAATATGCATGATATGCTTTCTGGTCGTGATTATAATTTCGTTGGCTGGAAAGCGGATGACGCAGATGGTGTTCTCGACAAACAGCTCCCGTCTAACGAACCATACATCAATACCAATGAACTGGATAGCGTGTTTAAACGTTTAATGGATATTCGCAATGATCCCAGCGAGGTTGGCGTGTGGATTCGTGGCGAAACCGGTAAGATGAAGATTGATGGCTATGGCTATGATTACAACATGACAAGCGGTGGTCATGATTGGAAGCATGAAAGTAATGCAGCAATTATGTTTGGTGGCTTTGGCATCACGCATTCTGTCAATAAGTGTGATACAGGCATTATCGGTGATGCGAAGAGCACCGGTTACAACCTGTATGGCAGCTGGTTAGGTAAGGATAATAATGATTATATTGATGTCATCCTGAAATACGGTAAAATGGATAAAACCTATGCCGGTCTTGATATAAATAATGTTTTTGCTGCTGGCAGCTATTCTAAAGATGTACTGAGCATCGCAGCTAAATATGGCAGACGTTACGAAATGCGTAATGATTGGTACTATGAACCATTTGCAGGCTTAACCTGGGGCAAGATTAGTGATGTAGATTTTAAAGATGCTCGTGGCTTTAATATTCATGGCGACAGTGTTACCAGCAAGATTGCTAATTTGGGTATGCAGGTTGGCAAGAAGATGGATAAACGCGATTTTTATTACCGCATGAACTTAGTGCATGATTTTGACGGCAAGATGCACGTTAACGTTCCTGGTACTACAACTAACGCTTATACCGATATGGGTGGTACTTGGCTGAAATGTGCAATTGGCACTAGTGCTAAAGTCGGCAAGAATAACAGTTATTATATTGATTTGGAAAAAGATTTTGGCAGCAGGGTTGAAAAGCCTTGGTCTATCAGCGCCGGCTATCGTCATACCTGGTAAGTGCGTTGGAATAATTTGCAAAGGAGTTGCTTCAGATGAAAAAAATAGGCTTATTGGCCTTAGGCTTGGCGTTGGCATTTGGCGTAGTTGCTGAAGCCGGAAGTATTCCTGCCGACAGAGTACCGTTGCAAACCTATGCCGTAAAAAAAATGAATTGTTATTTACAGCCTAACGGTGTACAAAAAGGCTGGATTGATCCCGGAGACTATGTTGTGGTAACGCAAATCAGAAGCGATGGCTGGGCGTATGGTTCTTATCCTGTCGGCAACGGCAGAGTCAGCAGATGGTTCAGAGCAGATGATTTAGTTAACAATATTGGTTTTGCTAATCAGGAGCGTTACTCGCCTAAAGCTAATACTTATACATATACTAATCCCGATCATAATAAACAGTTTGGTTCGTTCAATGATAATGAGCCTATTTTAGTCGTATCTGATTCTGGCCAAAGCAGGCAGTTTATTTATAAGTTGAACAGTGGTGGCTATAAAATGGCTTGGGCTCCGTATTGGGATTGCTGGGATGCAAGGCAGGCGGGTAAGCAGCAGGTAAATAATAATGTGATTAATAAGAATCCTATTATGAAGCCTGTGCAAAGAGAGGATAAAAAGCAGGAGCAAACCTCCTACGGTGTATGGAAAGCTACAGCAAGATACACAGCAAATACATATGACAATCCTGATTTGCGAGGTGCGAGAGCAGGCTGGATAACCAGCGGCTCCGATATAGAAGTATTGGGAGAAAACGCGAAGTCCTATTTTATTCGTTATTGGGCCGACAATGGTGCAACGAGAGAACGCTACGTAGAACGAACTGCTGTGAAGGGGCTGAACGAAAAACCACAGCCTTCAGATAATGATTCAACTAGCTATTGGGATGGCAAGGTTAATACACAGTTAGCTAATTTAAGTAATCTTTGCTATAGGAGTAAAAGTACATATAATCCATTTAAAAAATCATATACAGATGATAAAGGTGTTTATCATCCTACTAATTGTACTTGGTATGCTTTTGGTAGAATGCAAGAAGTTTGCGGGATTAAATTAAAAGCTAGTGGTAATGCTAAGACATGGGGGGATGCTGAAAAAAGCGATAATAATGTAATAGTTAATAAAACTATATCTTCTAAATGCGTTGGTGTTAGAATGACTGGTGGTGGTGGTGCTGGACATGTTGTGTTCATTGAATATGTAGACAATAGTGGATATGTTTATTTTACGGAGGCTAACTTTAATAATAAAACTGATTTGAAAGTAAGAAAAGAAGCAAAAAGTTTCTTTGATAATTATACTTGGTTTATTCACCCTAAATAAATGTTTTATGAAGGAAATCTTAAAAGGAGATGTTAACAATGTATTCAAAGAAAAATTTACTCGCTGCTGTCGTACTTGGTCTATCCATGTCTTTGACAAGTATTATACCTGCTGTTGCAAGTGCGGATGATGTATCGGTACAGGTAAATGTGCAGCAAAATGTTAAAGGCGCTGTAAACTGGGAAAAGGGTGCGGAGGCTGATGTTGAAGCATGGGGTGTAGGCATGCCGCCGGAAAGCGTGCCTGCTACACGTGGTACTGCACTTGCGCGTCGTGCTGCTATTGTTGATGCTTATCGTCAGCTGGCAGAAACTATTAAAGGCGTTCAGATTGATGCGGAAACCTCTATGCGTGATTTAGCAATTGAAAGTGATATTGTAAATACCAAAATCAAAGCATTGGTACAAGGCGCCCGTATAGTTGAGGAATATGCTAATGATGATGGCAGCTACACTGTCAGAATGGCTATTCCTTTGTATGGCGTGAAGAGTGTTGCAACAATTGCTGTACCGGAAGCTCAAAAAACAATTCTGCCTGAAGAAGCGCCTGCAATAAGCGAAGATTACACTCCTGCTCCGGAGGTACAGGCTGAAGCTGCTTCTTATACCGGTGTTGTTGTAGATGCCGGCGGCTTAGGACTGGAGGGTACCTTCTCTCCTGTTATTTATGATGTTAACGGCCGTGCGATTTACGGCATGCGTAACATTGATAAGGACTTTGCTATCAGCAAGGGCATGGTAGAATACTATAACGATTTGCAGACCGCAACCGTTAATTCCCGTGCCGGTGCAAATCCGTTGGTTGTTAAGGCTGTGAGCGTTCGCGGTGGTGCTAATTCCGTAAATCCGGTTAACGTTGTTGTTAGTGTAGAAGATGGCGATAAAATTTTATATGCTAATGAAAAATCCGGTATGCTGGAAAATAAAGCAGTTGCCTTTGTAAAATAAACGGCAATGACGAAAGGAATGCTCGCATTAAAGGGCATTCCTTTTTTAATGATAGAAGGTGAGAGCTATGCTGAAAAAGTTGGTATTGGTTTTATCCTGTGCTTGCGCTATGAATACTTGCTTGGCCAATAATATTGCTGATAATGTCGAAGCGGATGCTGAAGCTGCTGCAGCCTATAATTGCTTGTACGATGCTCAGGGAAGAGTAATTTATGCTTCCGGCTGCAATAAAGCGTATGAGTACGTAGGGGCGGCGTTAACAGCCTACCGGGAGGCCAGAGTGACAACAGATAAACGGACTGCAAATGCAAAATATACGAAAGCAATAAAAAATATTAATCTTGCGTTGGCGATTATTCCGGAAAGTGCGGAATATAGGCTGTTGGCTTCACAGATTTATCGTCATCGCGGCGGTTTGAGTTACGCAAAAAATTACTTTGCACAAGCATGCACGCTATATGAGAAGCAGCTTGAAGATTATCCCGACAGCGTAACGTTAAATTTGCAGTATGCCATAGCCTGCTATGCCGGTGATGCCCGCTATTATCCTGATTATGAGGACTATAAAAGCAGAGCTTGTTTATATGCGAAGCAGACATTAAAGCTGTTGGAACAGAATAAAAACCAATATAGTGAAGCAGATACTTTGCTTCCGAGATTATTGGCCTATGTGCTTTTGCAGGACTATGATGCGGCTGCAAAGACAGTAAAGCGTATAAACAGTATTTGCGGAAAATATTCACCGGCATATGCTTGGGCAGAAGAATATGAGCGCCTGGCTGCTGACGGCCAATGGTTGTGGCGCGTGAGCCGTAAGGAAGATGCAGAAAAAGATTTTCTGTTATATTCCGTTGATGAATGGGGTATTTAGGACAATCATAGCTTTACTGCAGAATAATAAATTTATTTTATGGAGAGAGAAATGAAAAAGTTTTTTACTGTAATATGCTTAATTGCGTTTTGCTTTATCGCTGTCATATCAATGACAAATAGTGCTGCGGCAGCAGGCAGTAATGATTTTGCCAAGCATTCGATGGCAGCCAGACAAAGACAGGCTGCTCAACGTGATCGCATAGTAAATCAGCGTAAATATGCCTTGGAAAAGCAGGCGAGAGATTGGCAGAAAAGACGTAATCCGCTGGCTGAGCTTTTTGCTCATCACAAGAATAAAAAATTTCATGGCGAACCGGCGCTGAATGCTCCTGCTTTTGCTGTAAGAGTATTGGAGCTGTGCAATACTGAGCGTGGCAAGGTTGGGGTTGCTCCCTTAACTCTTGCAGCTGATTTGCAGGATAGTGCGGCAATCAGAGCTGTTGAAATAACGCAGCTTATGTCGCATACAAGACCTGACGGCAGCAGATGCTTTTCTGTTGTAAAAAATAAAAACAATACTCTAGGTGAAAATATTGCCGCGGGAAGAAGTACTCCCGAAGGTGTTGTTGATCAATGGATGCATTCTGAAGGACATAGGGATAATATTTTAAATCCTGTATTTAAGGAGCTGGGTGTTGGCTATTGTTGTGATGAAAATACTGAGTATGAATATTATTGGGTACAGATATTCAGAGGATAATGCTTAAAGGCAGGCTAGTATGAACCGGCCTGCCTTTATCACGTGCGCAAGTTTTAAATTTAAAAGTCCGCCCCCCTTGTAAATTTTTCCATTCTAAATTATAATACTCGTAAGTAATATAATTATGAGTAACATAATCGTGAGTTATATAATTTTGAATGGTGGTGAAGCAGATGGAAAAATTTTATTGCCGTGAAGAGGAATTGCGCAAGCTTAATGCACGTTATGAAAATGAAGAATTTGAGTGCCTGATTATTTATGGCCGTCGTCGTGTAGGCAAAACAGCTTTGATTAACAAGTTTTGTGCAGACAAGCCAACGATATTTTTTTCTGCGCTCAATACAACGGGGAAAGAAAATTTAAAGGCTTTATCAAAAGCAATTATGAGTTACGAAAAGCCTGACGCTGTGGTTGCGCCGGAGTTTAAAAGTTATGATGATGCTTTAGCAGAGATAACGGAGTTGGCTCGTGAGCAGAGGCTTGTGTTTGTTATTGACGAATATCCTTATTTAGCAAAAGCCAAGCCTGCTATCTCAGCAATGCTTCAGCATTTAATTGATCACCAATGGAGCCAGGGAAAACTTTATTTGATTTTGTGTGGTTCATCTATGAGCTTCATGGAAAATCAGGTGCTGGGGCAGGAAAGTCCGCTATATGGCAGAAGAACAGGTCAGTTTAAAATTGAGCCGCTGGATTATAAAGAGACCGCCGTATTCCATCCTGAGCTGACGTATGAAGACAATGCTTTGATTTATGGTATTACTGGTGGCGTGCCGCATTATATTAACAAGTTGGGCGTAAAGAAAGATATTGATGAAGCGTTGCTTACCACTTTATTTGATCGTTCGGGCTATTTGTATGAAGAACCAGCTAATTTGCTTAAGCAGGAGTTACGTGAGCCTGCAATTTATAATGCTATTATTAAAGCTATTGCTGAAGGTTCATCGCGAGCTGCTGATATCTGCGGTAAAGTGCAGGAGACAAGCACAACTGTTTTAAAGTACTTAAAAACATTGATGGAATTAGGAATAGTCAAAAAGGAAACGCCGCTCACAGAAAAAGCAGGGCGCAAGACGATTTATCTTTTAGCAGATAATTTTTTCCGTTTCTGGTATAAGTTTGTGCCGAATAATGCGAATGCCATTGATTCTGGCAGGATTGCTAGGATTTATTCGCAAACGGTAAAACGCTATTTTTCAGATTACATGGGCCTTGTTTTTGAAAAAATGTGTCAGGATTACTTGCTGTATTATGCGAAGAGCTTGCCTATTGAGCTTGTTGATATCGGGCAATGGTGGGGGACGGATGCGCAAAAGAAGAAGCAGGTGCAGATTGATATTGTCGCAACAGGAATTACACCGGATGCTTATATTATCGGTTCTTGTAAATATCGTAATGAGAAAATCGGTTTAGATGAGCTGGAGCTTTTACGCGATTACGCAAGAGTTTTTGGCAAGGGAACAAAGTATTATTTTTATATTTTTTCTAAAGGCGGTTTCACTGAGGGCTTGTTGCAAGCAGCGCAGCGTGGCGAAGTGACGCTTGTGACGCTGGCTGATTTGTATAATTAAATCCTTTCGTAAGCGTCAAACGGTCAACCGTTAAAACGTCCCTACATGAAAAAAAGACCACTGGCGGTGGTCTTTTTTTGCTCTTGATCAACATTAGCGGGTAAACAAATTGCCTCAATCACTTATTTTTTGTGGAATTTCTGGTTACGGATATACTATTTTCCGCTAGCATCTGGAGTTACTGTCTACAGGCTAAACTCCATGTGAGAACGACATGGAGTTTACTCGCTCTTTTTGAGGAATGGTGGTTGACAAAATACAGATTACAGCTAAAACAGGTTGTAAGCATCCAACGTGTCTGTCTGCTACTTCCCTTCCTCCTTCATCAGCCCCTCGTTATAAATTGCCGGTGAAGCGCCTGCTTCCGTAATGTGCGGCGTTAAAAGCAGCAAAACCTCTGTCTTGCTGTGTGAACGCGAACGGTTTTTAAACAGCTCGCCCAAAAGGGGAATCTTGCTCAAAAAGGGAACCTTCTGTATAGTACGCTGCTGCTCCTCGCTGATCAATCCGCCGATAACCAGCGTTTCGCCGCTGTACATGCGCACGTTGGTGTCGGCGGTACGACTGGTGATGCGGTAATTTTTCAGTTCGCTGATAAGTACCGGCGTGCTTACCTCGGTGTGGACGCTGGCGGTCACCATTTTGCCGTCTTCGCTGATGATAGGCGCATATTGCAGCTTGATGCCGGCATCAAGATATTCCGTTGCCGTATAGCTGCCGCTGCTGTCATGCTTTTCTGTCTGCACAGGGATGTGGTCACCGATGAAAATACTGGCCTCCTTGCCGGGAATGGTGATGATGCGCGGCGTTGCCAAAATGCGCGCTTTGCCGCTATTGATGAGAGCATTAAGCGTAGCGTTGAAGCGAAAGGCAAACCCACGCCAGAATTTAAAGCTGCCGTCATAATTGCTGCTGTCACTGTTACTGTCGTTCGTTTCTTGCTTGCGTTGGGGAATAGTGTCCCAATCCCAGCGCACACCCAGGTTTTTACTGTCCTCGCGGCTGACGGCGATGATTTTGGCTTCCAACGTTACCTGTCTTGTTGCTACGTCCAGCTTTGGCAGCAGCTGCCTTAAGCGTGCGTGGCTTTGCTCATCTCCCAAAAGGATGAGGCTGTTGGTGATAGTATCAAGCCCCAGCTTAGTGCCGAAATGTGGCGTTAACGCTTCCTGCACGTCCTTGGCGCGGGCGTAGCTCAGAGAATAGCAGGCCAGGCGTTCGCTGACGGGCTGCGGCAGTGTGGGAACGTTTACTGCAACAGTTTGGCCGACGTTGGCGGGGAAAGGCAAAAATGGATTGGTGAGCTTATTTTGAGCGTTGCAGGGCAGAGCTATGGCAAGCAGCAGACTGCTGAGTATTAACGGGAAAAATCGTTTTAGCATAATGGCTCCTTTCAGTGTTATCCGTTAAAATGACGATAACAAGCATTGCATAGTAAATTTCATTTTTCATTTTAGCGCAAGCAGAGAAAAATTTCAAGTGAAAATTTAGAAAATAGAGAAAATTTTAAATTATCATATTGCATTTTGCTTTTTTTATGCTAAAATGAATGCAACACAGGAAAAATGAGGTGATACAATGGAGGGCTTGCGTAATAATAAACTGGCGGAGGATTTGCTGCATCTGGCATTGGTGCAGGGGGCGAGTGATATGCATGTCGAACCTGATGAACAGGGAGTGCGTGTGCGCATCCGTGTTGACGGCCTGCTGCAACAGCTGTGCGTGCTGCCGCATTCTCAGCAAAGCACGCTGCTGACGCAGCTGAAGGTGTGGAGCGGTATGGATATTGCCGAAAAAAGAGTGCCGCAGGATGGCAGGCTGCTGCTGGAGCATGAAGGCAGCGAGGTGGATTTGCGTTTATCCAGCCTGCCGACGGTGAACGGCGAAAAGCTGGCGATTCGTTTTTTGCAGCGTCAAGATAATTTGCTGCAGCTGGAGCAACTGCAATTCAGCGAAAGTAATTTGCAGCGTTACCGTCAGCTTTTTCATCAGCCAAACGGCTTGGTGCTTTTGACAGGACCTACGGGCAGCGGTAAAACGACCACGCTTTATGCGACGCTGCAAGAGCTGGATGCTGCTGCCAACAATATAATAACCTTAGAGGACCCGGTGGAATATAAGCTGGCGGGGATTAATCAGGTGGCGGTCAACCGCAGGAGCGGACTTACCTTTGCCGCAGGACTGCGTTCTGTTGTGCGTCAGGATCCGGATGTTATCATGCTGGGTGAAATCAGAGATGAGGAAACAGCGGCGATGGCGGTACATGCAGCGCTGACAGGTCATTTGGTGTTGAGCACATTGCACACGAACGATGCTATTGGTGCGGTTTATCGTCTGCTGGATATGGGGATTGCCGATTATCTGCTGGCTGCCGGCTTGCGTGGTGTGCTGGCACAGCGTTTGGTGCGCCGTCCATGCCGCTATTGCGGCGAACGGCGCTTGGCAACAGCAGCGGAGCTGCAGTATCTAGGGCGCAGAGCGGATGAAAGTCTGCAAGTGGTGCAGGCTCACGGCTGTGAGCATTGTCACGGCACAGGCTACAGAGGGCGTCTGGCATTGCATGAGCTGATTGTGTTTGATAAACGTATGCAGCAGCTCTTGGTAAACGGCGCCGATGAAGCAGAGCTTTTGAGGGAGGCACGTAAGCAGGGCTGGCGCAGTCTGTACGCCGATGCAGTAGCGAAGGTGCTGCATGGGGCAACTACGGTTGAAGAATTGTGGCGCGTCGGTATCACCGGGGAGGCTGATTATGCTTGATAAGCTGCTGCTTTTGGCACGGCATATGGGAGCAAGCGATTTGCATCTTACGCCTGCGAGCGTACCGATGGTGCGCGTAGATGGCAGTCTGCAGCCTTTGCGAAACGAATTTATTTCCCGGGAAAAGCTGGAGAAAGCGTTACTTGCCTTGCTGCCGGAGCAGGAAAAACAGCAGCTGCTACAGACAGGAGAGATTGATACTGCTTTTAATGACAGCTTACAGGAGCGCTGCCGACTCAATATTTACCGTCTTGGCGGCGGCTATGCGGCGGCGATTCGTCTGCTGCCGAAGGATATTCCTGACTGCAACAGTCTTGGCCTGCCGCAAATTATCAGTCAGCTTGCGGGCAGCAGCAGCGGTCTGCTGCTCGTTACAGGTGCCACAGGCAGCGGCAAAAGCACCACGCTGGCCTCGCTGGTACAGCAGATAAATCAAACGCGCGCTGTACACGTGCTGACGCTGGAGGACCCGATAGAATATGTTTATCCTGCGGGTCTGGCACTGATTAACCAGCGCGAGGTAGGGCGCGACACAAGGAGCTTTGCCAGCGGTCTGCGCAGCGCGCTCAGGCAGGATCCGGATGTTATTTTAGTAGGTGAGCTAAGAGATGCAGAAACAATAGGTATAGCGCTGACGGCGGCAGAAACAGGTCATCTGGTTTTGGCAACGCTGCACACGCAGGATGCTGCAGGTACGGTAAACCGTATTCTGGATGTGTTGCCGGACAGACAGCATGTGTGTACGCAGTTGGCTGACTGCTTGCTCGGGATTTGCTGCCAGAGGCTTTTGCTCCGTTGCGACAGAGCAGGCAGAGCGGCGGCCTTTGAGGTGCTTGTCGCGACGCCTGCCATGCGCAATTTAATTCGTGAGGGGCGCACGCACCAGCTGCAGTCCTATTTGCAGACCGGCGCGCGCTACGGCATGCAGACGATGGAGGATGCGGTAAAGGCCTTGCAGCTGCGAGAAATAATCGCATGAAAAAAAGCCGCTGCGAAAAACAGCGGCTGAATATGAGCTTTATATACAGAAAAATTATAAACGGTATTACAAAATCTCTTCTCTGATTAGGGTGTTCATCATCTTTTGCTTGCCTAATACCCACAGCAGGTCGTTTTCTTCGAAAACAAGCGAAACGTGGGGGTTGGTAATGGTAAAGGCGCCACGCTCCAGACCGACAACGAGGCAGCTCCATTTGTTGCGCAAATCCGCAGCCTTCAGTGAGGTTCCCAAAATAGGGGAATGCTTATCAATCGTAATTGCCAAAGAGAGAAATTGCTGCTCCGGTTTATTCTGGTGGTTATCCAGCATAAATTCACGCAGGCTTTGCGGCAAATCGCAGCGCTCCAGGCCCAAGCTGCGTTGCCTTACTGCAGCATCAAAAACCTGCAGCTGGCTGGCGGTGCCGATGAGCAGCAGTTTGTCGCCCTTTTCTACTATCTGCTCGCCGCCGGGCATATCAATAGTGCGATTGCTGCCCAAAAGCTGCAGAACGTTGCAGCCATAGCTTTCACGGAAGCCAAGACTGCGCAGGTTGCGTCCTTTGATGGGAGAATCCTTTTGTAAATCGTAATAAACTAGCTGCAAATCCTCGTCGAACCAGGTACGGCTGTCATCGGGAGCACTTTCACGATGCTTGCGCATGTGCTTTTCGTTAAGGTTTACCAAAAAGCGTGATTCGATGCGCAGGTACTCGCTCATCAGCCAGTCGGAGGAGGAGATGAAGTAGGCTGCCAGCAATATAGAAACGCAGGCTAGGAAGCCATGCAGATTCAACAGAGTGTGGAAGATGAAGTACAGCGAAGCAGATGCTACAAGCAGCTTGCCGAATACAAGGAACATTAACGGCAGATGGTTAGCACGCTTTTTAAACCAAAGCTTGGAGAATAAATCACCGTTGCCGGCACGGTTAACAAGCACAGCACGCAAAATCGGTGACATGATGATAAAGGTGGCTGTAGCGGTTAGCAGTCTGCTGTACGGCAGCTTCAGCGTGTTGCCCAAATAAGGTAACAGGTAATATTCCGCACCCAAGGCAATGGCTGCCAGTAGGGTAATGAAAATCAGCATACGCATGGTGTAACCGGTCAGCAGGTTCTTCCAGTCCTGATCCTTGTCATCATCGGTATTGGTACCTGTGTAACGATCCAGCCAGCTTTTAGCCTGCGGCGGCAGCAGCTTCAGCACCAGCTGATAAAAGGGTTCGGCTGCCATAATACAGAAGGGAGTAGTAAAGGTGGTAATTACGGATACCGCTACGATAATCGGATATAAAAAGCTGCTGATTACGCCAAGGCTCATGCCCAAAGAAGCGATAATAAAGGAGAACTCACCGATCTGTGCCAGGCTGAAGCCGCAGTGCACAGAGGTGTTCAGGCTCTGACCGGAGGCTAGCACGCCGCCGGTAGAGAAAATCAGCTTGCCGATAATTGTTGCTACTACCAGCACGAAAATAGGCAGTGCCTGCTCCAGCAGGATAGCGGGATCTACCATCATGCCGACGGATACGAAAAAGACGGCGCCGAACAAATCCTTGACAGGAGCAACAAGGTGCTCTATTTTTTCGGCGTTAGGAGCTTCGGCAATCAAAGAGCCCATAATGAAGGCACCCAAAGCGGAAGAGAAGCCGAGCTGAGTTGCCAGCACTACCATACCAAGGCACAGGCCGATGGAAACAACTACCAGTGTTTCTTCGTTCATCAGCTGCTTGGCCCATTTAAAGAAGCTGGGGACAAGGTACATACCCAGAACAAACCATAAAACGAGGAAGAAAATCAGACGGCCGATGCTGAGCAGCAGCTCCATCGTGGAAACGTCGGCGCTGGCTACAGCCATAGTTGCCAGCAGCACCATCATTACGATGCCGGCGATGTCTTCAATAATCAGCACGCCGAAAACTATTTCCGTAAAGCGCTGCGCCCTGAGCTTTAAATCGTCAAAGGCTTTGATAATAATCGTGGTGGAGGACATAGAAAGCATACCGCCCAGGAAAAGGCTGTCCATATGGTTCCAGCCGAGCAGCGTACCGGCGAAGTAGCCCACGGCCAGCATGCCGCCTATTTCTACCGCAGTGGCGATGAAGGCTGTACTGCCTACGCTTTTCAGCTTGTAAAAGCTGAACTCCAGTCCCAGCGCGAACAGCAGAAAGATAACACCGATTTCCGACCAGGCGTGGACGTTGGCCTTATCGGTAATCGTCGGGAAGAAGTTGAAGTGCGGACCGGTGATGAAGCCGGCAACAATGTAACCAAGCACCAACGGCTGATTAATTTTCTTGAAAAGAATAGTCGTGACGCCGGCTACAAGCAAAATCATTGCTAAATCATTAATAATAGTAGGCAGATGAGTCATGGGAATCTCCTTTGCGATATTTTTTGCCAAAGTGGCTTTAAATGGTGTATAATAATTGCAATGTAGTCATAAGCTTTTTACAAGCCCTGCAGACTGCAAAACAAATAATCTCAATATATATTATACAATATTTTTGACTGAACTTATTGCATAAATAATGCTTTATTTTGTTAATTTATTGTGACTTGCGCAATTGGAGGAATAAAGATGAACGAAAATCAACAAGAAAAATTAGTTTTGGTAGATGGCGAGATTATGCCGGAAGCTGAAGCGTTTATTGACGTTAACGACCGCGGCCATAATTTCGGCGATGGTGTTTTTGAAATTGTACCGGTTTATAACGGCCGTTGCTTTGCTTTGCTGCCGCATATGAACAATTTATTCGATTCCGTAATCGCAGTAAAAATCCCCGGCGTTTACATGATTGAAGAGCTGGTAGAGTTCCATGAAAGCCTGCTGGCCGCAACCGGTCTGCAGGACTGCGAAATCTATACTCAGGTAACCCGTGGCAGCGGTGCTTATGCCCTGTCCTATCCGGAGCAGAGCATTCCGCATCTGACTATGTATGCTGTACCGGTTGACCGCGAGGCACTGGCACAAAAACGCGCTAAGGGCGTAAATGTTATCACTGTTGAGGACGTACGTTGGGCGCGCTGCGATATCAATACTCTGAACCGTCTGCCGGAGGTAATGGCTAAACAGAAGGCTGTTATCGGCAATGCTTTTGATTCCCTGTTTGTTCGCGACGGCAAAATTACCGAAAGCACGGAAGCAAGCTTCTTCATTTATAAAGACGGCATTCTGTGGACTCATCCCGAAAACAACTTTATTCATAAAAACATTACCCGCCGTCTGCTGATGGAACGCCTGTCCAAAGACCTGGATCTGCAGATTATCGAAAGAGCCTTTGACAAGGATTTCGCACTCAAAGCAGACGAAGCCTTCCTCTGCGGACCGCGGTGCGAATTTATGCCTGTTACCAAAATTGACCGCAGCTTCGTTGCTGACGGCAAGGTTGGCGAGCTGACACAAAAGCTGCAGGACGCATACATGGCATTTGTAGCTAAGGAATGCCCTGCTAAGCATGAATAACAGCAAGCTGGTGCGGGGCGCGCTGCTGGTGGCCTTGGCGTTGGCGCTGCAATCGCTGCGTCTGGTGCTGCCGATGCCGCAGCTGCTTTCTACGTTTATCATCGGTACTTTGGTGCATATGATGCTGGTGCTGACGCTGCAGCTGAGCGGCCTGAAGACAGCGCTGCTGCTGGCGCTTCTGCTGCCGCTGACTGCTTACGTGCAGGGGCAGGTGCTGCTGCCGTTTCTGATTCCCGTAATCTGGCTGGGCAATTTTATCTTTGTGCTGCTTGTGCGTCAGTTTAAGGGCAGTCGCAAGCTGTCTTTATGTGTACCGCCGTTGGCGAAGGCAATCGTTATGTTGCTGGCAGCCTGGGCTGCGCTGAGCTTCTTGGCGCTGCCGAATCCTGCGCTGCGCAAGACGGTTATGTTTGCGATGAGCGTACCGCAGCTGCTGACGGCTGTTGCCGGTATTTTGCTGGCAGAGCAGGTCAAAAAGCGCCTGCGTCAGTTTGATTAATACAGGTTTGGCAATAACATAATGTATTTATGCGCGTCGTATTTAACCGACAGCGAAAATAACCGCCGGTGTAAAAGCTGAGCGGTTATTTTGTTTAGTGCTTCGGCTTTACTCAGTAACCTTTTGGTAACTGAAGCACTTTTTTGTGCATACTTTACAGAAAAGCTGAAACAGCATATTATAATATAGGTAATGGATAGTAGTTATCTATTTTGTGAAGTTAATGTTAAAAATGCAATTACAATGACGCAAGCTATATTTCATATGCTATAATATACAAGCAGTAATGAGTTTTAGGGGGTTATCAGTATTTTAGAATTTAAACCTGTAACATTGGCGGAAAAGCCTTTGTTTGAAAGCTATATATCAAAATCACATCAAAATGGCAGCGAATGTGCCTTTTCCAATCTTTTTATATGGCGTGACTGCTATCATATTTATTGGTGCGTAGCGCACGATTTCCTGCTGCTGAAGGTTAAACGCAACAACGTTGATTTTTACATTCAGCCTTTTGGCGGACGCGATGAGGATTTGCCGCGTCTGATGCAGGAGCTGAAGGAGGAGCATCAGGGCAAACCGTTTGAAATGCATGGTATCTATGATTTTACCAAGGAGCGCTTTGAGCGCGTGCTGCCGGGTCTGACCTATGAAGAAGACCGCGACAACTGGGATTATGTATATCTGCAGGAAAAGCTGGCAACGCTTTCCGGCCGCAAGCTGCACGGGCAGAAGAATCACTACAATGCTTTTGTCAAGGCGCATCCGGATTTCGTTTATGAGCCGATTACTATGGATAATATGATGGAATGCCTGAACTTCGGCGAGCGCTGGTGCGATGAGCATATGGCGGAGGATCCTTCGCTGCTGTGCGAAAAATATGCTATTCAGGAGGCCTTCCTGAGCTTTGAACAGCTGGAGCTGCGCGGTGGTGCTATCCGTTTCGACGGTAAAATTCAGGCCTTCAGCTTTGGCAAAAAGATTAACGACGATACAGCGGTGTTGCATGTAGAAAAGGCGCGTCACGATGTACGCGGCTTGTATACTGCTATTACCAAGGAGTTTGCCGCTCATGCCTGGACGGATGTAAAATATCTGAACCGTGAGGAGGATATGGGACATCCCGGTCTGCGTGAGGCAAAGCTGGCGCTGCATCCGGAATTTATGGTGAAAAAATATAATGTAATTATTGGGTGAGGTAGCTTATGATTTACCGTGTCTTGAGCAAGGAGCGTATGTACCAGGCGGAAGAGCTTTGGGATTACTGCTTTGAAAAAAAGACGGAGCCTTTCTTTCAGTACTATTTTGAGCAGTACTGCGGCAAGGACAATATGGTTATCGGCGGCTTTGGCAAGGTCGGCGAGGAAGAAAAGCTGCGCACGATGCTGCATGTAAATCCTTATATGCTGCATTTGCGCGGGCAGGATATGCTGGTGCCGTATCTTGTAGGAATTGCCACCGCTCCGGAAGCACGTGGACAGCACCTTTTGCGTCCGCTTTTGGAAACTGCCTTTGAGGTGCTGCGTTCGCAGGGCTTCCCCTTTGTGACGCTGATGCCTATAAGTGCCGGTATTTATCTGCCGTATGAATTTGCTTACTGCTATTATCGTCATGAATATAAAATGCCTTTGGCAAAGCTGCAAATTCCTGCAATTGGTGATGACCTGTCGGTAGAACGTCTGGACTTAGTTTCCTTTCTGCAGTCTTTAAAGGAGGAAGATGCAGAAATGCAGTCTTGTAATCCTTTGGCCGACGTTTACGCAAGCGTTACTGCGGCATGGAACGGCGTACCGCAGCGCACTGCTTTTCAATGGCGCAAGCTGTTGTCTGTAGTTACGCAGGAAAACGTGTTGTGCGCTGTTGTCTATCGCGCGGGGAAAGCAGTTGGCTATATGCTTTACTCACTGACTGACGGCACGTTCAACGTGCAGGAGCTGCTTACGCAGGATGCTGCGGCGAAGAACCGTCTGCTGCAATATGCCGCAGGACACAGAAGCGAAGCGCAGGAGTTTTGCTGGCTGGCGGAGCCTTGGGATAAAACATATCTTAGCTTTGCGGACCGGGCGCTTACAGGCAGACTGCAGCCGTTTATGATGGCGCGCTGTCTCGATGCGCGCGCGGCTCTCGCTAAGCTGCCGGTAGCAGAAAGCATGAGCAGCGGCAGCGTTGTCATGCTGCTTACGGATAAGATGATTGAGCGTAATAATCATCTGCTGCAGCTGCGCACGTCACCGGGCAAGCTGGAGGCAGTCAGTACGCTGGAGCAGGAGGAGGTTACCATGGACATGGGCACCTTTACCCAGCTTTACTTCGGTGCGTTCAGCGCTACGGAGCTTTGGGAAGCAGGGCGCATCAAATGCAGCGATGTGCGGAAGCTGCAGCTGCTCGACGAGCTCTTTCCTAAATGCCGCACTTATAATAACGAATATTTTTAAGTTTATGCAGGCTGCTTGGTAATCCGGCAGCCTGTTTTTCAACAGAAAAACCCATGCCTTACTTAACGTAAAGCATGGGCTGATTTTTTGTCTGTACAGAATTTATTGTGCTGTAATTTGCTTTTCCATAACGTTATAGGCTACATCACCATCATGCGGTTGACCGTTGACCGTAACATTACCATGGAAGGCTGCAATTTTAGTCTTCCAGCAGTAGCTGCCGCTGTCTGCGGTAATTTTATTGCTGTTATCATTGAAAACAAGATTGCCGTTTACATAGGCAGTTCTGTCGGAATGATATACATCTACCTTATCGCAGGCAAAGCTCATATCGCCGAAGCTCAGATGAATATTGCCCTGGCCGTGAACCTCCATAGCATAAAGATATACCTTGGTGGCATCGCCGGTAATAGTTAAGGTAGTGTCATGTGCGGGGAATTGTACGAAAACATTTCCCTGCAGGTCATATACACCGGTGAGCGGGTTAAAGGTACGGCTGTCGCTCTTGATTACCGGATCGGCAAAGCACATAGAAGGCAGCATCATAACAAGCATAGTTAATATTAAAAGTAATTTCTTCATGAATAAATCACCTCTTGTAGCATGAAAAACAGGAGAAATTTTAAGTGTACTCTTTATTATAGTATTTTTAGAGAATCGGCGCAAGCGTTAAAAAAGATTTTTTTAGAAAAAAAGAGGATTTTTCCTTTATACATTGAATATAAATTATGTGTGATATAGTAGTTGGAGGCGGAGAGGGTAATGAACGGAGATTTTGAAAACTTTAAAGAGCAGGTGCGCAGCACAGCTGATATGGTAGAAATAATCTCCGGTTACGTGCCGTTGAAAAAGAAAGGCCAGAACTACTGGGGCTGTTGCCCGTTTCACGGAGAGAAAACACCGTCCTTTTCGGTGAACCCCGGCAAGAGCATGTTTTATTGCTTTGGCTGCCATGAGGGCGGAGATATTTTTAAGTTTATTATGAAAATCGAAAACTGCAGCTTTATGGATGCATTAAAGCTGCTGGCCGGCAGATACGGTATTCCAATACCGGAAAAGCAGAAGACAGCCGCCGAAATTGCGCGCGAGAAACAAAGGGACAGCATTTACGGTGCTAATGAGCTGGCGTCAAAATTTTTTCAGGCCTGTCTGACAAAAACTGCTTACGGTGAACCTGCCCTGGCTTATCTTGCCGGGCGTGGAATAGGCAAAAAAATTATTGCCGGCTTTGGTATAGGCTATGCGCTGAATAATTTTACTGCGCTTGTCAGCTCTCTTGCTAAGCGCGGCTGTCAGCCGCAGGTGCTGGAGGCTGCCGGATTGGCGGCCCGTGGGCGCGACGGCTATTATGACAAGTTCCGCAACCGTGTGATTATTCCTATCCGCGATGCCCGAGGACGTATAGTCGGCTTTGGCGGCAGAGTGCTTGACAACAGCACGCCTAAATATCTGAATACAGCGGAAACGCAGTGGTTTAATAAGCGAAGGCTGCTTTTTGGTCTGGATATTGCCTTGAAGGCTATCCGCAAAAGCGGCAAGGCTGTAGTTGTTGAGGGTTATATGGATGCTATCAGCCTGCATGCGGCAGGCTTTGATAATGTCGTAGCATCTATGGGAACAGCCTTTTCCCAGGAGCAGGCTAAGCTGCTGCAGCGTCTGGCGGATGAAGTAATCTTCTGCTATGACAGTGACAGCGCAGGCCGCAAGGCTTCGGTGCGTGCCGTGAGCATTGCCCGGGAAGCAGGCTTGAAGGTGCGCATAGCAGGTGTACCTGACGGCAAGGATCCTGATGAATATGTACGTCAGCATGGCAGCGCTGCTTTTGCAGAGGTGCTGGCGGCGGCGCAGAATGGTATTGATTTTCAAATAGATGAAACTATCCTGCAAAATAATATTGCTAATTTAGCAGGAAAAGTAGAGGCTGTGTCGAATATACTACCATTCCTATTAGAATGTCAAAATGAAATTGAAGCGTCGGAGCATATCCGAAGGCTGGCACAGCGGCTGACTATTGATGAAGGCCTGATTGCGGAAGAATACCGCAAGGCAGCACGCAGAGGCGGCAGACAGCAGACTGGGCAGCCGACGGTAATTCCGGAGGAAAAAAGCGCCGGTATCGGTCAGCAGGCGGAAGAACTGCTTCTGAGATTGCTTTTGGAGCAGCCGCAGCTGTGTGACGAATGCCGTGCGGAGGTAAAGGAAACAGGCTTTGAAGATGCTGTGCTGGCACAGCTGTTTGACAGGTTGTGCGAGCTTGGCACCGCTTATACAACGGATAAGCTGAATAATGTCCTGGACGATGCGGCGCAGACAGCGTTGGCGCGTATTTTGGCACATCAGCTTCCGGAGGGAGATATGGATAAGCTTATGCAGGACTGCCTCAGGCAGATGCGGCGGCTTCGTCTGGAAAAAGAATATGAAAAGCATCGTCTGCTGGCGGATGAATACGAAAGATCGGCAGATGAGCGTTTTCTCAGTGAATTAATGGAAAGTCAAAGGATAAAGAATGAAATCAAAAAACTCTATGGAAACCAAAATAAATAAGGAAGGAGGGGACACCATGGCTGCAGCTACTAAAATAACGCAGGAGCAAATTGATGAGCTTATCCGCAAGGGTAAAGCTAATAAGGGTGTTCTCACCTATGGCGATGTAATGAACCTCACCAATACTTTGGAAGATATTACGCCCGAAGATGTTGAGCATATCTACGAGGTTATTACACGTAAAGGTCTGGAGCTTGTTGATGATGACAATGCCTCCGACGAAGATATACTGCCTTTGGTAGGAAACGACGAAGATAATGATGAGCCCAGCAGCAGCGAGCTGGAAAACATGAGCGTTCCCGAAGGCATCAGCATTGACGATCCTGTACGCATGTACCTTAAGGAAATCGGCAGAGTACCGCTGCTTATCGGTGAGGATGAGGTTAAGCTCGCTAAGCGTATGGATAAGGGCCGTCAGGCAGAGCGTATTCAGCGCGGCAGAATGATTGAGCTGGAGGAGCCTGCTTTTACTGCTGAGGACAGCGGCAGCGCATTGATTGAAAAGCTGCGCGAGAGCTTGAAAGAGGAATGGCAGATTACCAATATGCGTTCTGTTTTCCGTGTAGCGCAGATGATTAAAAAGCGTCAGAGCGTAAGTCAGCCTTATACTGTTGATGATTACGAGGACCTGATTTTTGAATTTACCAAAGATGAGCGTCTGCATCTGCAGCGCCTGATGGCAGAACAAAGATGTCTGATTCCGGGCTGTGAGCAGTTCGTGGTAACGCGTGAAACAAGCGATTTAGATGATCACAAGCTTTATCAGATTAAGGCTATTCTCAACGAGCTTAGAGAGCGTATGAGTGACGGCAGAGAAAAGGATTCCGCTGTTGTTGAAGCTTACTGCAATCTGGATGAGGATTTCGAAAAGCTGTTAAAAGCAGTTGCGCATCAGGGTGACGAAGCTAAGCAATGCTTGTCCGAAGCCAACCTGCGTCTGGTAGTAAGTATTGCCAAGCGTTATGTCGGTCGCGGTATGCTGTTCCTGGATTTGATTCAGGAGGGTAACCTGGGCCTGATTAAGGCTGTAGATAAATTCGATTATAACAAGGGCTTTAAATTCAGTACCTATGCTACATGGTGGATTCGTCAGGCGATTACCCGTGCGATTGCCGATCAGGCACGTACTATCCGTATTCCCGTACATATGGTGGAAACCATTAACAAGCTTATCCGTGTTTCCCGCCAGCTGCTGCAGGAGCTTGGCCGCGAGCCTTTGCCGGAAGAAATTGCCAAGGAAATGGATACCTCCGTTGATAGAGTGCGCGAGATTATGAAAATTGCGCAGGAGCCTGTTTCTCTGGAAACTCCTATCGGTGAAGAAGAGGATTCGCATCTGGGCGATTTCATCGAGGACCACGATGCACCGGCACCTGCCGACGCTGCTTCTTTCACTTTGCTGCGTGAGCAGCTGGAGGAGGTTCTGGAAACGCTTACTATCCGTGAAAAACGGGTATTGGAGCTGCGCTTTGGCTTGGAGGACGGCCGCAGCCGTACTTTGGAAGAGGTTGGCCAGCATTTTGGCGTTACCCGTGAGCGTATCCGTCAGATTGAGGCTAAGGCATTGCGCAAGCTGCGTCATCCCAGCCGCAGCAAAAAGCTGAAGGACTTCTTGGAATAATAGTTGACAAACAACTGTATCTATTATACAATAATACTGTTTGGTAGCTTGCATGGGCCTATAGCTCAGTGGTAGAGCCGCCGGCTCATAACCGGCTGGTCGTAGGTTCGAACCCTACTGGGCCCACCAATACCTTACATCAGCAAAACGAAGTGAACGCAGGTCGAACGGCCTGCGTTTTTAATTTCTATGAGTTGACATTTATCTGCTTATAGTGACATAATTAAATAGTTATCAAGAATATGGATTCATTTCACTGAATAAGTTTGAATAATTACTAAGGAGGCAAGAATGTTTACTTTAAAAAATGGGGACGGTATGGTTTGGCCTGACGGCAAGCGTATCGCCGTGATGGTTACCTTTGATTTTGATGCGGAGCTGCTGCGTAAATCTGTAATCGGCAAGCGAACAATCGGCTTTTCCGATACAAGCAGAGGTCAATATGGTCCTGATGAGGGCTTGAAGCGTTGTCTGGATATGCTTGAACGCCAACAGCTCAAAACTACATTTTTTGTTCCCGGCCGCATTGCTGAGCTTTATGCAGATAAGGTGCAGCAAATAGCGGATGCAGGACATGAACTTGCATATCACGGCTATCTGCACGAAGCCTCTGTAGATATGCCTGCTGATGAGGAAAGGGAGAATATGGCCAAGAGTGAGGCGCTTCTGGAAAAAATAAGCGGCCGCAAGGTTGTCGGCTATCGCGGTCCACTGGATTTATTGCCTAACTGTGCAATGCAGCTGATGGCTGAACGTGGATATTTATACGGTTCTACACTTAAGGATTGCGACTGGGCGTATGTGCATGAGGACTACCCGCTTGTGGAGCTTCCTACTGAGCCTACGCTGGATGATTTCTCCTGGTTCTATTTTTCCTATGCTGATGAAGCTACTATCACCTGCAGTTATCCGGTGGACTATGTTTACGATATCTGGAAGGATAATTTTGACGAGCTTGCCAACGAGGGTGATAAAATTTTTGTGCTCAAGCTGCATCCGCAGCTTATCGGCCGCAGCAGCCGCGTGCGCATGCTGGAGCGCTTTATTGCCTATATGAAGGCGAACGGCGCATGGCTTGCAAGCTGCGAAGAGGTAGCGCGTTACGTAAAGGAGTTTTACGCTAAACGTGCGGAAGGAGGCGAAGCATGATGAACTGGAACTGGCCTGATAATAAGCGCATTGCTTTAATGCTTTCCTTTGATATCGATGCGGAAACTCTGTGGCTTACACGCAACGATATCAATGAACGTCATCTGGTGCACATGTCCCGTGGTCTTTATGCCACGAAGCAGGGCTTGCCGCGCATCCTGAAGATGCTGGAGGAGGAAGGTCTTAAGGCAACCTTTTTCACTACTGCCTATACTGCGGAGATTCATCCGGAAATCATTCAATACATTGCAGCACAGGGACATGAAATCGGCTATCACGGTTATCTGCATGAAGTAAAGGATACCTATGAAGAAGAAAATGCGCTGATGGATAAGGTTGATGCTATCTTCCGCAGCCTTACCGGCAAACGCCCCGTAGGTGTGCGTATGCCTGATGGTATCTTGCATGATTTTCATAAGCAGCTCTGGCTGGACCGCGGTTGCATCTATTCCTCCAACTGGCGTAACAATGACGGGCCTTTCCTGCTGCAAATAGACGGCAAGGAAATACCTATTGTTGAGCTGCCGAAGGACGGTATTGTCGATGATACCTCCTATGATATGTATACTCTGCAGCATCCGGAGCATTATTATCTGCGCAGCGGACGCGAAATGGTGCAGATTTGGCAGGATGAGTTTGACGGCCTGGCAGACGAGGGCCGCATCATTAACTTTGTTATGCATCCGCAGTTTATCGGTCGTCCGGGATATGTTCGTGCATTGCGTTCATTTATTCATTATGCAAAAGAAAATGGAGCCTGGATTACTACTGACGAAGCCTGCGCTAAACATGTTTTAAAGCAGAAGGGTTATGATATTGAGGTTCATTACTGATTGAAAAAAATCTGTTGGCAGTGTCGTTGATTCTATGGTATAATAATTCATTATATGAGCAAGTTTACTCATTAAATGTACGGAGTAAACAGATATTAAAAATTGAGAGGGGTTTTTCTAATGAAAAAGTTTACAATGAAAAGTATTTTTGCTTTCTTGGCAACTGCAATGCTGGCTATGATGCTGGTAGGCTGCGGTGGCGAGAAAAAAGATGCTGCAGCTGATGCAGGCAAGGGTGACAAATGGGTTGTTGCTATCAACTCCACCTTCCCACCGTTTGAATCCGTAAAGGAAGGCACCAAGGATTACCAAGGTGTTGATATTGATATCGCTCACTACATCGCCAAGAAGATGAACAAGAAAATCGAATTCACCGATATGAAATTCGCTTCTTTGGTACCTACTCTGCAAAGCGGCCGTGCTGATGTTATTATCTCTGCAATTTCTCCGACTTCCGAGCGTGAAAAGGTTGTATCCTTCTCCAAGCCTTATTATTTCCCGATGAAGGCTATTCTCTGCAAAAAGGGTGCAGGCTATGACGCTATGGATAAACTGAAGGGTAAAAAAGCCGGTGCTTCTATGGGTACTACCTATGCTAAAGAGCTGAAGGCTGTCGGCGGTATCGAAGTTGTTGAAATGGATACTACTCCGCTGGTTGTTCAGGATATTAAAAACGGTCGTCTGGCTGCAGGTCTGTTTGATTCTTCCCAAGCTGCTGTTTTCGTAAAACAAAATCCTGATCTGGAGCTGCACGTTCTGCAGGGAACTGTAGTAAAAGACGATACCTTTGCTATTGCGCTGCCGAAGGATTCCAAGGATGTTGAAAAAATCAACGAAATCCTGAAGGAAATGCGCACCAATGGTGAGCTGCACAAAATTCTCGTAGCTCATCTGGGTGAAGAAGGCACTAAAGAATATGAAGCTGCAATTGAAAAGCTGGATATTGCAAAGCTGTAAGAGGTGAATTGAGCAGATGTTAGATTTTTCCGTTCTGGAACCTTATATACCGCTTTTGGCAACCGCTGTCTGGATTACGCTTAAATTTACTTTCTTTTCTACAATTATGGGCTTTTTCGGAGGCTTTATCCTGGCGCTGATAACATTGTCCAAAAACAGAGTGCTTTCCTTCCTGGCGAAGGTTTATATCTCTGTCTTCCGCGGTACGCCGCTTTTAGTACAGCTGATGCTGATTTACTTTGCGACACCGCAGCTGACGAGCTATACTATTTCTGCCCTGGAGGCAGGCGTGCTTTCCTTTGGCCTGAACAGTGCCGCATATATTTCCGAGGCACTGCGCGGCGGTATTCTTGCTGTCGACAAAGGTCAGTGGGAGGGAGCAATGTCCTTGGGTGTGCCTAAGCATCGTTTCCTGCTGGATATTATTCTGCCGCAGGCTATTAAGAATGCATTGCCTTCTCTGGTAAACGAAAGCATTATGCTGCTGAAGGATTCCAGCCTTGTTTCTGTTATCGGTGTTGCCGATACGCTGCGTTGGGCGGATCTGATTCAGGCAAAAACCTTCCGTGCGTTTGAAGCCTTTATCGTAGCTGCTGCTGTTTATTATGTTTTGGTTATGGCCCTGAACTTTTTGGGTGGTTTGTTAGAAAAGAAGGTGCGCGTCAGTGATTGAGATTCAACACCTGTCTAAAAGCTTTGGTAATTTAGAGGTCCTTAAGGATGTTTCCTTGACAATAAAAAAAGGTGAGGTTGTGACCATTATCGGTTCTTCCGGTTCAGGAAAATCTACGCTTCTGCGTTGTATCAATCTGCTGGAGCAGCCTACCGGCGGAGCAATTTTATTTGAAGGTAAGGACATCGTAAATTCCAAAATTAAAATTGAAGATATCCGCAAGAATGCCTGCATGGTGTTCCAGCATTTTAATCTTTTTGCTAATATGACTGTTCTGGGAAATATGACCTACGCTCCCCGTGTAGTAAACGGTCTGTCCAAGCAGGAGGCCAAGGAAAAGGCTATGAAGCTGTTGGCTAAGGTCAATCTTTCCGATAAAGCCAATGAATATCCCAGCCGTCTGAGCGGCGGCCAGAAGCAGCGTGTAGCGATTGCGCGTGCTTTGGCGATGGAGCCGAAGGTACTGCTTTTGGACGAGCCTACATCCGCACTTGATCCGGAAATGGTAAAGGAGGTACTGGATGTTATCAAGCAGCTTGCCAATACCGGTATTACCATGGTTCTCGTTACCCATGAAATGGGCTTCGCTAAGGATGTTTCGGATACCGTTTATTTCATGGATGGCGGTTATCTGATTGAAAGCGGTACGCCGGATGAAGTGTTTAATCATCCGAAAACGGAACGTGCGAAGAAGTTCCTTGCTTCTGTTTTGGTATAAGGATATACGAATGAAAATATTTATAATTAATCCTGACTTTGGGGTTACTCCTGAGCAGATGGCAGCACGCTGTCATCTGCTCAGTGCGCATGTAGGTCCGGATGTGGAGCTGCACATGGAGTGCCTTGTTGAAAATCATATCGAAATTGATTCTGCTCTGGATGCTGCGCTTGCTGCGCCCGAGATTATCAAAATGGCTGTGCGTGCGGAAAGCGAAGGCTATGACGCAGTTGTGCTGTACTGCTTCAGTGACCCTGCGGTGGATGCCTGCCGTGAGGTGGTAAGCATACCTGTAGTAGGCGGCGGTCAGGCTAGCTGTCTTCTGGCACCGCTGGTAGGCAGGCAGGCCGGGCTGTTGCTGGCAGATACGACACGTTATGCGGAAAAGCAGCTTTTTGTCGCTCAGTGCGGTGTTGATCCTGCGCGTATTGCTGCAATTGGCGGCATTGAGGCCCGTGGTGTTGATTTGTGGGCGGAGCGTGAGCATGTATTAGACCTGCTTACGGAAGCCGGCAAAAATTTGCTGGCGGCAGGCAGAGTACAGGTACTGCTTTTGGGTTGCTTATCCTTTTTAGGTTTGGCACACCCGCTCAGTGAGCGTCTGGGCGTTCCTGTTGTTGACCCGGCGGTGGCACCTGTGGCGCTGGCGGAATGCCTTGTGCGGCAGGGGCTCAAAACAAGCCGCAAGGCTTATCCTGCACCGCCGTTGCGCAAACGGACGTGGCAGAGCGGCCAATTATAAACAGCTTGCTTTTCTATAGGAAATAGTGTAAGATAATATTAGTATCAAAATCTTAAGAAGAGAGGTTACTGTTTTAATGAAAAAGAGCTTATTGACTTTGATTATGGCTTTGGTTATGGCTTTAGCTTGCGCAACCAGTGCTTTTGCGGAAGATTTGGGTTATGTAAATGTTGAACGTGTTTTCCGCAGCTATCCTGATATTCAGACTACTATGAGCGTTATCAATCTGGAACGCCAAAAGGCTGAAAATGAATTCAATGAGAAGGCTCCGAAACTTGACGAAAAGGGCAGACGCGAGCTGGGCGAAAAATTATCTGCTCAGGTAGATAAGAAGGAAGCTTCCCTGCTTAATCCTATCCGTGAAAAAATCCGCAAAACTATCGGCCAGGTAGCAAAGGCTCATGGCATTGCTAACGTAGTTGATGCAAGTGCTGTTGTATTCGGTGGCAAGGATCTGACTGAAGAAGTTATCGCTGCTGTTGCTCAGGGCAAATAAAGGCTAATGTTATCAAAGGCTGTCGCAGGCAAGCGACAGCCTTTTTTAGTGAGTGTGTTATAATATAAGTAAATTTTTGGTAGATTGTATAATGAAGTTGCACACCTAAGTGAGTAAAAAGAGAATAAAAAAATCCATAGCGTTCTTCCTTGTGTTAGAATTAAGTTAGCACACCAAACCTAAAAAAGTATCTCGTAGACCTAAGCTCAAAAGAGTGCGAGAAAACAAGAAGTTACTTGGAAGGTCGATTGAAGAAAGGCAGCAACGAAAGGCATAACCGTCTGGTAAGGCGTTTTATAGCCAAGGGAGAGCGAATTAGTGACTATGGCATAGATGCAATAGTACGAATAGAAGACTGGTGTAATAACCTTCCACGTAAGATTCTGGGATATAAAACCCCTGATGAGTTGTTTGAGGTTAAACTGGATGAAATTTATTCTGCTTGATTAGGAAAATGTGCAACTTGTTCTTGCAATTTACGAAATAAATTGTATTTATAACAGTGCAAACAACAATATAAATGTGTAAATTGGATTTTTCTCGGGAGGAATATATATGGTCGGAAGAATTTATCATGTTGGATTAACGGTTTCTGATTTGGATCGCTCGATTGTTTTCTACAGGGACATCCTTGGACTTGAGTTTCAAGGAGAAATTTTTATGAAAGGCGAAGAAACAGATAAAATGTTTCGTAGAGCAAATTGCAAAGCAAGAGTTGCTTATTTGAATGGCTCCAAGGCTATTGAAGCACCACCGGTCGAACTGATTCAGTTTGTAGACGGCAAAATCCATAAAGAACAATCCAACTTGTTTACGACATCCATCTCAGAAGTGTGCTTCTACACAGATGACATAGATTCTGTCTATAGAACCCTGATTGAAAATCATGTGGAGTGCTTGTCTGAACCGCAGCATTTCGATTTCAGGGCAGATGGATTTGGGGAGAGCAGAGCTTTTTATTTTAGAGATCCGGATGGCATCATCCTCGAAATGATGCAACCTCTTTAATAAGAGATCATAGGCTTTCTTTTCACACAAGGGTTGACATCGTTGCGTTATGGAAGATACCCTTGTACAATATAGTTAGAAGAAAGTGGTTGAGCCTATGAAGCTGATATTTAAGATATTGGCACTGCCGGTGCTGTTCGTTGTAAAAGTGATTTGCGTTCTTGGAAATCTGCGTACAAAAGATTTGGCTGAACAGGCAGATCTGAGTAACTATACCATCAATAAAATGCATCGAGGAGAGAATGTAACTACAGATACGCTTGTGAAAATCTGTTCTACCATGGGCTGCACCTTCGACGATATTATGGAAATAGTTCCGGATAAATAATGCAGTGACTATTATGGGACAGCAACTGTGATATCATTTGTATTAAGGAAGTTAGGGAGATTAGGTATGGAACTAATTAACAATACAACTAAAACATTGCGAGATGATTTAGCAGTCGAAATAAAAGAAGGTAGTCGGCTTTCTGTTGCAGCCGCCTGCTTCTCTATTTATGCTTTTCAGGAATTAAAAAAGGAACTTCAAGGGATTGAGGAATTGAGATTTATTTTCACATCTCCGACTTTTACAACCGAAAAAGCGAAAAAGGAAAAACGAGAGTTTTATATTCCCAGATTAAGCCGAGAACGCAGTTTGTATGGAACAGAATTTGAAGTCAAGCTTAGAAATGAACTTACACAAAAGGCGATTGCAAAAGAATGTGCTGAATGGATTCGGAAAAAGGTTACTTTCAAATCGAATGTAACCAATGAGAATATGATGGGCTTCATCAATTTGGATGAAAAGAACTATATGCCAATTACTGGCTTTACCACAGTTGATCTTGGATGCGAGCGTGGTAATAACGCTTACAACATGGTTCAAAAAACAGAAGTACCATTTTCGACTGCATACATAGATTTGTTTGATAATCTTTGGAAGGACAACTCAAAATTACAAGAAGTTACTGATGAAGTTATTGACAATATTACAGCTGCCTATAACGAAAATTCTCCGGATTTCATTTATTTTGTGACACTTTATAATATCTTCAACGAGTTTTTAGAAGATGTATCCGAAG
>OIAK01000286.1_pt1 | contig 29196 bp, 17 predicted proteins | sample 1580741 | NCBI WGS metagenome assembly OIAK01 (sample SAMEA3882521, study PRJEB24775) | human gut metagenome | biome: human-associated habitat; feature: intestine environment; material: feces | place: Netherlands | collected 2009/2010
CCGCCGTGAGCAGGCGCGCCCCGGCCCGCCGCTGATGGACTGGCAGCAGGACGCACCGCTGATCGCCGCGGGCATCAGCAAGGCCGCGGGGCAGGATGTGCGCACGCTGCCCTACCTGCACTGGTGGAGCTTTCTGGCGTGGTTCGATGCCATCGGCGAGGGGAGCTTTGCGACGGTGGTGGCCATCCGCGATAAGCTGCGCCGCGGCAAGCGGCTGGAAAACTGGGAGCTGGACTATTACCGCACCCACCGCGCCGTGGTGGAGCTGCGGGGCGTGGAGAGCGCAGAGGAACAGGCAGAGAGAAGGCGGCTGCTGGAATTGCTGGGGGGATGAGAAATGCAGGAGATAACCTTTGACGAGCTGTCAACGCTGAAGCAGCCCTCGGCATCCCTGCGCACGGCGCTGGATAAAATTTCTGCGGCGCTGGGGAGCGTGGGCGACGCCGGGCAGCAGGCGCGCAGCGTTGTGGACGAGCTGCGCGTGTCGCTGCGGGCTGCGGCGGCACAGAGCGTGAAATCGGCCCGCAGTCTGGCAAAATTTGACGAGATCAACCGCCTGTCCGCCCCGGCGGAGGACAAAACAGCGGCGCCGGAAAAGCAGCAAAAGGCCGCCGAGGCCGCGGCGAAGGCCGAGAAGGCCGCAAGATCCACCACCGGCACCGCGGCACGCCGCAGCGGTACAGCGGGCAGCGACCTGAGCGGCCTGACGGCAGTCTGGCAGAGCGTGCTGGAGAGCCTGCGCGGTGCGTGGGCGGATTTCTGGGCGTACCTGCAGGAATTTTTTGCGCCGTTCGCCGCAGCGTGGCAGACGGTTTGGCAGGGGCTTTCCGCGGCGGCAGCCGGCGTATGGGAGCAGCTCTGCGCGGCGCTCTCTACGGTGGTCCAGCCCGCGCTGGCGCTGCTGGACACGGTCTGGCAGGGGCTTTGGGCGGGCATGGAACAGGCGTGGGCCGCCTACGGCCAGCCGATTCTGGACGGCCTTGCGCAGGGATGGCAGAACGTCGTCGGCATCGTTTCGGCGCTGTGGAGCGAGGTGCTGCAGCCTGTGCTGGTGCAGCTGTTTGACCTGCTGGGTGCGCTCTGGACCGCGCACCTGCAGCCGCTCTGGAACGAGCTGACGGCGTGCCTCGGCGCGGTGACAACGCTGCTGCTGACGCTGTGGAACACCGTGCTGGCCCCGTTTGTGCAGTGGCTCATCACGGCGCTGGCCCCCGTGGCCGTGCAGGTGTTTGCGGCGCTGGGCACGGCGGTGACCGGTGCGGCGGGCATCATTGCGGACGGCATCACGATTGCGCTGGCGGTGCTGCGCGGTATGGCCGACTTTTTGACCGCCGTGCTGCGGGGCGAGTGGGACGCTGCCTGGGCTGCGATGGCCGCAACGGTCTCTACCGTGTGGGGACGCATCGTCTCCATTGTGCAGACGGCGGTCTCCACGGTGCTGGGCGTTGTGCGCAGCATGGTCGCGGCCATTGCGGCGGCCATCAATGGGCTGCTGTCGGCCATCGGACGTGCCAAAAGCATGGCGGGCAGCGTGCTGGGCGGCGCGGGCAAGCTGGTCAGCAGCCAAAGTGCGATGCTCGGGCTGGGCTACGCGGCGTCGGTGCCGGTCCCGGCGCTGGCGCAGGGGGCGGTCATCCCGCCGAACCGGCAGTTTTTGGCGATGCTCGGTGACCAGACGACCGGTACGAACGTGGAAGCGCCGCTGGCGACCATCAAGCAGGCCATGGCGGAGACGCTGGCCGGCTGGCAGGGCAGCGCGGACGGCCAGCCCATCAACATTTACATCGGCGAGGAGCTGCTGGACAGCGTCATCGCCAACAGCCAGAATCGCCGCGCCCTGCGCAGCGGCGGGAGGTGAAGCGTGGAAATTCTGAACATTGACGGCACGGCGCTGCCCGCGCCGAGTGCGTACAAGGTGCAGCTCTCCGATCTGGACAGCAGCGGCACGGGCCGCACCGAGGACGGCGTTCTTGTGCGGGAGCGGGTGCGCGGCGGCGTGGCAAAGATCAGCGCCGGCTGGGCGGCGCTCTCAACGACGGACTGCGCCAAGGTGCTGAACGCCACAGCCCCGGACAGCATGACCGTGCAGTATTTTTTTGGCGGCGTGCGCACGGCGAAGATGTACGCCGGGGACCGCACCGCCGACCTGAAGGCCGCCCGCGACGGGCAGGCCGTGTGGGAGGTGGCGGTGAATCTGATCGAGTTTTAATGCAGAATTTTGCAGGTGGTAGGGGCCGGACATGTCCAGCCCGCGGCCCTACCGCAACAGGCCGTCTATGGGATGGCTGCGGGCGGGGCATGCCCCGCCCCTACTTGGATGTGGAAACGAGGTGAGTGACAATTTATTCCGTATCGGATGCCTACAAAACCGCGATCCGCGCGCGGACGCGGACCGACCGGGTGACGGGCACGCTGACGCTGACAAACGGCACGGTGCTGAATCTGGACGCGGCAGACCTCATGAGCGGGTCACTGACGCTGGACAACCAGTGCGTCACGGGGGAGGAGCTGGCCTTTGGCTGCGCCTACCTCGGCCAGGCGGCGCTCAACCTGCGCACCGACCTGAGCCGCCATGCGTTTTACGGCGCAAAGCTCGTGCTGCACTACGGCCTGCAGCTGCCCGGCGGGCGGTGGGAGACCGTGCCGCTTGGCGTTTACACGGTGGCCGAGGCCGAGCGGCGCGCGCTGTATGTGAGCATCAAGGCCTATGACAACATTCTGTCCTTGCAGCAAAAATACGATGGTACGACGATGCAGGGCACGGCCTATGCGCTGCTGGGGCAGATCGCGGCGGCCTGCGGGCTGACGCTGGGCCAGACCGAGGCCGAGATCGGCGCGCTGAACCCGAACGCTGCCCTCGTCTGCCAGCTGAGCGGCGCGGACGGCCTGTCTACCTGGCGGGAGTGTGCCGCCGCCGTGGCACAGCTGGTGGGCGGCTTTGCGGCGGCGGACCGCGCGGGGCGGCTGGTGCTGCGCACCTTTGCCGAAAAGCCCTGTGCCGCGCTGACCGCGGCGGCACGCAGCGAGGCGGCGGTCTCGGACTTTGCCTGCCATTACGCGGCGCTGAGCATCGAGACCGACGACGGCAGCTTTGCCGCGGGCCGCAGCCAGGATACCGGCCTGACGATGCGCATTTCCAACATGAAGCTGGCCGAAAAGGGTCTGCCCGCCACACGGCAGCAGATCACCGAAAACCTGTTTGCGGTGCTGCAAAGGCTGGACTACGTCCCGGCCACCGTGACGATGCCCGGCGACCCGGCGTTTGAGCCGGGGGACCGCGTGGCGCTGCCGATGGAGGACGGCACTGCGCCCGAGATGCTCGTGACGCATTTCGTCTGGCGCTACCGTGGGCGGCAGACCTTAAAGGGCGTGGGCCGCAACCCCTACTTAGGCGGCACAACGGACGGCGCGACGGAAAAAGCGCTGCGCCGCTTACAGAACAGCGCCGAGAGCAAGCGGATCGTGTATTACAGCTTCACGAACCCGGCGGAGCTGGCGGTGCAGACCGTGGAGACGCCCGCCGTGGCAATTGCCTTCACGGCAGTGGAGGAGACGAGCGCCATGTTCCTGGCGCAGCTGCTGCTGGATGCAGCGCCCGACACCGGCAAGGTACTGACGCTGACCGTGCGGTACTATATAAACGACGTGCCGGTGGAAAATTTTGCACCGCAGCAGCGGCTGGAGACGGGCGCACACACGCTGGCGCTGTTCTACCCGTTTGCGTCGGTGGAGGCCGGGACGGTCACGCGGCTGTCGGTGCGGCTGGTCTGCGCGGGCGGCACGGTGAAGATCGCGCCCTACGGCATCAAGGCCACCGTGACCGGGCAGGGCATGGCAAGCGAGACGCCGTGGGACGGCACGCTGGAATGTGAGGAGACACTGCTGCCGATTACAATAAAAGCACGCAGCATCGATGTATAAAACGAAGGGAGCGGATGCAATGACCCTGCACGGTCATACGCGCATTGAACTGACCGATGTGCACACCGGCGCGGTGGAGGTGGTGGAGAGCGATAATCTTATCACCAACGCAGTGTCGGACATTTTTAACGGCTACGGCGGCAGCCTGAACAAGGCCATGCTGCTGTGGCGCGGCGACCAGGGGTACACGAATGCCCCGAAGGATTTGGTGACGATGTTTTACGGCGGCCTGCTGCTGTACGACACGCCGCTGGGCAGCGACCCGGCCACAGTGTTTGCCCCGGCGGGCGCGGGCGTTGTGGGCACGGCGATGGCCGGGCAGGTCAACGCGACCAAAAACACGGTGCGCGGCAGCGCCAACCTGACCGAGACGAAGATCGACCCGTGGAGCGGCGTCGTGACCTACGTCTATGAGTTCGCGACGAGCCAGGCCAACGGCGTCATCGGCTCGGTCTGCCTGACCCACCCGATGGGTGCGTACTACTCCGAGATGATCGACGCGCCGGACGCGGCTGCCTGCAACGCGGACCGGCTCGGCTTTGGCGGGGCGCTTGGCGGTGACCAGCTGCTGACGGGCCTTTTGGCCAAAACGACCTACCCCACCGACGAGAAGGGCGTGCTGCTCTACGCCGACCCCGAGGCGGATGAGGCCGTGGCCGGGTATCTGAACGCCGATGAGGGCGTGCTGGAGCTGCGGCATCACGCGCTGGGTCTGAAAACGCTGGACCTGTTCCGCCGCGACCCCACCGGCCTGTGGGACAGCCTGCGGAGCACCGACACGTTGGATGTGGCGGACTTTTTGCAGGTGGATTCCTCCGCCGGGGAGGACTACTGCCGCATCTGCTTTGACGCGGAGGCGGATAAAATCTATCTGGTGTCTGCGCCGGAGGTTGACTACATTGACGCAACGGGCGTTGTAAAAATACGTGAGTACGACAGAAAAACGTTGGCGGCAAAGGACTACACCGTGCCGAACAACACCGGCGTTGATCTGCAGTCCTTCATCAGCGAGAACCGCGGCACGCCGCTGAACGGCACGGTCTACGGCGGCAGCCTTTACATGGTCCAGGACCAGGCTGAGCAGATCTATCGCTTTCCGCTGGCTGACCCCACCGATGTGCAGGCCGTGACGATGCACGGCGACGATATGGCGTACCTGTCCGACGCCCACGACGGGCGGCTGTACTGCTACTACCGCACCCGCGCCGTGGTGCTGAACACCGGGAAGAACGAGCTGTTCTCCTGCGAGGCGGCGGGCTACGACAACACGACGTCGGGCTTTTCCACAACAGCGCCGGTGCTGGGCGAGCCGCTGACGCCGCTGCGCCGCTACTACGGCGACAGCCGCATCCGTACCGAGCGTGTGCTGCGGGCAAACTATCTGGCGACGATCAACGACCTGCCGAAGTCGGTGGAAAAGACCGCCGACAAGACGATGAAGGTCATCTACACCCTGCACAGAGGAGGCTGAGGATGCAGCAGACAGGAATTTTTGCAGGCCGCACCGAGGTGCGCTGCCCCTACGCCCGCTGGGGCTGGACCCGCGGCGGGGGCAAGGTCTGGCACGGCGGGCTTGACCTGGCCGGGCTGGACGACGCGACGATCCGAATGCCCTACTATAAAGGCAAGCGCATCACGGGCCGCGTGACCCGGGCGCGCATCGTCACGGACAGGCGCGACAAGACCTGGGAGTGGGGCTATTATGTCTGTGTTCAGCTGGACCGCGGGCAGACGCCCGACGCCGTGAACTTTTTGTATTTTGCCCACTGTGCGTCGCTTCTGGTCAAGGCCGGGCAGCGCGTGGCGAGCGGGGACGCGCTGGCCGTCATGGGCAATACCGGCAATGCGGCGCTGGCCGACCCGCCGTACAGGCACTGCCACCTGGAGGTGCGCGCCGCAGCGGGCGGCATCGGGCTGGACCCGACGGTGTATGCGGGGTGCAAGAACGCTGTCGGCGTGTACGGCGCGGCGGGACGGATGCAGGTCATCACGGTGGGGCCGGTCACCCAGGGTGATGCGGACGCGGTTTTGGAAGTCTGCCGGGCCCGCGGGCTGGTGGATGCCGGACTGTACAGAAGCGAATGGAGGGATGCTTAATGGAGAAACGAAATCTGTTTGTCAGCGGCAAGGCCGTTGTGGCGGCGGTGTGCGGGGCGTTCACGGCAGCGTTCGGCTGGCTGGGCTGGCTTGTTGTGGCGTGGGCCGCCTGCATGGCGCTGGACTGGGTCAGCGGCAGCGCCGCCGCGGCCAGCAAGGGCGCGTGGTCGAGCGCTGCCGCCCGGGCCGGCATCTGGCACAAGGCCGGGATGGTGGTCGTTGTGCTGGTGTGCGCCCTGACCGACGCCGTGCTGGCGGTGGCCGTTGCCAACCTGCCCGGGCTGGGCCTTGAGGTGAACGGCGTGGTGCTGCCGGTGGTGCTGGTGTGGTATATTTTTACCGAGCTCGGTTCCATTGCCGAGAACGCCGCCGCCATGGGCGCACCCGTGCCCGGGTGGCTGGTAAGGATTTTGGCGCAGGGGAAGGAGGGGGCGAAAAAGTGAGGTGCGCGGCGGCGATGGCCGGAGGGGCTTTGCCCGTGAATGGGCGGCAGCTTTGCCTTCCCCCAAGTGGGGGAAGGTGGCCCCGCAGGGCCGGATGAGGGATGAGCTTGCGAAAAGCAGAGCGCGAACGGGGAATCACCGCAGGGCTGCCCCTCATCCGCCCTCGGGCGGGGCCTCGGGCACCTTCCCCCAAGGGGGAAGGCTGACAACGTGAACCTGCGAGTCGGTAAAAAAAGAAGGGTATCTGTCGCATGAACGGCAGATACCCTTTTTTTATTTTGCTTACAGGTAATTTTTCAGGTCGCTCTTGTTCGTGGCGCAGCGCTCGGCGGCCTCGCGGGTGATGCGGCCTGTGCTGACAAGGCGGGCCAGGTCGGCGTTCAGGCTGTGCATACCAAGGGCCGCGCCGGATTGCAGGATGCTCGGGATCTGGTAACACTTGCCCTCGCGAATCAGGTTTGCGACGGCGTCGGTGCCCACCAGAATCTCCGTGGCGGCGCAGCGGCCTTTGCCGACGGCCAGCGGCAGCAGCTGCTGGGTGATGACGCCGCGCAGCACGGCGGCCAGCTGGCCGCGGATCTGGTTCTGCGCACCGGCAGGGCAGACGTCGATGATGCGGTCAATCGTCTGCGCCGCGCCGATGGTGTGCAGCGTGCTCATGACAAGGTGTCCGGTCTCGGCAGCCGTGACGGCAGCGGAAATCGTCTCATAGTCGCGCATCTCGCCGACGAGGATGACGTCGGGGTCCTCACGCAGGGCGCTGCGCAGCGCCGAAGCAAAGCTGCGCACATCGGCGCCGACCTCGCGCTGGTGGATCAGCGAGCAGCGGCCCTGATAGACGTACTCGATGGGGTCCTCAATCGTGATGATGTGGTCGCTGCGCGTCTTATTGATGTGGTCGATCATGGCGGCCAGCGTGGTGGATTTGCCGCTGCCCGTGGGGCCGGTGACCAGGATCAGGCCGCGCGGCTCGTCGGCCAGCTTTGTCAGAACGGGCGGCATGGCCAGCTCCTCCAAGGTCGGGATGGAGTCGTTCAGCAGGCGCAGTGTGGCCGCGGCCTTGCCCTGCTGGTAAAAGACGTTCACACGGCTGCGGGTACCGTCGGGCGCGACAAGCGCAAAGTCTGCGTCGATGCGCTCCGATGTGATGGCCTCGCGGTGAGCCTCGTCCATCAGGCTCAAAATCAGCGAGCGCGTTTCTGCCGCCGAAAGCTGGACCGGTGCCTCCGCCAGATGCCCGTCGATGCGGAACATCAGCGGCAGCCCCTCGGAGATATGAATATCGCTGGCCTTGCTGTTCCGCGCCAGCGCGGTGAGTTCATGGATCTGCATGGTGTACCTCGTTTTTCAGAAAAGAGGGTGGTGGCGGAAGGCTCTCTCCCCCAGTCGCTTCGCGACAGCCCTTCGGGCCCAGGCCCCTCTGTCGCTCCGCGACATCTCCCCACACTGTGGGGAGTCACCCTCGCAGAGGGGGCCAAGTCGCCTTGCCTCCCTCTGCGAGGGAGGTGGCGAGCCTGCGAGCCGGAGGGAGAGAACCCTGCGGTCAGCTGCTGCTTTCCTGTTTACTCCTCATAGAACGTGATCTTCAGCAGCTCCTCGGGGGTGGTTTCGCCCTCGCGGACGAGCTGCAGGGCGGCCTCGCGCAGGCTCGTCATGCCCTGGCTGCGGCGGGCGGCCTCGGTCAGCTGCGCCTGCGTTGCCCCGGCAGAAATCAGTTCGCGCAGCTCACGGTTGATGATGACCAGCTCGTGGATGGCGATACGCCCGCGGTAGCCCGTGCCGTTGCACTGGGTACAGCCCGTGCCGCGGCGCACAAACGGGATGTCGGGCCCTAAATAGGTGCGCTCCTCCGCCGTGACCGGCATCTGCTTGGCGCAGTGCGGGCAGACGCGGCGCATCAGACGCTGAGCCACGAGGCCCGCGACGGAGTTTGCGACCATGTACCGCTCGACACCCATATCCTCCAAACGGACAATGGACGACAGTGCGTCGTTTGTGTGCAGCGTTGAGAAAACCATGTGGCCCGTGATGGCCGCACGCACCGAGATGGACGCTGTCTCGGCGTCGCGCGTCTCGCCGACCATGATGACGTCGGGGTCCTGGCGCAGCAGGGCGCGCAGACCGCTCTCAAACGTCAGGCCGGCAATGTTGTTGACCTGCGTCTGGTTGATGCGGGCCAGGTTGCGCTCCACGGGGTCCTCGATCGTCGAGACGTTGACCTGCCGCTCGGCAATCGTCTGCAGGACCATGTACAGCGTCGTCGTTTTGCCGGAGCCTGTCGGTCCGGTCAGGTAGACGATGCCATTCGGGCGGTTCAGCAGCGGCAGAAAGCGCTTGTAGGTCTCGTCGTTCATGCCGAAATGGCTGGCATTTTTGATGTAGGTGTTGCTGGACAGAATACGCAGAACGGCCTTCTCGCCAAAGACCGTCGGCAGGATCGAAACACGGACGTTGACGTCGGGGCCGGTCTCGAGGCGCGCGCGGAAGTGGCCGTCCTGCGGGATGCGGTGCTCGGCAATGTCAAGGTTCGACATGATTTTGATACGCGCGATCAGCGGCTGGTGCAAAGCACGCTGCAGCGTCACATAGTCAATAATGACGCCGTCGATGCGCATACGGACCTTCGTCTCGCCCTCGAACGGCTCGATGTGAATATCCGACGCCGTCGTCGTGACGGCACGCTGCACGAGGCTGTTCAGCAGACGGATGATTGGCGCGTCGAGGTCGCCGCCCTCGGCAGTCATGTCGATGGCCAGATCCTCGGTCTGGGCGGCGGCCATGTCGCTGTCGTTGGCGGTGCGGGCCGCCTTGCGGGCGCTGACCTCGGCGTAATAGTAGCGGATGGCGCGGCGCAGCGGTTCCAGCTCGGCCAGCACGATCTCCGGTTCGAGGCCGGTCAGCTGGCGGATGTCCTCAAGGGCGTAGTAGTTCAGCGGGTCGTTGGCGGCAATCGTCAGCGCGCGCGGACTCTGCGCAATCGGCAGCATATCGTACTTCTGCGCAAGCTCCTGCGGGACCTTTTCAACGGCGGTCACATCGACGTTGGTATGCTCGATGTCGATCATTGTAAGCTGGAGGCGCTGGGCCAGTGCCTCCAGGACCTGACGCTCATTGACGTAGCCAAGCTCCTGCAAAGCCTGGCCGACGCGCAGGTCGCGGTGCTCTTTCTGGTAGGCAAGGGCGGTGTTCAGCTGGTCGGGCGTGATATAGCCGAACTCGATCAGAACGTCGCCGAGGCGGATATTTTTCACGGCTGTACGCCTCCTTTGTCACAGAGGATCACGTTCAGGGATACATTGAACGCCGTGGCCGTCACGGCGCTGCCATCGGTGTCGGCGAAGCTGCGGGTGTCGATGGAGAAGGATACAAGCTGTACGGACGGGTAGTTCGCGGCCATGTCGTCCAGCATCGAAAGAAAATCACTGTCCTCGCCCGTGCAGCAGAAGCTGATCGCCACGCTGCGGTAATAGCCCGGCTGGTCATAGTCCAAGATGAGGTCGGAGGCTAAGATCTGCTGCAAAATGGCGTTGCCCTGGGCCGTCGTGTCGGCGGTGTCAGCGGTGATGCTGTCGTCGTCACTGTCGTCGTCACCGGCAAAGACGGACGCGGCTGCGCTGGGGGCAGCGCTCTGTCCGGCGTTCTCACTGGCGGTATAATAGGTAAGGCTCTGGGTCACGGGCTCGCCGATGGTCAGCGAGTCGGGCTGTAAATTGTGGTTCAGCTCCAGGCTTGTCACCAGCGTGTCCAGCTCGTCACTGCTCAGCAGGCTGTAGTAGCTGGCGTTGGCGGTCTGCAGTTCGCCCCAGTTGTTGTTTTTCTCGGCGGCGTAGGTGCCGGCCAGCATGATCGCATCCTGCATGGAGGTCTGGGCGTCCTGCGCCTCGCGCAGATCGGCGTCGGCCTGCTGGTGGTTCTCAATGCCCGGAATCAGCAGGAACCGGACAAAAAGCACAACGAACGCCAGCATCAGAACGACGTACAGCAGAATTTTATCGCGCTTTGTCATTGGTGCAATTTCCATAGCGCCCTCCTTTACTGCTGCGGCGCTGCCAGCACACAGCGCAGATCGATGGAATAGCCGTCGTCATCGGCTTTATAGCCGGTGTAGCTGACGGTGGAAAACACCCCGCAGTTCTGCAGGGAACGGATGTAGGCCGGAATGTCGATGACCTGGGAGGAGTTCGCGTTAAAGAGCAGCTCGCCCGTCGATGCGTTGTAGTCGGTGAACTGGATCGTGATGCCGGACCCGCCGGCAGCCTCGACCCGGTGCAGCAGACTGCTGGTCACGTCGGGGTAGCTGTTCAGCAGCTCGGTCATCCCGTCGGAATAGTCGGTCAGCGAGCGGAACTGCGCCGCAGACTCGGAATCCTGCGTTGCGGCGCGGTATGGCTCGGTATTGTCGCTGCACCAGTTCAGGATGTCCTCCCGCTGGCTTTTCAGCATTGAGGTGTGCAGCGTCAGCACACCCCAGCCCAGCATGGAGACAGCCACGACAGCAAGGCCGGGCACCAGTGTCCGCAGGCCCTGGCTGCGGGACTCCGACTTGGCCGCACCGGCGGCCTTCTGCCAGCGCAGATAAAAGTTGTTCTGTTTCATAGCCATAATGATAAGCCCCCGGGGCAAGTATTTGCAGGTAAAAATCAGCGTGCGATCAGGTTGCCCGCCGCGTAAAGCACATCGGCCAGCGCGGTGCCGGACGGCAGCCTGACGGTGGGTGAATCCGGGAAGCGGGCCACCTGCAGGCCCAGCGCCTCACAGCCCGGGCGGCAGACCGCAAGGTCGTCCGCCGTGGAGCCGGCAAAGCAGACCGTCTCAATGCGGTGCTCGCTCTTGCTGGCCGTGTGGAACTGGATCAGGCCCGAGAGCTTCTGCGCGATCTCGGTGCCGGACTCCGCCGAGCCGCGCGGGTTGAACAGGCGGCTGCGGGTCGAGTAGGTGTACTGCCCCTGCACAAACAGGCAGGCAGAGATCGTGTCATCGTCAAATTGCAGCAGCACGAAGGTTTTCTGCTGCAAATCGGGGATCGTGCGCACGGCCTTGATCGGCGCGGCCAGCCCTAAGTCGATGCTGTACAGCTTGAAGCCGACGGCCTTGGCCAGCGCGTCGTACCCGGCAATGACGCTCTGCTCCACGCGGGTGGCCAGCACGGTATCCACGCGGGTCCTGGCATCGCGGGAGAGCAGCATGTAGTCGTCCAGCGGAGCCTTGACCTCGGCGCCGCCGCTGGCAAGCTCATGGGAGAGCACGGCCATCCGCTTTTTCTCGCTCATGGCGGGCAGCGTCAGGATGCGGTGCATGAACTGGCTGCCGCCTGCAATCAGCGCCACGCGGCTCATCGGCAGCTTGTTGGCGGTGAAAAACTCTTTGAGCGCGGCGGTCAGGTCCGCCTCGTTTGTGATGACGCCGTTGATCAGGCAGCCCTCGGGCAGCTCGGTCTGGGCGGCGGCGACAACGCGCGCCCCGCTGCCCGTGGGCGTGCCGACGGCGGCATACACCGTGCGGCTGCACAGATATAAAGAGGTAAGAAGTGCCATGGTGGGCCTCCCGGAATAGAATTTAAATCGCGCCGCTCGACGCGCCGATGGTGCCGTAGGACTGGTAGATGGGCACGATGACCGCGGCTACGACGCCGCCGACCACGAGACCCATAACAACGATCATAACGGGCTCCAGCAGCGTGACAAGGCGCTTGGTCGCCATCTCGGCCTCATAGTCGAGTGTCTCGCTGATGGTTGCCAGCAGGCTGTCCAGCTTGCCGGTCTCCTCGCCGACAGCGACGGAGGAGGAGAGCTTCACTTCAAAACCGTCGATGCCCGCAATCGCCTCCGACAGGCTGTGGCCTGCGCGGATGCTGTCCAGCGCGTCACCGAACTGGCTCTCGATCCAGCGGTTGCCGATGGCGTCGCGTGCCGCGGCCAGGGTCGTGATGATGGGCACGCCGCTGCCGTACAGGTTGGACAGCGTGCTGGCAAAGCGCGCCGTGCAGATCTTGCGGTTCAGCACGCCGACCACCGGCGCGTGCAGGATGAAGCGGTCCCACTGGCGGCGGACCTTCGGCTGCGCCAGCAGGAGCTTGCCGCCAAAGACGATGAGCGCCACCGCGACGAGCAGCACCGGCCAGTTGGCACCGACAAAGTCGCTGACGTCAAACAGCAGCTGGGTCAGGAACGGCAGGGTCTCCATCTGGTCAAACATCGGTTTGAACTGCGGCAGAACAAAGGTCATCAAAATCGCAATAACGGCGACGATAAGCACGGACAGGATAATGGGGTACATCATGCTGTTGCCGACCTGCTGATTCATCTTGTGCTCGCGCTCATAGTAGGTCGCCATGCGGGCGCAGGCGTGGTCGATGCTGCCGGTGCCCTCGGCGCTGCGGATCATGGCCAGCAGCAGGGTGGGGAACGCAGGTGCGCAGGACTCCATCGCATCGGACAGCGGCACGCCCTTGCGCAGCTCGCTCAGGATGGCCTCGTACAGGGCCTTCTGGCGGGCGTCGATGGTGCGCTCGTCCGCCATGATGCGGAACGCACGCACCAGCGGCACACCGGCAGTCAGCAGGGTGCCCAGGTTGCGGCAGAAATCCGCCAGCACGGCGGTTTTCAGCGGGCGGAACGTCGCGAGGGCCTTCTGGGCCTCCTGCGCATCGGTCATGTACAGGCCGTCATTGCGCAGCTTGGCGTAGAGCGCCTCCTCGCTGGGGGCCTCAAGCAGTCCGCGGACGGTCTTGCCCTTCTCATTGGTGGCAGTATAACGAAAACGTGGCATGAGGGAGATTCCTCCGAAAGAAATAGATGAAAGGCTGATTCCCTTGGCCCCCTCGCAGAGGGAGGCAAGGAGTATCACAAAAACGCGCAGTACCATTCCAAAACGGGTCCGCCAAACAGCATCGCGATCACGATGCCCGCACACAGAAACGGGCCGAAGGCGAAGTGGTCCTTCTTCCCTGCCTTTTTGGCGGCCAGCAGGTATATGCCGTACATACCGCCAAAAACAATGCCGAAAAACATCGCCAGCAGCGTATTCTGCCAGCCCAGGAACAGCCCGGCGGCTGCCATCAGCTTGATGTCGCCGCCGCCGAACGCGCCGTCGATGACAAGGCAGAGCAGAAACATCGGCACACTGACGCAGAGCGCACCGATGACGTGCGGCAGCCAGTCGGCAGGGGAGAGCAGCACGCTCACCGCGCCGCAGACCGCCAGCGCCAGATTCAGCCGATCCGGGATGGTCTGCGTCTCGGCATCAATGAGTGAAACGCTCAGCAAGATCCCGCAGACCGCCAGCGCCAGCAGTGCGGCCCAGCTCATGCCGAACAGACCGCCCGGCAGGGCGTAGGCAGCGCCGTACCGCCAAGTACAGCCCAGCGCCAGCACGCCGCCCAGAAGCTCCACCAGCAGATACCGCGCCGGAATGTGCGCACCGCAGTGGCGACATCGCCCGCGCAAGAATAACCAGCTGAACACAGGCACTAAGTCCGGCGCACCCAGCGTGTGGCCGCACTGCGGGCATACGCTGCGGCCCTTCAGCGGGTCCATGCCCCGCGGCAGCCGCCACGCGACGACGTTCATAAAGCTGAACAGCGCCGCGCCCAGCAGAAAACGAATGAGTCCCAACAGAAGCTCAAGCAGCAGCATGGCCCACCCCCGCGCCGTATTGCAGCCGGTCCTCCGCGCGGAAAACGCGGTAACCGCCGTCGGCATCATAGATGGCGTACATGCCGTTCTCCTGATACAGGAGCCGCTGCACGGTGTAGCCGTTCGGGTCGATCTGCAAAAGCGTCACTGTGCCGGGCAGTGAGCCCAGCGTGCGGATTTCCTCGGCAATGCCGTCCGCAAAGCCGTCCGCGCTTGTCTGGTCGGCGAACGTCTGCCCGGCGGAGTAGCACTGGGCAGACACGGCACTGGCCGCCAGCCGCGCAGCCTTGACCTGAGCCAGGGCCTCCCGCGCACGGGCCTGATAGCGCAGCTCCGCCGCGCCGGTCACAATAGCATACAGGACAGCGCCCAGCGCCAGCAGTACGGCGAGCTTTTCCGCAAACGCAGCTTTGGCCCAGCGTTCCCCGGTATGGCGCAGCCATGCGCCCAGTCGTGCTGCCAGCATTGTTACACATCCTCTACCATATAATAACACGCTATTTAGTATAGCGTGCCGGGCCTGTATTTGCAAGAAATTTCGCGAAAAAAACTCTGTTTTTTTGTTCAAAGCTAACGGAAATTATGGCAAAATCGTGCACAGCTTGCCGCTGACCCACTATATTTGGTGTAAATTTGCTGAAATCTCGCGGGATTTGTTGCGAAAACGTCACATTCCGAGTATAATGACAATATATATAATCTGGTATTGTGTCTAATTGTAACCTTTCACCGGAGAAACGACGGGAGCATCTATGGTGCAGTACGATAAAAATATAAAAAACAAAAAGAAAGGCTTTACGCTGGTGGAGCTGATGGTCGTTCTGGCTATCACGGCCATTCTGGCGGTGCTGGTCGGCGGCGGGCTGATCGCCTACACGCGGCTGGCCCGGTTTGAAAAGAACGAGGCCAACGCCCGCACGCTGTTCCAGACGGCGCAGATCTCCCTGACCCGGATGGAGACGGCGGGGGAGCTGGATGCGTTCCGCCGGCAGGTCATGGAGGAGGGCAGCACGGGCGACCACTTCCAGAACGACGTCACCGTGACCGACGCGGGCGGCAATACCCTTGTGAGCCGCACCAAGACCGAACTGGACCAGAATGTGGCCGCGCTCTACTATGACCGCACGGGCGCTGCCGCGGGCAACCATAACGCGCTGGTCAAGGAACTGCTGGGCGATTACATCTACGACGCCTCGCTGCTGAATGCCTCGATCTGTGTCGAGATCGACATGCAGAGCGGGCAGGTCTACTCGGTCTTTTACGATACCAAATCCGATAAGCTCCGCTTCAATCAGGACGGTGCTACGAATATTTATGACCGCAGCTATGACCACCGCCGCAATGACACCCTTGTCGGCTACTACTCTGCCGAGGACCGCGTCAACGTTGTGCAGCTAGTGCAGACGAAGCTGAAGGTCAAGAATCCCCGCCTGACGAACGGCGAGACGCTGACCCTGAGCTGGAGCGGCAACTCCAGCCTCGGCGATCTGGACACCTCCTACACGGCCACGGCCTACGATGCCAAGGATACCGGCAAGACGAAGCCGCTGTTTGCCATCACGATCAAGCGCGACACCGCGGGCGCGGCGGATGATAACAAGCAGGTCATCACCAAGATGCCTGTTACGATTTATACGTATGATAATGCGGGCAATCAGACGGAAACCAAGAAAGAACTCTACTTCCCGCTAAGCTACAACAAGGGCAGCTTTGTGCTGACGCTGGACGCCATGGCGGACGCGGCGCTGCTGCGTGCGTGTGAGAACAGCACTGAAGTTGCCGCCACGAGCCTGTACAGCATCACCCGCCTGCTGAACGACCCGAAGGACATCTACATTGCCATGCGCGCCGAGCCGCGGGAGAACTACAGCGACACCTACACAGCCAGCAAAGAGGAAACGACGAACGAGGAAAACACCCTGCTGGCCAAGGGCGGCACGGCGAAAGAGGCCGACCTGAAATATTTCCGCCATCTGTACAACCTGCGCTGGTCTGCGGATTGGAAGATTGACGACAAGGGCACCTACACACTGACCCCCCAGGCCAGCAACAGCACCGGCCTGAACTGGACGGGCGGCGGCGTCACGGTCTACTGCGCCGCGGGCGCATGGCCTCCTGTGGCCAAGGTGCCGTCCCTCAATGACCCTGTCGCCTGGCCGACGATCCCGGAGCTGGGCAAAAAAATTGTACTTACGAGCAAAACAGCGGGCGTTACAACCCAAACGACCCGTGTGCCCATCCTCAATCTGCAATTGAGCAGCAAGTCCGTTGCAAAAACCGGCAAGGCAGAGCAGGACGTGCTGGCCGACCACTATGTCGGCCTTATCGGCGAGAACAAGGGCAAAATTTCTTACATCACACTGCGCGACCCGGACATTCAGGTCAACGTCAAGACCGAGACCGTCGCCGCCGGTGCGCTGCCGAACGAAAACCAGCTCAAGCTGACCGCAACCAAATTCGTCACGGCGCTGGAGGAGGACGACGAGAACTGGCGCGATGTGCGTGCTGTCGGCGCACTCTGCGGCGTCAACACCGGCACGCTGGAAAACTGCGCCCTGACCCGCGGCACGAACTCCTCGACCAGTGCGCTGGTGGCCGCGGCGCTGGCGTTTAACAACACTACCACCGCAACGCAGCGCAAAGCGCAGACGCTGGACGCTGGCAGCAAAAGCTATACCTATTATACAGACGAGCCGCGCGGCATTGGCGGTCTCGTCGGCGTTGCCATACCCAAAAACGAGTCCGTCATGCAGGACCTGACCGTCGCGTCGGACGTGACGGTGGCGGGTCTGCTTGTGGACAAGAACACGAAAAACGTGGAAACGACCACAGCGGCAGACCAGCAGGCCGAGAAGGCCCGCTACGCTGCCGCGGCAGCCGGGCCGGGTGAAAAGAACTCCCTCTGGCGCAGCGTCGGCGTGGGCGGCGTGTTCGGCACGGTGGACGCTACCCAGATGATAACGAACGACGATACGAACATCGTCAACAACGGCTTTGTGACCGGCAACGGCTTTACGGGCGGCATCGTCGGCAACCTGTTTACGACGGACACCAGCGCGTCCCAGAGCCTGACGGGCCTGAGGAACAACGGCACGGTCAGCGCGGGCGCCAACTATAAAGGCGATACCGCGGGCGATGCGCGCAGCCTGGTGCTGGGGCAGTTCTTCGGCGGTATTGCGGGCTACGGCAGGGGCGTGACCCTGCAAGGCTGCGAAAGCGTGACCCGCAGCGACCTGACCGAGACCCAGCTCAAGAAGCAGGTCGAGGCGGGCTTCGACGAAACCGGCACATTGACCGACGCCAGCCCCCTCAAGGGTGATTTCGTCGGCGGCCTTATCGGCTACGGCAAGGATATTATGCTGGACAACTGCAAGACCGGCAAGGGCTACGTGCTCGGCAGCCGGTTTGTGGGTGGTCTGGCCGGTGGCTTTACCGGCAGCGGCGTACAACAGAACGATACGAACAGCAGTGACGTCTTTGGCAACCGCTACGTCGGCGGCATCGTGTCGGTCAACGGCGGCAACAGCAAAATCAACGGCATGACCAATACGGGTCTGGTCGCGGCCTTTGGAAAGAACGCGGCCTACGTCGGCGGCATCGTCGGCGTCAATGATGCCGACTGGGGCGGCAGTGAAGACCCGAATGCCACAGCCACCGTGCAGAACTGCGCCAACCGTATGTCCGGCGACAACGCCACCGACACCCGCCGCATCAACCTGTTAAAGGAGCTGAGCAGCTCCGCGGGCAGCTGCGCCGACTACGTCGGCGGCATCGCGGGCTGCAACGGCAAAAACGGCGCTGTGACGTGGGATACAAGCACCCCGACGCTGGGTGCCATCCTGTACGGCAACAACTACGTGGGCGGCGTGGCCGGTTATAACGATGAAAATGCGAAAATCTCCAACACCTCCGGCCAGAACCTGACCATCAGCGGCCAGATCGTGGCGGCGGGCAAGGCTGTCGGCGGCATGATCGGCCTGAACTGCGCGCCGGAACTGCCCTCCGCCACTGTGAAGGTCAGCCGCGTGGCGGGTCAGCAGCTTGTCGGCGGCGTCATCGGCGCCAACCTGCCGGTGGGTAGCTTCACCGTGGCGGACGGCGGCGCGTTTATAACCGATGTGGCCTCGGGCCGCGTCGAGGCCGACGCCGTCGCGGGCGGCATCATCGGCTACAACCGTCTGCTGGCGGACAAGCCCACAGGCGGCACGCTGGAGGCGCTGCTGCCGACGATTAACGAGAGCACCGGCGTGCTGACCGACAGCCCCGCCGTGAAAACGGCGGACTACGAGGTCATCCTTGCCAACTTCCAGAACGAGCTCAACCTGCAGGCCGATATCTACGTCGGCGGCATCGTCGGCGCAAACGACGCCAATACGAAGCTGACGATTCAAAATGCAACCAACGGCGCAAAGCAGAACGCCCTGTCCGTCGGCGGCCTGAACCCGTCCAACGGCGCGTTTAAAGGCGGCGTATCGCTGAACGCGCTGGCCGATGGCCGCTATGACTTTGGCACCGCGTGCGGCGCACTGGCGGGCGGTATCATCGGCTATGCCACACCCAACACAACGCTGGAAAACTGCACAAACTACGGCACAGTGGCTCACAAGTGCGCCGCGGGCGGCTTTGCGGGCTGGAACGAGGGCACGATCACCGGCGGCCGCATGGCGGCGTCCCTCGGCAACCGTGAAGCCGGGTATACCTATCTGGGCGGCGTTGCGGGCGTCAACGGCGGTCTTATTCAGTCTGTCTACCCGGCGCAGGGCTGCGCCGTGCGCGGCGACAGCTATGTCGGCGGCATTACGGGCGTCAACCTGGGCGGTGACGCTGCGGCAAGCAAGGGCCTCATCATCTGCACAGAGAACAACAGTACTGGCACGGTGGAGGCCAACCAATATGCGGGCGGCGTGGCCGGTGCCAACGTCGGCAGCATTTCGCTGTCCGGCCAGCTGCAAAGCAGTGTCACCGCCACCGACTATGCGGGCGGCGTGACCGGTATCAATACGAAGAACGGCATATATACAGGCAACATTTACGGCGCTGACAACGCCACCGGCGCGGTCAGTGGCAGCGTCACTGCCGCCAAATACGCGGGCGGTGTGGCCGGTACGAACAGCGCCGAAATCACCCGTGTGGAGAACCACGCCTCGGTGCGCGCCAGCACACAATATGCGGGCGGTATTGCGGGCGTGAACGACGCGGGCGGTACGATCAGCTATTGCAGCCATGCGTCCGGCAATGCCGCCGCAGTCTACGCCACCAACGGCGAGGCGGGCGGCATCGCGGGCAATAATAATAAAAACGCGCTGATTGAGAATGTGCAGGTCAAGGCCGACGTCACCGCGGCCAACGGCACGGCGGGCGGCGTCACGGCCACGAACTTCGGCACCATCGGCCAAGACAGCGAGCTGGAAAGCAGCAGCAGCGTAAGCGGCTGCACGATCACCGGCACGTCGGAGAGCATCGGCGCTGTTGCGGCGTACAACGGCAAGCACGCGACCATCCGCAATGTGAAGCTGGCGGAAAACGCCAACGTGCGGTTCAGCACCCCGGCGGTCACCATCGGCGGCCTTGCGGGCATGAACGATGGCACCGTCACCGGCTGTCAGGTCGAAAACGGCGCGCTGGCGCTGAACGACGGCCTGCGCGCGGGCACCAACACCGTCACGCTGGGCGGCGCGGTGGGCCGCACCACGGAGCACGGCAAGGTCAGCGAAACCAACGTTCTGCTGGACCTTACACAAAATCTTGATAAATATACAAATTTGGGCGGCGTCGCAGGCCAAAACGACGGTACCCTGGAGCAGTGTACCTATTCCGGCACGATGGGCGGCAACGCAGACGGGGACGGCCTTGTCTCCGTCGGTGCACGCAGCACCGGCAGCACGGTGGGAGGCATTGCCGGTCTGAACAACAGCACAATCAAGGGCTGTGAGGTCAAATACATCAAACTGCAGGTCAGCGGTATCAGCAACATCACCACGACCCAGACCGCAGACGAAAAGCTCGCCAGTGCCAGCCATGTGGGCGGCATTGCGGGCCGCAACAATGACGAAATCGTCAACAGCTATGTCGCCACCGAGCGCAACGGCGATACGGGCAGCATCATCACGGCGCGTTACGGCTTTGTGGGCGGCGTCGCTGGCTCCAACAACGGCACTATCACGGGCAGCGGCAGCAAAAAAGCGCTGGTCAGCGACGACGCAAAAAAACCCGCCCTTGTTGCACAGGTTAAAAATTGGCTGGGTGCGGCAGATGCCAATGCCGGCATCAACAGCATGGCGGCAGAGCTGACCACAGGCAAGACCTACGCGGGTCTCAAGGGCGTTGACACTGTGACGGACAAGGGCTACACGAACGTTTACAACAACACAGGTCTTGCCGCCAATGATCTGCTTGTCGCCCTGCGCGGCAGCAACAACAGCGAGACCGTCCGTGCCGCCGGTTATCTGGGCGGTCTGGCAGGCTTTAACTCTCTCCGCGGTACAATCGACACTTCCGCCACCGGCCAGTGGTTTGTCTATTCTGACAATGCGACAACGGCATCCACCGTCGGCGGTATTGTCGGCCAGAACGAATCCAACGTCACAGACAAAAGCGTGCTGGACACTGTGGTAAACTGTGCCGCCGTGCGCCGGTTTACGCGCGTGTTTGATGGGGCTAAGAACAAGGACGATACAGACAATGACAACATTTACAAGAGCGAAAATCGTGTTGTTGTCCATGTGGGCGGTGTCATTGGCCAGCAGCAGAACCGCAGCGATGATCGGTGGTCTGTCAGCAAGGTAGTCAACTGCGGCAGTGTGTTCAACAGCCGCTCGGCCAACGTGGGCGGCGTGATCGCCTATTGGCTGGACTACGGCGGAACCGTGCAGAAATGCTTCAATTTTGGCAAAATCACAACAAACACGAACGACAAAAACAGCGGTTACGGTGCAGTCGGCGGTATTGTCGGCTTTATTGACCAGCCTATTTCCGGCGGCACCACAAATGTGCTTTCCTGCCGTAACTACGGTCAGATTTGGTATAAATCAAACGGCGCAAATGACTGCGCGGGCATTATCGGTAAAATCGAGATGAAGAAGCCCACCGATATTATGACGCTGAACATCATCGACTGCGTCAATAGCGGCGCAATCAAGGCAGCGTCGCAGGCAGTCGGCATTCTGGCATGGATCGGCCCGTACGACAAGGGGAACATTGATAATGTTACGGTAAATATTGACCGCTGCCGAAACCTTAATACAGACTTTACGTGTGGCGGAGTGTATGACAGGAGAGTCGGCATTGTCGGCAGCCGCGGTAATGGCTCTGGGTCGAATAAAGCAACCAATGTCACAAACTGCTTTGCGACGGTTGGTACAGATTGGTTCCCGATTGCCTATTTGCGCCTGAGTGGCGAGAATGTCACCGGCCACGGCAACTATTATATTGAAAATTCCTACGATGCAGGCAAGAGCTTCTTTAAGAATGATTCCCGTAAACTGACCACAGAAAAACCGAACAGTACAACAGGTAACTGGGAGAAAGCGGATAAGCAAGGAAGTGACAAGGCCTACAACGAGACAGATTGGAACTCGTCCTCGAAAAAAGTAAAAGCACACCGTCTGTACATAGGCTATAACGTCGATGACAAAACCTATCCTTATATTGCGTTCCTGCCCACTTTGGCAGACGATGGGAACGGCGCAGCGTACAGTCTGTGGTGGATTAGTGGTCGTACATCTGCGGGTTCGCCTGCCAAACCAAACTCTGCCTATATCAAGACCGACGGTAAGAAAGCCTACATTTTCGATGATACCGGCGCGGGCAATGATACCAATCCCGGCAACCAGAGAGCGACTGTGATGCTGCAATTCGGCGAAGCCGCGAACAGTACGAAATCGGACGTTGATATTACCGACATCACCGACGAGGTCATCCAGAACTACTATAAGTACGTGCTGGACAGCACCAAGCCCGCCAAGCCGGGAGAAATCAACGTCAAGGCCAGCCAGGTGCAGGACGCGGACAACAACGTCTATGGCCGCTACGAGGTTACGTGGAAAGAGCCTACCGATACGGACGCCAGCCCCGCCTCCTATTACCGTGTGGAGATTCTGCCCTGCGACGCCGCAGGCAATATCACCGGGGTCGCCTACCTGACCGCGGACGTCTACCAGCGCAGCTATACCTTTGTGGCCGACAAAGCATGGACGGACAACTTTGTCGTGCGTGTAACGCCCTACAATACCAACGACGACCCGAAGCAGCCTGATAAACCCAACACCAGCGGCGTGCAGACCTTTATGCACGCCCTGCCGACACCTGAGATTGAGTTCCGGCTGGTAAAGCGAACGGGCGGCGGCTTTGACTGGGGTCAGTGCCAGACGCCGGATGAAAAATCGAGAGAATTCAAGTATGAGGTTGTCGCGGTGCTGAAAAACTACACCGAATACCCGACAGACGAGGCATGGACCGTTAAGCTGACCGATGGAAAGCATCCTTATTATTTCAGCAGACGGAATGGCAAGCAGTACATCCGCCTGACCCAAAATTTGGAACGCACTTTGACGCTTACGGCGCTGGCAACCCCGGACAACAGCAGCAGTACAAAGTATCTGCGCTCGGCCCAGTACAAGTCAGAGACCTATCTCCCGTCCCAGTGGCGAGATAATCCGGGCTCTGCCAAGGACGAGGACGGTCTGCCGCTGGGCACGCTGAACAAGGACGGCAGCACGGACTATGTGACCTACACCGGCCAGACAGCGGAAAGCTTTGAAGCAACCGTGAAGTTCAGCTTTACCCCGGGGGTCAAGAGCGACAGCAGCGAGCACGGCAGCCCGACCTACCGCGTCATGCTGCTGGCAAAATATCTGGGCAATGACACGGTCAACGGGCAGTCCCTGAACGGTCAGTACATCACGCTGGCCGCGCGGGAAAGCATTGTGACAGGGTCTCCCGTCACCTTCAACCTGAACAGCCTGCCGTCGGATGCCATGACGAACTACACCGACTTCCTCGTTGTCGCGGTGCCCGTCACCAGCGGCAAGGGCGATATGAAGTATCGCTGGGATGCCACGCCAGACGAAGTGTCCGCAGCCATCGCCAGCCATGCGAACGAGACAAACGACACCGACAAAGAAATCTGGTGGAAGAACGGCTATGAGATCGTCCGCACGGGCGAGCACAGCTATACCTATGCCCATCTGACGCCGCTCTGCTTCTCCGACGTGAGCCGCACCGTTAACACCGATGACAAGGAATGGGCTATACAGGCCACGCAGACGACCCCGCAGATCATCTTCAAGCAGCTGAACCTGAATGTTCTGAAAGCCCCGACGCTGGCCGAAACCACCGAAGGAACAGTTGACAAGGCAACCAACGAGTTGACCTATACGTTCAACTGGACGCAAGAGGACATGGACGCGAAAACGCCGACCTACAGCATCAAGCTCTACGGCCTGTTGACGGACAAGGACGGCAATGTGACCGGTCAGGAGCAAATTGCGCTGAAGGACGGCGTCACCCTGACGCCGACACAAAATGGCAACAGCTTTACCCTGCCTGTCAACGTGGATACCACGCTGGCCAACGGCAGCGACAGCTGGCGCTATGACAAGGTCCGGCTCGAGGTCACCCGCGTGGCGGCAGCCGGCACCACCGAAATCGGCGCGTCTGCTGTGGCGGATTACAGCGTTAAGCAGCGCCTGCCCGGCATCAGCGCGCCGAGCTCCATCACCCGCGTCAACGGCGAGACCGACAACGCGGATGCCCTGCTCTACACGGTCAGCTGGTCGCCGTCCGACGACGCGCGCATTGGCCACTATGACCTGTGCGTCGTCGATGCCGATGGCAATACTGTGCTGACGCTGCCCACTACGGACAACGTCGGCAGCCTGACGCTGGATTTGGAGCAGTATCAGGGCAAGGCATTGTGCTTCCGCGTCATTGCCCGCCGCAAGGCTGGTAGCGATACCTGCTTTGACGGCCCGGACGGCGCGTTGAGCCAGTCCGAGACCATCGTCAGCCGCGCCGATGCGCCCAAGGTTACGGCCAGCAGCTTTGCGCCCGACAGCCCGAATCAGGAGACGTTCCTGAACGACCTCAAGCTCAACATGACGCTGGACGCACCCGCACAGGGCAATGTCTACTTTACCGGCTATATCTTCAGCAACAAGGGCAATTACAATACAATTGCCAATCTGGCCAAGGCTTGGCAGGGCGAAGGCACCGGACAGGCCAAGTACGAGGCCCAGCAGGAGTTGACCAAAAAACTGGACGAGATGCTGAACAGCGGCGACGCCGAGCTGGTCATCCCGAAAGACAGCCGCACGGTGGGCGGGAGCGCCAGCGTCAACGACAAAACCGCCAGCTATACCTTTGTGCCCGACGGCAACGGCTTTACGCTGACGCCCGACCATGCAAAACAATACCTGCTGCCCGCGGTGCGCGTTATGCCCACCGACGGCAGGACAGCGTCGAACTGGTTCTACATCCTGCAGCAGGATACCAAAGCGGCACAGTTGCCGGCCATCACGCTGGACGCCCCCGTGGACGAACCGGAACGCGCACTTGGCAATGCCGTTTACAAGCAGGAAGTCAACCTGTACAACGACCCCGAGTTTACCGTCGAGCGCGATAAGACCCCGCTGGAGCTGCGCCGCTTTACGGTGGAGTGGACCGCGGTGAACAAGTACACCCAGGCAGACGGCACGGTGCGCAACCTGACCGACAGCTATACCTTTACCGTCACGCCGCTGGACAAGGACAAAAAGCCCTACAGCATTACGGTGACGACCTACGACAGGGACGTGACGGACGAAGACGGCACCACGCATAAGCGCGGGGAAATCAAAACCGTTACCAAGACCTATGACGGCAAAACGACGGCGCTTGACAAGCAGACCACCGTTGTGGATGCGGAGACCAAAGAGACCCGCATCTGGTACGACCTGAGCGTTGAGCCTGTCTACGACAACGATAACAAACTGACAGGCTGGGAAACGAAACCCTATGACGTCACCGGCACGGTGGAAAAGGACGGCGGTACGCTGTACTACAAGGCACAGACGGTTCCCATGCTGGAGCTGGTGCAGGAGGACGGCGCCGAGCCTGTTTACCGCATCACCCTGCCCGAGCTGCAGGAAAAGGTGCAGGACGACTCGCTCGAGCTGCAAAAGTTCACCGCAAGTGTGACGCTGAAGACGCTGGCGCACTCGGATGACAACGGTAAGACCGTCGAATCCGGCACGGTCAAGGTCCCCGTCAACGAGACGAACACCGCCGATGCGGCGGAGGATGCCCAGAGTATGGATTCCGCGGAGAGCGTCACGCCCGCCGAGACTGCAGAAAGCACGGCGGCGGAAAGCGCCCCCGCAAGCGTGCCCCCGGTCCTGATGCGGGCCCGTGCGGCACTGCCCATGGCGACCCCGGAGACCGCCGCTGCCCCGGATGAGACGGACGCGGCGGAAACCGCGCCCCCGAAACAGACGGAAACAAGCGACGCATCGTAATTTTATTTCAGGAAAGAAGGTGGCATTATGCACCGCAGGGCACGCAGCATTCTGCGCGGGGAGCAGGGGCTTTCGATGATACTGGTCCTCTGCATCGGCGCGCTGTTTGTGGCGCTGTCGGCAGCGCTGGTCTATGCGGCCTCCGTGCTGACGGCCAATGCCAACCGCCAGCTGCTGGAACAGGAAGCCTATCAGCTGGCAACCAGCTTTTCCGACGTGCTGGAAGGGGAGCTGAACAAGAGGGACAGCAGCTTTGCCAAGTTCGTCAATGAGCAGTTCATGTTCTCCCAAAGCTACGGCAAGGACATCTATGATTTGGAATCCCAGCCCAAGGAGTTCGCCTGGAAACCGAACGGCAGCCAGCCTGATGGCGGGGCCGAGGCCATCACGGTAACACTGCGCCGCCGCCCGGGCGACGGTGCCGACAAGCTGAACCAGACGGCGAACAGTACCAATGCCACAGACCTGCGCAACCTGCTCGACACACTGGAGGGCGAAGACCGCAAGGGCATGGCAATCGTCGATTTACAGCTGGACATTACGGTGACAGTCACGAAAAACGGCGAGAGCTTTGCCTTCACGCGGACCTATGACCGCACAGTGAAGTACGACAGCGACGGAAGCCAGGCAAAAAGCAATAAAAAATTCCCAAAGGTATACTACACAATAAACGACAGTACAACAGAGTATTACCGCATTAGCGACCTGACGTTCTACGCCCCCGGCGTCGGTGAACAGACCATTGATGACAAAAACATTGGCAGCAACCGCCTGACGTTCCATTGCAACACCAGCCAGCAGCCCGATTCCATCACCTACACCCGCGGTGCCAAACAGAGCACCGGCACAACACAGGAGTGACCCGCTATGAAACATACTTTACAAAGTCAGCGCGGCGAGACCATTGTGGAAGTGCTTGTGTCGTTCCTGCTGCTGATGATTTTTACGTCGATGTTCGTCGTCTCGCTGCGGTACGCCCGCGCTATGTCCCAAAAGGCCGAGTCGCTGCGGGAGACAGCCTATGCCTTCTGTGCCGGGCTGTACCCGGCCAGGGACGCGGCCCCCGACTGGAAGAAGGAGCAGTATGGGCTGAAGTTCTCCTTTGGCGATTACGGTGAGTTTACGGTGAACGGCGTCGAGCTGGACAGCGTGGAGACAAGCGCAAAAGTTACGGAAAACGGCCAAGAAACGACGGAACAGCACAAATTTTACCGCTACAGCAAGAGCACGGCAGAAGGGACGACCGACCCATGAAGCAGCGTTTGAAAAACCAGAACGGCACAACGCTGGTGGAGCTGATCGTCTGCATGGTGCTGCTGGCAATCTTTACGCTGGCGGCGGTCACGCTGATACAGCCCAGTGCGCAGGCGTACATGGACATCCAGCAGCAGACGCGCGCCCAGAACCTGGCCGATGCGCTCATTGAGACGATCCGCGGCGAGGTGCTCGAGGCGAACGGCTATATCCGCTTCACCGACGGCGCGACGGACCTTAATAATTTGGACAGCGTTTTTGCGTCCAAGGGTAACGACTACAGCAAAGGCACGGCACTGGAATTCAGCGTCTACCCCAACCACATTGAGCTGATCGACAAGGACTGTGTGCCGATGCTGACAAAGACAGACGGCACGGCACTGCTGACAGCGGAACAGGCCAATGCGCTGAACGGCTACCTGCACATGCGCTTTTACCGCGATGAACTGAATGGCGCCGGACATTACGGCAACCCGCAGCACACAAAAAAGGACAAGGCCGAGGACGGTACTGAGACGGTCAAACTGCCCTACGTTGCCTACGGCTACACAACGGCCTATCCCCGGGATGCCTATATGGGGCTGTTCATCAGCGAACTGCATTTCTACGCCCGCAGCTGGACGCAGGACGGCGACGAAACCAAGACCCCGCGCATTACGGCTATGACGGTGGTGCTGACTGTGGCCAAGCGGGACGCCGACAACCAGATCGTGCCGCTGTGCACCCAAAAAGCCATTGTGCAGCTGCCCGGTGAGCCGGTCATCCTGTATGAACCCGGCACCTGGGACGGCAAGGCATCGTCGGAGTCGTGAGCGGTGTCCCTCCGGGACGATTTTTGAAAAGTATATTACAATCCCGGCGGATGTACTGGACAAATTCAAATGGACTTGTTATACTTTAAAACATGAATACCTGTGTCCCGGACAAAATGCAGGAACGTCATGGGCATCAGAGCAGAGAGGATGACTAGGATGGCAACAATTGAAATCAAAATGCTGGGCGGCTTTGAGATCCGTGTGAACGGCAAGCCCGTGCTGGCACAGCTGGCGCAGTCCCGCAAGGCAACGGCGCTGGTGCAGTATCTCGTTTTGCGGCGCGGGGAGCGCGTCTCCCACAAGGTACTGACCGATACCTTGTGGGCAGGGGAGCGGTCCACCAACCCGGACATGGCCCTGCGCGCCATCTTGCATCGCTTCCGCCTTATGATCGACGCGGAGGGTCTGGAGGAGATGAAGGACTGCATCGTGACCAGCCGCGGCTACTACCAGTGGAACCCCCATCTGGACTGCAGCGTGGATGTGTTTGAGGTCAACGACCTGTCGGAGCTGGCCCGCAAGGAGGGCGACGCCGAGAAGCGCAGCCGTATTTATGAACAGATCGTCAACCTGTATGACGGGCGCCTGCTGCCGCAGTCTGCGTCCGAGCCGTGGGTCGAAAGCGTCAGCGTGCGTCTGCACGGGCAGTACCGCACAGCCATTTTAAACCTGCTGGAGCTCTGCAAAAAATGGGGCGAGAGCACCCGCATCGTTACGCTGTGTACCCGCGCGCTGGAGCTGGACCCCTACGAGGAGCGCCTTTATCTGGAAAAGATCGTCGCGCTGGAGACGCTGGGCCGCCATGAGGAGGCGGAGGATCTGGCACGCCGCGGCAGCGCCATGGGCTGTCTGCATCATGCCATTGAGCCGGGCCGCGCAGGCTCTGCCTACCGCCAGATGCGCCAGGCAGACCGCAATATGGAGAGCGAGGTCTCCAAGCTGATCTCTGCTCTGCCGGATACCGAGGACACGGGGGCCTGTATCTGCGACTTTGAGACGTTCAAGGAAATTTACCGCGTACAGCGCGGCGTGCAGGTCCGCTACGGTCTGCAGGTATTCCTGGCGATCCTGACCGTGGCTCCCAGCCAGAACACCGATGCTGCCGAGACCGTTCTGATGGTGGAGCAGCTGGGCGATCTGATCCACACGAATCTGCGCCAGTGCGATGTGGCCGCCCGCTACACCGATATGCAGTATGTTGTTATGCTGAGCGGCAGCACCGCCGAGAGCGGCACCGGCCCGCTGGAGCGCATCAAGGCCGCGTTCTACCGCATCCCTGCCCATGGCCGCTACCTGTTGAGCTATAGCCTCTATGTTCCCGAGGCCAAGGCCGACAGCGGGCGCGTCCGCCGTCGCAAAAAGACGGCGAAGAAGGAAAAATAAGTGAGCCGTTAAGCCGTACAGTGAAAGCTGTGCGGCTTTTTTGCTGCACGGACCGGCAAAGAAACGATTGGTAGGGGCGGGCATTGCCCGCCCCAGCGTGTCAAAAACCTCCCTCTGCGAGGGAGGTGCCCCGTAGGGGCGGAGGGAGAGAACCTTG
>OIAK01000311.1_pt1 | contig 26889 bp, 18 predicted proteins | sample 1580741 | NCBI WGS metagenome assembly OIAK01 (sample SAMEA3882521, study PRJEB24775) | human gut metagenome | biome: human-associated habitat; feature: intestine environment; material: feces | place: Netherlands | collected 2009/2010
GATGAGATTCCCTCCAGGTCTGCATCTTCGAGTGAGAATCCATTGTATTTGGCCTGGCCCCAGCGACCTTCCACGCCGACCGAAATCACTTTCCAGGCCACCGATCCGCCGAAGCTGTAGAACAGGGCGAAGTTGGAGTTGAAACTATCGTCGAGGTACATCATCGAGTAGGAGGGCGTGAGTTGGAAATAGAGGCTGATTTTCAGTTCGTGAACCGGGTTGATCGTAATCGAAGGACCGACCTGCATGCCGTATTCCAGTTGATGATTGCCGATGTCGATCGTTTCATCCATAATGTCGCCGACGGAACCCGAACCCGGCTCTTCCGATTCGGAGATCGTGTATTTCGAATAGTTCAGATCGACCCAGCTCCAGTCCAGACCGAATTTCAACATTCCGAGCAACGGTTTTTTGTGCAGGTAATAGGTTTTACCCCAACTGATCGACACGCCGAAATCGTTTTTCAGCTTCTCGTCGCCGAAATCCTTGAATACGAGCGATTGTTTTACGTAACCGAGGTTGAAGTACTTGGACCTGTTTTTCCATATTTTGCGATCGAGTTCCTCGTTCTTTTGGTGCCGTAATTGCTGGGATAGGTCATCGACGACCCGCTGCAGCGAATCCGTTTCCGTCGCAACGGGAGAGGTCGTTTCGGCGACCGGTTCTTGTGCTGTCGCAGTCAAGGTCCACAGGGACAAACCGATTAAAAACGTAAAGATTTTTTCATAATGGTATTTTTATTTAAGTTGAAGGTTTCTGCCGTTTCCCATACTGCAAAAATAACATTATTGTGAAAAAAAAGTTCGTTTGAATGGAATTATTGTCCGATAAGTATTATATTTCTTTGGTTACTCTTCCTCTTCTTCCAAATATATCTCCTCCATAAGGTTGTCCAGTTCGCGCCGCTCCTTTTTGGTCGGACGTCCCGTACCCCGGTCGCGGAAGACGAAGACCGTTTCGCGGGGGATGTTGAGCTTGTCGAGTTCCGATTGTGGAGTGATGTTGCGACAGTAGTCGGGGACGTTCTTGGCCGGCTGGCGGCTCGACACGTAGCCCACGACTTCGAAGAGATAGGTCACGGGCATCCGTTTGACGGCGATTCGGTCGCCGATCCGCACTTCGCGCGAAGGTTTGGCGTAGGCGTCGTTCACCAGCACCCGGTTCTGGCGGATGGCTTCGGCCGCGTCGCTGCGGGTCTTGAAGATGCGTACGGCCCAGAGGTATTTGTCTAATCTGATCGCTTCCATTTCGTTTTTTCAATTATATCGTACAGGCAAAATCCGATGTCGGGAGGCTCGGTGGCTCCGGCAGATTCGGATTTTCCGTTGTGCTGACGATTCGGGACAGGATGTCGGAACAGAGCCGAAGCCGGTAGTGTGCGGCTGCGGGCTGTCCGACGATTTTCGAACCGGAGGTCGGTAGTAGCATCGATCCCTCGGGAACGGCGGTTTCGGTGGGGAAGTGTCGCGGGCTATTTCTCATAGATGCTTTCCGATTTGGGCATGTCGTGCGATTGTTCGTCGTTCTGTCGGCTGACGCTCAGGATCATGCCCAGGGCGATAGCCGTGAAGATCGTCGAGGAGCCGCCGCGTGAGATGAGCGGCAGGGTTTGTCCCGTTTCGGGAATCAGGTTTACCGTTACCATGATGTGCAGCAGCGCCTGGCAGGTAATCAGCAGGGCCAATCCCAGGACCAGCAGACCCGGAAATGCCGTGCCGCACCGTCGGAAAATTTCGATGGCACGGAAGAAGATCCACAGGTAGAGCAACAGCAGCAGCAGCGCCAGGACGATGCCGTACTCCTCGACGAAAAAGGCGTAGGCGTAATCGCTTTCCGGGTGGATCATCTCTACGCGCATGGCGCTCTGTCCGGCGCCTTCGCCCAGGATGCCGCCGTTGTGGATGGCGATCATCGAACGCTCGGTGTCGGTCAGCTGGTCGATCGGCTTTTCGGTTTGGGGCTTGGTCCAGAGGTCGATCCAGGTTTCCACGCGGCCGCCGGCCGTTTCGCTGCGCCCCAGGTTCAGCAGTCCGGCCAGCATCACGGCGGCGAAAGCCAGGCCGAGGAGTTTCACCAGCTCTCTGATCCGCACGCGTCCGATAAGCATCATCACCCACGAGGCGAAGAAGACCAGCACGGCCGATGAGGTGTGGGCCGGGAAGATTACTACGCAGGAGAGCAGAACAGGGGCCAGGATGGGCCACGTGCCCTCGCGCCAGATTTTGCGCTGGTCGGGGCGCTTCCATCGCAGCGGGTTGAGCGAGGGGATGATCCGCAGCTTGTCGATCACGCTCTGCCGGCCGGCGAGCTGCCGGGCCAGGAACAGTACGGTGGCGACCTTGAGTGCTTCCGAAGGCTGGAACTGGAAAGGACCGAGCGGAATCCAGCGGGCGGCGCCGTTGGTCGTGGCGCCGATGAAATAGACGGCCAGCGTCAGCAGAACGCTGCCTGCATAGGCGACCAGCGCCAGGTGGTTGTATATCCGGGAGTTGATCTTGTGTACGATGATGATCAGCGGAACGCAGACGAAAAGGATCAGCAGCTGTTGGCGCAGGAAGTGGGCCGTCGAACGAGCCGTATGCGCATCGTAGGCCATCTTCGCCGTCGAGGAATAGACCACCAGTACGGAAATGACGGCCAGTGCCGCGATAATGATCCACAGCACCTTGTCCCCGGCGAAGAGTTTCATGCCGGGCTCCTGTCCGGGTGCGTCGGTCTGCACAGTCGTACCCTCTGTGTTCGGATTGCCGGCCGTTTTCTCCGTCTGTTTTTCCGCTTCCATCTTATTATTTCGCGTGTTCGGCGACCCACTGTTTGAACAGTTCGCCCCGGTTTTCGTAATTTTTGAAGAGGTCGAAGCTCGCACAGGCCGGTGAAAGCAACACCACGTCGCCCGGACGGGAAGCTTTGCGGGCCGCCTGCATCGCCGCGTCGAGCGAATCGGTCGAAATGATTTCGGGAATTATGCCCGTGAAACTTTCGACCAGCTTGCGGTTGTCGATGCCCATGCAGACGAGCGTATGCACTTTTTCGCGGGCGAACCGCTTGAGCGGCTCGTAGTCGTTGCCTTTGTCCGTACCGCCTGCGATCCAGACTACGGGACGTTTCATACTCTCCAGTGCGTACCACGTGGAATCGACGTTGGTGGCTTTCGAGTCGTTGATGTAGGCCACGCCGCCGATCTCTCCGGCGGGTTCGAGCCGGTGTTCCACCGGCGCGAAGTCGTAGATGGAGCTGCGGATGCGGGTCGGGGATACTCCGGCCGCGAGCGCCGCGAGCGCCGCCGCCATAGCATTATAAGCGTTGTGCAGCCCGGGAATCCGCATTTTGGCCGTGTCGATCTCCACCGACTCCCGGCCGACCGTCGCGGTGAATTTTCCGTCCAGGAGGAACGCATCGCCTGCGCCGCTCGCCACGGCGTTTTTGGCCGCGAAGGGGAGCTGCTTCATCCGCAGGTCGTATTTGGGCAACTGCTGCCAGATCACCTCGTCGTCGCCCGAATAGATGAAGAAGTCGCGCGAATTCTGGTTCTGCGTAATGCGCATCTTGGCATCCACGTAGTTCTGGAAACAGTAGTCGTAACGGTCGAGATGGTCGGGCGTGATGTTCGTCAGCACGCCGATATGGGCGCGGAACCGGAACATGCCGTCGAGCTGGAACGAGCTCAACTCCAGTACGTACCAGTCGTAATCGCCGGTAGCGACCGAGTAGGCGAAACTCTCGCCGATGTTGCCGCCGAGGGCTACGTTGTAGCCGGCGTCGCGCAGGATCTTGTAGATGAGCGACGTAGTAGTCGTCTTGCCGTTCGAGCCGGTGACGCAGATCGTCCGGGCTTTGCCCAGGTAGCGGCCCGCGAACTCCATTTCGGAGATGACCGGAATGCCCGCTTCGCGGAGTTTGACGATCAGCGGCGCCTTGTCCGGAATGCCGGGCGACTTGATGACCTCGTCCGCCGCGAGGATCCGCTCTTCGGAGTGGTGCCCCTCCTCGTAGGGGACCTGCCACTGCTCCAGTTTGGCTTTGTAGCGGTCGGCGATCCGCCCCTTGTCGGAGAGGAAAACGTCGAATCCTTTTTTCTTGGCGAGGATCGCGGAGCCGTAGCCGCTGATGCCGCCGCCCAGGACAACTATTTTTTTCATGGGGTTATCGGATTTTAAGCGTTACCAGGGTAATGGCCGCCAGCAGCAGCGACACGATCCAGAAACGGGTGACGATCTTGGTTTCGAAGAAACCCTGTTTCTGGTAGTGATGGTGCAGGGGGGACATGAGCAGAATGCGGCGTCCTTCGCCGTATTTGCGTTTGGTGTATTTGAAGTAGCTCACCTGAAGCATGACCGAGAGGCTCTCGACCAGGAAGATGCCGCAGAGAAGGGGCAGCAGCAGCTCCTTGCGGATGCAGAGAGCGAAGACGGCGATGATGCCGCCGATGGAGAGCGAGCCGGTGTCGCCCATGAAGATCTGTGCCGGGAAGCTGTTGTACCAGAGGAAACCGACCAGCGCACCGGCCAGCGCTGCCGCGAAGACGACCAGTTCGCCGCTGCCCGGAATGTACATGATGTTCAGGTAGTCGGCATAGACGATGTGTCCGGAGAGATAGGCCAGGATGCCCAGTACCAGGACGATCGGGGCCGATACGCCCGTCACCAGACCGTCGAGTCCGTCCGTGAGGTTGGCGCCGTTCGAAACGGCCGTGACCACCAGGATCGCCACGACGACGTAGAGAATCCAGGTGAGGGTGCGGTTGCCGCCCGTGAGCCAGCTGTAATCGAATTCGTTGTCCTTGACGAAGGGAATCGTGGTCTGGGTCGTCTGACGGCTCTCGGAGCTGACGATGCGCCGCTGGATGTGGTCGGCGATGGTTCGGCCGTGTTCGTCGAGGTAGATCGTTTCGACCGGTTCGGTCGTTTTTTCCCGGACGACGATGTCGGGCGAGAAGCACATGGTCGTACCTACGATAATGCCCAGGCCGACCTGCCCCACGATCTTGAAACGCCCTTTGAGCCCCTCTTTGTGGTGGCGGAAGACTTTGATGTAGTCGTCCAGAAAGCCGATCAGCCCCAGCCAGATCGTCGAAACCAGCATCAGTTGGATATAGACGTTGTCGAGCTGTCCGAAAAGCAGCACGGGGACGAGAATGGCCAGCAGGATGATTACGCCGCCCATCGTGGGCGTGCCTTTTTTCTGGAGTTGTCCTTCGAGCCCCAGATCGCGGATCTCCTCACCGATCTGTTTGCGCCGCAGGAAGTTGATGATGTTGCGTCCGAAGACGATGACGATCAGCAGGGCGATGATGATGGCTGCCGCCGCGCGGAACGAAATGTACTGGAACATACCTGCGCCGGGCAGGTTGTGAACGTTGTCGAAATATTTGAAAAGATGATAGAGCATGTCGCAGGTTAATTTTTAGCGTAGAGGGCGAAGGCTCGGAGAGCCTCCTCTTTGTCGTCGAAATGGTGTTTTACGTCGCCGACGATCTGATACGTTTCGTGTCCCTTGCCGGCCAGCAGGAGGATGTCGCCCGGCTTGGCGAGCATTGCGGCCGTGCGGATGGCTTCGGCGCGGTCGGCGATCCGCAGGTAGCGGTCGCCTGGGGCGAGTCCTGCGACCATGTCGTCGAGGATCGCGTCGGGATCTTCGTGCCGGGGGTTGTCCGAAGTGAGGATTGCGGTGGTCGCGTATTTTACGGCGATCTGCGCCATTTCGGGGCGTTTGGTCTTGTCCCGGTCGCCGCCGCAGCCGCACAGCACGAAGAGCTGCTGTCCCGGACGGCGGATCTCCTCGACGGTCTGGAGCACTTTTTCCAGAGCGTCGGGCGTATGGGCGTAATCGACGATCGCCGTAGTGCCGTCGGCGGCTCGCACGAACTCGAAACGTCCGCTTACGGGATGCAGGGTGCTCAGCGTTTGGAGCACCTCGTCGCGGTCGGCGCCCAGCAGCAGGGCCGCAGCATAGACGCTCAGCAGGTTGTAGGCGTTGAAGCGGCCGAGGAAATGGACCCATACTTCGCGTCCGTCGATGCGCAGTTCCATGCCGTCGGGGTGCGTCTCGAGAATTTTGCATCGGAAGTCGGCCATCGATTGCAGCGACAGGGTCTTGACCGTCGCCCGCGTGTTTTGCACCATGACCCGGCCGTTGCGGTCGTCGATGTTCACCAGCGCGAAAGCCTCCTTCGGGAGATTGTCGAAGAAGAGTTTCTTGGCGCGGATGTACTCGGCGAAAGTCTTGTGGTAGTCCAGGTGGTCGTGGGTGATGTTCGAGAAGATGCCGCCCGTGAAATGCAGTCCTCGGATGCGCTCCTGCACGATGGCGTGCGAGGAGACCTCCATGAAGCAGTATTCGCACCCGGCTTCGACCATGCGGGCCATCATCTCGTTCAGGCGGATGGCGTCGGGGGTGGTGTGGGTCGATTCGATGCGTTCGGTGTCGATGCAGTAAACGACCGTCGAGATCAGGCCGACCTTGTAGCCCAACCCCCGGAAGAGGTCGTAGAGCAGGGTGACGGTGGTGGTTTTGCCGTTGGTGCCCGTGATACCGACCAGTTTGAGCTGACGGCTCGGGTCGCCGTAGAATGCGGCGGCCATGTCGGCCATCGCGGCGTTGGTATCCGCTACGACGACGTAGCAGACCGACGGGGTGAGGTGTTCGGGCAGCCGCTGGCAGACAACGGCGACCGCTCCGGCGGCGACGGCCGCATCGATGTAGGCGTGCCCGTCGCTTTGGGTGCCGCTCACGGCGAAGAAGCAGTCCCCGGGAGCGATGCGGCGGGAGTCATACGCCAGTCTGCTCACACGTGTATCGGAGTTGCCTTCCACGCGGAGCACCTGTGTCGCCTTGATTAATTCTTGAATTTGTTTCATCTCTTTATTTGAGTGTTATGGTTACGGCTCCCCCGCGCGAGATCCGCGTGCCGGGAGCGATGCTTTGGTATTGGACGGAGCCTCGTCCCGAGAAGGAAACTCTGAGGCCCCGGCTTTCGAGCAGGAACAGGGCGTCTTTGAGTCCCATGCCTACGACGTTGGGCATCGTTTGGTCGTCCTGTGCGAGCGTCGAGATCGTGACGTTCGAGAGGGAGTCGATCCGTACCGTTCCCCAGCCTTTGCGGTCTTCGAACGAGGTGCGGGGCGAGAATTTGTCGGCGATGCGGCGGATTTGGGCGATGTCGCCGCCTTTGATTCGCCGGGGATAGTGTTTTTCCCCTGAATTTTCCGGCGAGAGATCCCAGTCGTGCTCCCGGTTGTAGAGGTAGGTGACGACCTTCTTGACCACCGGACCCGAGAGCGGGCCGACGGGACACGCCAGTGGTCCCCCATAGTAGGCTTTCCCGGCCTGGGCGCGGGTTTCGATGGTCGTGAGCACCGTGTAGCGGGGGTTGTGAGCCGGGAAGTAGGCGACCATGCTGCCGATGTAGTAGCCGTCGCGGTAGCCGATCTTGTCGTCGGCGTATTGGGCCGTACCGGTCTTGGCCGCTACGGTGTAGAGGGTCGTGTCGCGGAAAAATCCAGCACCCGTACCTTCCGTGCCGACGCTTTCGAGAAGTTTGCGGACCTCGCGCAGCGTGCGTTCGGAGCATATCTTGTCCACGAGCGTTCGGGCCTTGAAATGTTCGACCACGTCGTCGCCCCGGCGCAGCTCCCGAACCAGGATCGGAGAGATCATTTTGCCGTCGTTGGCAATGGTGTTGTAGAGGGTGATGACCTGGATCGGGGAGAGTTTGATACGATAGCCGAACGAGCGGCGTACGAGCATACTGTTGGGGTCGGGCACCTCCTTCCAATCCTGAAAGAGCGGTTTTTTCTCGCCGAAAGCCTCCAGTCCGACGGTTTGGTCGAGGTGCAGCTTTTTCATGAAGTCGCTGTAACGCTCCTTGTTGTCGGCATAACGCTCCCAGATCGCCTTGGCGAAATAGACGTTCGACGACTGGGCGACCGCCGTGCGGAAATCCATGTCGTTGAATCCGGCGTGCGAATCCTGCACCCGGATGCCGCCGACCTTCACCACACGTCCGTTGCCCGTGTCGTAGGTCTGGTCCAGCGGCATATCCGCGTCGTCCAGCAACAGCAGCATCGAAGCCAGCTTGAAGGTCGAGCCCGGCTCCGTGTTACGCCCGATGGCGTAGTTCTCCCGCTCGGCGTATCCGCCGCCGGGGGTGCGGCCCAGATTCACGAGGGCGAGGATTTCGCCCGTGCGGACCTCCATCACGATCGTGGTACCCCAGATGGCGTTCTGGGCTTCGAGCTGTTCGCGCAGGTAACGGTTCGCCACGTCCTGCACATCGAGATCGAGCGTCGTGACCACGTCCAGTCCGTCGATCGGGTCGATGTTGTCGCCGTCCACGACGCGGCCGTAAAAACCCCGGGCGATGCGTTGGCGCGTGGCCCGACCGTCGCGGCCGGCCAACTCTTCGCGATAGACGGCCTCGATGCCGTAGTTGCCTCGGTCGCCGGTCAGTCCGATCGTGCGGCGCCCCAGTTCGCCCTGCGGATAGATGCGTTCGTCGCTTTCACGCAGGTTGTAAACCATGCCCATGTTCCAGTTCAGGAGCGGGTATTTGCGCAGGGTTTCCCATTCGGTGTAGTCGATGTCGCGGGGAAAGATTTGGACGGGAGTGTGGTCGCGCAGGGTATCGTAGAGTTTTTTCGGCACGAATTCCCGGTCCAAAATCCGGTCGATCCAGCGGGCGATGCGTCCTTCGGAGCGGGGAACGAGGGTGTCCTTGCGGTATTTTACCTGGTAGTGTTTGGCATGCTGCGTGCGGAACATGCGACGGTATTCGGCTGCGGATCTGTCGCCGAAATAGGCGGCAAGTAGTTTGGACAGCGAGTCGCTCTGTTCGTGGAACGTACGCACGGAGTCGAGCCCCGGGCTGCCGAAATCGAATTCGACGCGGTAGCGGAAGATCGAGGTGGCCAGCGGATCTCCGTCCCGCGTGAGGATGTTGCCCCGCTGGGCCGGGATGATCTGTTCGGTGAAGATGCGTCCGGCGAGCCGTTCGGCATTGTAGGCGACCTCCGAGCTGAAGAGCTGCACCCATACCAGACGTGCGAAGATGAGCAGTCCCGCCAGGATGAAGAGGATGTAGAGCAACCTCACCCGCAGCAGGATGTCGCTTTTGATGCGCGATTTTTCCGGTTTCATCTTGCTCATCAGTCGTCGAGAATTTCACCCGGAACGACCGGGTCGTACAAGTCGATGCCCCGTCGGCGCAGCTCTTCGAGGATGGCCGAGTGGGTCGTATGGCGGAAACGCTGCTCCTGAAGGCGCGTCGAGCGCTCGCGCAGCATCTGGACCTCGCGGTAAAGCCGCGAGTATTTCATGTCGAGGTGCAGCGCCGTGAACATTACGAAGATGCTGACGAAAAACATCGCGGCGATGCAAATCATGTAACGATAGTATTCCGAGGCTCCTTTCCGAACCAGAATATTGCCCGAAAAGAGGAGCCAGAAGATGTTCGAGCGGCGGCGCTCCTCCTTGCGCTGCTCCTCCTGCCGGGCCTCCTCTTCGGCCTGCTCCCGCTCCCGGTCGGCACGAATTTCCTCGTCGGCTTCGCCGCTCTGCACGCGCAGCACTTCGCGCCGGATGCGGCGGGCGAGCTCTTCCTCCCGCTCCCGGGCGGCACGCTCCTCGTCGGTGACGGGGTCGAATTCGTGGTCGTTGTATTTCATGTCGGTCGGAAACGGTTATTGGCGTACGATTTTGGCAGCGGCTCGCAGTTTGGCCGAGCGCGAACGCGGGTTGCGGACGAGCTCTTCCGAGGAGGGAGTGACGGCCTTGCGCGTAATGATTTCGAACGGCGTTTCGGGCTTGCCGAAGAAATCCTTTTCGATGCGCCCCTCGAAATTACCGCTGCGCAGGAAGTTCTTCACCAGCCGGTCTTCGAGCGAGTGGTAGGAGATCACTACCAGCCGTCCGCCGGGGCGCAGCACCTTGAGGCTCTGTTCCAGCGCCATTTTGAGCGCTTCCATTTCTCCGTTTACTTCGATGCGCAGGGCCTGGAACAGCTTGGTCAGGAATTTCGATTCGTCCTTTTTCGGGGTACAGGGCGCTACGGCCGCAACCAGGTCTGCGGTGGTCAGGATCGGCTGCGCGGTCCGTGCGCGGACGATGCAGGCGGCGACTTTCCAGGGGGTGTCGATTTCGCCCCAATCGCCCAGGATGCGGGTCAGGGCATCGGCGTCGAGCGTGTTCACCAGGTCGGCCGCCGTGCCTCCTCCGCGCTGGTTCATCCGCATGTCGAGCGGTGCCGAACCCCGGAACGAGAATCCCCGTTCGACGGCATCGAAATGGTGGGACGACACGCCCAGGTCGGCCAGGATACCATCGACCCGGGTTACTCCGCGCAGCCGCAGGGCGCCCCGCATGAAGCGGAAGTTGCTTTCGACGTAATGGAAGCGGCTGTCTTCCGGACAGTTGTCCCGGGTATCCCGATCCTGATCGAAGGCGTAAAGACGTCCCCGGTCGCCCAGTGCCGACAGGATGCGGCGCGAATGTCCGCCACCGCCGAAGGTGAGATCGACATAGGTTCCTGCAGGATCGATGTCGAGCAGTCGGACGGACTCTTCGAGCAGGACGGGCGTATGATAGACGGAGGTCATTTGGTTTCGATATATATTTAGGGTGTAAAGTTAGGCAATTTGCAGGGAAAAATCGTTATCTTTACCGAAGAAAAAACGGTTGAGAACGGTCGTACTCCGGAAGGCCGGGGTGTCCCGCTTCCGGGATCTCCCTGTACCGATGCGGAGTTTCGATTGGAAATCCGAGCGTAGGTGCGATAGGTGCAAATCGGGCGTCGTACGACTTTCGACCGATAATTAAAAGGGTTACGTTATGCCGAAAATAGATGTCGATGCCGTGCTTGCGGCAAAGGCTCCCCGGATCGCCCGATGGGTGCCGGGATTCGTTATCCGCTGGCTCAAGCGCACGATCCATCAGGACGAAATCAACTATATTCTGGATGAGTATTCCGCGCTTCCTCCTCAGCAGTTTATCCAGGCTTGTTTTAAGTTCTGGGGAGTGACCTATTCGGTCGAAGGGCTCGAAAAGCTCGACCCGAAGGGACGGTATCTCTTTGCCTCGAACCATCCTTTCGGGGGAATGGATGGTATGATGCTGGCCGACGAGCTGGTCGGATATTTCGGCGATGCGCGGGTGATCGTGAACGATTTGCTGATGCACGTCGAGCCGCTGCGACCGCTCTGGATCCCGGTGAACAAGCACGGTTCGCAATGCGGGGAATACCTGCGCAGGTTCGACGAAGCTTTTGCAAGCGATTGTCCGATTCTGACCTTCCCGGCCGGGCTTTGTTCGCGCCGTCGGCAGGGGGTGGTGTCCGATTTGCCGTGGCGTTCGAATTTCGTCAAGCGGGCGGCGGCGTCCGGGCGCCGGATCGTGCCGGTTTTCGTCGAGGGCGAACTATCCGATTTCTTTTACCGCCTTTCCAATTTTCGGAGGAAGATAGGTATCCGGTTCAATATCGAGATGCTCTATCTGCCCGACGAGATGTTTTCGCAGAAGGGAAAACATTTCCGGATACTGGTCGGGGAGCCTGTTTCGACGGACGAGCTGGTCGAATGCGGATCGTGGCAGCAGCGGGCGGATTACGTACGCGAAAAGGCGTATTCTTTGGAAAAAAAGTTGCGTGCCGAAGCAAAACACGGATAAATTGTTTAGTTTTGCTCTAAATTTAACAGCATGGAACCCATCATAGAGCCTGTAAGCCGAAGTCTGTTGCTCGCGGAATTGACCCCTGAACGCAAGGTCCGAAATACGAACAAGGCTTCGAATGAAATCTATATTTTCGATGCCGCCGAATGCCCGTCCCTGCTGCGGGAGATCGGACGCCTGCGGGAGGTCGCCTTCCGGTCGGCGGGGGGCGGAACGGGGCTCGCCGTGGATATAGACGAGGAGGATCTCGCCGGCGACGGTTATTACCAGTTGATCGTCTGGGACCCTGCGGAGCAGGAGATCGTGGGCGGTTATCGCTTTATCGTCTGCACGTCGGAAAATCCCCGGCATCTTTCCACTGAACATTATTTCACCTTCAGCGACAAATTCCGCAAGGAATACCTGCCCTATACCATCGAACTGGGGCGTTCGTTCGTACAGCCTTCCTATCAGTCGCGCGGCAATTCGAAGAGTATCTATGCGCTGGACAACCTCTGGGACGGTTTGGGGGCGCTTGTGGTGCTGAATCCCAAGGTGAAATACCTTTTCGGCAAGGTGACGATGTACGCTTCGTACAAGGCTATGGCACGCAATGCCCTGATCTGGTTCCTGCGCCGTTATTTTCCCGATCCCGATCATCTGGTGGCGGGTAAAAATCCCGTGCAGCTCGATTTGGACGATCCCTATTACGAGCATTTTTTCACGGGCAAGACCTATGAGGAGAATTACCGTATCCTGATCCAGCGCATCCGCGAGTTCAACGAGAACATTCCTCCGCTGATCAATGCCTATATGAATCTCTCGCCTACGATGCGGGTGTTCGATACGGTAATCAACACCGATTTCGGCGGTGTGGAGGAGACGGGTATTCTGCTGACCATTCCGGACATTTATCCCGAGAAAAAACAGCGTTATATGCGTTGGCAGGGGTGGCGTGAAAACCTCAAGCAGCGCCGGGAACATTTCCGCCTCCGCCTGCAGGAGCATCTCTCGCGTATCGGGAAAAGATGGGAAGTGTAGTCGAGCCGGATTTTCCCGGGTCGGATGTCTTATTTTGATAAAATTACGCCTTTTCGGTGTAATTTTTTTGTTTATGGATGCGGAATTTCTCGAAAAATTGTAATTTTATAGAGAAAAGAGAAGTTTGTATGCGTACAAGATTGGTAGTGTCTTTTTTTATCTGTTTTTTGCTGCAGGCATGCTCCGGAGCTTCGACGACGAAGACGAATGGAGTGTCGAACACATCGGGAAACGATCAGGCCGGATGTATCGCCTTGGATACGATCGGCATCGATGGTGCGGTCGAGAAGTTCGTATGGAACGAAGAGGATGGAATCGGCTTCTTAATTCAGGATAATAGCTATTTGGACTTTATTAAATCGTCTTTCACATCGAGGCCGGTGTTTGCTATGCAGGCTGCTGACGGTCGAATAACCTATTCGACGGAGGATTTGATGAAAGAGATGTGGCCGAAAGAGCGGATCGAGGATCCTGTTTCGGTCGTAGCTTGGCGACCGTATGGATTTGCGTTACAAGAGGACGGGAGTTTTTTTCTTCCGGTCGGTGTGGCGCAGTATGATGAGAAGGGGTGCCGGAGCGTGCCTATGCTCGGCCGGTACCGGGGAAATCTGGCTGAAATGACACTCGATTTCGAAAATATGTTCTCCGCTGTGGAGTTGCGATTGAGGAAAGACAGCTTCGCTCTCGAACCGATTAAGGTGAAACAAGTTATTTTGCAGGGAAACGACGGTGAAATTCTGGCAGGATCGATCAAGGTGGTAGCCAGTAGGCAGGAGCTGCCCGACAGTGTGTGCGAAGAGAGGAAAGTCAGTCCTTGCGTCGTATTGGATTGCGGATCGGGGGTGGAGCTGACGGAAGAATCGACCTCTTTTTATCTGCCTGTACTGCCTGTGGAGTTTCGCCGAGGGTATTCGTTAACGGTCGTGACGGATCGTGACAGCGGGAATATGTTCAGGATTCAATGCGGTGGCAAATTCCCCGTAAGATTGAAAAAAGGTCGGATATACCGTGCGGCGGATACGATTGTTCGCCCGGCGTATCTGCAATACATGATTCCCGATCCCAATTTCCGGGCTTATCTTTTGGAACAGGGGTATATCGAAGAGATCGGCGAAAACGGGAGCCGGGTCGTAGTAACACCTGCCGGTCGGGCTGCGACGAAGATAGATTGTTCGAGGCGGGGTATCGCTTCCTTAGCAGGAATCGAGTATTTCCCGCTGTTGGAGGAGTTGAATTGCTGTATGAATATGATATCGACGTTGGATTTGACGCAGAATCCTCGTTTGGTAAAGTTGGATTGTTCGGGAAATTGTCTTAAATCCTTGGATGTAAGCCATAATTCGGTGCTAATGGAGTTACGGTGCATGTTGAATGAGCTGGTGGCATTGGAAACGGATCGGAATCCGAAGCTGACTGTTTTGCATTGTGCATTTAATCGCTCGTTGAAAGCGTTGGATGTGACTGGTAATCCCCTGTTGAAAGAGTTGGTGTGCACGGAAAACAGTCTGTCGAGTTTGGATGTGTCGCATAATTTGGAACTGAAAAAACTTATGTGCGGAAATGGTTTTGTCAAAAAGAACCGTTTGGAAACCCTGGATGTTAGTAAAAATACCAAACTCGACACGTTGGAATGCTCGGGCTGTTGGCTGAAAACCTTGGATGTCAGTCGGAACCGGGATTTGATATATTTGAATTGCAGTAGAAATGAATTGGAGCGTCTGAATCTCGGCGCTGTTCCGAATTTGAAGGAATTGGATTGTCCCATGAATAAATTGAGCCGACTGGACGTATCTCGTTGCAAGGCTCTGACATGGATTTCGTGCGACAGGAACTCGCTCTCCTCGTTAGATGTATCCCACAACCGGTCGTTAAATTGGCTGTCGTGTGGTGAAAATTTGCTTACTACGTTGGATGTGTCGCATAATTCGGTGTTGGAAACGTTGTGGTGTAATGACAACCAATTGACTACGTTGGATCTTTCGGGAAATCCGATTTTGAGAAAGCTGTATTGTTGCAATAACCGGTTGTCCTCTTTGGACTTGAGTAAAAATAAATTCTTGGAACCGAGGAATGTGTCCGATCACGGGAACTGTTTCCCGGAGGAAGAGGGTTCGATTGTGGTTAATTCCTGCTGTTTCTGAAAAATGAAAAAGGGGCTGTCTAACAGTTTTAGACAGCCCCTTTCGTTGCTTTTTGGTTTTACCGCGACGCGGCGATATTCGAGCTGTGCATGCCCCGGGAATCGCGGGCCCAGTCGTCCCTGGCGCGGAGTACCTGTTCGATGATGTCGCGCACGCAGCCGTGCCCGCCCGCGAACTCCGAAACGTAGCGCGAGGCTTCGATCACCTCGGATGCCGCATCCGAGGGACAGACGGGGATTCCGACTGCCTTCATACACTCCAGGTCCGGGATGTCGTCGCCCATGTAGATGACGTTCGCCGGATCGAGTCCGTGGCGTGCGAAGAAATCCTGCATGGCCGATATTTTGTCCATGCAGTCCAGGTAAACATCTGTGATTCCCAGCATTTTGAGCCGGTGGTCGAGCGTTGCGCCCCGTCCGCCCGTGATGATGCACACTTTGTAGCCCATACGGAGCGCATAGGCGATGGCATAGCCGTCCTTGGCATAGTATTTTCGGATGAAATCCCCATCGACCAGGGGCATGATTCCCCCGTCGGTCATTACGCCGTCCACGTCGAAAATGAACGCTTCGGTCTTTACGATGTCTTCTTTGAAGTTTCCCATATATCTTGACTTAATGATTCATAAATTCGTAACAGTCGCGGATCGTGAGCGAGTGCGGCTTCGTGCCGCCGCAACGTCGGCAGGTCGCCGCGTACGGCAGGCCCGGTCTGCACCCGATGCGGATCGCCCGAATCGACGGCTTTGGCTGCGGTTTCGGCGATCAGGGGTTTCAGTACGTCGAAGGGCAGTTCGGTCCCGTGCAAAATCTCGCCTCCCAATGCGTAGAGGTGATTGACGAAATTGCAGGCGAAAACCGCGGCCAGGTGAAGGCGTACGCGACGGTCGGAGTCGGCACGATATACCGTGCGGCTCAGATTGCGGGCGAACGCTTCGAGCTCCGAGGTGAAGGAGTCGTCGTTTCCTTCGACGAAAAGAGGTATTTTGGCAAAATCCACGCTGCGGCCTTGGGTAAAGGTTTGCAGGGGATAGAGAACGCCCCGACGGTCGAAGCGTGCGGGAAGAGCCTCTATTCCGATGCCTCCGGCCGTATGTACCACAGCGGCTTCGGCGGGTATGGGCAGGCTTTCGGCCAGCGTGGTGATCGCCGCATCGCTGACGGCCAGGATGTAGAGGTCTGCGGCGGCCAGCTCGCGCGGATCGGAGCTCCACGCGGTGCCGTTTTCGAGGGCGAGTGCTGTACCTCGTTTCGCGTTGCGGGCGAAGATCTGGAGCAATGTTGCTCCTTCCGTGCGGCTTATCGCGCGGGCGAGCGCTTCGGCCAGGTTGCCGCTGCCTATGAGGACGATATTTTTCATCTTTCCGAGTGTTTCGATTCGGGCTGCGGCCCGGAAGCCGGTTTGCGGGCGGCGTTCACTGCGTCGTCCAGGTCGATGAGCCGAAGCCGGTCGCCCGCTGTACGGCAGGCCGTCTGAAGCTCGTCGAGCGCGCGGTCTATTCGGCGCGTTTCTTCGGTCGCGGCGAAGTAGAGGCGTGTCGAACTGTAATTGTCGATGGTTCTGAAAATGTTGTAGAGCGTCATTTCGTGGATGTCCCGTCCGGGGGCGAAAGCCACTTCGCGGTCGTCGTCCGGATTCCGGATTTCGATCAGCAGGCCCGTGCGCACGAGCTGGTGCAGGACATCGTTCACGATGCGGGTGGGCAGCGAGAGTCGGCGGCGGAGTTCATCGACCGGGAGCGCCCCTTCGTTTTCCCGAAAGCGGTGTACGACCTGGAGCATGACGGCCAGGATGATCCGGCGTCGTCGGTCGTTGCTGATGCCGAGCGATTCGCGCTCTTCGGCGAAACGGTCGATATTCTGGTAGGCGAACGAGAGTTCGCCGCCGAAGAGCAGGATTTCCCACGAGATTTGCAGCCATAACAGGAAGAGCGGCAGGGCTGCGAAACTGCCGTAAATCGCGTTGTAGGAGGTCATCCATCCTTGCAGATAGAGGTAGCCCCACTGAAAGAGCATGAAGACCGTTCCTGCGACGATACCCGCCATGAAAGCGCTGCGCCACAAGACTTTCGTATTGGGCACGACGGCATAGATCAGGGTGAAGCTGCCCCAGATGATGACCAGGGCCGAAAGTTTCGAAAGAAGGATGCCGAGGAACGTATTCCCCGCGTCGAAGAACCGGAGCAGATAACCTCCCATCGTGCTGGCCACGAGCCAGAGGATCGGGGCGACCATCGCGATGACGATGTAGTTGAGGTATTGGCGGGCGATATTGCGCGAGGACTGAACCTCCCAGATGTTGTTGAAAGCGCTCTCCACCGACCCGAAAACCCGGATGACGGCCCAGAAAAGGGTTACGACGCTGACCAGGGCGATAAGCCCGCCCTGCGTATTGGCGAGGGCTTTGCGGGCGAATTCCACCATGTAGTCCAATACTTCGACGTTTTGCGGGAAAAGGGCGTAGAGATCGTCGATCAGGCCGTCCAGAAGCCCGAATCCCTTGACTACGGCGAATACCAGCGCCAGGATCGGGACGATCGAGATGAGCGTATAGAACGTCAGGGCGGCGCTGCGCACGATCGTATCGTGGGCGATCAGGCCGCGTGCCGTGTAGAACAGCAGCTTGTACTGTCTGACGGCCCACCGGACGCGGGGATTGCGGTAGGAGTTTGCGTTGCGCCGCAGGATCGTGTCCGTGAAGTAGGTGAAGACGTTCTTGACTTTCATTTCGGGACGTTTCTCAAAGATAGCTATTTTAGACGGATCGTCCAATAATCCTGCCCGATTTTCGTGAAGGCGATCCGTCGCTCGCCGCCTTCGCGTATGCCGAGCCGTGCGGCGATTTCAGCCGCCGTGAGCGGGAAATCTTGTTTCAGAATCGTCAGTCGGCTGCCGGAAAGCTCCCGTTTCAGTTGCTTGGGGTTGTAGGGCTCGATCCGCTCGATCTCCAGCCAGCGGCCCAATGTGTCTTCGGACTTTTCCGCTGCGAATCCGTAGCCGTTCGGACTCCAGATGTCGGCGCGACCTTGCAGGTAGGTCGGCGCCAGCCGGGCTTTTTGAAGCGCTACGTCGGGGATCAGCAGCCAGCGGTAAGCGGCCGGATCGAAGGGCTTGTCGCAGGGAGTTGCACGGGCTTCGGCGGGCGGACAGGAAAATTCTCCCAGTCCGAGCGCAACGGCCGTCAGCAGGGGACCCGTGCCGTCGGCATAGACGACGACTTCCTTGCATTCGTCGTGCAGCGACACCACCTCCGTGCGGCAGGGACCGAAGAGCCGGAAGGTTTCACCGACGTCGAACAGCGGGGAGTTCTTGACGCAGAGGTTCGGGGCGATGCGACGGAGTTCCGGCAGCAGCTTCGGTATGTCGGGAGAACAATCCTCCAGCCGCACCAGCTTGCGCCCTTCGGCGCTGCGTCGGTCGGGGTCGGCGTAGATCCAGTCGAAGTGGTCCCGGGTCGAGGCGAGGAACGCCTCGGCGGAGGAGTTGATAACCCGTATGTTCGTTGCGCCCAGCCGCCGGAAATTCTCTCCGGCGACGGCCGCCAGCGTCGCATCCCGTTCGAGGGTGATGACTTCGCGGAAGCGTTTCGAGAGGTAGAGGGCATCGACGCCCAGTCCGCAGGTAAGGTCGAGCACCCGTTCCCCGCTGCAACTCTTGCGGGCCGCGCACGCCTCGCTCGAGGCCTGTTCGAAAGCCAGCGGCGGGAGGATGCAGCGGGCTTCGTAGTAGGAGGGGAGTTTTGTCCGTGCCCGTGCGAGGTATTTGACCTGCGTGGCGACGAGTGCCGCATGCGGAATACGCTTGTCGAGGGCGATCGCCGCAGGGTCGCGGCCGATTTGTTCCTCGACGGTATGCCGCACTTCGGGAGTCAGCAGCAGTCGGTATTGTTCCGGAGTCATCATTCCGGGAGCGAAGATACCGATTTTTTCCGTTCGGCGCTCCATAGGAGTAGGGTTGCGAAGATGAAAAGTCCGTAAACACTCCAGCATTGGGTCGTCGTGAGCCGGATGTCGAGGGCGGCTGCCGGAAGTGCCGCTGCAGCTCGGATCAGTTCGTTCTGTGCCCGGGCTGCGAATCCTGCGACGACCGAGAAGAGCGGTGCGAGCGCCGTTCCTGGGATCACTAGCCAGAGCGTGCAGCTCCCGACCACGACGTAGGAGAGCAGGATGACGACGGGGTTGAGTGCCAGCCCGACGACCGAGATCTGGCCGAAGGTATGGGAGATAAGAGGTGCGGTCGCAGCGGACGCTGAAAATCCGATGGCGAGGGTTGCGGTCAGCATATCGATGCTTTTGCGGCGTGTTCGCAGGAGGCGGCAGAGGGGGAGTCCCCAGGCGATGATGCCGGCGACGGCGATGAACGAGAGTTGGAAGCTGATGTCGAACAGGTAATCGGGATGGAAGAGCAGCATGACGAAGGCTACGCCGGCGAGTGTGTTCATCCCGACGTATTCCGACGACGAGGCCAGGGCGAATTGCAGGACGGAGAACATCAGCGCGGCCCGGACGACGCTGGGCGGGAATCCCGTCGTGGCGGCATAGAGCCAGATGAGCAGGATGACCGCGATATTGCGCAGGATGTGTCCGTGCCGGAAGAGCGGCAGCCACCAGAGCAGCAGGTTGGCGAGCAGAAAGACGATGCCCACGTGCAATCCCGAGACGGCGAGCAGGTGCGAGGTCCCGCTGCGCGAGTAGGCCGCACGGAGTGCAGGGGAAAGCGAGCGTCGATCCCCGGCCGTCATAGCGTTGCAGAGGGCCTGTTCGTCGGGTGCCAGGGCCAGACGGTCGAGCCGTGCGACGGCCCGTTCGTGCAAGAACAGGGAGAGGTGCTTCGGGGAAAGCTCCCGGTGCAGGGTGTCGCGCAGCAGCAGGCTTGAGCGGTTCAGGTAGAGGGTGCCGACGTATCCCCGGCGGGTCATCAGCCGTCCGTAGCCGCCGTGACGGGCGGTGAAAGGGTAGATTTTGCCGCGTACGACGGCTCGGTCGCCGGGATTCAGTGCGGTCGAAGAGTCGCATCGCACCACGAGGTTTCCGGCGGCGGGGAGCCATTCTCCGGTTGCGGAGTTCCGCCGGGCGCGGATCGTTGTGCCGGAGGCCGTTTTGCCTTCCCGTTCGGAGAGGCGTTCCCGGACGATGATTTCGTATTCGCCCGGAGTGCCGGTCGGCGGAGCGGGAGTGTGTCTCAGTTCGGTGACGGTCATGCCGAAAAGCAGAATGGCTCCCAGGGTGGCGAGGTTTGCGCCCCGGTCGTCGGCGAGCAGTGCCAGGATACCGCAGACGAGGAATCCGCCTACTAATAACCACAGCGGCAGTACGTAGTGGTCGGCCAGCAGGATGCCGGCCGCGAGCGGCGGCAATGCGCGGAGCAGGGGCATGCGCCGGAGTTTCGACCGGAGGTTTTCGGACTTGAGTCGTAGCATAACGGAGCCGGATCGCGGAAAATGGACGGAGAACCGGGCTTTGACTTTGTGTTTTTTTCGTTTTCTGCGTTCGGTGGGACCTCGCGGGCAGTCGCGGGCCTCGTCGATCGGATATTTGCGGTTTGCCTCCTTTGGAGGCGGCGGAATATTCCCGCCTCTTCGTTGCATCCGCTTCGAGTGTCGGTTTTCGGATTCGGCGATTTTCCGATTCGTAAAGATAATTATTTTTCGGAAGAATAAGCCGTTCGGATGTATGGATAATGCAAAACGACACGCATCATTCTATTCGATGCGTGTCGTTTTGTCGTGTCGGAGATCTTTTCGCCCGTTTAGAACGATGCGAATGTGTTCCAGTTCGAATTTTGCTCCGCTGCGGCCTGAATGTCGGCAGGCAGGTTGGCGAAGAAATCGAAGCCGGTGAGCCGTTCGATCTCGGCGACGGAAGTCGCATAGTTCGTGTAGCTATCGTTCGAGTACTCCCTGTGTTCCATCCAGAAACCGATCGTTATGGCCGACGTCACTTTGTTCGACGCGTCGCGCCGGACTTTCAACAACGCTTTGTAGTAATAGTTCGGTACGGGGCATCGTTTGCTGTCCGACTTCGGTGTGATCCAGGTGATCGCTTCGTGGTTGCCTGCGGTCTGGAGAATAGCGCCCGTCACCACATATACCGTGTCCGTAGTCGCAGCGATATTTCGGACGCCGCTTTCGAGCTGCTGCCAAATACCGCCGTTGAATTTGTTCTGAATCTGCGGCGTGGAATTGGTTGCGTAATAGGTCTGTACGACCAATTCGTCCGAACCGTTGCGGTCGGCGTTGGGTATCTGGTGCCCCCGGGCGTAGAACTCTTTCGAACTGTCATATCCGTCCGATGTGGTAGCTCCGAGATTGACCCCGTAGCTGCTCGACCAGACGTTGATCTGTTCGGATTCGGCCAGTCCGGGATTGCGCTGCCATTTGTCGGAACGTCCGTTTCCCATGTGTCCTTTTGCGAGCGGATAGGCTACCCAGTAAGCCGTGTAGGTCGATTTGTCGTAGTACATCGTGTAGTTGCGCTGCGATCCGGAGGCGGGATAAACCGTCTGCGTGATCGTCTCATCGGCTGTCGTGCGGGCCGGAAGTTCGTACCAGGCGGCATGATCCGTCCGTGCTCCTTCGGTGGTAAAGGTTGTCGAAGAACTCTGCGGCGTGGAGCCGTTGGTCGCCGTTACGACGCCGTAAACCGTGTACGTCGTTGCGGGCAGAAGATCGGAGAGGTTGGCGGTCGCTTCGTTTCCGACAACAGCGGCAACGACACTTCCCGTGTCGCTGCCGTTCGTTGCGGAATAGAAGAACTGCACCTCGGTTGCGTAAGCGGCGTCGGTCAGACTACTGGAAACCTTCGCTGTACTCGAAGTTATGTCGCTTACGTTCGGTGTGGCAATTCCCGGGGTAGGGTCTGGGGAAGGATTATCGCCTCCCCCTTCTCCCGAGTTTCAGTTGATCGTGATGGTTTTAATCATCAACGACTTGCCGCTCGATTCGGTGTTTAACGTAAGGACGATCTCGCCGGACAGCGGAGTTTCCGATTCGACGACATACTCCTGGTTATTCGTTTTTGCCAAGGAGATCTTTTCGCCGAGTGCTTGTCCACCGACGGTTGCATTCACGGTACTTAAGTTTGCCGTATTTGCCGACATAACCAACGTGATTTTTTTGATTCCTCCGGTATAATCGGACGTTTTTATGGTGACACCGCTGGGTTTCGACCAGGAAAGACCGCGTATCCCGCTATTGGTATCGAATGCAGTGGGCGCTTTGCTTGCAGTCCATGTCAGTCCGTTTACTGTTAAGCCGGCAGCGATCTTGTCTTTATCCGCGCTTTTGAAGGTGTAGGTCCAAGTTTCTCCGACACCGCCTTCCGGCTTGCTGTTCTGGGTAATGAGCAATGTCGCGTTGGCTGTACCCAGTGAAGTAGTGGCGGTAAGAACGATGCGTGCTGTACGAGGTGTTGCGACCGTATTCTCTGTGGCTGCGACTTCGAGGCGATTTTCGCTGCCGTTGTAATCACCTGTGGTGATCCAGTCCGGCTGTTCGGTTCCTTCAGTGCCGTCGTAAATAGCGACGGAAACGTCTTGCGTTTCGGCGTTCTTCAACGTAACGGGGATATAGTGAGTTTCCGTATCGTTATAAGACAGTGTCAGGGTGGATGGATCCAACGTGATTTGAGGCAACTTGACGTATTCGGCAGGGATCAGGGTCAGATCTTTTGTCTGACTGCCGGTATAGAATCCGAAACCGAGGTTTGCTGTATTATTTTTCGCCAAAATACGGGAAGGGGTCGCTGCCGATGCGATTTGGTAAGTGCCTTTGTCCTTGTCCTTGGTAATTATCAAGTCGTAAGCCTCCGTAGAGATCGTAGCGCTGTTGTCACTTTCCCGGGAGAGGTAGTTTTTGCCTTGACTGATCGTGTAGTTGTCACCCGATTTGGTAATTGTCCAAATGAGGGTTTCGTCCCCGGTTTTGTAGGGATTAGACGGCGTAATCACTACGGGAGCCAAACGGGAGCTTTCAGCTAAAGAACTCATTGCATAGGTTGTTTCGGATTGGGTCGCCGTGATGACGTAGTCGCCGCTCAATGTTTCGTTCTCCTCTTCCGTAGCGCCGGTCATATCGACCGCGAAAGTCGAACTGTCGCCCGCTGCGAAAGCCAGGGGCCGGCCCTCCTGAACGGTTACCGTCTTGGTGAAGATCTTCGATGCGGTGGTCACGGTAACGGTGAATGTTTCACCGGCTGCCACTTCGAACGGGAAGCAGGTGAAATAAGCCGTCATGCCCGCTTCGCTATTGGCCGTGATGTTCATCTCCGAAGAGTAGTTCAACGTCACGTTATCGGCGAAATTGTTAATATAGCCATACTCCTTGATGGTACCTGCCGTCATATCGACATAGCTGCGGCCCGTGACTTTTTTGTCGGGAGCCGTAAATTTGACGCCGAGGACACTTTCCGCAGATGCGAGGTTCTTGACCGTCATCTTACCGATGGCAACGGCACGGCCGAAACTCATTTGCAGTTCGGTCGGCTGACTCTCCAGCGAGATCGATTTGGCGATCAGCAGGTCCGCGTTCGAATCGAAACTCGTAGCGGTCGGCTGCTGGACTGTGGGAGTGATGACCTTCATGTTGGTGATGTCCGTATTGCTGGAGGTAACCCATGCCGAAGCGGGGTAAACCGCGTTGTAAACGAGCGGGGTGTTCTCGTTTGCGGGGAACGTTACGGCGAATTTTGCAATGTCGCCGCTTATCACGCCCTCTTGCGAGGTAGCAAATACGGTAGTGGAAGCCGCCGTTTCGAGTACTTGCAGGAATTCACCGGTCGCATTCCACGAAACTTTCCCCGTCAGGGGATCATACGTCGTACGGGAACCGGATGCCGATTCGAGTTCAGACGATGCGGTGACCGTCATCGTTACTTTACGACCGTTCGACGGGTCGGAAACCGTGTCGTCTTTGGAACAGGCTGCGAACAGAGATGCACACACTGCGACAGCCAAAATGGATTTGAAAAAAGTTTTCATAGTCGTAGGATGTGTTTGTTAGTATTCTCCGTAATCGGTGTCATTAACGCTGCCGCCTGCTTCGCCGGCTCCGCCATAGTCCAGGACAGTGCTGTTGGCAAAACCTTTCTCGATCGAGATGCTGAGGATCTCAACCGAAGGAGCGGAGTACGAAGTTCCCCCCCCCTTAACCGTAGATTCGTAGTGTTTTTTCATAATCATAGAGGTATTATGTTTGAGAGTTTTTACATCGTGTCCTGGTTATGGGCTACCACAAATATAGACAATATTCAATTAAGGAACAAGAAAGAATCCAAAATTCATCGAATCTTCATATTTCGATGCGGATTATGCGTGAAAGCGTCCGAAATTTAGTATAAATTGTCGAACATGCTCTGGCTTTTGTCGTATTTCAGGTCGGCGAGGGAAGCCGCTTTGACGCCGATGTTGAAACTCCAGCTCTGATAGTGGCCGAAGGGGACCCACGCGAACGACATTTGCCAGCAATGCAGGTCGCGTGTAATGGTGATGGAGGCCGGAGTCAGCTCCTTGGCCTGGAAGTCGTAACCGCCCTGGATTGTTACACCCATTTTTGGCAGAATCGTAACGCTGCCGTTGATGCCGAGCGTTTGGGTGATGTTTTTCTGGTAGCCCGTCGTGCCGTTGTTGGTCGGTGATGCGGAGTAGCTGATCGTATAGTTGAATCCCAGGTTCCAGGGTAGCGAGAAGTCGTAGTAGGCCTGGGTCATGTATTGCCGTCGCAGGGCCGGGTTCATTTGCCCGTAAGGGTCGTAGAAAGGATTGGCGTAGGCCGGATCGACCGGGGCGCTGTTGATGTCGTTGATCGCCGGGGTGGAGTTGTCCTGGCGGGATTGGAACGTATAGCCGAACGAAGTGCTGGCCGATACCACACGGCCCGGGAAAAAGAGTTTGTTGATACGCTGGCCCTGCGGGGTGACCCGGTAAGGGTCGAGCGTAGCGTTGATATTGATGCCGAAATTCTGGAAAACGGTCGTGCGCAGCGAAATGGGGATGTTCGAAAGTCCCATGGAGTCGGCCAGGAAGTTATAGGATACCTGTCCGATGCGGAGTTCGTCGATCAGTTTGATCTTCTTCATACCCGAGGTATCGCGTTTGCTGAGCACCTTCATTTCGAGCGTCTGCGAGAGCGAGGCGTTGATGGCCATGGACTGACCGGAGCTGGGCACGCCGAAGATGCTCCCTTCGAAAGGCGAGTAGGTCTTGAAATTACCCAGCGTATCGCTCTGCACGGTCTTTACGTAGCCGTATTTCTGCTTGGAGAAGTCGGGGGCGTAGGAGAAGCTCACCGTCGGGGTGATCGTGTGGCGGATCGCCTGTATCTTGCGCGTTTTCTTCTTGGCCTCGTAGCGGCCATAGATGATCGTCGAGGCCTGCAGGCTGAAGTTGTAGTTGTACAGACGGTAGAACCCGTACTCCGGGTCGAGTTTGTCGATGCGGTTCAGCACCGGGTTCCAAACCTGCTCCTGTTTTTTGAAATACCACTTTTCGGTGTAGTTGATCGTAGGTCCGAAGTTGATATAGTTGAAGATGTTGTACGTCGCCGAGATGGGAATGCTATGCTCGAAGCCGTACTGCATGTTCTGGAGTGTTTCCTTGGTGAAGATTTCGGACTCTTTGGCGTTGGCCTTGTTGTTGAACTTGCCGGTGTAGCGGAGCGAAATCTTTTCGTACCATCGCTGCTTGCCCATCGCCTCCTTGCGTTTGAAGGGGTAGAAGGTCGAAACGTTGAAGACGACGTTCGGCAGGGCGATCGAGAGCGTTCCGCTCTGCGAGTTCTGCGAAACGGACATGTTGGCCGAAAGGGAGAACGGTGTGCCGAGCCAGCTTTTCGAATAGGAGATCGTCGAACTTGTCTGCGTCTGGAGCGCTTCGTTCAGGCTGGTAGCCGAATAGCGGTTGTAGCCGCTGGTACGGAAATCGACCGATGCGGAGAAGGTCGATCCCGGATTGGCTTTGGGGTCTTGCGTATGCTGCCAGTAGAGCTGGAAGTTGTTCTGCTGGAGGAAGTCGGGTTCGCCCTTGTCGCCGACACGGACGTTCGAGTAGTTGAAATTCAGGGTGCCGTTGTACTTGTAACGCTTCATATAGCGCGACATCGCGGATGCCTCCCACGATCCGAGGGTGTAGATACCGCCCCGGATGGCCAGGTCCATGTGCTCTCCGAGCGTGAAGTAGTAGCCCAGGTCACGGATGTAGAATCCCTTGGTCGATTCCTCGCCGAAAGTCGGCATCAGCAGACCCGACTTGGGGCCGGAACTGAGCGGGAAGAAACCCTCGGGCAGCAGCGGAAAGTAGATGGGAACGTCTTCCAGGACCAGGTAGGCGGGACCCGTGACCACTTTCTTGCCGGGAATCACCTTCGCCTTGGTCATCGCCAGGTAGAAGTGGGGGTGGTCCGTCTGGTCGCAGGTGGTGTATTTGCCGTCCTGGATGTGGATGGTGTTGTCGTCCATCTTTTTGACGTTGTTGCCGATCAGCCAGCCGTCGCCCTCCTGAGTCGCCACGCCTTTGATTTTCGCCTTTTTGCTGCCGATGTTGTAGGTGATCGTGTCCATCGTGTAGGGATTGGCGGCTCCTTCGGTGAAAGTGGGGTTGGTAACTGTCGGTTTGCCGTCTATCGTGTCGCGCTTGCCGTGGGCGTAGATGATCTTTTCGTCCATATTGACCCGCATGAAATCTCCCTTGAGATTCATGTTCTGGTAGTTGATATCACCCTGGTTGTAGATATAGACCGTGCGGTTGCGTACGTCGTAGTAGAGCGAGTCCTGGTTTTTGCCGCTGATGATGTCGTCCAGGAAAGATTTTTTCCGGGTCGTATCGCGCTGGGTCGTGTCCTGACGCAACGAATCGCGCAGCAGCGAGTCGTTGCCGGTGGGAGCCGTACTGTCGGCGGGGGCGATCGGCGAGAGGGGAGGCGCTCCGAAGATCGAGTCGATCCTGGTGTCGAAAAGCGAATCCTGCTCCTCTTCCGTACGTGTTTCGGCGGTCGGGGGGCGGTCGGCTTCCCGTTGAAGGCGCCGAATCTCCCGGCGGGTTTCGCGGCGGGATTTTTGTACGGCTTGCGTCGGAGT
>OIAK01000333.1_pt1 | contig 25434 bp, 27 predicted proteins | sample 1580741 | NCBI WGS metagenome assembly OIAK01 (sample SAMEA3882521, study PRJEB24775) | human gut metagenome | biome: human-associated habitat; feature: intestine environment; material: feces | place: Netherlands | collected 2009/2010
ACAGGGGATGAGTCAGCCCAGTGTGTAGTATGTATGAAACAGCGTATGAAGTCAATAGGCTATGAAGTCGTCGTGAATAAAGGCGACCACGTTTCGTTTGTAAAATAATAATTTTTTATAGAAAGAAGAATGGATATGTATAATTATAACCCGGAATCATTGAAAGCAGAAGAATTTATTAACCATGAGGAAATTGAAGATACTCTTCGTTATGCTCAGGCGAATAAAAGCAATGTTCCTTTGCTGAAAGAAATACTCGAAAAAGCAAAGCAGAGAAAAGGACTTTCTCACCGTGACGCATCAGTCTTACTTGATTGTGATGTGCCTGAAATTAATGAGGAAATCTATGCCCTCGCAGAGCAGATCAAGAAAGACTTTTATGGAAACAGAATAGTAATGTTTGCTCCTCTGTACCTTTCAAATTATTGCGTAAACGGCTGTCTTTATTGTCCATACCACGCAAAAAATAAGCATATCTGCCGTAAAAAGCTGACGCAGGAAGAGGTAAAAGCAGAAGTTATTGCCCTTCAGGATATGGGACATAAGCGCCTTGCTATCGAAGCCGGTGAAGACCCTGTAAATAATCCCATAGAGTATATTCTCGATTGCATAAAAACTATATATTCAATCAAGCATAAAAATGGCGCAATCAGACGTGTAAATGTTAATATCGCCGCAACCACTGTTGAAAACTACCGTAAGCTTAAAGATGCCGGAATCGGTACATATATCCTGTTCCAGGAAACATATCATAAGGAAAGCTATGAAAGGCTTCACCCCACAGGCCCAAAGCATAACTATGCTTATCATACAGAAGCTATGGACAGAGCAATGGAAGGCGGAATTGACGACGTAGGAATCGGCGCTCTGTTCGGACTTGAGCTTTATAGATATGAGTTTGCAGGTCTGCTTATGCATGCCGAGCATTTAGAAGCAGTTCATGGCGTTGGACCTCACACAATTTCAGTACCAAGAGTAAGACGTGCCGACGATATCGACCCTGACGAGTTTGATAACGGAATATCCGATGAAACCTTTGCAAAAATCGTTGCATGCCTTAGAATAGCTGTACCTTATACGGGCATGATAGTTTCAACAAGAGAAAGCAAAGCATGCCGTGAAAAGGTGCTTCATCTCGGCATCTCTCAGATAAGCGGCGGTTCAAGAACTTCTGTCGGAGGATATGTTGAGGAGGAAGAAGAGGACGAGAATTCCGCTCAGTTTGACGTTTCTGATACAAGAACTCTTGATCAGGTAGTAAATTGGCTTATGAAAATGGATTATATCCCATCATTCTGTACAGCCTGCTACCGTGAGGGAAGAACAGGCGACAGATTTATGTCACTCTGTAAATCGGGACAAATTCAGAATTGCTGTCACCCAAATGCTCTGATGACCTTGAAAGAGTATCTCATGGACTATGCTTCGGAAGATACCAAACAAGTGGGAGAAAAGCTGATTTTAAAAGAGATTGATAATATACCAAAGGAAAAGGTAAGAGAAATTGTAAAAGAAAATCTCATAAATATTGAAAACGGCAAACGTGATTTCAGATTCTGATAAAGGAGAAAAACTTTATGTTGTTTGTAAATTACCCTAAGTGTTCAACCTGCGTGAAAGCAAGAAAATTCCTCGAAGAAAACAATGCAAACTTTAAGGACAGAGATATAAAAAATGATAATCCAACCATTGAAGAGCTAAAAGAATGGTATAATAAAAGCGGATTGCCGCTGAAAAGATTTTTTAATACCAGCGGCATGGCATATAGAGCGTTGGAATTAAAAGATAAGCTTCCGAATATGTCTGAGGAGGAACAGCTTGAGCTGTTGGCGTCAGACGGAATGCTTGTTAAAAGACCGATTTTGGTGACTGATGATACAGTTCTTGTAGGTTTTAAGCAAGCTGAGTGGGAGAAAGAGTTAAACTAAATTTTTTATAATATAAACAAAATCGTGTATCGGCTTTTGTGCAGGTACACGATTTTTTTCTCAGATTAAGCTAAATTAGCTGCAAAAAAATATTAGTATTTTTTAGTAATTATATTGTATGCTTTGCATAAATTTCAGAAGTAAAATATGTGCAAAGCTCCAATCTTTGTTCATATTTCATTCAAAGTTGCACGTTTGCGTGCAAAAAAGCCTCAAATGAGGCTATAAGTGAAAGGGGTGCTCGGCCGCACGGGGTCTTAGCGCAGACGGCGCATTTCTCGCCAATCAAATTTGATAAAACAATTAATTTGAATCGGCTCGAGTCAAGGTTCTGTGAGAACCACTTTATTACTTTTTAAAAAATTAATGTTTCGTCCTCACTGTGGTAAGTTTGCAAAATCAACGAATGGCTCTATAGCTTTATATTAATTTCTCTTCCCGTTACCTCATATTGACGGATTTTTACGCCCGCCATGGAGAACATCATTTTAGAAGCCTTAACAGAGTCAGATTCAGCATATTTATCCTCCATATATACAACTTCCTTTATGCCGCTTTGAATAATAGCTTTCGCACATTCGTTGCAAGGAAAAAGCGAAACATAAATTCTTGCGTCCTTTAAGCTTCCTGTGATCCTGTTAAGGATAGCGTTAAGCTCTGCATGGCAGACAAAAGGATACTTGGTTTCAAGGGTATTTCCCTCTCTCTCCCAAGGCATATCATCATCACAACAGCCGGTAGGCATTCCGTTATATCCAACAGAAAGAACCTTGTTTTCGTCTGAAACTATACAAGCTCCCACCTGTGTATTATTATCCTTGCTTCGCCCTGCTGAAAGCAGCGCTACGCCCATAAAATATTCGTCCCAAGATAGATAATCCTGTCTTTTCATAGTCTATGCCTCCCTTTTATATCCTTTTTACTGCATGAACCCTGCAAGTATCAACACAAATTCCACAGTTGATGCACTTTTCATAATCAATAACGGCATGGTTATTTATAACGGTAATAGCCTGTTTCGGACACTTTCTCTCACACATTTTACAGCCTATACAACCGTTAGAGCAAATTTCTCTTGTAAGCCTTCCCATATCTCCCGATGAACACATAACCTCAACCTTTTGAGATTTCCGTCTTACGGCAATAAGATCATTAGGACATTCCTTTGCACAAAGACCGCAGCCTATGCATTTTTCGGGGTCTATAACAGCAATTCTGTCCACAATGGATATTGCTCCCTGAGGACAAACCTTTACGCAGTCACCATATCCCATGCAACCGCTGGTACAGGTCTTACTTCCGTTGTAAAATCTGTTGCATGCTGCACAGCTTTGAATGCCGTCAAAGTCATATTTATGCCTTGTTACATTACAGTCTCCAGCACAGCGCACAAACGCTGTCATAGGTTCTGCTGCCTGAGCTTCTACGCCCATGATCTCCGCCAGTTTTGCCGCACTCTCAGCTCCGCCGGGCTTACAAAGATTACATTCTGCACCCTTTGTCACAACCGCTTCAGCATAGTCATTACAGCCTGAAAATCCACAAGCTCCGCAGTTTACCTGAGGCAAAGCCTCCTGTGCCGCTTCAATTCTCTCGTCAGTTTTAACGGCAAAAGCTTTAGACACCACCGTCAGAAGCACTCCCGCTAAGATCCCAAGTCCTGCAAAAAGCCCGATAGGTATTAAATATTCCAAGTTAATCCTCCTCTTTTATGTAAAATTAAGAATCATTTGTATTCTGTTAAGCTGATTTATTTTCGCCAGTCCCGAATCAAAATCCAATGCGCTTATAACCGCATCAGGATAACGCCGACGTATTTTATTTATCACGCCTCTTGCACAGGAATGACTGACAAGACAGCCAAACGGCACTGCAACGATACAGCTTTTACTGCCCCGGTTCAAAGCGTCAATAATCTCCGCCGAAATAAGCCATCCGTCGCCCATTGTTTCGCCGAAATCAGCCGCCCATGAGCAATCCTTTTTCAAAGTAACATATCTTGTAATTGGCTCAAATCCCTGCTTTGTCAATGCAAGATTCACCTGCTTCTGAAGATGATCCATATATTTTATCAGCACTCTCGCACCAATACCTGAAAAAGAAAATCTATTATAGATTCTATCATCAGCAGTGCAATTATCAATAAGATACATCATATATGGCACGAAACCGCTCATGACAATTTCACAGCTTCGGTTTTCCAGTGTTTTTTCAAGTCCGTTATTTCCCAAAGAACAAAACTTTATATAAAGCTCTCCCGCAACACAGACTTTTTTAGTCGTTATCGGCTCTTGTTCAATATCTGCAAAGCTCTTGGCAATATTCTCAAACACTATTTTCATTTCATGCGGCGACAGATATTTTTTACGCTCAAAGCCCTTTGAAATTTTCTTTTCCCATTGCCGACAAAGCCTTTTAGTTTCACCGATATTTTTCTCATAAGGCGAAATTTTATGATAAAGATACATAAGCAAATCAATGTAAAATATCGCTGAACAGGCTGTGAGCACCATTATAGGCGTAATATTAAAACCGCTGTGCTTTTCTACTCCGCTTACATTAAGTGAAATAACCGGCACATTTTCAAGATCTGCTTTTATCAAAGCTTTTCTGAGCAAGTGAATATAGTTACAGGCACGGCATCCTCCGCCCGTCTGCGGCAGAAGAAGCGCTGTTTTATTCATATCATACTTGCCGCTTTTAAGTGCGGTAATAAATTGCCCGATTATAAGGTTAGCAGGAAAACACACATCATTATTTGAATGCTCCCAACCACATGAAATTATATCCTCGCCTTTATTATCAAGAATTTCGGCTTTATATCCTCCTGCAAGAAATGCATACACAAGCAGTGGAAAATGAAAATCAAGCATTGAGGGAATAAGTATAGTATGTGTTTTTTTCATAGCTTTTGTGAATTCAACACATGGATTTCGCCTTTTGGAATTGTCCATCAGCTGAACAGTCCTCCAAAGCCCATAAAGCTTAAAGAAACTATTGAAGCGGCAATCAATGTTGCAGGAACTCCCTTAAATGTTTCAGGAATATTTGAATCTGCAATTCTTGAACGCACACCCGAAAACAACACTAATGCCAAAGTGAATGCAAGTCCTGTTCCCAATGCATTTGTAATTGCCTGTGCAAAATTATAGCCATTATCAATGTTAGCTATAGTTACACCGAGAACTGCACAGTTTGTTGTAATAAGCGGAAGATAAACGCCCAGCGCTTTATAAAGCGGCGGCATTACCTTTTTCATTACGATCTCAACCAGCTGAACAAACAATGCTATAACAAGAATAAAAGCTACTGTCTGAAGATATTCTATTCCTGCAAGCTCCAGCAATTTATAAACAGGATATGTACAAGCTGTTGCACAGACCATTACGAAAATAACCGCTGCACCCATACCCACTGAAGATTTAAGCTGTTTTGAAACACCGAGAAACGGACATATGCCCATAAACTGCGAAAGAACAACATTGTTCACAAAAACAGCGGACAGCATAATTATAAGAAGCTCTTTCATAATTATTTTACCTCCATTTCTGCACAGCTGCTGCAATCCTGTCCGCAGGCTTCTGCATTAGGACAGTTTTTACATGAAATTTCTGCGGGCGGTTTTCTGTTGGCAATTTTATTTACTAATGCGATTACGCAGCCTAGCACAAAAAAGCCTCCTGCCGGCATTATAAATATAAGAACAGGATTAGAGCTTATAACCGGAATATTTATTCCCATCCAGCTTCCTGAACCGAATATTTCTCTCAAAGAACCCATCGTAAACAATGAAGCGGTAAATCCAAGACCCATACCCAGACCATCCAATATTGACGGAACCAGCTTGTTTTTTGAAGCAAAGGCTTCGGCTCTGCCGAGGATTATGCAGTTTACTGTTATAAGCGACAGGAATATACCCAATGACGAATAAAGCGACGGGAAATATCCCTGAAGGATAAAGCTGATAAGCGTTACAAACCCTGCAATAATTACGATAAAGCAAGGCAGGCGCACGGCTTTTGGTATTACATTTTTAAGAAGTGAAATAACTATATTTGAACAGACAAGCACGAAAGTTGTTGCAAGTCCCATTCCTATACCGTTTACTGCCATTGTTGTAACGGCAAGAGTCGGACACATTCCGAGGAGGGTCACAAGGGTAGGATTTTCTTTGATTAATCCTTTAGTAAATTCATGCATACAGCTTTTCTTTTCAGACATTTGCAATCTCCTCCTTATGCTCAGAATAAAGCTTAACCGCTTTCATACAGGCAGATTTCATACCCTTTGAGGAATATGTAGCCGATGTAACGTTATCGATAGAATCAGGATTGGTTTGGGTATTAAAACCTATCAATGTATCAAGAAATGATTTTTCCTGAACCTTTGTGCCAAGTCCGGGAGTCTCGCCGATTGAAAGAAAATGTATTCCCTCAACTTTTCCGTCGGAATTTACGCCGATAAGCACATGAAGTCCGCCTTTTGAATAGCCGTCCTCCTCTAATTCTATCAGGCATTTTTCCTTAGAGCTGTCGGTAATAACCGAAACCACGCCCTCAGTATCAAAGGTTATAGGCGTTTTTGTATCAGAATTCTTATCAAGGAGCATTTCATAGTCTCCCTCGCCGAAGATTTCCTCACAGCCTGCTTTCAGCTCGTCAGTCATAACACCGGTTGTATCTACATAGGTTTTGTTATGTGCGAAAACAAGCAAGCCCGAAACCACGATACAGATTATTGTCAGGACAAGGGGCGGAAGAATATTATTTTTCATTTTCCTTTTCCTCCTTTATCTTTTTATCAACAATCAGTCCGCCTATTGGCTTTTTGCGGGTAAACATATCTATGTAAGGGGTAAGAATATTCATAATTAGAATTGAGAAAGAAACACCCTCAGGGAATGAGCACCAAAAACGGATAACACATGTTATAATTCCACAGCCTATTCCGAAAATAATTTTTCCTTTAGCTGTTATAGGAGTTGTAACATAATCAGTAGCCATAAACACTGCGCCAAGCACAACTCCGCCGGCAAGAAGCTGATATAATCCGTCTTCTCCCACGATATAAGAAAACGCAGCTACTGTTCCCATAAAAGCCACAGGTGCAGCAGGGGAGATTACATTTACAGCAACGAGATATATACCTCCGAGAATCAGTGCTGCTGCACAGACTTCACCGAGACATCCGCCTGTTGTCCCTAAAAACAGCTCTTTATAAGAAGCGGTTCCCGAAACGAGAGGCGTTGCAGACGTTACTGCATCGGCTTTGTTATAAAAAGGCTCAACCCAGTTACTCATTGCGGCAGGGAAGGAAAGCATAAGGACGATTCTTCCCACAATTGCGGGGTTGGCAAAGTTTTGTCCCAAGCCGCCGAAAATCTGTTTAGCTATTACAATTGCCGCAAAGGTACCGATAGCCGCCATCCAGAAAGGCAAAGTTACAGGCAGGTTAAACGCTAAGATGACACCTGTAACAACGGCTGACAAATCGCCTATTGAATTTGGTCTTTTCATTATCAGATTGCAGAGTCTTTCCCAAAGCACAGCGGTCACTGCACAAAACAGAATAAGCTCCAAGGCTCTTATTCCGAAGATTACAACTGACGCTGCTGCGGCAGGAAAAAGTGCAATAAGAACATGCCCCATGACTTTTGAGGTTGTTCTTTCACTTCTTATATGAGGAGAGGGACTTACTAACAAGTTTTCATTTTTCATCGGATCAATCACTTCCATTTCACAGAATGCTTATTATTTACTTAATGCAAAGCCTTTTGCAAGCTGATTTTTCTCAGCAAGGCTTCGTTTGGCGGGACACACAAAAGAACAGCTTCCGCAGTTCATACAGAGATTTACTTTCAGCTTATTAAGCATCTCCCTGTCACGACGGTCATAGGCTTTTTCAAGCTCTGTGGGCATCAGACCCAAAGGACAGGCGGATATACACTTTCCGCATCTTATACAATTTGTCTGCCCTTCATAAAACATCGGCAACTTTGATGTTGACTTTGCTTTAAAAGCAAGAAAAGCATTATTAGTTTTTGACAGGGGAGCATTTACGTCATACATACACATACCCATCATTGGTCCGCCCGAAATTAATTTTTCCACACTGTCAAAGTCAGTTTCTGAATAATCAAGCAGGTCTTTTACGGGAGTACCGATCAGAGCTTTTATATTACAGGGCTTTCCCACTGCGTCGCCGTCTATGGTAACACGTCTTGAAATCAAAGGCTCTCCTGTTTTAAGATAGCGATTTATAAAAGCAACTGTAGAAACGTTCATCACGATAATTCCATGATCCGAGGGGAGATTTCCCTCTTTAATGATCCGTCCTGTCGCTGAATATGCGATAACCTTTTCTGCTCCCTGAGGATAAGAAGATTTAAGCTTAACCACATTTACATAATCATAGCTTTGGGTAAGCTTTTTCATTTCTTCGATTGCTTTAGGCTTATTATCTTCAATTCCAATATAAACGCTGTTTATATTCAATATATCCCGTATTATTTTTATACCCTCGATTACATCGTCAGGGTTTTCCATCATTTCACGGAAGTCGGAAGTAATATAAGGCTCGCACTCAGCGGCGTTTATTACAAGCGAATCGATTTTTACTTTATTCTCGTCATAATTAAGCTTTATATGGGTTGGAAAGCCTGCTCCGCCCAAACCGCAGCACCCGGACTCTCTCACTGCGTCCACAAGGCTCTTTTTATCAGTGACATGGGGCGGCTTTATACCCTCCCACATAGACTGCTGTCCGTCGCACTGAATTTCTACTGCTTTACAAGTTTTCCCGTTAGCCAGCAGCATTTCACTGACGTCGACGACTTCACCGGACACGCTTGAATGCACAGGACAAGACATAAACGCTTCGCTCTCACCGATTTTTTGTCCCACCTTAACTAAGTCGCCTTTTTTCACCAATGGGACACATGGCGCACCCATATGCTGAGACATGGAGATTTTAACTTTTTCAGGCAACGGGAGATTTTTGGTTTCACAGTTTTCTGTTCCTTTTTTATGGGGAAGAAGAATTCCGTTAAGCCTCATAATAAAATCAGTCCTTTCAAATAAACTGTTGTTTTTTACATATTAAAGCTATAGCTTTCATTAAGAATTTCAATATTACTTTTCAAGCTTTCAGAGCAATAGATTTTTTTGCTGTTATCCAAAGCTATGACCTGATAATCGCTGTTATTCAGATATTTATCCAAATTTTTTGTTCCGTCTATAAAAATACAAGTTGAAAGATAATCAGTAAGCAAGCCGCTTTCGGAAGAAATTACTGTGACGGATGTCAAATCGCTTTCCGCCGGACGGCCTGTTTCCAGATCAATAATGTGGCAATATTTTTTACCGTCAGATTCAAAATATCTTTCATATCCTCCAGAAGTTGAAACAAAGCATTCTTCAGATGAAAACGTTAACACCTGCGAGCTGCTGTCCTCCGGATTGGCAACTGCTGTTACAAACGGTTTTCCGTCAGATTTTTTTCCGTAAAGCAAGGTAGACGAACCGAAAGATACTGAGGCGAAGCTTTCATTATTTTTTTCAAACTCATCATACAGCAGGTCCAAAGCATAGCCTTTTGCACAGCTTCCCAAATCTATTTGGGCATTATTTTTCAAAGTTATTTCTCTGCCGTTAATTTCGATATTCTCAGAATCAACTGTTTTCAAGGCTGTTTTTATTTCATTTTCCTCAGGAATTTTGGGGTTTGAGGCAGTTACATTCCAAAGCCTTGTCAAAGCTCCCGAGGCTATATCAACCTGGGGATAAGCTTTATTCAGTTTTACTGCTTTCTTTAAAAGCTCGGCAGTAATATCGGACACTGTCAGTTTTTTCTCATTATTTAATAAAGAAATTTCAGAACTGCTATTATAAGCTGACAAGGTTTTATCAAGCTTTTTTATCAAATCTATATATGTATTGGCATTCTTCTCGCTTGCTGTTAATCTGACGGAGGTATCCATTGAAAAAAAACGGTTTGTTACAGTTTTATCCACATGCAGCAATGAAAAAACAAAAATCAGTACTGCGGCAACAGCAGCGAATATCATAATTACAGTCAGATTTTTTCTTTTCATTAAAACCTCTCTCAGATTAACTTGCACTTGAAAAGCTTATTAAAATATGGTATTATAACCTTAGTCAATATGTCCGCCGCTTCTATAGGCTGCGGAGAATATGACAAACTTTCTTGCGATTTAATGACGTAACAAAACTTACTATTAAAATATTACTTATTTAGTCAGATAACTTGAAATGTAATTTTCACAGGACTTTACAAACTCTCTGAAGTCCGCCGCTTTTTCCAGAGGCGGTTCTATTAAAGTCTTTTTAACCTTTCCTGTGGAAACATTAATAAACGCAGACAGATGGTGGGGAGTTTTTTCTATAAAATCTGTTGCTTTTTTCAAAGAGCTTTCTTTATCAAGAGAAAAAACTGCGCCGGTATTTCTCGGATTTGACTCATATATTTCACGAAGGATAATATAGACGCACATATTAATATATGCGGAAACTGCGATATTTAGGTCTTCTGAACCAGCCTGTTCACACACAGACAGCAGGAGATCTATACTTGAAAGGCTTTTTTTGGGTTTTAGAAAGGCTTCTGTTTCATTCCGGCCCAATTCCCCTAAAACCGATTCATATGACGAATTATAAAGCTCAAGCAATTTTTTTATAGAATATATTGAAATTTTTCGGACATCTGTTTCAAGCTGAGACATATTACTTTGAGATATGCCAAGATATTCGGCGGCTTGACGCTGGGTAAGATTATTTATTTTTCTAAGCTCGGAAAGACGTTTTCCGACCTCTTCACACATTTGTTTTTCTTCAATTTTGTTTTTCATAATAAAATCTCCTTTATTGATAAGAGGATTCTGTTAATTTGAACTGATTTTATGGTGCAGACTTAAATATGAAAACAAAATAAATCAACACGAAATTTCATAACTATTACTTTATTATACTATATTTTTAGTATTTTGTAAAGATATTTTGTCGAATATATACATAAAGGAGGATTTTTCATGAAAGGCTACAGGCTTCAGCTTATAAGACATGGAATTACACAGGGGAATCTTGATGGGAAATATATTGGGGTTACGGATCTTCCTCTTTGCAGCAAGGGTGTGGAGGAGCTTTATGACAAGATAGAAAAATTTGATTATCCTTCAGTTCAGAAGGTTTACACCTCACCGCTTAAACGCTGTAAGCAGACGGCTGACATTCTTCATCCGAACAGATTCACCGCAGAGCTTCCGCAGCTTTCGGAAATGAATTTTGGAATCTTTGAGGGAAAAAAGGCAGACGAGCTTATCAACGACCCTGATTACAAGAAATTTATAAAGGGAGGGCTTGACAATCCTCCGCCCAAGGGTGAATCGGCGAGAGATGTAGTAAACAGATCCTTTGAGGCATTGAATATAATCATATCAGACATGATGTATGACGGGCTTACAAACTGTGCAGTTATAACTCACGGCGGTATTATTATGAACATGCTGAGTTGTTTCGGTGTGCCTAAAATGCAGCCTAACGAATATGCCTGTGATTTTGGAGAAGGCTTTGAAATACTCATTTCAGCTTCCATGTGGCAGCGCTCAAGCGCATTTGAGATTCTCGGAAGATTCCCATACAAGAGAGAGTCTGAATAGGGCATGGCTGTTAAAATATTTATTAGTGCTGATGAACACGGAAAAAATCTCGGAGAAGTTCTGACAAAGAGGGGAGTTTCCAGACGTCTTTTAACCAGATTAAAACGCACTGAAAAGGGAATAACCCGAAAAGGAGAAACTATTCGCACCATTGATCGGGTTTTTAAAGGTGACGTTATATTTTTAAATGAACAGGATGAAACCTTGCTTGAACCTAACGGCACTCTTAATGTAGAGATTCTTTATGAGGACGAACATCTTATTGTATTTAACAAGCCGCCCTTTATGCCGGTTCATCCGTCAATAAAGCATCAAGGGGATACTCTCGGAAACTTTTTTGCTTTTCACTGTGAAGGTTTGACATTCCGTCCTGTAAACAGGCTTGACAGGGACACTTCGGGGTGTGTTATTGCTGCAAAAAACCAATATGCTGCAAAGGCGTTACAGCGGACATATGAAAAAGTATACTATGCCATTTGTCACGGGATTTTTGAGAAAAAACACGGCATTGTTGACGCTCCCATTGCAAGAGAACAGGAATCCATTATCAAACGCTGTATCAGAGATGACGGACAGTCTGCGGTAACCAGATATGAAGTTTTGGAACATTCAGAGAAATATTCGCTCTTAAGGCTTTGTCTTGAAAACGGGCGTACACATCAGATAAGGGTACACATGTCATATATAGGTCATCCTGTTGCGGGGGATGACTTATACGGCGGAAGCAGAGAGGATTATCCAAGACAGGCTCTGCACTGCGGCGAAGTGGAATTTTTGCACCCTATAAGCGGCAAAAAAATAAGGGTGGAGGCACCCTTTGAGATAAAATCAAATAAAAAGTGTACCAACTTTTGATTGGTACACTTTTCTTTTTTACTTATCGTCTTTTAAATAATTATCCACAAATACGTTAAGCTTTTCATAGGTTTCATAGCTTATGACATGCTCAATTTTACATGCATCTTCATTTGTATTATTATCACTGACTCCCAGAATATCACGAAGAAACCTTGTTATAAGCAGATGACGGTCATAGACCTCTCTTGCTCTGAGATAGCCTCTTTTAGTCAAGACGATTTGTCCGTCAGGTTCAACGGTTATAAAGCCGTCATTTTTTAAAATTCCCATTGCTCTGCTTACGCTTGGTTTTGAAAATCCTAATTCTGACGCAATATCTATTGAACGGACATAGCCAGTTCTTTCCTGCAATATAAGTATTGTTTCAAGATAATCCTCTCCGGATTCTCTGATAGCCATTTAATCACCTCTAACCTTTACACTTCCTGTTTAATACAAGTATAGCATATTAAAATAAAAAGTCAAGACGGACAGCTTTCAAATTCTTCAATATATAACAATAAGGGAGGCGCCCTGTCATTCAAGCAAGACCGGGCTACTCCCTTTTGTTAATTGAAGCTTTAATATTTCGGTATTAAGAAATATCAGTTATAGCAATATCTAAGATTATATACTGTTACAGAGCTTCCTGTTGCACCAACATGGACCTGATCTAATTTTGCTGCAAAATCATTTGTGCCGAATGCAGACACACAGCTTGAATATGAATATTTAGCATAGCTGTGGCCGTTAGCGCTTCCTGTTTCATAGGCTTGAACCTTTGCCCAGTTAGCTCCGCCGGACCAGCTCTGAAGAATCAATTCAGGCTGAGCACCTGAATATTCCACATAGAAATATCCGTTAGAAGTAACGATGCTTCCATCAAAGATTCCGCCTGTATTTTTTGACGACATAACACTTACTACCTGATCCCATGAAGAAGCTGTTGCTGTTCCTTCAAACAAAGAAACATAATTGTCGACCGGTGTTTCAGAACCACCTGAAGATGATCCGCCTGGATAAACAGAACATCTTACAGAAGTATTTTTGATTCCATATGTTCCGTTTATAACATCACTGCCCCAAGTGGTAAGGCTGTTTCCATCCCAGTCATTAGACATATCCAAATATGCAACATCGCTGCTGTTGCCTTTCCATGACCAAGCAAGATATCCTACATTTTTCTGAGTACAATAACTCATAATTGTAGCCTCATCAACATCTCCGCCGGTATGCTTCCATCCGAATTCACCGATTACTACAGGTACGCCTATGCCAAGGGCATTATTAATATTAGTCTGAATAGTTGAAGCGTTTTTTCCTGCAGTTTCATACATATGGATAGAGAAAACAGTATTCTTATCAGGGTCTGCATTGAAAACAGTTTTTCCGCTTATTCTGATTGAATCAGCATACTGTCCCCAGCCTGCGGCATCAACCATAAGCATATTTTTTATTCCTGCTTCTCTTAAACTTTTAATTGCTGTTACATAGCCTGATCTCCACGAAAACGCATTTGATGAACCATACCATTCATTTGCTATGTTTACAATAACATAATCCTTGTTATCATTCAGCAATTTTTTCAGACTAATCCAATAGTTTACTGCATTAGTCAGATATGTTTCACTATTCTCTCCGGTTCCGTCATGAACTTCAAGAACACAGATAAGTTTATTCTGTTTACACATTTCAATAACGTTAGAAACATTGTCATAGGTGTTTTTTGTATACTTATCTCCGTCTGACAATACAACTCTTACTGTGTTTGCTCCTGTTGCTGCAATTGCTGCCAATGATCTTGAGGTATACTGAGTATACCATGCATGAGGAACGTTAATTCCTCTCATTACAAACGAATTTCCGTTTGCGTCTAAAATAGTTGTTCCGCTGACATGGAAGCCTGCGGACTCTGCTTGTGCATCCAGGTTAGTAAAGAGTAATGCTGAAAAACACAATACTAACGCTGTGAAAAAGGATAGTGCTCTTGACTTAGTTTTAACCATAATAAATCCACCTTTCGTTTTTGGTTTTTATGCCAAACTTTAGTTTGGCGGTGACATTATACCATTTGCTGTTCTTTTTTGTCAATATATTTTTGGATAATAAAAATAAATTTGTCTATTTTGGTTATATTATGTTGTATATTTTTGTGAAAATGATATAAAAAATACTCCAACACTGCTTTTTTCAAGCAATGTCAGAGTATATTTCATATATAAATATTTTACATGGTTTTAATATGAAGTTCATCAAGCTGTTTTTTTTCGACCTCGGAAGGACACGCACTCATAAGCTCGCTTGCATTCTGAACCTTCGGAAATGCAACTACATCACGAAGGCTTTCAGCTTTACACATTATCATAGCCAATCTGTCAAGACCGATTCCCATTCCACCGTGAGGCGGTGCTGCATAGCGATAGGCGTCTACTAAAAATCCGAATTTAGCTTCTATCTCCTCATCGGTCATGCCAAGTGCCTCAAACATTTTCTGCTGAAGCTCAAAATCCGTAATTCTCATTGAACCGCTTGAAAGCTCTGTGCCGTTCAGCACCAAATCCCAAGCCTTTGCACGAACGCTGCCCTGATCGGTATCAAGATATTCCAGACATTCCTCCATAGGCATTGTAAAAGGATGATGCATTGCTATCCACTCGCCGGTTTCCTCATCCTTTTCAAAGAAAGGCATTTCAGTTATCCAAACAAAATTATACTGATTTTCCGGAATAATATCAAGCTTTTTAGCAGCTATAAGTCTCAATGCGCCAAGGGTTGAAAACACCACATTATTTTTATCTGCACATATAAGCACCAAATCGCCTTTTCGGGCATCTGTTGCTTCACAAATTTTCTCCAAGTCTCCCTCACCGAGAAATTTCTTAAATGAACAATTAGGCTCATCTGCCCAACGGATATAAGCAAGTCCTTTTGCACCGATTCCCTTTGCATGTTCAATAAGTTTATCAATTTCTTTTCTTGTATATGTTGAAGCACCGTTCTTTACGTTGATTGCACGGACCGAACCGCCGTTTTCTATTGCTGATTTAAACACAACAAAGTCGATATCCTTGACTGTATCGGTTATATCCTGTATTTCCATACCGAAACGGGTATCAGGTTTATCAGAACCAAATCGATTCATTGAATCGGCAAATGTCATTCGCTCAATAGGAAGCACCACATCAACGTCCATGACGTCCTTAAACAGCTTTTGAATATAGCCCTCAACGCACTGCTGAATATCCTCTGCGTCAACAAAAGACATTTCCAAATCGACCTGAGTAAACTCAGGCTGTCTGTCAGCTCTCAGATCCTCATCACGGAAGCATCTTGCAAGCTGGATATATCTATCATAACCTGATATCATAAGCAACTGTTTATAAATCTGAGGAGACTGAGGAAGGGCATAAAACTTACCCTCATGAACTCTTGACGGAACGAGATAATCCCTTGCTCCCTCCGGGGTTGATTTCATCATCATAGGAGTTTCAATCTCCAAAAATCCATTGTCATAAAAATACTCTCTTGTAACCTGAGCGATTTTATGACGCATTATCATATTCTTTTGCAGCTTTGGATTTCTCAGGTCAAGATATCTGTATTTTAATTTAAGCTCATCGTTTACTTTTTCTGAATTTGTTACTTCAAACGGTGTTGTTTCAGCTTTTGAGAGAATTCTCAAATCATTAACGATAATTTCAATTTCGCCTGTTTTAAGTTTATTATTAACGCTTTCACGCTTTTGAACCTGTCCTTTTGCCATAAGAACGTATTCACTTTTGACCTGCTGAGCTTTTTCAAACACAGCTCTTTCTGTATTATCGTTAAATGCAAGCTGGACAAGACCTGTTCGGTCACGAAGGTTAATAAAAATAAGGTTTCCCATATCTCTCACCCTGTCGGCAAAGCCGCATACAACAACCTCCTGAGGAATATTAGGAACTTCTCCGCAATAATGTGTTCTGCGGAGGTCTTTCATTGTGTCAAGTTTCATTTTTATTACTTCCTTTTCTATATAGTAATTTAAATATCTGCAATAATCCCTGTCCTCTATGTTTTTGAAAAGCTGTCAATATAGGCTTTAAGCAATGGTTTTTTATTATCCCAAAACATAATAAATATTCCTAAGATAAAAACTCCGAGCATACATAATGATCCGATTTTTTCTTCTATGGCAAAAAGCATAAGGGACATAAACAAAGTTATTACTGTCCATAGAACAGCTATAACATATGTATAGACAGGCTTCCGGAAGCTTCCCTTTATAACGCTTCCTTTCTCGGTTTGTTCTATTTTGCCGAAAAATCCTGTTGAACCGCCGTCACGTTTTTTTGCGGTATGATGATAAACCCTAAACTCAAGCTGTCCGGTGCGGCATCCGTAAAAACAGGTTTCAAACCTATGGCTTCTCATAAATCTGCCGTTTGACATTATATTTAAAGTGGGTCTATGTTCAATTAACTCACGGTCTATTTTTCTTGCCGCTTTTTTCGGCGAAAGAGGAGATTCCACTTCATAGGTGACGGGTAATATCAAAAACATTTCCTATACTTCTCCCCCGGAAAAATCTTTCATCATTGACTTAATCGCATCGACAGACATTACATCCGCAAAATATATATCGCTAAAGGTCTTAACAAAGCTGCGGTCGATTTTAATATCTGTTTGTTCGCCTGTTTTCATATTCTTAAGTTTTGCAGTTTCTGTTACAAGCTCATTATCACCCAAAACGATAACATAGTCTGCTTCAATTTTATCTGCATATTTCATCTGGGCTTTAAGTCCTCTTCCCACCAGGTCATACTCGACAAAAAAGCCTTCCTCACGAAGTGAATTAACAAGCTCAATAGCTTTGTGTTCACTCTTTGCTCCCATTGTAGCAATATAGACATTACATTTTTCAAATTCAATAAAATCACAGTTCTGATTCTGCATAGTCAGAATAAGTCTTTCAAGTCCCATGCCAAAACCAAGGGCAGGGGTCGGTTTTCCGCCGAGCTGTTCGATCAATCCGTCATATCTTCCGCCGCCGCAGATGGTTCCCTGTGCACCGATATCAGTTGTGATAAACTCAAACACTGTTTTCGTATAATAATCAAGTCCTCTGACGATTCTAGGGTTAACTTTATATTCAATATTCATTAATTTCAAATTGTTTTTCAGCTGTGTGAAATGCTCACTGCACTCATCGCACAGATAATCAAGGATAACGGGTGCATTTTTAGCAATTTCCTGATCTTCAGCAGATTTACAGTCAAGAATTCTCATAGGATTCTTTTCAAGCCTTTGCTGACAAGTTTCACAAAGCTTGTCTTTATACTGTTCAAAATATGCCTTTAAAGCCTTATGATATTCGGCACGGCACTTAGGACAGCCGATAGAATTTATATTAAGCTCAATTCCTTTAAGTCCCAGTCTGTCAAGCACGCTTTTTGCCAATGAAATTACATCAGCATCGGCACGGGCATTTGCCGCCCCAACCATTTCGCAGCCAAACTGGTGGAACTCTCTTAATCTTCCTGCCTGTGGTTTTTCGTGACGGAAACAGGAGATAATATAAAACACCTTTTGAGGAAAGCCTTCATTAAGTATACCGTTTTCCATCAAGGCACGAATTGTTCCTGCTGTTCCCTCCGGTCTGAGCGTGAATGTACTTCCCCCGGCAGCAGAAACAGTATACATTTCTTTTTGCACCACATCGGTGGTATCTCCTACTGAACGAACAAAAAGCCCTGTATCCTCAAATGTGGGGATACGGATTTCCTTAAAACCAAATTGCTTAGCGGCTTCGCTCGCCACCTGTTCAACGGTAATCCACTTATAGGAATCCTTAGGCAAAACATCCTGAGTTCCTTTTGGTCTTTGCGTTATTAATGCCATTTATATCATATCCTTTCATATGTCAAAATCATCTATACATCCATTCTTTATATAATAACCGAATTTCATACATTCGTCAAGAGCGGTATGCCGTCCTTTATCTGTTTTAAACCATGTATCACGCCTTGTTGAACCGACATTGGCAGGACAGGGAATTACATTTATCTGATCAAAAATCTTCTCTGACATTTTCATTGCTCTTCGCATATGATAAGCGGTTGTGACCAATATAATGTTCTTACAGCCGGGAAAATCCCTGCTTATTATTTTTTCAGTATTAACAAGGTTTTCATAAGTTGATATCGAAGCTTCCTCCGTTAAAATATCCTCAGTTTTAACACCCATATCAACTGCGGCCTTTTTCATTGCTTGCCATTCGGGGGCTTTTTCGCTGTCAAAATTTCTGACCTTTCCTCCGCAGACTATAATTTTACTGCTTCTTTCCTTATGATAAAGCATTGCTGCGACGGGTATTCTATATAAAGGAGCTTTTTTGCTTCCGAGAACGACAATAATATCCCCTTTATCTCCTTTATAATCCAAGCCTTCAAACAACAGCTTGTCTATTATTTCATCTGATATGTTCTGCTCTGTCAAATCACTTACAAGCATAATTCCCTCACAAAAAAATAAACGGTCTGCCCCTAAACAAGGGACGACCGTAATCGTGATACCACCCTATTTACAGAAACAAAATTCCTGCATCTCATCTTCTCTTTAACGCAGAGGTTACGCAATGTCTTTATCAACAATGTGCTCAGAGGTGTCCTTCAAAAATTCCTTTCCGAACGCTCTCACCATACCGTTCTCGCTGAATGGATTATAAAAACTCCCTACTCTCCTCATCAAAGCATCTATATTCACTTTACCACACTGACGGATTAACAATATTTCTCCAATCAAGGTCGCCTCTTTCAAGGGCATGTATAAGCGCTTCTGCTGTTGCTATATTAGTTGCAACAGGAATGTTATGAACATCGCAAAGCCTTAGAAGATTTACATCATTAGGCTCATAAGGCTTGGCGGAAATAGGGTCACGGAAGAACAATAACAGGTCGATTTCATTACATGAAATTCTTGCTGCTATTTGCTGATCTCCACCCTGAGAACCGCTGAGATATTTATTTATTCTTAGTCCGGTTGCTTCACTGACAAGCTTTCCTGTTGTGCCGGTTGCACAGAGGTCATGCTTACTGAAAACTCCGCAATAAGCAATACAGAACTGCACCATCAGTTCTTTTTTCTTATCGTGAGCAATTAACGCTATATTCACTTAAATTCCTCCTTGCCCTAATATTATACATAACAGAGATAAAAATCAAAAGCTATATAAAACAATAATAACAAATATATCTGCCAAATCAGACTAATCAAATCCGAAAGCTGCCACTATATATATTTTACCACATATTTCAGAATTGTCAAAGCCAAATTTAAAAAAAATGAAAAATTGTTATATCACATTAAATTTGCTGTTGTTTCTTAGTTATTTTGCACAACTAAATTTAACAAAAATCATTATAAAAAAATAAATTACTCTGATTTACTCTCCAGATAGCTTTCAATGATGGTTTTGACAGTGTTCTTTGCATTATTCCCGCCTTCAAGCATAACCGAAAATGCAATTTCGGGGTCATCCGCAGGATAAAATCCGATTACGGCGCTGTCATAACCTCTGGGCGACTGAGGTGTACCGGTTTTTATAGCGGCTGACTCAGGCAATGACGGAAGATAATATTCGCTGTCAGTATATTGCGTTGAAGCAACCATGCCCTCTATAACCGTATTGAAATTATTTGAATAGTCTATTATATTTTTCTCGGTTTTTACCGAAGCGGAATAGGACTTATGACCGTCGCTGTCAACAACGGATTCTACTATATAAGGCTTAAGCCTTAGTCCCTTGTTTCCTATTGTCATTGCCTGAACAGCCATTTGCAAGGGCGTAACCTGAGTTTCAGACTGACCTATTGCGGCTTGTATAAGCTGACCCTCGGTCCAAAGCATATTTAAGCTTTCAAATGTTGACGGCGACGCTAATCTTCCGGAGGGAGAAGGCAGCTCAAAATCCAAGTCTTCTCCAAGACCGAATTGACGCTGATATTTTTCCAAGGCTTCTATTCCAAGCCGCTGAGATGTTTTATAGAAAAAAATATTACAGCTTAACTCCAGTGCTTTTTTGACATTGGTTATCCTGTGCTTGCTCATACACGAAAATTCCATTCCGGACAGATTAAACTTTTCATTGCAAAAGAAATAGGTGGAGGGCTTGATCACTTTTTCAGCAAGCGCAGCGTAAGCGGTAACGGTTTTCATGCAAGAACCCGGGCGGTAGAGTCCTGATGTACATCTGTTAAGAAGGGGAGAATTCTCTTGATCTATAATTGCGTCATAGTTTTCATTGAACTCATACAATGAAAAATCAGGCGCTGATGCCATTGCCAGAACTCCGCCGGTTTTTGCATTCAATACGACTATGCTTCCTGCTGTACATGACGGATTCACAGTGTTTTCTGCATTATCATATTCATTCATTGCCTTTTTAAGTATATCCTCAGTTTTCTTTTGCAGTCCTGAATTTATGGTAAGAATACAGCTTTCACCGTCTTTGGCAGGAACAATCTGCTCATTTGTAACATTTGTTTCGCCTTTTACGGTGAGATAATCAGTGATTTTTTCTCCCGGACTTCCTGAAAGCTCCTTATTCAAAAGCAATTCCACGCCGCTTTGTGCGCTTCCTCCTGAGCTTATGCCCCCCAGCACATGGGCTGCGATATTCTGAGGATAAATTCGTTTATTATTTTTATCCGTACCTGCAAGGAGCTTCCCGTCACAGTCATATATATTTCCACGCTTAGACGCAAGCTGTTGAATAACGCTTTCTGTTTTTGGCGTTTTCCATGCTGCATAAACTGCATAAACCTGAACATGAAACAAAAGCGTTATGCACACTGTGGCAGTAACGGTTATCAGAACTGCTATTGCTTTCATTCTTGGGTTTGAAAATGAATTCATATAAAAACTTCCCTATAAAAAATTAATCTCTTCCTATCTTTCCCCAAAACTCAGAAAATAACCTTATTTCATCATTGTTCTAAGCATGTTTGCTCGTACATATATATGTACAAAATTCAACTGAAAGAGGGAAATCCGATGTTTATTAAAACTATAAAAGTAAAAAAACCAACTGCCGCTCTGGGAGGAATATTGGTGCTTGTTATTGCCATAATAGCTGTAGCACTAATGATCGTTCACAAATTAGGAAATCCTGCGGTTTACGAACTGAAAACAGAATCCGACAGACAAAGCTTTATAAAAGAAATGGGCTGGCAGGCCTCGGAAGAATACGAAGAATGTAAAGTCGTGGTCATTCCCGAAGAATTTAACGACGTTTATGAAAAATATAACGAGCTTCAGAAAGAACAGGGCTTTGACCTGTCTAAATATAAGGGAAAAACTGTTGAAATTTATTCTTATCCGGTGTATAATTATGAAGGCTATGAGGATAAGGACTGCATCAAGTGCAATATCCTCATTTGCGACGGAATACTTATCGGCGGAGATGTTTGCTCCGTAGAATTAGGCGGATTTATGCAGGGACTGAGAAAAGGCTGATAATTCAAATACCGGCATATTTACCGCAGAAAAGGACTAAGAAATATGCTGATGAGAATTGACAAATTCATAGCTTCACAAAAGTCGGATATATCCCGAAGCAGTGTTAAGGAGCTTTGTAAAAAAGGCAAAATTACAGTCAATGGTAAGATTTGCAGAAAATCAGATTTTAAAATAGATACCGAAGGCACAGAAGTGTGCGTTGACGGAGAAAGAATTTTATATCGGAAATATATTTATATTATGCTTAACAAACCTCAGGGAGTTGTCTGCTCCACCCGTGACGGAATTTCTCCTACGGTACTCAGCCTTGTTCCTCCCGAACTTTTCAGAAAAGGACTGTTTCCGGCGGGAAGGCTTGACAAGGACACTGAGGGCTTTGTTCTGATTACCGATGACGGGGAGCTGGCACATAAAATGCTGGCTCCCAAAAGTCATGTTCCTAAAAAATATGCCGTAACCCTTGAAAATCCATGGGAAAAGGATTATTATCATCGCTTTAGGGAAGGAATAATAATTGACGGGGGAGAAAAATGTCTTCCCGCAGAATTTGAAGGCTGCAATGAAATTTCAAATGAATGTACTCTTGTTCTTCATGAAGGAAAATTCCATCAGGTCAAAAGGATGTTTCAAGCTCTTGGAAACAAAGTTATTTATCTCAAAAGAATTTCCATTGGAAATCTAAATTTAAATGAAAATTTAGAGCTTGGAAAGTGTATGGAGATATTGCACAAAGATGTTGAAAAACTTTTGGCACCCAGCAAATAATATTGCCAATTAATGGGATTTATTATGCAATTTTCGTCAATGTTTATAAAGAGTAGTGACAAACTTTAGTAAAAAAAACACTTGCTATAGTTTCAGAAATTTGTTATTATATATATGTAGCTAATAAAACGTATTAGTAAAATACAATAAGGAGGTTCTTTTTAATGGCAAGTGTATCATTAAGAGAAATTTATAAGAAATATCCGGGCGGTGTTATTGCCGTTTCCGATTTCAACATTGAAATCAAAGACAAAGAGTTTATTATTCTCGTAGGTCCTTCAGGATGCGGTAAGTCAACTACTCTCCGTATGATCGCAGGACTTGAAGAAATCAGCGAAGGTGAACTTTATATCGGAGACAGACTTGTAAACGATATTGCACCTAAGGACAGAGATATCGCAATGGTTTTCCAGAACTATGCTCTTTATCCTCACATGACGGTTTTTGAAAACATGGCATTTGGTCTTAAGCTCAGAAAAGTTCCTAAGGACGAAATCGCAAGAAAGGTTGAAGAGGCTGCAAGAATTCTTGACATCTCACACCTTCTTGACAGAAAGCCTAAGGCTCTTTCAGGTGGTCAGAGACAGCGTGTTGCCCTCGGTCGTGCTATTGTTCGTGAGCCACAGGTATTCCTTCTTGACGAGCCTTTGTCAAACCTTGACGCTAAGCTCCGTGCTCAGATGAGAACTGAAATTTCAAAGCTTCACAAGAAATTGGGTACAACATTTATTTACGTAACTCATGACCAGACAGAAGCTATGACAATGGGTGACAGAATCGTTGTTATGAAAGACGGTTACATCCAGCAGATCGACACACCTACAAACCTTTACAATAACCCTGTTAACCAGTTCGTTGCAGGATTCATCGGTTCACCTCAGATGAACTTTATCGATTCTAAGCTTCTTAAGGTTGACGGAAAATATATTGTTGAATTCGGTTCAGAAGATACTAAGACAACAAGAGGAGTTAAATATACTGTGGAAGTTCCTGAATCTAAGGCTGACGCAGAAGCTCTTGAGCCATTGGTTGGCAAGGAAGTTGTTCTCGGTATTCGTCCTGAATGTATTCATGACGAGGAAATGTTCCTTTCATCTGCTAAGACAGGTGTTATCAAGACAACTGTTGAAGTAACAGAAATGATGGGTGCTGAAACATATTTGTATCTTGAACTTGCAGGTGAACAGTTCACAGCGAGAGTTAATCAACGTTCAACAGCTAAGATTGGTGATACAATCAAGGTTGCATTTGAAACAAACAAAATTCATATCTTTGATAAGGATACAGAGAAGTCTGTAGTAAACTGATAAACTAACTTGATATTATAAACAGCCCTTCTGAACTTTTATCAGAGGGGCTGTATTTATAAAAATAAGGAGACATATTTATGAAATTAAAGAATATTATAGCTATTGTACTTTCTGCACTTATGCTTGTGTCTGTATTAAGCGGCTGTAAAAATGATAAAAAGGATAATGAAACCGCATCTGATTCTTCAACTGAAAGCAAGATGCCTGAAACGGATGAAGAATGGCATAATGCCATGATTGAAAAATCTATGGTTACCTACGGCAATGCGACTGCTATGCAGGAAAAAATAAAAAAAGCACAGGCAGGAGAAGAAGTCACTGTTGCCTATTTAGGCGGGTCAATAACCGAAGGACTTACCGCTGGACCAAGCCAGTGCTGGGCAAGGCTTACATATGAGCATTTCGCTGAAAAATACGGAACAGGTGAAAACGTTAAATACTGTAATGCAGGACTTAGCGGAACACCGTCGAAGCTTGGCATTTTAAGACTAAAACGTGACGTTCTTGTAAACAATCCTGATATCTGCTTTGTTGAATTTGCAGTAAATGACGCAGATGATGGTGATCACCGCAACGCATACGAGAGTATCGTAAGAGACCTTCTTGAAAAAGATGTTGCAGTTGTTTTGCTGTTCTCAGTTACAGAACAGGATTACAGCTGTCAGGATTATATGAAAGCAATAGGAAATCACTATCAGCTTCCAATGATATCTTATTGCGATGCACTCAGATATATGTTTGAAAATAATCGCATGACATGGAAAGACTTTTCGGACGACCAGTCACATCCTAATGTTTACGGACATGAGCTTGTTGCTGAAATGGTAAATCACTATTTTGACACAGTTACAGATGTTGAAAGCGAGGCATATACTATGCCGTCACAACCGCTTAACACACCTCGCCAGTCCGGCGCAGATATATATGAAAACACTAATCTTAAGCCTGAAAGCTCAGGCAGCTGGGAAGACGGTTCCACCATTTCAGACTTTAAAAACGGATGGTCTCATCAGGAAAACGTAGGGAATAAACCTTTGGTTTTAAAGTTTAAAGCTAAGTTTGCATATCTTATCTATAAAGAAGTAGGCGGCGGAGATAAATACGGAAAAGCGCATATTAAAATTACATGCAACGGGGAACCCTATAACGAGCTTGAGCTGAATTCCGTTCATTCCTCAGGCTGGGGCAATCCTGAAATTATGGTTTTGGGAATGCAGACAGAAGCTATGGAATATGAAGTCGAAATCTCCATGGCTGACGGCGATGAAAATAAACTGTTCCAGGTTCTCGGAATAGGATATACAATGTAATAAAAAACGGACGAGTAATCGTCCGTTTTTATTTTCAAATATTATTCACATAAATATTTCTTATCTATTACCTCTTCAGTATGCTTTTTAATATAATCAGATGTTACTTTCTG
>OIAK01000338.1_pt1 | contig 25322 bp, 17 predicted proteins | sample 1580741 | NCBI WGS metagenome assembly OIAK01 (sample SAMEA3882521, study PRJEB24775) | human gut metagenome | biome: human-associated habitat; feature: intestine environment; material: feces | place: Netherlands | collected 2009/2010
TCATCCGGTGTCACATTCCGGAAGGTATGCTCTGTACCATCTTTCATGGTGATCACTAGATCCTGACCTGCCGCATCCTTGGAGTCTTTCTTTTTGCTGTCATCCTCTTTTGCATCCTGAAGCTCTGCGGTTTCCTCCTTTGTCGTTATCTCGCCTACAAAAGCAGCTGTCGGTGCCCCCAGACACATCGCTGCGATCAATGCTGCCCCTAAAAGCACCTGTACTGTTTTTTTTCTCATTTCTTATATCTCTTAATGAAAATGGTGAATACTTTATTGCTTTTACAAGTATTACTTCATCCATTAAATGATCCGGGACAAAATAAATCGGATAGTTCTTATCATCCCATAACTTACACCCTTGTTCCTTTGAAGCACTAATGTGTTTTTCGACCCTCTCGATATACTCTTCCCTATTGTCAAAAAATTTACTGTCAGGAATATCCAAATAATAACTTACTGCCTTTTCACAAATATTTGCTGTTCGCATAATTTCTGGTATGTACTCTATGGCTCTTCCATTACTTATTACCGCCTTTTCACACAATTCAAGCGTAATAAAATTTTCAGGAACATATTTTATTGAAAAACCGTTATTTACTACTGCATCTTCACACAATTCAAGCGTAACATACCTTTCAGGGACATACTTTAATGCAAGTCCATTTTCATTAACAGAAATTAAGCACAATTCATAATCAATTATTTTTTTTGATACATACTGTAACGCTTTACCATCATGAGAACAAACCATCCTTGCCAAATCTATGCTTTGATATTTCTTCGCAATTTTTTTTAATTCACACGCAGTTGGTCGCTCATATATAACTTCCATCGGATTTTCTTCTTCTAAACCAATACTATACTTTAATTTATTCATACCCTCACCATCCCCAAACGAATAATGCCACAATTAAATTACTATATTATATTTTAACTCAATATAATGTATTTGCATAGTCTTTAACAACCATTAAAATCCCCGACTAACAATTACAAAAACGCCACTCGCACAGGTGCATACATGCACTTTTGCGAGTGGCGTTTTACCATATTATTGTTATTTATATACCAGCTTACTTTGCTGAGATATAGCCCTTTGCCTTAAGAAGCTCTGCGCAGAGAACTGCTCCGCCGGCAGCACCTCTTACGGTGTTGTGGGAAAGTCCTACGAACTTCCAGTCATATACGGAGTCCTCTCTGAGACGTCCTACGCTTATTCCCATTCCGTTCTCGTAATTTACATCAAGGCTTACCTGCGGACGATTGTCCTCCTCAAGGTACTGGATGAACTGCTTTGGTGCACTTGGAAGGTTAAGCTCCTGAGGTGCTCCCTTAAAGCTTGTCATAGCCTCGATAAGCTGTTCCTTTGTTGGGTTCTTCTTAAACTTGACAAATACTGTAGCTGTGTGACCATTTAATACAGGAACTCTGATACACTGGCTTGTGATTGTTATTCCTTCTGCAGGTACGATAACTCCGTTTTCCTTATCAACCTTACCCCAGATACGAAGTGGCTCCTTCTCGGACTTTTCTTCCTCACCACCGATGTATGGGATTATATTTCCAAGCATCTCCGGCCAGTCCTTAAAGGTCTTACCTGCACCAGAAATTGCCTGATATGTGCTTACGATAACCTCGTATGGTTCAAACTCCATCCATGCTGTAAGAACAGGAGCATAGCTCTGGATAGAACAGTTAGGCTTTACTGCAACGAAACCTCTCTTGGTTCCAAGTCTCTTCTTCTGGAACTCAATAACCTCTGCATGATCTGCATTGATCTCAGGTACCATCATAGGTACATCAGGTGTCCATCTATGAGCTGAGTTGTTTGAAACTACAGGTGTCTCTGTCTTGGCATATGCCTCCTCAATAGCCTTTATCTCATCCTTTGTCATATCAACTGCAGAAAATACGAAATCTACAGTTGAAGCAACCTTCTCAACTTCGTTTACATTATATACTACAAGGTTCTTAACTGCCTCAGGCATCGGAGTATCCATCTTCCATCTGTCGCCAACAGCCTCTGCATATGTCTTGCCTGCACTTCTTGGGCTGGCAGCAACTGTTACAACCTCAAACCAAGGGTGGTTCTCAAGTAATGAAATGAATCTCTGTCCTACCATACCTGTAGCACCAAGAATACCTACTCTTAACTTATTGCTCATTATTTTATCTCCTTTTATTTAACATCAACCCCTCTAAAATATACTTATGACAAATGGCTGACGTTACATACCATGTTTTCATAAAAATCCCGCGCAAAAATCATTCCGTGCAAAATATTTTATTGTTTTTTACTTTATTACACGAACCTTAACAACACCGTCAATAGCCTCGAGTGCTGCAACATCCTCTGCTGTCGGTGCTGCGTCGGAATCAAGGATTGAATATGCATAATCGCCTCTTGCCTGGCTGATCATTCCTGATACATTTCCACCCTTCTTTGAGAACACACTTGTGAACTGGGTGAGCATGTTAGGAATGTTCTTATGGCAGATGGTGATACGGGCAACATCTGTACATACACCCATATTTACATTCGGATAATTTACTGAGTTCTTGATATTACCATTGTCTATGAAATCCTTGATCTCCTTGCATGCCATGATCGCACAGTTGTCTTCTGACTCTTCTGTTGAAGCGCCAAGATGTGGTAATGCTACTACATTCTTGAAGCCTGCGATCTTTGGATTTGGGAAGTCTGTCATGTACTTTGCTACCTTGCCCGACTCAATGGCAGCCTTAATGTCATCCTCATTTACAAGGACATCTCTCGCAAAGTTAAGGATCTTAACTCCGTCCTTCATAAGGGCAAATGCGCCTGCATTGATCATTCCCTTTGTGCTGTCAAGGGCAGGTACATGAACTGTGATATAATCACACTCTTTGTATATATCTTCAACATTTGTAATATGCTTAACGTACTTTGAAAGTCCCCATGCTGCGTCTACCGAAACATATGGATCGTATCCGTATACTTCCATGCCAAGCCTTACTGCGATATTCGCAACCTTGGCACCGATAGCTCCGAGACCGATAACACCAAGCTTCTTGCCTGCGATCTCATTTCCTGCATAGTTCTTCTTCTGCTTCTCTACCTTCTTGGCAATGTCAGGATCTGCAGCGTTCTCCATAACCCAGTTGTAACCGCCTACAAGATCTCTTGAAGCCATAAGGAGTGCCGCAACAACAAGCTCCTTAACACCATTTGCATTTGCACCCGGAGTATTGAATACAACAATACCCTTCTCGGCACACTTATCAAGTGGGATATTGTTGACACCTGCACCTGCTCTTGCTACCGCAAGGAGCTTATCTGAAAGCTCAAGGTCATGCATTGAAGCAGATCTTACAAGAACTGCGTCTGCGTCAGCATAGTTATCCGTAATTTCATATGTATCCGGTAATAATTCCATACCGCAGGCTGCGATAGGGTTTAAACAATTTACTTTAACTGCCATATTACTTATTCTCCTCTTCAAACTTCTTCATGAACTCAACCAGCTTCTCTACACCCTCCATAGGCATTGCATTGTAGATAGAAGCTCTCATACCACCTACAGTTCTGTGTCCCTTAAGATTTACAAAGCCTGCAGCGGTTGCTTCCTTAACGAACTTGGCGTCAAGATCTGCATCTCCTGTTACGAAAGGTACATTCATAAGTGAACGGTCTTCCTTAACTACAGTTCCCTTAAAGAGCTCTGAGCTGTCAAGGAAATCATAAAGTATAGCAGCCTTCTTCTCGTTACGTTCCTTCATTGCCTCAAGTCCGCCTAATGACTTAACCCACTTGAATACCTTGCCACAGATATAGATACCGTAGCATGGAGGTGTGTTGTAAAGTGAATCATTGTCTGCCTGAGTCTTATACTTTAACATGGTTGGTGTAAATGGCATTACGTCATCTCTGATAAGGTCTTCGCGGATGATGGCAACAACCACACCTGCAGGACCTACGTTCTTCTGTACACCGAAGTAGATCATACCGTAATCCTCAACATTTACAGGCTGTGAAAGAATATCTGAGCTCATGTCTGCCACAAGAATCTTACCCTTTGTATTAGGCAGCTTGTGATATGTTGTACCGTATATTGTATTATTATGACAAATGTATACATAATCAGCGTCCTCATCAATAGGAAGATCTGAGCAATCAGGAATGTATGAGAAGGTCTTGTCTGCAGATGAAGCAACTGCATTTGCCTTTCCGTACTTCTTAGCTTCCTCATATGCCTTCTTAGCCCACTGACCTGTGATAATGTAGTCAGCCACACCATTCTTCATAAGGTTCATTGGTACTGCTGCGAACTGCTGTGAAGCACCGCCCTGTAAGAACAACACCTTATAGTTGTCCGGAATGTTCATAAGGTCACGAAGATCAGCCTCAGCTTCTTTGATGATATTATCAAATGCCTTTGATCTGTGGCTCATTTCCATAACACTCATACCAGTTCCCTGATAGTCAAGCATTTCTGCTGCTGCTTCCTTAAGCACTGCCTCAGGTAACATTGATGGACCTGCTGAAAAATTATAAACTCTTGCCATTTTTTCTCTCCTCTTTTCCTAGAATAACGATCCCCGGGGAACCCCGCCCCCGGAAATCTGATCAGTTTTTGAAACTTAGTTACTGTTTTACTATAAATTTACATTTTTTTCAACTTATAAATGAATTTATCTGACTTTTTTCAACAAATAGTATAGAAAAATCTGATTAATTGTATGTGAATATAATGCCGATTATTCATTACTCAATATCTGATGAATCAAAGCATGTATCTATAGCAGCTCCCGGAGCAACCATAGGCCATACCTTGTCATCCTCATGGATCTGGGCGTCGATAACCACCGGTCTTCCTGCTGAAAGTGCAGTCTTCATGGCAGCTTCAAACTCCTCTACGGTTGTTGCCTTTATGCCAATTGCACCGAGGCCTTCCGCAACCTTAACGAAATCCACGCCATCATCAAGCACTGTATTCGAGTATCTGTGGTCATAGAAAAGCGTCTGCCACTGTCTTACCATACCGAGCACATGGTTGTTAAGTACCACCTGGATGATCGGAACATTGTATCTTGCCGCTGTGGCAATCTCGTTCATGTTCATTCTGAAGCATCCGTCTCCGGCAATATTTATAACCACCTTGTCAGGTCTTCCGTACTTGGCACCGATACATGCACCGACACCGTATCCCATGGTTCCCAGACCACCGGAGGTAAGTAATGTTCTTGGCTCACTGAATACATAGTTCTGAGCTGCCCACATCTGGTGCTGTCCTACGTCAGTAGTGATTATAGCCTTGCCCTCTGTAAGCTCATATATCTTTCTTATGGCAACAGGTCCTGTTAGAACATCCATGTTGTATGGATCAGGATATTTCTCCTTAAGTGCCTCTATCTCTGCCATCCAGTTCTTATTTGACTGGGCTGCAAGTCTTGCATTAAGGATTTTCAGGATCTCTCTGGCGTCGCCTATGATACTGGCATTTGTAGGTATATTCTTGTCTATCTCCGCTGCATCGATATCAATGTGGATGATCTTGGCATTTGGAACAAACTTAGCTGCATTTCCCACAACTCTGTCAGAAAATCTCGCACCGATAACAATAAGAAGATCTGCTCTGTTGACACCAAGGTTTGAAGCCTTTGTACCGTGCATACCAAGCATACCCGTATATCTCTCTGAATTGCCGTTAAATGCTCCCTTGCCCATAAGTGTATCACATACAGGAGCGTCAACCTTCTCTACAAATTCAGCAAGCTCCTCTGAAGCACCTGAAAGAGTAACACCACCACCCACAAGGATGTATGGTCTTCTTGAAACCTTGATCATCTCAAGAACCTTCTCAACGCTCTCGGACTTAATGGTATCTGTAACAGGAGATATCTCCTCAGGAACAACCGGCTCATAATCCGTCTCTGCAGCCGTAACATCCTTTGTAATATCCACAAGCACAGGACCCGGTCTGCCTGACTTGGCAATCTTAAATGCTCTTCTTATGGTTGGAGCAAGCTCTTCAACTGACTTAACAATGAAGCTGTGCTTTGTGATAGGCATTACAACACCGGCGATGTCTATCTCCTGGAAGCTGTCCTTACCTAACATGTTCACACCAACATTTGCAGTGATGGCTACGATAGGAATTGAATCCATATAAGCTGTAGCAATACCTGTTACAAGGTTTGTGGCACCGGGACCCGATGTGGCCATACATACGCCAACCTTACCTGTTGCTCTTGCATATCCGTCTGCGGCATGGGCTGCACCCTGCTCGTGGGATGTAAGGACATGATTTATCTCATCCTGATGTTTGTACAGTGCGTCATACACGTTAAGGATGGTTCCTCCCGGATAACCAAATACCGTATCAACACCCTGCTCTTTTAAACACTCTATTACAATCTCAGAACCTGTTAATTTTGACATGTTAATTTCCTTTCTACTACTTTTATCCTGATAAATACTACTTTGTAGGAACCTCAAGAACGGCACCTCTGTTACCTGATGTAACCATGCTTGCGTATCTTGCAAGGTAACCTGTTGTAACCTTAGGCTGTCTTGGTTTCCATGCTGCACGTCTTGCCTCAAGAACCTCATCAGGAACATCAAGAGTAAGTGTAGTATTGTTTATATCTATCTTAATGATATCTCCCTCTTCTACAAGAGCTATAGGTCCGCCTACGGCAGCCTCAGGGCTTACATGTCCGATGGAAGCACCACGGCTGGCACCTGAGAAACGTCCGTCCGTAATAAGGGCAACTGATGAGCCGAGTCCCATACCTGCAATAGCAGATGTTGGGTTAAGCATTTCTCTCATACCAGGGCCACCCTTAGGTCCCTCATATCTTATAACTACCACGTCACCAGGAACGATCTTGCCGCCCTTGATGGCTGCGATAGCATCTTCTTCACATTCAAATACTCTTGCAGGTCCTTCATGAACAAGCATTTCAGGAACAACTGCCGAACGCTTGACAACTGAACCATCCGGTGCAAGATTTCCCTTAAGTACTGCAAGTCCGCCAGTCTTACTGTATGGATTATCAAGCGGTCTGATAACCTCAGGATTTCTGTTTACATGACCTTCTACAGCCTCGCCGATGGTCTTTCCTGTAACTGTCATGCAATCCTCATGTATAAGTCCTGCCTCTTTAAGCTCATTTATAACTGCGTATACACCGCCTGCCTCATAGAGGTCTTCCATGTATGTAGGGCCTGCAGGTGCAAGGTGGCAGATGTTAGGCGTCTTGGCACTGATCTCATTTGCAAATGCTATATCAAAGTCAAATCCGATTTCATGGGCAATAGCAGGGATATGGAGCATTGAGTTTGTTGAACATCCAAGGGCCATATCTACTGTAAGGGCATTTAATATTGCGTCCTTTGTGATGATATCTCTTGGACGGATGTTCTTTCTGTACATCTCCATAACTGCCATACCTGCATGCTTTGCAAGCTTTATTCTCTCAGAGTATACGGCAGGGATCGTACCATTTCCAGGAAGACCCATACCAAGTGCCTCTGTAAGGCAGTTCATTGAATTCGCTGTGTACATACCTGAACACGATCCACATGTAGGACAGGTCTTGCACTCGTACTCGTATACGTCATCCTCGTTCATTGTTCCGGCTGCATATGAACCGACAGCCTCGAACATGCTTGAAAGACTTGTCTTATGTCCCTTAACGTGACCTGCAAGCATTGGACCGCCTGATACAAATACTGTAGGAACATTTACTCTTGCTGCTGCCATAAGAAGTCCGGGAACATTCTTATCACAGTTAGGGATCATAACCAATGCATCAAACTGATGCGCGATAGCCATGGCCTCTGTTGAGTCTGCGATCAGATCTCTTGTTACCAGTGAGTACTTCATTCCGATATGTCCCATGGCAATACCGTCACACACTGCGATAGCAGGGAACATAACTGGTGTACCGCCTGCCATTGCAACTCCCAGCTTTACTGCCTGGGCGATCTTATCAAGATTCATATGTCCGGGTACTATCTCATTATATGAACAGACAATACCAACTAATGGTTTTTCAAGCTCTTCCTTTGTCATGCCGAGGGCATTGAAAAGGGAACGATGTGGTGCCTGCTGCATTCCTGTTTTTACATTATCACTTTTCATTTCTATACTTCCTTTCCTATTGAACATCAGCCCATAATAAATCGCCTGCGGCGAGTGCTAACACTACATGTCAAGTTTTCATAGAAAACTTGACACAATTCCTTCGCAATTGCTGTTATATGGGGCTCATATACTTTCTGATTTTTTATAAAATATTTTACAAAATACGCTCACTATATCAATATGCCAGCCGTGGAACGCTCCCGCTCTATTCGCCCTACAGCGGTACTAAGGCTCGAAATATCTCGCCAAGTACCGGTGGGCTCATATGTCCACTTGTGGCATATGATACCGTTCGCTCATATTTTGAAATTATATAATAGTGTATATGATCAGTTCCACATTCACATATAATGTATAAGTCCAGACGATAGTGAATTTTTCGTTATGAGGTTTGACCTTGCTACCAGCATAAAGCCCATGTTTGAGGAAAAATCATTATGAGTAAAGCGAGTGATGATTTTTCCGAGTTTGGGCGACTGCTGGTTAATAAGCTGGTCGAACCGAGTAGTAAAATTCACGTGTATGGCTATACATTTATATGTGAATGTGGAAATATACATTTTGTTTCAAAATTTCCAAGTACCTATTTAATTCTCTCTGAAATAAGATCACCCATCTCGGAGCAGCTTACAAGAGTTGTTCCTTCTGAATGAATATCTATAGTTCTATAGCCGTCTTTAAGTACCTGCTTTACTGCTGCCTCAATGGCGTCAGCCTCTTTATCAAGGTCAAATGTATATCTGAGCATCATAGCTGCCGAAAGGATGGTGGCGATAGGATTTGCCTTGTCCATGCCTGCTATGTCAGGGGCTGATCCGCCTGATGGTTCATACATTCCGAATTTTGTCTCATTAAGAGACGCTGACGACAACATTCCGATAGATCCTGAGATCATAGAAGCCTCGTCTGAAAGGATATCTCCGAACATATTCTCTGTAAGTACTACATCAAACTGTGCAGGATCCTTTACAAGCTGCATTGCACAGTTGTCAACCAGCATGTGCTCGAGTGTTACCTCAGGATAATCGGCTGCCACTTCATTTACAACCTTTCTCCAGAGTCTTGATGAATCAAGGACATTTGCCTTGTCTACAGAAGTAACTTTCTTTCTTCTCTTCATGGCAATGTCGAATGCCTTGATGGCAATTCTTCTGATCTCGTTCTCATTGTATGTAAGGGTATCAACGGCTGTCATTACGCCATCAACCTCTTCTGTCTTTCTCTCGCCGAAATAAAGTCCGCCTGTAAGCTCTCTCATCATCATCATGTCGAAGCCACGCTCTGCTATCTCAGCTCTCAGTGGGCAGGCATCCTTTAACTCATCATAGAGATTTGCAGGACGAAGATTGGCAAATAATCCAAGTTCTTTTCTTATCTTAAGAAGTCCTGCTTCCGGTCTTAAGTTAGGTGGAAGCTTATACCATGGGGATGTTGATGTGTTGCCGCCTATTGAGCCGAGAAGAACTGCGTCCTTTGACTTTGCTATGGCAACTGCCTCATCTGTAAGAGGCACTCCTGTTGCGTCTATTGAGCATCCACCCATGAGGATCTCCTCATAGTCGAATTCATGCCCGTATATCTTTCCTACCGTATCGAGAACCTTCATAGCCTCTGTGACTACCTCAGGTCCTATTCCGTCACCTTTAATAACCGCAAGATTGCATTTCATTACTGTATTCCTCCATTTTCAATCTCCGTAGAGTTTTATCCATCCGCTATCATTAAGTAATGACAGGCTCCCTTTACGAGAACCTGTCACGCCTTGATCTTTACTTATATTGCAGATATTAATTGGTAAACATATCTTTTCTGTGTCCAAAATATATGATATTTGCAATCAGAAGACCAACTGAGATAAGTATACCGATAATACTTCCTGCGAGATAACTTGATGTGTCAACAAGCCAGCTGTATTTGCTAAGCTCTGAATATGCTGCAATGCAGTATATAAGAGATGCACCTATTGAAATTCCACATGTAATGTAATAGAACATAGGGCCATCATGCTTAAAGCCTGCCAGCTTCTGTCTTGCAATTATAGCAACGACCGCCGCAGCGAGCATGAGGATACCGGTGATGGTTGACACCGTCTTCATGCTTGGAAACCATGCATATATTGTTTCTCTCTCAGACGCATTTCCATATACTGACCCTGTTATATATTTTATACCATTAACAAGCCCTGTCAATGCAGACAAAAATAACTGCACATAGATTATGAATTTATACCACTTCATCCCAAGTCCGTTTGATGAAACTGTGCTCGGATTGGTATATATAGGCTGATTATATGGCTGGTTGTAATTCTGTCCGCCGTAATTTGGCTGTCCATACTGGTTGCCATAGTTCTGTCCGTCATAATTCGGCTGTCCATACTGGTCGCCGTAGTTCTGTCCGTCATTATTCGGCTGTCCATACTGGTTGCCGTAGTTCTGTCCACCAAATGTCTGGTTATCGTAGCCCTGGGTTGTGGCATTCTGACTTGGATCATATCCGTTATAATTGTTGTCGTTTTTAAGATTCATACTTTCCTCCTTCTAAACTTCCTGATATCAGCCAGGAAACATCTTTAATCTATTTTCCCACATCACCTCTAACGTGCCGGTAATGTGTAAAAATCTCCTTAATTCTTACTGTTGATGTAATTTATAAGACCCTCGCTCTTAATAATCTCCTGCATGAACGGCGGGAACGCCTGACCCTTGTACTGGGTTCCCTTTGTTACGTCGTAGATTATACCGCTGTCAAAGTCTATCTCTACCTCGTCTCCTGCCTCAATGGCTTCTGCCGCCTCAGGACACTCAATGATAGGAAGTCCTATATTGATAGAATTTCTATAGAATATTCTTGCAAATGTCTCTGCTATAACACAGCTTATCCCTGAAGCCTTGATGGCTATAGGTGCATGCTCTCTTGATGAGCCGCAACCGAAGTTCTTTCTTGCCACCATGATATCTCCCGGCTTAACACGCTTTACGAAATCCTTGTCGATATCCTCCATGCAGCTCTTCGCAAGCTCTGCAGGATCAGAAGAATTCAGATATCTTGCAGGAATGATAACGTCTGTATCTACATTGTCTCCATACTTATGTACTGTTCCATGTGCCTTCATATCAATTCTCCTTTCTATAATCCAAGCTCTGCCGGGCTGCTGATCTTACCTGTGATAGCTGAAGCTGCTGCAACAGCAGGGCTGGCAAGGTATACCTCTGAATCAACATGTCCCATACGTCCAACAAAGTTACGGTTTGTGGTGGATACTGCTCTCTCTCCGGCAGCCATAACACCCATATGCCCTCCAAGACACGGACCACATGTAGGAGTTGAAACCACTGCACCTGCCTCAACAAATATTGTCATAAGGCCTTCCTTGATACACTGGAGATAAACTGCCTGAGTACCAGGAATAACGATAACTCTCACTCCGTCTGCGACCTTTCTGCCCTTGATTATCTCAGCAGCGATACGCATATCTGAGATACGTCCATTTGTACATGAACCGATGACAACCTGGTCTATCTTGATGTCCCCAACCTCATCAATAGTCTTTGTATTCTCAGGAAGGTGTGGGAAAGCAACTGTTGGCTTAAGTGTACTTAAATCAATAGTGTACTCCTCATCATATTCTGCATCGGCGTCAGCCTCATACTTTGTATATGGCTTATCTGAATGTTCCTTAATATACTCCTCAGTAAGCTCGTCTACAGGGAAGATGCCGTTCTTAGCACCTGCTTCGATAGCCATATTGGCAATGGTAAATCTGTCATCCATGGTAAGGTTCTTGATACCGTCACCAACAAACTCCATTGACTTATAAAGTGCTCCGTCCACACCGATCATGCCGATGATGTGAAGGATAACGTCCTTGCCGCTTATGTAAGGTGCCTTCTCGCCAACAATGTTAAACTTAATTGCTGATGGTACCTTGAACCATGCCTTTCCTGTAACCATACCGGCTGCCATATCTGTACTTCCAACGCCTGTTGAAAATGCTCCGAGAGCACCATATGTACATGTATGTGAATCAGCACCTATACAGGTCTCACCTGCAACTATAAGTCCTTTTTCCGGAAGCAATGCATGCTCTATTCCCATCGAACCAACGTCAAAGAAATTCTTGATCTCATTCGCTGCAGAGAACTGTCTTACACACTTACAGTGCTCAGCACTCTTAATATCTTTATTAGGCGTGAAATGATCCATTACAAGAGCTATCTTAGTCTTGTCAAATACTTCCTTCTTATTAAACTTCTCCATCTCATGAATGGCAACAGGTGTTGTAACATCATTACCAAGCACCAGATCCAAATCAGCCTCAATCAACTGTCCTGCCTGGACTGAATCAAGTCCTGCATGCGCAGCCAATATCTTCTGAGTCATTGTCATACCCATTAGATTTTCCTCCTTATTGTGTTTAAATTATCAACTGTGTTGATTTTATCATATGGCATGATATAATTGTAATACATAATAGTAATAACTATTATGATTTATAGTTATACCCAGGAGGTATTTTCCATGATAGATAATCTCAACAATTATATTATATTCCATACGGTAGCCAAGTGTGGCAATATCAGCCGTGCAGCCAAGGAGCTGTTCATCAGCCAGCCCGCCATAAGTAAATCAATTCTTAAGCTTGAAGCTGAGCTTGGCACCACGCTCTTCCATCGAAATTCAAGAGGAGTATCACTCACAGAGCAAGGACACCTTTTATACGAATACGTTGAACGCGCCCTGGACAACCTGGATCAGGGGGAGGAGAATGTAAGGAAATACTCCGAAACAGGCATGGGACACATAAGGATCGGAGTGAGCACCTCTCTGTGCAGATATGTGCTTATCGACTACCTTAAGGATTTCATCAAGGAAAATCCCAACATAAGGATAAGTATAGACTGCCACTCCACCATAAATACTATAAGTCTGTTAAAAAATGACTCCATTGACATCGGACTTATCTGCAACACCGATCTGCCAAAGGGACTTAACTACCATCCGGTCAAGGAAATTCATGATATCTTCGTGGCAAATTATGACTATATAGACAGCTTCCTTTCATCCCATAATGATGAGAGCGCCAATACTCCGGTGGAGAATATGCTGATGGGAAGCATCGGTGCATTTTTAGGTGTTCCAGGTCAATCCACCATGCAGGCTCCGGCACAAGACTCCATGTCCAAAATCCGCACCATTGATGATGCAGCGAATATCCCTGTACTAAAGACTCCTTTTAACATGGATGGTGCCGATACCTTAAGTCTTCTTGAGGAGTCCAATCTCCTTGTGCTTGAAGATGGCAACGTCACCAGACAGCATGTGGACAGATACATGATGGAACACAAAATAAAGGCGAGCCAGCTCCTTGAGATAAACAACATGGACCTCCTTGTAGACTTCGCTTCCATCGGCATGGGCGTTGCCAGCGTAGTAAGGGAGTTCGCACTGGACGCCCTTAATGAAGGCAAGATAATAGAACTTCCCCTGCCCGCCGAAATAGAAAAAAGAACAGTAGGCTTCTCCTTCCACAGCGGGAAGAAAATGTCTACTGCTCTTGTTAAGTTTCTTGAGTATTGTAAAGCACAGGAATAAAATTCACTTTCCTAATTCTCCCTGCTGCCATCTATAGCTCTTAAAATATACTCCTTATCCGTTTCGATGATATGACCTTTAAAGTTATGTATGTACTCAACGATACCGTCTATTTTTATCACCGGGTATAAAAGCTCCTCCCTATGTTCTACGGTAAGTTTCCTGTTACATAATAGCAACACCGCATTGACCGGTATGAATTTTTTTAACAGTATCTCCTCCAGATGCAGCTTTTCCGCCAGTATCTGGCTTGTAGGTGATTTCACCTGCCTGATCTTTTCGCCCTTCTTTATAGTCCATTGATCCGAACTGCTTATAAGCAGCTTCGCCACAGTCTCCTTGCCGTCCGTCATCCCAAACGCCTTTGTTTCAACACAAAATACACCATTATCGCCAATTACAATATGGTCATATTCATGCACCTTCTTATTCCACTTAAGTCTAGGTCCGTTTATCACCTTGTAACCCAAAGGTATTAGTTTACTGAGTTCAGCCCTTGCCAATTTCTCGCCTAAATTTCCAACCTCCTTTCGTATGTAGTTCTGCTCTTCTGTCTCCCTGTTTACAAGCTTGGCAGCCCTGGTCTCATACTCCGGTCTGTTTTCCACACCTGTCACCCCGATGGATATAAGATATTTTCTAAATTCTTCCTTTTTAGCACTGTTAATATTGTGATTAGACACCACCAGACGGTAGAATATCCCCTTTAAATCCCCCTTTTCTCTTGGCAGATAATCCTGATACACTATCTTTCCATAGCTTCTTCGTACATATCCGCCACCATAATTTTTTAGAAAATAAAAGAAATTATCAAATTCCAATTCTGAAAATTGCGTTTGCATTTTTCTTTTTTCCTTTTCAAAATCTTCTCTTGAAATCCACCTGTATTTTCTAAGGCTATTTTTCGAAAATCCCTTATACTTTCCTGTCCTTATGGAATAACATATAAACATTGCAATTCCAAAAGCAACAGCTACAATCATTCCTCCTATAGCCCAATATTTCTCAAATCCCATAAAATCCCCCAATCTTTAAAATCCGGCTTTACTCTCCCGCCTTTAACTTCGTATTATAATACACCGACTTCTTCTCAAGCTCACTGTTAAGCTTGTCATAACCATATCTTTCAAGCAGCGTAGGGGTATCAGAAAACAGATTAACCCCAAGTCCCAGTCTGTCCCCCTCTATCTCTGCTCCTATTGCCGCAAGAGTGGTCGGGTACATGTCGAAGACTGTAAACTGTCTGTCATAATCAAGGGTGTAAGTCTCACCTGAATTTATAACGACCACATAAGTCTTTCTGTCATACCGGTCAGATACATTCTTTTCCCTTATATACCGCTTCTCCATGGTAGGATGATCCCCGGAGAGGATTATGGTGGTATTCTCATAGAAATCCTGTTCCTTCACCCATTCTATAAAACTCTCAAGCTGGCTTGACTCACAGGAAAGTACATTCTCATACTGTATATCAGAATCATCCGGGCACAGCCTGCATTTGTAACCATCAGGAAAATGTGTATCCATTGTGGCTATAAACAGATTAAAGGGCTGTCTGCTATCCCCTATCTTACTAAGCTCATCCCTGGCAAATTGAAACAGCTTCTCATCCTCATATCCCCAGTTCTCAAAATAATCCGAAGGAACCAATCCGTTCTTCACTGCATAATGCATGTCCTGCATTTCATAGCTGCCATGCTGCCTATAGTATTCGCTCATATCCGCATAATACATGTAAGAGCCTGCAATATACACCTGTTTGTATCCGTAGCTGTTAAGTATGTCACCAATACTTACGATTCCCGGCATATATCTGTCCGTGCTTCCATAGTCCTTAAGGGGAACACCTGAGGTCTGAGCCACCTGGATTGCGGCTGTCCAGGCTGTATTTGCCGGGGTATATGCTCCATTTAACATATTATGCTCAGCAGTAAAGTTCACATTGTCCTTATCAAGCTGCAACGCAGTAAGCTCAGGTATCACATCCCTGTCAAGGGCACCTCCGTACTGCCCCAAGGAAAATGTATCCTCCATGGACTCTATGGATATATATATGAGATTTCTCTTTCCCTCCGGAAATGTTATCTTCACGTCATCAGGATCCACATACTCATCCTCAAATAATGTCGTCTCAGTTATCTGACCCTTGATAAGTGTAAGCAGTCCAACCTCATCCTCGGAATATTGCATACATACTATAAACGCCGATATCACCGCCATAATGTATACAGAATAGAACCATCTTCTGCCCCGGTTCCTGAACACCCTGAACAGAACCACCGAACCCACAACAGTTACAACTATCAGGATTATGCTCTTGGCAATTATAGAATAAAACGGCTCCATATTCGCCCCGTCGCCTCCCTGGGTTATGGAGAATATGGTTCCGTATAAATCTCTTGTTCCCAGATGACTCACAAGCCATCCCGATACAAGTGCACACAGCAGCGATACTGTCAGAAAAACCACTAAAAATATCTTACCTAAAATCTTAAAAACTCTATTCATATCACTTTAATTTCTCATCATAATATACCGACTTCTTCTCAAGCTCACTGTTAAGCTTATCAAGTCCCATCTCCTCCACCAATGTAGGAACGTCCGAATATAAATTCACACCTAAGCCCAATCTGTCTCCCTCTATCTTTACTCCCATAGCAGCAAGGGTTGTGGGATACATGTCAAACAATGAGTATTTTCTGGTATGGTCTATGTCATACCTGCAAGTCGAATTAATTATAGTAGTATATACCTTTCTTTCATATTTATCCGGAACACCCTTCTGGTTAATATACTTCTGATCCATCGTAAGATGATCACCACATAATACTATAACCGTATCATCATAGCAATCCTGCTTGCGAAGCCACTCCACAAAAACATACACCTGGGAATCCGAACACATTATAGAGTTCTCATATTGTATATCTGAAGTGTCACCACACAGTCTGCACTTATAGCCGTCAGGAAAATGTGTGTCCATTGTGGCAATAGATACTGCAAATGGTTCACCTTTCTCCTGTAATCTCGTTATTTCATCCTTTGCAAGATCAAATACCTTTTCATCCTCAACTCCCCAATTAACGTAATACCCCTCAGGTATGAGACTGTTTCCCTTCATATACTTATAGTCTCTTATGGAATAGCTGCCATGCTCGGCAAAATACTGTTCAAGCTCACCATATGACGCAGAACAACCACCTATGTATTCAAGAGAATAGCCATTGTCCTTAAGTATATCCCCAATGCTTGTAACCCCCGGAAGAAAGCTATCTGCCTTAGTATAATCCTTTAACGGTACACCACAAGTCTGAGCCACCTGACTTGCGGCAGTCCAATCCGTTCCCGTGGTCACATAAGCTCCGTTAAGAACATCGTCAACGGAAAATTCTTCATTTTCCATGGCAAGCTCAGTAAGCTTAGGAATAAGGTTTTCATCCATTGCACCACCATCAGCTCTGTCAGCATATGTCCGCTCCATGGACTCAAGGTATATGTATACAAGATTTTTCTTATCCCCATCCTCAGGAAATTCTACTTTATCTGCCTCATACGCCACATAATTTTTCTCATAAAGCTGTGTCTTTACGTAATGCCCCTTCACATAGTCGAATATTCCAAGCTTAACACCCGAATAGCATATTCCACAGCAAAGGATCGCACCGGCAACAGCAATATAAATATTCCTGTACAACCTGCCATGTGCAGATTTTCTGCTAACCCGGAATATTATCACCGACACCACCACTATCACCACCACAGCAATGATATTGAAGATTATCAAATTATAAAATGGTTGAAGATTAGCTCCGTCAAGCCTGTTTGATATGGAGAATAATATATTGTCAAACCTGCTCTGCCCTATGTTGTTTATCTCCCACCTGGTGGTGACCATCAGACATACCCCTGCCATTAATATTATACAAACAAGTACATTAAGTATTATCCTTCCGATCTTTCTTGCCATAAATCAGTCCCGCTTTCTTGCCATAAATCAATCTACTTTCTCATCATAGATCAATCCTTTTTTATCATAGATTGATTCCGCTTTCTCGACACAATGACATATGCCAATACCATGAGTACACCAATACAGCTTAATATTCCACCAAGAACAAGGCCATAGGTTCTGTACGTAATATGTATATCATGTTCTCCGGCACTTATCCTTACGCCAAGCATTGCACCGCCAACCTTAACTATCTCAGCCTGCTTTCCGTCCACATATACCTTAAAGCCTTTGAAATACGGTACAGACATATAGAGGATACCATCCTCTGCGGCATTTACAGAGCCTTTTATATCCCTATCTTCAAATGAGTCGATCTTTAATACTGACTCCCCTATCCTCTCATAATATCTGCCGACCACATCCTCATTAAGAGAATAAAGTTTTATAGTTGCCACACCATATCCAAGAGCCGTAGAGTTATTGGCAACAGTTATACGGACTCTCTGGCCCACCTGAAGATTTCCTATGTGGGCTATTCCTGCCGGGCTTGGATAAAGATTTATCCCTGCCTGCTCACCATCTATCTCAACGCTGTAAGTTACGGAATTGATCTCATCACTTATGTATGCATACAGATCGGTAGCTTCTCTTACTACAAACTCCACATTTATCATGGACTTTGAATCAGGATCAAGTCCCAGGTTCTGATACCATATGGAGTCTCTCTTCTTAAGATACCTCGGAAGACCCAGATCATTGATTCTCTTTTTCTTTCCGAGAGCCACGCACAGGTAGGTCGAGGTCTGGAGATTGCCAGGCTCATACTCGTCAAACGCCTTACCAATACCCATGACCTTATCTGTAAGCTCATTCTGGATATCTATAGGTGTTACACCTATCCTTCCCCCTTCATCATAAACATTGCTTACATCCCAGTCCAGTACAGACTCAGGCATGACCATTCCGGGAGCGATATCCCCCTCATTTACCATAATGTAGCTGTCACCTGCAGTTCCTGCCACACCGTAACCTCCAAAACCCAGCAGATTATCCGTAAGCACATATCTCATGTTAAACAGTGGCGCAGAAATCGGTGTTGTGCCAAAGTAAGCATAAACACCACCATTCTTCTGGTATGTCATTCCAAGTCCTTTATAGAGCTTTAACACATCGGAATTTATTACTGATGAGAATATACTTCCGTCTGAGCAACAAGCTGTATTTGTATTGCCCATCCATGAAGTCTTCCTCTCACCCGGCATTGTCTCTATACTGTCATACAAGGGCTTCCAGCCCTCATAATTTATCTTCTTGAGATTTGAGTAGGAATAATTCTCCTCTCCTGAAATTATGGCATTGACAAATAACTCCGCAATGCCAAGCACCAGTAGATTCACCGTAAGGCTTATCTTCTTGATACTCTTTTTCTTAAACAGCACTATGCATATAACATAGTACACACCTATCAACGCAGTTGCCATAAGGCAGCCTGCACTGTTTAACTGGTCACCGCATATAAGTGCCAGTGCATACATTACCGCAAACACTGCAAATGCTGCACCGATCCACCTGTATCTCATATCCTCAAGTCCGTCTATTCCCTCAAGGGCTGTTATAAGCAGGAACATTATAAGGATAAACATGAAACGGCTGAGATAGCTGTGAGGAACAGTAAAGCCCTGGAGCACATAGGCTGTTGTCATCCAGTTAAAGGCAACAGATATAATCATAAGCTCCACTATCCTCTTTATCTTATGATGTCTCTCAGGCTTTGGATTAAAGGCGAACATAACCGCAAGCACCACAGTAAAGATACCGCAGTAATTGTTATTTACAAAGAATGTATCTCCGTTAGGGTTCATCCATGCAGCAAAGAAAAATCCCTGGAAGAACTCTCCTATATTGCCGAAATATCCATATCCGAAGCTGTTAAGCGTATACCAGCTCGTATCCACATCCCTGTTTAATATGCTGAGATAACATGGCACAAGCACCACTGCGGCACAAAGTGCAGCCACAACCGAAGCACATACGAACTTCAAAAATTTCTTAAAGAAATCCTTCGCCCCATCATAGTGCTGGTCTATGAAATAGATCACTGCGAATATACACACATACCAGGCAAAATAAAAATTAGTGATCAATGTAAGAAGCAGGGAGACAAAATATAACCTGTAATCTCTCCTGTCAACCATATATTCTATGCCAAGCAATACCAGCGGAGTGAGCATAAGGCTTATAAGCCATATGAAATTATACTGATATGCCAGTATATAGCCGCACATTGCATAGGCTGAAGCAAACAGCAGACTCATCATGTCTCTTCCTGTTGTAAGCTTGTTATATCTTGTATGTCTGAAGAAATACAAAGCCGTAACACCACATCCGCCTATCTGCACAAGGAATATCACCAGTGCCCCAAGCTCCACATGGGATGTACCAAACAGGAACATCAGCAGATTAAACGGACTGGCAAGATAATAAAAAAATGTAGCATAATAGTCATAGCCCAATCCTCCGTGCCAGTCAAACTGCAGAGAACTTCCATTCTTAAATCTCTCCACCATATAACTTAAGAAAGGTACATACTGGCTGTCCGCATCGCCTATTAAAATAGTATTCCCCCCGAAAGGATAGCAATTAGTAAGAAACATATGGGCAAGCATGGTAAGCACCGGAATTGCAAATGCCACGAAATACAACCATATACATCTTTTCTTTTTATTCTCTGTCATACAAATCTCCCTACATATCTTCAAAGCGCATGACACCGGTCAAGCATCATGCGCTCTGTATAGTTTTAATATTTATATTACTCTTACTTGAAGTAAGCCACACCACTCTCAAATATCTTCTGATCCTGGTTGCCGTAGATATTCACAGCAACAGCCTCACCGATACGCTCTGAGTGACCCATCTTACCAAGGACACGTCCGTCAGGACTTGTGATACCTTCGATAGCATAGTAAGAACCATTTACATTGTAGTACTCATCCATTGTTGGATTTCCGTTTAAGTCTACATACTGGGTAGCCACCTGGCCATTTGCAAATAACTTCTCGCACCATTCCTTGCTGGCAACGAATCTACCCTCACCATGTGAGATAGGAATAGAATAAACTCCGCCAAGCTCAGCCTGGGCAAGCCATGGGCTCTTGTTTGTAACAACCTTTGTGTATGCGATCTTGGACTGGTGACGTCCAATGCTGTTCATTGTAAGTGTTGGTGATGTCTCACTCTGTGGTCTGATCTCACCGTATGGTACAAGACCAAGCTTGATAAGTGCCTGGAAGCCATTACAGATACCAAGGGCAAGTCCGTCTCTCTCATTAAGGAGCTTCATAACCTCCTCTGAGATCTTGGCATTTCTGAAAGCTGTGGCAATGAACTTACCTGATCCGTCAGGCTCATCACCTGCTGAGAAACCACCCGGGAACATTATGATCTGTGAATCGCTTATTGCCTTGGCAAATGCGTCTACTGAATCTCTTATTCCCTGAGCTGTCATATTCCTGAATACTACTGTCTGAACCTCAGCTCCTGCTCTCTCAAATGCCTTAGCTGAATCATACTCACAGTTGGTACCAGGGAATACAGGGATGAATACCTTTGGCTTAGCAACCTTGTTCTTTGATGTATATACGGTCTTTGCGTCAAAGAGACCTGTGTTGATCTCTGTCTGAGGAACCTTGCTCTTTGTTGGGAATACCTTCTCAAGCTTTGTTGTCCATGCCTTGATGGCTTCCTCAACAGTTACTGTCACATCACCGTATGTGAAGGCCGCACTGTCATTTACAGTACCGATCTTCTTAACTGTAACTCCAAGCTTGTCAACATTCTCAGGCTTAACCTCAAGGATGATAGAACCGTAATCCTTGGAAACAAGCTTCCTCTTTGTTACACCGTCATCTATTGCAACACCGAATTTATTACCGAATGCCATCTTTGATACAGCCTCAATGAGACCACCAAAGCCTATTACATAAGCAGCCTCGATCTTATCCTCTGTAATTGCCTTATGGAGCTTGTCATACTTATCAAGGACATCAGCATATACAGGAATGTCATTCTCATCCTTATCAACATCAAGTCTTACAAGGACATCGCCTGCTGCCTTAAGCTCAGGTGTAACAACATGCTTGTAGCTTGATACGTCAACTGCAAATGAACAAAGTGTAGGAGGAACATCTATGTCATTAAATGTACCTGACATACTGTCCTTACCACCTATTGACGGAAGTCCGAGACCGATCTGGACATCATATGCACCAAGAAGTGCTGCCAGTGGCTGACCCCATCTGTATGGATCTGTTCCAAGTCTCTTAAAGTACTCCTGGAAGGTAAGTCTTATCTTTGAAACATCTCCGCCTGCTGCCGCGATCTTGGCAACTGATGTAAGCACTGCGTATACTGAACCATGGTATGGGCTCCAGCTTGAAAGATATGGATCAAGGCCGTAGCTCATCATGGTGATAGTATCTGTCTTACCCTTAAGTACAGGAAGCTTAGCTATCATTGTCTGGGTTGGTGTAAGCTGATACTTACCACCGTATGGCATTGTTACTGTTGAAGCACCGATGGAGCTGTCGAACATCTCCACAAGCCCCTTCTGTGAACATACATTAAGGTCTGACAGTGTATCAAGCCATGCCTTCTTAACATCAGCAGGCTCCTTAACCTCATCAAAGTAGTTATCTGCCTTGCTTGGAACATTAACCTTAACTGTTGTCTCCTGATGAGCACCGTTGGTGTCAAGGAATGCTCTCTTTATATTAACGATATCCTTGCCTCTCCACTTAAGTACAAGTCTCGGCTCCTCTGTTACAGTTGCAACCACAACTGCCTCAAGGTTCTCCTCTTCTGCATACCCAAGCATTTTGTCCACGTCGGCAGGATCTACTACTATAGCCATACGCTCCTGAGACTCTGAGATAGCAAGCTCTGTTCCGTCAAGACCTGCATATTTCTTAGGAACCTTGTCAAGGTCTACTGTAAGACCGTCTGCCAGCTCTCCGATGGCAACAGATACACCGCCGGCACCGAAGTCGTTACATTTCTTTATAAGTGAAGAAACCTCTTCTCTTCTGAAGAGTCTCTGTATCTTTCTCTCTGTAGGAGGATTACCCTTCTGAACCTCTGCACCACAGCTCTCAAGGGAGTGTGAATCATGAGCCTTTGATGAACCTGTAGCTCCGCCACAGCCATCACGTCCTGTACGTCCGCCTAAAAGGATTATCATGTCCCCGGGATCTGATGTAAGTCTCTTAACCGCACGTCTTGGAGCAGCACCCATGACAGCACCGATCTCCATTCTCTTGGCAACATAATTCGGATGATATATTTCATTTACAAGTCCTGTTGCAAGTCCGATCTGGTTACCGTATGAGCTGTAACCATGGGCAGCTGTGGTAACAATCTTTCTCTGTGGAAGCTTGTTAGGAAGTGTCTCCTTAAGGGACTTTGTAGGATCTGCAGCACCTGTAACTCTCATGGCCTGGTATACATAGCCTCTTCCTGAAAGCGGGTCACGGATAGCTCCGCCTAAGCATGTGGCAGCCCCACCGAACGGCTCTATCTCTGTAGGATGGTTGTGGGTCTCGTTCTTGAAGAATACCAGCCACTCCTCAGTAACACCGTCAACCTCTACAGGAACTACTATCGAACATGCATTTATCTCATCTGATACTTCCATGTCATCAAGCTTTCCTGCTGCCTTAAGCTGCTTCATACCCATAAGGGCTATATCCATAAGACATACGAACTTGTCGTCTCTGTCCTTGTACATCTCCTTCATCTCAGCACGATATGCGTCGAATGTCTTCTCAAGAAGCTCCTTGTAATCTCCATCGTCAAAGGTTACATCTGTAAGCTCTGTGGAGAAGGTGGTATGACGGCAGTGATCTGACCAGTATGTGTCAAGGACTCTGATCTCAGTCATGGAAGGATCTCTCTTCTCGTCATTCTTAAAATAATTCTGGATGTGAAGGAAATCCTTGAATGTCATGGCAAGACCAAGGGACTCATAAAGCTCCTTAAGCTTGTCCTCAGGCATATCTTTAAATCCGTCAAATATGATAACATCCGCAGGCTCATCATACTCAGTAACAAGAGTCTCTGGGATCTCAAGACCACAGGCTCTTGAGTCAACAGGGTTGATACAATATTCCATAACGCTCTTAAGCTGCTCGTCTGTAACATTTCCTGAAAGAATATATGTAGTTGCAGTCTTTATGATAGGATTCTCATCCTCATTAAGAAGTTTTACACACTGCTCCGCAGAATCTGCTCTCTGATCGAACTGTCCCGGAAGCGCTTCTACAGAGAACACCTTATCTGTGTCCTGCATTGGAAGCTCATCGCCCTCATAGACCATATCTACAGGTGGCTCAGAAAATACGGTATTGATTGCTTTTCTGTATGTCTCATCTGAAAGATTCTCAACATCATAACGGACAAGTACTCTTACATATTCAGCATCAATGTTAAGATAGTTCTTGATCTCGTCATGGAGTTCCTTAGCCTTAACTGCGTAGTCCGGCTTTTTTTCAACGTAAACTCTTCTTACCTTACTCATGGTAGACCTCCGTAATGTAAATTAATTTTCAACAGTTGGAGCAGCAACCATTTAAAATTGTGGTTGCTGCGGCGTAACGATGTCACAGACATCATTACAATAAATAAAAGTGCTGTTATCATGCACATACATACATAATAATAGCACTTTTATTAAATCTTGAATAGCTGTAATTTCAGATTAATTGTGTAATCGTCGTATCATTTTGAAAATAACCGAATTCTGGTACACCATAGGTGCCTCCTCAGCGAAGAATATTATTCCGTCAGTAGGGGCATATATCTGGGATTTCACATCGCCGGTCATAGGATTTACGATATTGGCGATTATATCTCCTCTGGTGACCTCATCTCCCGGACCTGCCAGTCTTCTGAAGAAACCGCCTGCCTTATCGGATCTTATGCTGAGTAATTCCTCTTCATCCAAAACCGTGGAAATATATCCTGCATGACAGTTATATCTTATGATACCCATTCTGGTAAGGAACCTGAGCACTGCCGATACGGCATTGTTGGCACTTACCTCATCAATCCTCTCCGTAGCTCCGGAATATATCGAGAATGCCTCGGTTCCGTTCATCTGCCAGTTATAATTAAGAGTTGCCCTGTCATATGCTCTCGGTTCTGCCGTAAGCACATACTGCATACCAAAAAGATTGGCCAGGGAGTTACTCTGTTTTCCTGTATCCATCATCCTTATATGAGGGATAAACTGCCCCTCCATATAAAAGCTTGCGAATTGTATTCCATAGGCATAGCCACTTGTATAAGAAAGCACCGCATCAGCGATCCTACTTACCGCCTGCCCTTCCGGATTGCCCGGAAAAGCCCTGTTAAGATCCGCATTGTCCGATATCCAGTACTTCTGTCCCATATTCATGGAGCTGTAATTAAGTGACGGTACCAGCAATATCCTCTTTCCTGCCACTATGGATCCTCTTGTTTCAAGATCATAAAGCTTTTTTGACAGCAGCGAGCTTATATAGAGCTGCTGGTATTCATTTCCCCTTAAGGCTCCGATTATGCATGCTGCCTTTTCTCCGCTTCCGAAGGAATAGCCGTATATTGTGT
>OIAK01000353.1_pt1 | contig 24437 bp, 17 predicted proteins | sample 1580741 | NCBI WGS metagenome assembly OIAK01 (sample SAMEA3882521, study PRJEB24775) | human gut metagenome | biome: human-associated habitat; feature: intestine environment; material: feces | place: Netherlands | collected 2009/2010
ATAGGCTGCAGCTCCCGTAACATATGAATCTTTATCTGCGGTGAATACATTCGCACCGTATATATCAGGTCTGGAATAGCCGAATGAGGCTAAGCTGTTTCCGCCGTCATAGCTGTAACGGGTATCAAAGTAATCATCGGCGCCATCGACCGTAAAGTCATAGGCAATGCCGACACCGCTTATCGACTTATCATAATACGACAGCCAGAAATATCCGTTATCTCTTGAATAATCTCCCCAGCTGTTCTTGATGAGCCATGCACCGTCACCGGCAGGGGTTGTCTTAAATGCAGACGCAGGTATACTGTCATCCCATCCAACAACCGTTACAGCATGATTTGAAGTATTTTCATTAGGATTATAATAGTAACTGCTTCCATCCTCTCCGAACTTATTATCTGTATAGTTTTCGTTGTAACTCAATGAAGCGGCACCGTAATCCATAATAAGCTGTTTAAACTCATCGTTGTCGCTGTTGTTGTTGATATGAGCCTGGAACACTCCCGTGATTTTTGCAACAGAAGAATTTCTTACCTCATAATACTCAGATTCGGTAAAATTCTTATTAACGATACTCTGCGTATTGTCCTCGCTGTAAGGATAATCACTGTTTTCATTGTAAGGTCCTATGCCGTTCATCAGGCCAAGACCCGCAGCCCATACATTACCACCGAGTGTTAAATAGTCGGTAGCCGATGAAGCTGTGTATGTCGCATAATCGCCCGACGAGTTGAGTTTACCGTAAAGCGACGTATGACTCAGCATATACGCCAGTAGATTTTCCGAAAGGTCTGTATTTCCGGAATTGAACTTATCCGGAAACTCCTTTATCAGCGAAGCCTCGCTTATGGCTGTTGATGAAAAAGCCCAGCAAATACCCCAGTTTCCCTGATTTTTTACAGATGTTATATAACCTTGCTCCACCGCACTGTATTTAGCAGGTGCGGCATAAACGGACAGCGACAACACGCTTGCAGTCACTGCCAGAGCTGTACCCGAAGCACAGATTCTCATTAGTTTTTTATTCATACTTCCTCCTGATGTATATGTATAAATCGGCTGAATGTCTTTTAACGGTAAAAAAACGTTTGTTTTCGACCATTTTACTTATTAATTATACCATTTTACGATGTGACAGTCAATTGATAAATCGTTGAATTTTATGCGATTTTTTTGGTTTCTATGAAGTTTTTTTCAAAAAGCCCTTGCAACTTTGCAAAAAGTGTGGTAGGATAACTTGTACTGTTATGGGGAACCAAGGAGGTGGAACGAATGCCTAATATTAAATCTCAGAAGGATCGTGTTGTTCAGGCCAAGAAAGAGGCTCTGCACAACAAGGTCGTCAAGTCCAACCTGAAAACAGTGGTCAAGAAGGCAAACGCTGCCATCGACAGCAATGCTGCTGACAAGGAGACCGTCGTTAAGGTTGCTGTCTCTGCCATCGACTCTGCTAAGAGCAAGGGTGTTATCCATAAGAACACCGCTGCCCGCAAGATCAGCCGCATGGCTAAGCGCGCCAACAAGGCTGCTGCTCAGTAATTGATCGCATGAACAATGCCCGCCGTGGGAACACGGCGGGCATTTTCATTTATATTTTGCGGAAAAGGCTTCTCCCCTGGGGGAGAAGCTGTCCGCGAAGCGGACTGATGTGGGGAGAGTGTGCCCTGACAGCCGTTACCGGGTGGTAGTGGCAAGGTCTGCCCTCATCCGTCTGCGGGCGGGGCCGCAGACACCTTCCCCCGAGGGGGGAAGGCTCCCATTTTATAGCTCCTGCTCCATCAGCAGCTTCTTCAGCGGCAACAGCGCCGCGGGCTCGGCGCTGAAGGTGCGGATGCCGAGCTTTAAATAGGCCGGCATGGCATCCACGGCGGCCACGGTGATGCCGCAGAGGTAGACCTGTGCGCCGTGCTCCTGCGCCTGCTCCAGAATGCCGCTGACAAGGCGCAGCACGGCGGGGTTCGTCAGCTGGTTCACGGCGGCGGTGGGGTTCTGCACAAGGCCCAGCGTGTAGCGGGTCAGGTCCTCAATATCCACAGCCATCAGCTGCGCGCCGTGCTCCATCATGTCCCCGGCCATGACCGCGGCGGACGGCATGTCCACAACGCAGCCCAGCATCATCGGGCCGGTCTCGCGGCCCTCGGCCAGCAGCTCGTCGCGGCAGGTGTTGACCTCCTCCACGCAGCGATCCCAGTCGGCCACATCTTTTATCATCGGGAACACGACCCGCAGGTCGCCGTCCGTGGCGGCGCGCAGCAGCGCCCGGATCTGCGGCTTGAACAGCCGGTTTCCGCGCAGGCGGTCCTGCGTCTCCCCGGCCCAGGGGGCGTCGTCGTCGGCGCGGGTATCGCAGGTGCGCAGCAGCACAGGCACGCCCTCGGCGCTTTTCAGCAGCTCGCGCAGACGGGTGGTCTGCACCTCGTCGCTCTGGTCGTACAGAATCGCGGTCTCGGTGCGCACAAGGCCGATGCCCGCCGCGCCGCGCGTATGGGGCACGTCGCTGTCGCTGATGTTGCAGGTCGGCATCAGGCGGAAGGCCGTACCGTCCTTCGTCAGGCAGGGCAGGGCGGCCACGGGGTCGGGCTTCTGGCCGTGCAGGCGGCTCAATGCAATTTTACAGTCCGCCTGGGCGATCTGCGCACCGTCCGGCTCCACAATAAGCGTGCCGTTGTCGGCGTCAAGGATCGCACGGTGGCCCACAGCCATGGCCGCAGTGCCGCCGCCCAGCTGTACCACCGCCGGGATGCCCATGCTGCGGGCCATGATGGCGGCATGGCTGACCGTGCTGTCCTGGTCGCTGGCCAGGCCCAGCACCATGCGGCAGTCCAGACTGAACAGGTCACTGGGAAAGAAGCGGTCTGCCACCAGGATGCTGGGGCGCTTCAGATGCAGGCGGCGGCGCGGGCGTCCGTCCAGAATATCCACCACGCGGCGGCAGACGTCGCAGACATCGACGCTGCGCTCCCGGATGTACTCATCATCGACGTTTTTCAGGCGGCCCGCAAAAATCTGCTCGGCGCGCTCGACGGCGGCAGCCCCGCCCGCACCGGCGGCGATATAGTCACCGATCTCATTCGTGAAGGACTCGTCCTCCAGCAGGGCGATCTGGAACAGCAGAATATCCGCGTCCGGCCCCTTGGCGCGCTGGCTCAAACGGCGCAGCTCATCCTTGGCCAGCACGACGGCGACGTCGTAGAGGGCACGCTCCCGGAACGGGTCGCAAACGATGCGGTGCAGGCCGGTGGTGCCGTGGTCGATCTGCTCAACCGGGCCGACCACAATGCCGGTGGACGCCGGTACGCCGGTATAGGTGTGCATAGGATGCCTCCTTTTTTCTTCTTGGCCCCCTCCGGGAGGGGTTCCCGCAGGGTCGGATGAGGGGCGGGTTCGCCGCAGACACCCGTTAAAGGCTTATCGCCCGGCCCCTGCAGCGCGATACTTTGGCAAACGCGGGCGGAGCCCCAAGGGGGAAGCCTTTTTACAAAATCGGCAGCTCGCCCAGGGTCTTGCTGACCAGGGCGGTCACGAATTCCTCGGGCACGGCGGCGGCGATGGCACGCTCGGTCACGAGGGTGTTGTCCCTGCCGTCCAGCAGGGCGGGGAAGCGGTCTGCCGGGTCCTTGTCAAAGCTGCCCATGAAGGTTGCGGCCAGCAGCTTCGGCGTGTAGGGCACGTCCTCGGGCACGCCGACGCGCTCGGCGGCCAGCTCCAGCGGGGCCAGTGCGCCGCGGGTGGGCGCACTCGGGTTCGGTGCGTAGGGCGCCGGGTAGTTTGCGCGCTGCCGCGCGTTTTTCTCCACAAGGTCAATTTCCGGTGCGCGGGTGCAGACCTCGGCCAGCAGCTTTTGGTATTGCTCGGCAAAGCGAGCCAGAAATTCCTCATTGTCGGGCAGCATGGCGTAGGCCGTGCCGCCGCAGCGGCCAAACAGCCGCAGCGTGTCAAAGTAGCCCAGCGCGATGTTGCGCCCGGCGCGGGCGGGGTCAAAGTCCAGCGTCGGACCTAAATCCCAGTGGCTGCGCACGATGCGCGTCGGCAGGCCGGTGGTGTTGGGGCGTACAATGCCGATGCCGTCCACATCGACGCCGAGCAGCTCCGCTGCGCCCATTTTTGCGGCCAGATCCAGCGGCATATTGTCGCGCCAGCCGCCGTCAATGTACTTTACACCGTCAATTTCCCGCGGGCGCAGGGCCGGGAAGCAGGCACTGGACGCCAGCATATAGTCCTTTAACTGCCCTTCGGGGATGTCCTCGATGGGGCACTGCACGCTGCGCAGACTGCCCAGCTCGGTCATGACAAGGCCGAAGTGGATAGGCGATGTGCGCACGGCGTCCTCGTCGATCAGACGGTCGATCATCTCGGCCAGCGGTTCAACGTTCAGTCCGCCGCTGCGGATGATGTCGAGGAAGAACGCGCGCAGCTCCTCGGCCTTGAGCGTTGCGGGGACTTCGAGAACATCGTGAATTTCAAGGCTGCGCCACAGGTCCTCGGCCTCCTGAATTTTGCCCATCGTGAACAGGCAGCCGTTCAGCGTGCCGACGCTTGCGCCCGTGATGATGTCAGGCGTCCAGTCCAGCTCCTGCAGAGCGCGCCAGACGCCGACCTGATAGCTGCCCTTGGCTCCGCCGCCAGCCAGCACCAGCGCACGTTTTCCGGTATGTTCCATCGGAAAAAAGCCCTCCTGTTTTGTAGTTTTATTCATTATAGCATTTTCTGTTTTAAGTTGCCATAGCAAACCGGGTCACAATCTGCGGAAATTGCGCAGTTTTTTCTAATTTTATAAGGTGCTTGCAAGTGGCAGAAAAAAAGAGTAAGATAAAAATCAATGTGGCGACGCCCGGTAGGGGCCGCATATATGCGGCCCGCAGCTTTACGGCGGGCGTTCGTCTGCCATACACGCGCGGGCCGGGCATGCCCGGCCCCTACAGCGCAGTCACTCTTAGAAGAAGGAGCAAAAGCCTATGTCTACCAAACCGATCCTCGTTGTCATGGCCGCCGGTATGGGCAGCCGCTACGGCGGACTCAAACAGATCGACCCCGTCGGCCCGTCCGGCGAGGCCATCCTCGACTACAGCCTGTACGATGCCCGCCGTGCCGGGTTCAAGACCGTCGTCTTTATCATCAAGCACGAGATCGAGCAGGCGTTTAAAGAGGCCGTCGGTGCCCGTGCCGTGTGCGCCGGGTTCGAGGTCCGCTACGCCTACCAGCAGCTGGAAAAGCTGCCCGAGGGCTTCACCGTGCCGGAGGGCCGCGTCAAGCCCTGGGGCACCGCCCATGCCATTCTCGTGGCCGAGGAGGCCATCGGCGACGCGCCGTTTGCGGTCATTAACGCCGACGACTACTACGGCCCGCAGGGCTTCAAGCTCATCTACGACTACCTGAGCACCCACGCCGACGGGGACCGCTACGCCTGGGCCATGGTCGGCTTCCTGCTGGGCAACACGGTCAGCACCAACGGCAGTGTCAGCCGCGGCGTCTGCGTGACCGACGAGAGCCGCAACCTCGTCAGCGTGACCGAGCGCACCTGCATCGAGCCCTACGCCGACGGCATCCATTACAGCGAGGACGGCGGCAAGAGCTGGACCGACCTGCCCGCCGACTGTGTTGTCTCGATGAACCTGTGGGGCTTCACCCCCGCCTACGTGCAGGAGGCCAAGGCCGGTTTTGCCGCGTTCCTGCAGGCCAGCCTGCCCGTCAACCCGATGAAGTGCGAATATTACCTGCCCACCGTCGTGACGAACGCGCTGGAGGCCGGCAAGGCGGATGTCCATGTGCTGACCAGTGCCGACAAATGGCACGGCATCACCTACCGCGAGGACAAGCCCGAGCTGGTCGAAGCCCTGAAAAAGATGAGCGAGGATGGGCTGTACCCGGTGGATAGGCTGTTCTGATTCCGGCATAAGAATATCCCTGGCAGTGTCATGCTGCCGGGGACTTTTTTATTTGCCGCGCGGTAGGGGCCGCATATATGCGGCCCGGAGGTTACCCATAAACGGGCGTTTGCGAGAAGGTACCGGGCCGGGCATGCCCGGCCCCTACGGGTCGTCCGTTCCTCACGCCGCCGGCAGCACCGGCCCGCGGCCTTCCTCTTTTCTGCTTTAAAACTGTGGTCTATTATCTTTCCTTTAATATTTTACAAATGTTCGGGTTGTAATTGCCCTCTGCGTCGGGTATAATAAGGTTAGCGCTATTGCTTTGTATGCACGCCCGCTGCGGCGTTTTTCACGAAAGCTGCGTTGCAGCGCAGCATTTGCAAAAGGAGAACTACTATGATGAAGAAAACCACCTTCGGCGCCGTTCTGGCATTCCTGTTTGCCGCTGCCGGTGCCCTGACCGCCGCCGCTCTCTATCTCTACCACCGTGAAAAGGAGCTGGACGAGTACGAGCGCCTGCTGTTCAGCGACGACTACGAGGATGACGATTACGACGACGAGGATTCCACCACCTACGAGAACATCCCCTCCGCCCCCGCAGAGGAGAAGGAGTAAATGATCCTCAAGGTTTCCCCCGCGGGGGAAGCCTTTCTGCCACCACAACCCGGCTGGGCACCGACCTGACGGCGTCCGGCTTTTTGGCAATGCCATACTGCCACGGAGAAAACACAATATGCGTAAACTGCTGCTTTGGCTTGTGATGGTCGCCGTTATGATTGCCGCCATCCTGGGCGGAACGGCGGCTTTTCTTTACAGCCGCACCGGGACGGATGCCCTGCCGCAGGAGGCCGTCACCTTCGGTGAGCAGACCCTCGAGCCCAACGGCTGGAGCTGGGTCATCCCGGTGCTGGGCGATAAGGTCAACAAGACCTACGAAAGCCCGACGAACCTGACCGTGCAGAAGCTGGGCACCTTCACCGATACCGTGCCGCAGCTCGTCCTGCCCGACTGGGTCACCGCTGCCGAGCTTCAGATCACCGCGCCCGACGGCACGGTCTGGACCGGCGCACTGGCCGACTGCAATACCTATACCTATACACAAAACGGAGACTATCAGATCATCGTGACCGCGCACCACAGCAGTGCGGACAACCCCGGCGACCCTGTGGGCTGGTACGCCTACCGCGCCGGCTACACAATGGCGATGAACCCCAAGGTCACCCTGAGCACCGAGCGCGCGCCGCAGGGCAGCATCGTGGCTGTGCAGCTGTCCGGCATTCTGGACGGCGAGCCGAGCCTGGAGACCGATCTGGGCACCGTCTGGTTCCGCAAGACCGCCAGCGGCTACATGGGCTATCTTCCCGTGACCTACAACGCCGAGGGCGGCGACCATACGCTGCACCTGACCTGCGGGAGCCTGGAAAAGGACATCACCCTGACCGTCACCCGCACCATGTATGATACGGTCACCGTCCCCGCCGAGGAGGACACCGGCGGCGGGGAGGAGTTCCGCAACGCTATATGGCCGCTGTACACAACGGGCAGCTCCGCCAAGCTCTGGAATGGCCGCTTTGAGGCCCCCAGCGCGGGCGCTGTCGCCATGGAGTACGGTGTCACCCAGATGGTGGACGGCCAGCGCAGCGGCCAGGCCACCGGCCTGACCTATGCCGCCGCGGACGGCGAGACCGTCACCGCCCCGCAGGCAGGCAACGTTGTCTTTGCGGGCACGCTGACCCTGACCGGCGGCACGGTGGTCATCGACCACGGCTGCGGCGTAAAGAGCTACCTGTACGGGCTGGAGACTGTCGGCGTGGAGCGCGGGCAGAGTGTGTCCGCCGGCGACCCGCTGGGCACCGCTGGGACGGCCCACAACCTGATCTACGAGCTGCGCATCGGCAGCAAATCCACTGACCCGCAGACCGCGCTGGACGGAAACAGTGGTCTGCAATTCCGCGAGGCTGAATAAAATAGCTGCACACGGCATACCCGGCCTGCCGTGCCGCTGCCGTTTTGCCGGGCATCCATAAAGGTCCCTATAAAGAGTGAGTGTGAGTATGGAAGAAGATAAGAAATCCACTGCGGTACAGCCGGAGGAGGCCCCCAAGCCGAAGCCCCGGCGCCGCAAGGCAGCCAGCCCCCAGCCTGCCGCCGACACGCCCCCTGCGCTGACGGACAGCGCCGAGCCGCCCGCCGCAGACGGGCAGAGCACAAAAAAGCCTGCCGCGTCCCCCAAGAAGCCGCGGGCCAAAAAAAACACAAAGACAACAAAAACCGCAAAGCCCAAGACGCCGAAGGCTGCTAAGACGGCGAAAAAAGCCCCGGCTGACGAGACCCCGGAGCGCAAGGCCCCCGCACAGGAGAGCCCCGTTCCCGCCGCGCCGGAGCTTGCCGAGCCCAAATCCGAAAGCAAGCCCGAACCGCCGGAGACCCCCGCCCGGGAGGACGCTGCAGCACCCACCGCACCCACCGTGCCCGACGTCCCGAGTACCCCGGAGCTGCCCGAGCCTGCGGAAAGGGCCGAGCCCGCCGGGACGGAGCCCGAACCGACAGCGGACGCCCCTGCCGCCGACGATACGCCTGCGGCAGAAGCGCCCCCCGAGGCCGCCGCGGCAGACACAGCCGTCACCGACACGCCCGAGCAAACCGGGGACGTCCCCGCGGAGGACGCTGCCGAGCCGTCCGGTCTTGTTTTCAGCGATGACCTTGCCAACGATAAAGCCCTTGCCGCTGAGGCCGCCCGCATGGCGAACATCTCCCGCACGGCGCAGCTTTCGATTGCGCAGATCATGGCCGGGCTGGAGGAGGACCCCGCGCCGTCTGCCGGGCCTGCCCCGGCGTCCGAGGCACCGCAGCATGACAGCGCCGACGACGAGGACGACGAGCCGCAGGATACGATCCCGCAGGCCCTCGGGCGCGGTGTGTTCGGCATGTTCAAGTGGCTGCTCCTCGTTGTGCTGTTCGTGCTCATCATCGCAGGCGGCGGCGTGGCATGGCTTTACCGCAGCGCCACGCCTGACATGCTGCCCGAAGTCAAGGTCACCTTTGACGGCCAGGAGCTTGCTCCCACGGCCTACAAGTGGCACGTGCCGGTGGTCGGCAGCTTTTTCAGGCGCACCTACGCCGAAACACTCAATTCCTCTCCCGTTGTGCTCGAGGATGCCATATCCGACGCATCGCCGGATATTATCGTGACGCCGTCCGACTACAGCACCCAGCTGACCATCACCGACGCCGACAAGGAGACCGTGTACGAGGGCAGCGTCACCGGCTTCCGCAGCTATCTGTTTGCGGAGAACGGCACGTTTGACGCCAAACTCGTCGTCACCGCGTCTGACAGCGCCGCCGAGGACCGCTCCAGCGTCACCGGCACCGAGACCTGGCAGTTCCGCTTCACCGTCGGCATCAAACCGTCCGTCACGCTCTGCACACCGACGGTGCAGCAGGGCAGCGTGGCCGCCGTGCGTGTCGGCAGCACCATGAGCCGGACCGAACCGACGCTGACGGGCCCGCTGGAAAGCACAGGCTTCGTCAGGGCCGCCAACGGCTGGATCTGCTACCTGCCCATCCCGTGGAACGCCGAGACCGGAAACACCGAGCTGACCGTGACTGCCGACGGCTATACCGAGACGCTGACGCTGTCGGTCCGCGCGGCCTCCTACTCCTACAAGGATTACAGCACCAAGTCCCAGCTGACGTCGCCCTACATCGGCGCGGACGACGCCCCCGATGCCGTCCGCAGGCTGCTGACGACTGACGGCGGCGAGATCCAGTGGGCCGTGGGCGGCTTTGTGCAGCCGTTCCTGGACAGCTTTGACACGCCGCTGCTCTACGGCATGACCGAGTACGTGGGCCGTTCCTACAGCGAGCGCAGCACGAACTACGGCTACGGCGGGCGCACCTCGACAAATGTCGTCATCAAGCCGAAGAAGTCGAAGGATTCTATGATCGTGCCCGCCAGCGGCCATGTGCTGCTGGCCGAGGACCTTGGCGGCAGCTACGGCTACACCGTCGTCATCGACCACGGCGCGGGCCTCAGGAGCATCTTCTACGGCCTGACCGCACTGGACGTCGAGGCCGGGGACGATGTCAAGCAGGGCCAGCTGCTGGGCACCAGCGGCAGGACCGTTGTGGCCGAGCTGCGCATCGGCACCGTGCCCATCAACCCGCTCCTCGTCTGGCGCGGCCAGTGCGACGGGCTGAAATATTATTGAGTAAAAAGGCATCCATCTTTTAGGAAAAGGTGGGTGCCTTTTTTTGCGTGCCGTGGCTTCCCCCTCGGGGGAAGGCAAAAGGCACAGGTACACGCGCCCCGGCATAGTATGGCGCAAATCAAACCGAGGTGAGCGCCTATGCCGAAAACATTTTGCGTGGTCGGGCACGATGCCCGCCAGCAGGCGGCGGCGCGCGTGCTGCGCCGTGCGGGTTACGGCGTGACCGCCGCCGACAATGCCGCCGCAGCCGATTACATTTTGCTGCCCATGTCCCAGGGCCGCGTCAGTGACGAGGTCGCCCGCGCACTGCAGGGTGCGGGGCAGGGGACGCTGATCTTAGCGGGCCGCCCCGAGATGCCGGTGCGGATGGCCGCGCGGGAGGCCGGGCTGCCGCTGATCGATTATTTTCTGCGGCCCGAGCTGGAATGCCTGAACGCCGTGCCCACCGCCGAGGGCTGTCTTGAGCTGCTGCTCCGCCTGCGGGAGCGCACGATCTGGGAGAGCGGCTTTCTCGTGCTGGGCTACGGCCGCGTCGGGCGCGCCGTGGCACGGCGGCTGGTGCTGCTGGGCGGGCGCGTCACCGTGGCCGCCCGCAGCCCCGAGCAGCGCGCCAATGCCCGCTGTGCCGGGTGCCGCGCCGCGCCCCTGACGGCCCTGCCCACACTGCTGCCCGGCTTTGACGCCGTCATCAACACGATCCCCGCGCCGGTGCTGCCCCGGGCCCTTCTGCAGCAGCTGCCGGGCGGGGCGCTCATCATTGACCTGGCCAGTCTGCCCGGCGGCACCGACTTTGCCGCCGCCGAGGAACTGGGTCTGCACGCCGAGCACGCCCTGGCCCTGCCGGGCCGCTGTGCACCGCAGACAGCCGGGGCGCTGATTGCACAGACCGTGCTGGCAATCCTGGAAGAACGCGATCCCGACGAAAGGAGCACCGCCCCATGACCACCCAATCCAAACGCACCGTCGCCTTTGCGCTGTGCGGCAGCTTTTGCAGCTTTGCTGCGGTGCTGCCCCAGCTGCGTGTCCTGACTGCCCGCGGGTGGGACGTCCTGCCTGTTTTGAGTGCCAGCGCCGCCGGGCTGGATACCCGCTTCGGCACCGCGTCGGCCCTGCGACAGACCTTATATGAAGTGACCGGCCACAGACCGCTGACGACCCTGCAGGCCGTTGAGCCGCTCGGCCCGCAGCGGCTTGCCGAGGCGCTCATCATCGCCCCGGCCACCGGCACCACGATGGCGCTGCTGGCCGCAGGCATCAGCTCGACTCCCGTGACGCTGGCCGCAAAAAGCCTTTTGCGCGGCGGACGGCCCATTATTATCGCGCCGTCCACGAACGATGGGCTTTCGGGCAGTGCCCCGGCGCTGGGCCAGCTTTTGCAGCGGCGCAGCTACTATTTTGTGCCCTTCGGCCAGGACGACAGCTACAAAAAGCCGTGCAGCCTGAAAAGCGATTTCACGCTCCTGCCTGACACATTAGAGGCCGCGCTGCGTGGCGTGCAGATCCAGCCGCTGCTGCTGTAATAAGCAAGAGGGAACGCGGCATATAACGGGGTAGAGATACCCCTTGCCTTCCCCCTTGGGGGAAGGCCGCCCCGCAGGGCCGGATGAGGGGAGCGTATGCGGCGGCGGTCCGTTGACTGACAATGCCGCCCGGTAGGGGCCGGCATGCCCGGCCTGCGCGTGTAAGGCAGCCGGCTGTCTGCCGGAAGGCTGCGGGCCGCCTATATGCGGCCCCTACCGCGCATCCTCCCGCTTTCTGGCAATATCATAGGTTTAGGAGGCCCCGCTCATGCAGACGATCACCATCCACGGCAGACGCACCCTGCACGGCAGCATCCGGCCTGCCGCCGCCAAAAACAGCACCCTGCCGCTGCTGGCGGCGACGCTGCTCTGCGACGGCCCTTGCCGCCTGCGGGACGTCCCGCGTCTGGCCGACGTGGACACCAGCCTGGCACTGCTGGACGCTGTCGGAGCCCGGGTGCGGCGCTGCGGGGCGGACCTCTGCACCCGTCCCGTGGACCGTCTCTGCGGCGACATCCCGGAGCATCTGGCCGGGGCCATGCGCAGCTCGGTATTTTATCTTGCACCGCTGCTCTGCCGCGTCGGCTATGTGCGTCTGCCGCTGCCCGGGGGCTGCCGCCTCGGCCCGCGGCCCGTGGACATCCACCTGGCCGGGCTGGCCGCCATGGGGGCCGAGGTCGAATTGGAGGGCATTGCCGTCACGCTGCGGCGCACGGGGCCGCTGCATGGGGTGGATTTTACACTGCGGCTGCCCAGCGTCGGGGCCACAATGACCCTGCTGATGGCCGCCTGCTGCGCCGCGGGGCAGACCGTGCTGCGCGGCGCTGCGCAGGAGCCGGAGATTGGCGACATGATCGCGTTTCTGTCTGCCTGCGGGGCGGATATTCAGGGCGCGGGCACGCCGGTGCTGACCGTGCAGGGCGGCAGACCGCTGGGCGGAGCCTTTCACCGCCCGCTACCGGACCGCATCGCCGCCGCGACCTACGCCGCCGCACTGGCGTGCGCGGGCGGACAGATCGAAATTGCGGGCTGCGACCCGGCCAGCTATGACTCGTTTCTGCGCTTTCTGGCCGGGACCGGCGTGCAGGTCAGCCGGGTCGGAGACTGCGTGCGGCTGGCCCGTGACCCCGCCGTGCCGCTGCGGGGCGGGGCGCACCTGCGGGCCGACGCCTGGCCCGCCTTTGCCACCGACACTGCGCCGCTGGCCGCCGCCGTGCTGCTGACGGCAGCGGGGGAGAGCGAAATTTACGACAGCCTGTTTGCCAACCGCTTTGCCTGTGCCGCGGGCTTTGCCGCCATGGGCGCGGCCTGCACGGTCAGGGGGCGGCGGCTGACGCTCCCGGGCGGGGCCGTCCTGCACGGGACGGACGTCACCGCGCCCGACCTGCGCGGCGGAGCGGCGCTTCTGGCGGCGGCACTGGCCGCGGACGGTGAGACCCGCCTGCGCGACCCCGGGCACATCCCCCGCGGGTATGAGGACCTGCCCGGAGCGCTGCGGGGGCTGGGGGCGGAGATCTCCTGAGACTGCCCGCAGACTGCCGCTCATGTTACACCACCGGGCCGGGCATGCCCGGCCCCTGCGGGGGAGCCGCCCCGGTACACGGCCAATCATGGCAGCTCCGCTTCTCAATTTTTTCACATTCTTACACAAAGTATGTAGCTTTGCACTAAAAATACAGTCTCCATCGCGGTCTGCGTTGTCCAAAAGGGCAGGGCAGGCCGTATTTTTTTATGAATTTCTCGCTAAGGTATTGAAATTGCGCGGAAAATTTGCTATTCTTATAAACAGTTATATGTAAAAAATCACGGATTAGTGTGCCCATGCGTGGGTGCACCCCAGGAATCCGGTTTCACAACATCACTTTTAGGGGGATACACTCATGGCATTCGTTCTCGACGAAGAAATGCAAAATGTAACCAATATCAAGGTTATCGGCGTAGGTGGCGGCGGCGGCAACGCCGTCAACCGCATGGTGGAGTCCGGTCTGTCCGGGGTCGAGTTCGTCGCGATGAACACCGACCAGCAGGCTCTGCTCAACTCCAAGGCCACCCAGAAGGTCCAGCTTGGTGCCAAGCTGACCAAGGGCCGCGGTGCCGGTGCTGACCCGGAGATTGGCCAGCGCGCCGCCGAGGAGAGCAAGGACGAGATCACCAACGCGCTGAAGGGTGCGCAGATGGTCTTTATCACCGCCGGCATGGGCGGCGGCACCGGCACGGGCGCTGCCCCTGTCGTGGCCGAGACGGCCCATGACCTGGGTATCCTGACCGTCGGCATCGTCACGAAGCCCTTCGCCTTTGAGGGCAAGCGCAAGATGGCGCAGGCCGAGCAGGGCATCGCTTCCCTGATGATGCACGTCGACTCCCTGATCGTCATTCCCAACGAGCGCCTGAAGCTCATCAGCCAGGAGAAGATCACCCTGATGAACGCCTTCGAGGCCGCTGACAACGTGCTGCGCCAGGGCGTTGAGAGCATCTCCAGCCTGATCAACATTCCTGCCTTCATCAACCTGGACTTTGCGGACGTCCGCTCCATCATGAAGGACGCCGGCTTTGCCCACATGGGCGTCGGCGTTGCCAAGGGCGCCGGCAAGGCCGAGAACGCCGCCAAGGCTGCCATCTCCAGCCCGCTGCTGGAGACCAGCATTGCCGGTGCACGCGGCGTCATCATCAACATCACCTCCAGCCCCGACATCGGCCTGGAGGATGTCGAGACCGCTGCCAGCATGATCACCCAGAGCGCGCATCCCGATGCCAACATCATCTGGGGTACTGCGTTCGACGAGCGCCTGAGCGACGAGATGAGCATCACCGTCGTTGCCACAGGCTTCGAGAGCACGCCCGAGGTCGACGAGCCCATTCAGGCCCATGTTGACGCCAAGCGTGCCGCACAGGCCACTGCCCAGCCCGCCGCGCAGCCTGCCGCTGCTCCGGTCCAGCCCGTGCAGCCTGTCCAGCCGCAGGTCAACCCCGTCATGCCCAACCCGATCTTCACCCAGTCCTTCAGCACCGGCATGGACACGCCTGTGGCCGCACAGCCCGCAGCCCCTGCCGAGGAAGAGGATGACGGCGATTACTTTGACGACCTGCTCAGCATCCTGAACAAGCGTTCTTAATGATTTTTTTGCGAGAGGATGTAAAAAGCCATGCCGTCTGAACCGATGAACATTCAGGAACAGGGTTTTCGTTCCAGCTTGTTCGGCTTTGATAAAAATGACGTGCTGGCTTACATGAACGCACTGGCCAACGAGGCCCAGCAGCACGAGCTGGAGTACAACCGCCAGCTGCAGCAGCTGCAGTCCAAGCTGGACGAGCTGCGCAGCGAGCGAGGCACCGCCGACAGCCGCATGGAGGCCCTGAAGGCCGAGCTGGCTGCCGCGACCCAGCGTGCAGACACGGCCGAGGCCAAGCGCCGCGAGGCGGACGAGCAGCTGGAGACCATCAAGAAAAAGACGGCCTCCTTCCAGTCCACCCAGCGGGAATCCCAGAAAAACGCCAACATCTGGCAGCTGAAATGCCACGATCTGCAGCAGCAGGTGGACGAGCTACAAAAGCAGCTGACCGCCGCGCGCGCGCTGAACACTGCCGCCGCCCCGGCTGCCCCCACATCCGATCTGGTGCGGGAGGCCAAGCTCGAGGCCGGCAAGATCCTGGCCGATGCCCGCCTGTACGCCGAGAGCGCAGAGCGGGAGCTCAAGCAGCAGGCCGAGACCCAGAAGAACCGCATGGCGGAGAATGCCCGCAGCATTGCGTCGGGCGTCATGCTGGTGCGGGAGCGTCTGGCCCGCGTGGACGAGCGCCTGAGCGCCGCCACGCTGGATTTAGACGGCCTGACACAGGCCATCTATCAGGCGCTTGACCAGACCGAGGCCGAGCTGAAGGATCTGGGCACCGATATGCGCAGCTTTGCGCAGGGCACACCGGAAACGGATATTCCCGCACCGGTGCCGCCGCGCCCCGCTGCCGCCGCCAAGCCTGCCGCCCCGTCTCCCGAAAAGCCCGCCGAGCGTCTGCGCGTCAAGGCTAAGGCACAGCCCGTGCACCACACGGCCCCTGCCGCCCCGGTCCACCGTCTGCGCAACACCCGCCGCCCGATCTCCCAGCTTTTGCAGGATCAGATCGACAAATTGGGCCGGGAGGAGCAATAAGTTTGTACATAGCCACTCGGTTTTGCGCCGGGTGGTTTTTGTTTAGAGCGGCTCCCCCTGGGGGAAAAGGCTTGGTTTGTTCACAAACCCTTCTTAATTTGTTGAATTTTCCTTCACGACTTTAACACAAATGGCGGGTATACTATAAGTGTTCTCAGGAAGGGAGCAGGGACCCGGGCCTGAGAACAGAACCCCAAGTTTTTCATCCATACTCCTCTTTTCTTTTGATGCCGAAGCGGTGCAGGACTTTCCTGCACCGCTTCGGTGTTTTTTTAGGACAGATTTCTGCATTTGACAACGTGTTTTCCTGCACCGTACTCTTGCCGAATCGTGCAGAACCCTGTATAATATAATCTGATATTGTATCGCCGCGGGGCAGACCCAGCGCACATATCCCGCAATTTCACTCCATCCGCAGGAGGCAAAATCCTATGAGAGTTGGTCTGGACATTGGTTCCACCACCATTAAATGTGTTGTGCTGAACGACGCCGGGCAGATCGTCTATTCGACCTACGAGCGCCATTTCAGCCATATTTTAGAGAAGGGCAGGGCGCTGCTTGAGAAGGTTGCCGCCGAATATCTGCCCGATGGCCGCGCCTACTTAGCCATCTCCGGCTCCGCCGGTATGGGCCTGGCCGACAGCTGCAAGGTTCCCTTCGTGCAGGAGGTCTTTGCCACCCGTGTGGCCGCCAACCGGCTGGCCCCCGGCACCGACTGCATCATCGAGCTGGGCGGCGAGGACGCCAAAATCCTTTTCCTGACAAACGGCACCGAGGTCCGCATGAACGGCAGCTGTGCCGGCGGCACGGGCGCGTTCATTGACCAGATGGCGACCCTGCTGAAGATGGGCGCCGACGAGATGGACAAGGCCGCGCAGGCCGCGACCCGCACTTACACCATCGCCAGCCGCTGCGGCGTTTTTGCCAAAAGCGACATCCAGCCCCTCATCAACCAGGGCGCACAGGCGGGCGACATCGCGGCGTCGATCTATCAGGCCGTTGTCAACCAGACCATTGCAGGTCTGGCACAGGGCCGCCCCATCAAGGGCAATATCCTGTATCTCGGCGGCCCGCTGACCTTCTCCGTGACGCTGCGCCGGAGCTTTGACAAGACTCTGGGCGTCACCGGCACCCTGCCGGAGAACAGCCTGCTCTTCGTTGCGATGGGCGCGGCGTTCTATGCCGACGAGGAATCCGACCTGCGCGAGGTTGCCAAGCGTCTCGACGACTACAGCGCCACAGCGACCTACGTCAGCCTGCCGCCGCTGTTCGCAAACAAACAGGAGTACGAGGACTTCCACGCCCGCCACTTAAAGGCCACCGTGCCCTGCCTGCCCTTTGGCGCAGACTGCGGGCCGGTACATATCGGCATCGACTCCGGCTCCACCACCATCAAGCTCGTCGTCATCGACAACGATGCGAACATTCTGTTCGAGCGCTATCGCCCGAACCTCGGCAACCCGATCCCGCTCGTCAGGGAGACGCTGCTCGGTCTCTACAGAGATCACCCGGGCCTGCAGATCGCCAGCGTGACCACCACCGGCTACGGCGAGGAGCTCGTCAAAAATGCGTTCCACTGTGACCGCGGTCTTGTCGAGACTGTCGCGCACTTTACCGCCGCCAAGCACTTTTTGCCCGACGTGGATTTCATCATCGACATCGGCGGTCAGGACATGAAGTGCTTCAAAATTGAGGACGGTGCGATCAGCAACATCTTCCTGAACGAAGCCTGCTCCTCCGGCTGCGGCAGCTTTTTGCAGACGTTCGCCCAGGCGCTGGGCTACGACGTCAAGGAGTTTGCCGCGCTGGGCCTGTTTGCCGACAAGCCCGTTGACCTTGGCAGCCGCTGCACCGTGTTCATGAACTCGTCTGTCAAGCAGGCGCAGAAGGACGGTGCCTCGATTGAAAATATCAGCGCCGGTCTGTCCATCTCCGTCGTCAAGAACGCGCTGTACAAGGTCATCCGCGCGTCCAGCCCCGAGGAGCTGGGCCGCAACATCGTGGTACAGGGCGGCACCTTCTACAATGAGGCTGTGCTCCGCGCCTTTGAGAAGGAGATGGGCGTCAACGTCATCCGTCCCGACATTGCGGGCCTGATGGGCGCTTACGGCGCGGCTCTGTACGGCAAGGCCAAGGCAGGCGCGCACGCCCGCAGCACCGTGCTGACCCAGCTGGAGCTGGAGCATTTCAGCCAGAAGGTCAACACCGTACAGTGTCAGGGTTGCGGCAACCACTGCCAGCTGACCGTCAACGTTTTTGCCGATGGCAAGCGCTTTATCTCCGGCAACCGGTGCGACAAGCCCGTGACCGGCAAGGCCAACAACGAGGACCTGGACCTCTACGCCTACAAGCTCAAACTGCTGGACGGCTACCGCAAGGCAGCAGCCCCCGCGAACAGCCGCGGCAAGATCGGCATCCCGCTCTGCCTGAATATGTACGAGCTTTTGCCGTTCTGGCACACGCTGTTCAGCCGCCTCGGCTTTGAGGTCGTCGTCAGCCCCTTCTCCAACCGCAAGCTGTACCAGAGCGGTCAGGCGACGATCCCCAGCGACACGGCCTGCTTCCCGGCCAAGCTGAGCCACGGCCACATTCACTGGCTGTGTGAGCAGGGCGTGGACGCGATCTTCTACCCCTGCATGAGCTACAACCTGGACGAGCACCTGGGCGACAACCATTATAACTGCCCCGTCGTGGCCTACTATCCCGAGGTGCTCGAGGGCAACTGCCCCGAGCTGAAGACGACGAAGTTCATCTACGATTACTTCAACCTCGAGCGCCGCAAGGATTTCTACAAGAAATTCCAGCAGACGCTGGACCATTATTTCCCGGGGCTGGACCGGAAGGCCGTGCACGAAGCCATTGATGCGGCCTACGACGAGTACGCCCGCCACATGCAGCAGCTGCGCGACAAGGGCACCGAGATCATTGCGCAGGCCCGCAGGGAAGGCCGCCGCATCATTGTGCTGGCGGGCCGCCCCTACCACGTTGACCCTGAGGTCAACCACGGTATTGACCAGCTCATCATCCGGCAGGGCGCTGCCGTCATCAGCGAGGACTCCGTCAGCTGGCACGAGCAGAAGTTCCAGACCTCCGTCCTGAACCAGTGGACCTACCACAGCCGCCTGTACGCCGCTGCGAAATACTGCACCGAGAACCCCGACATGGACCTTGTGCAGCTCGTCTCCTTCGGCTGCGGCCTGGACGCCGTCACCACCGACGAGACCCGCGAGATTCTGCAGGCGGGCAGCAAGCTGTACACCCAGCTGAAGATCGACGAGATCACAAATCTGGGCGCGGTGAACATAAGACTGCGCAGTTTGTTTGCGGCGCTGGAAGAACGGAAAGAAGACCATAAGTAAGAGGCAACCCATGGAATACATGACTCCCAACTTTACCAAGGACATGGTAAAGACCCATAAAATCCTGATCCCGAACATGGCCGTGACTCAGTTTCGGCTCATGCAGGCGGCACTGGCCAGCGAGGGCTACCAGACCGAGGTGCTCGGCAACTGCGGCAGCGAGGTCGCGCAGCTGGGCCTGAAATACGTCCACAACGACACCTGCTACCCGGCGCTGCTCGTCATCGGGCAGTTTCTCGACGCGCTGAACAGCGGCAAATACGATTTGGACCACACCGCGCTGCTCATCACCCAGACCGGCGGCGGCTGCCGTGCGTCCAACTACATCAAGCTGCTGCGCAAGGCGCTCGTCAAGGCGGGCTACGGCAATATTCCCGTAGCATCGCTGAACTTCTCCGGTCTGGAAAAGGGCAGCGGTCTGCCGCTGACCGTGCCGCTGCTGCGCAAGGTCATTGCGTCGATCTTTTACGGCGATATGCTGGTCGCCCTGCGCAGCCAGACCCACGCCTACGAGAATCACAGGGGCGACGCCGACGCCATGACCGAGAAGTGGATCTCTACGATACAGGGCTGGATCCGCGACGACAAGAACTACTCCGCCCATGATATGAAGCGCCGGTTCTACGACATTGCCGCGGACTACGCGACCATTCCCATCACCCGCGTGCCGAAGGTCAAGGTCGGCGTCGTCGGCGAGATTTATGTCAAATACTCGCCGCTGGGCAACAATGATCTGGAAAAATTTCTGGAAAGCCAGGACTGCGAGGTCAACCTGCCCGGCCTGATGGGCTTTGTGGAGTACTGCGTGGCCAACTACAAGCTGGACATCGACCTGTACGGCGGCAACAAGCTGGTGGCGGGCGGCGCGGACGCATTCTTGAGCTGGCTGGACGGCATCGGCTGCGCCAGCTATGACGCCATGCGCAAGTACGGCTTCTACGCGCCCGGCTCGTTCCGCGAGCTGATGAAAAAGCCCGAGGGCATCATCTCTCTGGGCGCCAAGATGGGCGAGGGCTGGCTGCTGACCGCCGAGATGATCGAGCTGGTCGAGGGCGGCTACGGCAACATTGTCTGCGCCCAGCCGTTCGGCTGTCTGCCGAACCACATTGTTGGCAAGGGCATGATCAATAAGATCCGCGCCCTGCACCCGGACGCGAACATCACCCCCGTGGACTACGACCCCAGCGCGACCCGCGTCAACCAGGAAAACCGCATCAAACTGATGCTGGCCGTGGCCCGCGAGAAGCTGGACCAGCCCGGCGAGGTACAGCCTGTCACCGCGGAACAGCTGGCAGGCGGCGCACCGCAGGTGGAGACGGTGGTACGATAAATTTATAAAAAAGCCGCTGGCATAATTGTCAGCGGCCTTTTTATACAGACTTCAAGCCTTCCCCCCTGGGGGAAGGTGGCCCCGCAGGGCCGGATGAGGGGTAAGTTCACGGAAATAACCCGTTTACAGGCAATCTCCGCAAGGTTGCCCCTCATCAGTCAGTGGTCGGGGCCGCTGACAGCTTCCCTCACATCTCCTCCACCTGTTTCAGCTCTACCTCCCGCTTATCGATCACCAGCAGTCCTTCCTTCTGCATCTGGCTCAGCGCATTGCTCAAGGCGCTGCGGTCCACACCAAGGTGGTCGGCCAGCTGCTGGCGGTCAAAGGGGAGCGTAAACCGCAGGCTGCCGTTTTGCCGCGCCAGCATCGAAAAGTACGCCGTGATCCGCCCGCGGATCGTCTTGGGGGCGGTGTACAGGCTGCGCTGCGCCAGCCCCAGATTTTTACGCGCTGCAATGCGCAAAAGATTTTGCGTCAGCTTCCAGCGCCATGGCTCGCAGCCGCACTGCAAAAGCTGCCCGGTCTCCAAAAACAGTGCCTCGCCGTTTTCTGCGGCCACAACGCTGACCCGCAGCGGCTCGTCCGGCAGACAGGCGTAGGTCTCGGCAAACAGATCACCCGGCCCGGCCTGGCCCAGCAGCGTCTTGCTGCCCCAGACGTCCAGGTGCTCCATGTGCACCCGTCCGGCCAGCACCACGCCCAGCGCCGGGGCTCTCTGCCCGGCCTCCAGCAGGATCTCCCCCTTGGCAAATGCCCTGCGGCGCATCCGCAGCGCGGTTACGGCTGCCTCGGCCTCGTCGGCGGTCAGTCCGCGGAACAGTGGTACATCAGGCAATTCCATAATTATGCACCTCACATGTTGTTGCTACAACAGAACTCTTGCTGCCATTGTAGTAAAATGACAGCACAAAGTCAAGGAGGCTGACCATGAAACGACAAATCATTCACATCGACCAGGAGAAATGCAACGGCTGCGGGGCCTGCGCCGCCGCCTGCCACGAGGGCGCGATTGCCATGATCGGCGGCAAGGCCACACTGATGCGCGACGACTACTGCGACGGCATGGGCGACTGCCTGCCGCACTGCCCCACGGGGGCCATTACGTTTGAGCAGCGCGAGGCCGCGCCCTACAACGAGGCCGCCGTGCAGGCCGCCAGGCAGCACAAGGCCGCCCACACGCCCGGCTGCCCCGGCAGTGCGCCCAAGGCGATGCACGTCTGCCCGGGCAGCATGGCCAAGGCCCTGCACCCCGCCGAGGCAGGGGAGAGCGCCCCGACGACGGCCCCCAGCCAGCTGCGCCAGTGGCCCGTGCAGATCAAGCTGGTGCCTGTGAACGCACCCTACTTTGACGGTGCGCGGCTGCTGATTGCTGCCGACTGCACGGCCTACGCCTACGCCGCGTTCCACGAGCGGTTCATCCGCGGGCACATCACGCTGGTGGGCTGCCCCAAGCTGGACGACGTCGATTACAGTGAGAAGCTGACCGCCATCATCCGCAGCAACGACATTCAAGAGGTCACCGTTGTGCGCATGGAGGTGCCCTGCTGCGGCGGGCTGGAAAATGCCGCCAAGCGCGCCTTGCAGGCGTCCGGCAAGTTCATTCCGTGGCAGGTCGTAACGATTTCCACCGACGGGCGGATTCTGGACTGATTTTTTTTGCAAAAAGGGCTTGCATTCCGCAAAGTAGTATGCTATAATAACCTACGTCGCTGAAACGCAGCGACGTATATGCGCGGTTAGCTCAGCTGGTAGAGCATCTGCTTGACGTGCAGGAGGTCACAGGTTCGAGTCCTGTACCGCGCACCAAGAGTCTGTGATATCTAAGATGTCACAGACTCTTTTTTTGTTGTATCGCCCAGAACCGGCAAGGCCGATGTTGAAAACGAAATCCGTAGGGGCGCATTCTATATGCGCCCGCGGAGGTTTATCCTGCCGCAAGCGGGCACGGGCGGATATGGAATCCGCCCCTACGTTTTTTGCTGCGGGCGGCGCCCCCCGCAGCGGCGGCCAAGGGGCGCGTTTTTGCCTGTTGCGCGTGCAAGCGGATTTATTTCCGCTTTTGCCTTGTCAAAAACCATCTTATGTGGTATACTATTTCTCTACAAGTCCACAGGCAAACCCGGTGCAAACCGGCGACGCAAAGCTATAGGGGCCCATCGGGTCAGCCAGTTGCCAACAAGAAATTGTTGTTTTACTGCCGCCGGTAGCTTCGCATCCTTTTTGGGGCAGGAGTTGACGAGGGTGAAAACACAGCGATACACCGGCGGCACAAAGCAGGGCATCTATGACGCTCTGCTGTTTTCTGCTGCCCGCGGATATTATTTAATACGGTCAGACAGCGCTTTCAGGTATGGGTCCGCCATGTCCTGAAGGCGTTTTTTCCTGCGTCACAGCCTATATAGCAGACTGTCAAAAAATAAGGAGAAAAACCGGATGAAAAAGAAACCACTGCACAGAATTTCCTCCCTGCTTGCAGCCACGGTGCTGGGTCTGTTCCTGCTGACCGGCTGCGCCGGAAAAAGCACCGAGGCGGTGCAGGCACAGGAGGACGCCGACACCATTCAGGTCTATTTGTGGTCCAACAGCCTCTACGAAAAGTACGCCCCCTACGTGCAGGCGCAGCTGCCGGACGTAAACATTGAGTTTATCGTGGGCAACAACGATCTGGACTTTTACAAATTCTTGCAGGAAAACGGCGGTCTGCCGGACATTATAACCTGCTGCCGCTTCTCCCTGCACGATGCGGCCCCCCTGAAGGACAGCCTGATGAACCTTGCCACCACCAACGAGGCAGGCGCTGTCTACAATACCTACCTCAACAGCTTTAAAAATGAGGACGGCAGTGTAAACTAGCTGCCCGTATGCGCCGACGCCCACGGCTTTGTGGTCAACCGTGGCCTTTTTGAGGAATACGGTATCCCGCTGCCCACCGATTATGCCAGCTTTGCCGCTGCCTGCAAAGCCTTTGACGAAGCGGGCATCCGCGGCTTTACCGCCGATTATGCCTACGACTACACCTGCATGGAAACGCTGCAGGGGCTTTCTGCTGCCGAGCTGACCACGGTGGACGGGCGCAAGTGGCGCACCGCTTACAGCGACCCTGCCAGCACCGCGCGGGTGGGTCTGGACGATGCCGTGTGGCCGGGAGCTTTTGAGCGGATGGCGCAGTTCATTCAGGATACCCACCTCACGGCAGACGACCTGAACCTGTTTTACGATGACGTGATGGACCTGTTCCGGAACGGAAAAGTTGCCATGTACTTTGGCAGCTCTGCCGGCGTGAAGATGTTCCAGGATGAGGGCATCGACACCACCTTCCTGCCCTTCTTCAGCCAGAACGGCGAAAAGTGGATCATGACCACCCCGTATTTCCAGATCGCTCTGAACCGTGACCTCGAGCAGGACACCGCGCGCCGCGAAAAAGCCATGAAGGTGCTGAACGTCATGCTCTCCGAGGAGGCGCAGAGCCGCATCGTTGCCGACGGGCAGGACCTGCTGAGCTACAGCCAGAACGTCCCCCTGCGCCTGACCGAGTACATGAAGGACGTGCGCGATGTGGTGGAAGAAAACCACATGTATATCCGCATCGCCTCCAACGATTTCTTTGCCATCTCCCAGGATGTGGTCTCCCAGATGATCGCAGGCAAACTCACGGCAAAGCAGGCCTATCAGGCGTTCAATGCCCAGCTTCTTGCAGACGAGGAGCCTGCTGCGGACGAGGTCGTGCTGACCTCTGAGAAACGCTATTCCAACGTGTTCCACAAAGACGGCGGCACCGCCTCCTTCTCCGTCATGGCGAACACCCTGCGCGGCCTTTACGGCACCGATGTGCTGCTCGCCGCCGCAAACAGTTTTACCGGCAGTGTGCTGCAGGCCGACTACACCAGACAAATGGCAGCTTCCATGATCATGCCGAACGGTCTGATGTCCCGCCAGCGCACCATGACCGGCGCAGAGCTGAAGGAGACCGTCCGCGCCTTTGTGGAAGGCTGCGAGGGCGGCTTT